>JADMIO011621076.1_pt1 | contig 61420 bp, 54 predicted proteins | sample 8958161 | NCBI WGS metagenome assembly JADMIO01 (sample SAMN16585339, study PRJNA669376) | soil metagenome | isolation source: Crop rotation soil | place: USA: Cullars Rotation, Alabama | collected 2011
GCCGCGACTTCAAGTCACGTGAATTCCAAGCTTCGGATCCCACTGTGCTGGAAAGGGATTATGATGTGAGAGTGCATACTCCATATAGCAGTTACGAAGATTTTGATTTTAATATCCCGGTAGGAACCACAGGCGATAACTACGATCGCTGGCTGGTGCGTGAAAGAGAAATGTGGGAAAGCTTAAGTATCATCGAACAGGCTTATCGCAAAGTGCAGGAATTTAAAGGAGCCGAAGCGGAAGTGTATCATGCTGATATACCTGAATATTACCTGCCTCCTAAAGAAGATGTGTACACGAAAATGGAAGCGCTCATCTATCATTTCAAAATAGTGATGGGTGAAACCGATATTCCCAAAGGAGAAGTGTACCAGGCTGTTGAAGGCGGAAACGGTGAACTCGGATTTTATTTGATCAGTGATGGAGGAAGAACGCCTTACAGGCTACATTTCCGCCGTCCCTGTTTTATATATTACCAGGCATTTGAGGAGTTGATAAAAGGTGGCATGCTGAGTGATGCGATTATGACTATGAGTAGTTTGAACCTTATAGCGGGAGAGCTTGATGCTTAAAGGTTGAACGTAGTTGAAAATGGTTTAATATGGTTTAATTAAACCAGTTTAAACAACATTAAACGACATTAAACGGTTAAACATGCAGTTTTCGGATAAAACCATGCAGGAAGTAAACCGCATCATTTCCTTCTATCCCGAAGGAAAGCATAAAAGCGCGGTAATACCTGTACTGCATCTGGCGCAGAAAGAATTCGGCGGCTGGCTTAGTTCAGAAACCATGGACTATGTAGCCTCTGTATTGAATTTGCTTCCCATTGAAGTTTATGAAGTAGCTACGTTCTATAGCATGTATAACCTGAAACCAGTTGGCAAGTATATGTTTGAAGTTTGCCAGACCGGTCCATGCATGATCCAGGGAAGTGATGATATCGTAAAATATATTTTTGAAAAGCTGGGAATAAAACCCGGTGAAACGACGGACGACGGATTGTTTACTTTGAAAACAGTTGAATGTTTAGGTGCCTGTGGTTATGCACCGATGATGCAGTTCGGAAAAAATTACCGGGAACATTTGACTAAAGAAAAAGTGGACGCGATCATCGATGAATGCCGTAGAACATCAGCTGCCAGTAATTAAACCATGTTAAACAATTTTAAACGACTTTAAAAGATTCAAAACGACTTTAAACATTTATTAAACGAATAGAAATAGTTCATTGAGAAATTTGTTAATCATAGTTCTTTTTATTTCGATCGGTGCCAGTGCTCAGGTGCAGCAGGAAAAACTGATCAGTACGATCAGGGACTTCCACGTAGCGCTGGTAAACAGGAATACAGTTTCCATCAACCAGCAAACGGATAAAGCACTGAGTTATGGACATAGCAATGGCTGGATAGAAAATAAATCGGAAGTGATCGAACATCTTCAAACCGGTTATATAAAATATAACAGTATTAAAGAAGATAGTATGAGCATTTCAATGGATGAGAATCTTGCCAATGCAAGATTTACTGCAGATATCAATGTTGACTTGAATGGAAAGAACATGATGCTGCATTTGAGGGTGCTGGAAGTCTGGGTGAAAAAAGGGAAGAGGTGGTTGTTGTTCGCCCGACAGGCCTTGAGATAAAATCGAAAATCGAAACGCGAAAATCGAAAATGGCTCGAAAATTATTATTAGAAAAAGCACATGTTGAGAACATCAGGCTCTATGATGTGTATCGTCGCGAAGGCGGCTATCGCAGCGTGGAGAAAGCCTTGAAGACTATGTCGCCCGACCAGGTTACAGAAGAAGTAAAGAAAAGCGGGCTGAGAGGAAGAGGTGGTGCAGGATTTCCAACAGGAATGAAATGGGGTTTTCTTGCAAAACCTGAAGGCGTTCCCCGTTACCTTGTTGTGAATGCTGATGAATCAGAACCAGGAACATTTAAGGATCGCTACCTGATGGAATTCATTCCTCATTTATTAATTGAGGGAATGATCACTTCTTCTTTCGCGCTCGGTTCTAACAGATCTTACATTTATATAAGAGGAGAATACGACTGGATCGTTGACATACTCGAACAGGCAATCCAGGAAGCAAAGAACAATGGTTGGCTTGGTAAAAATATTTTAGGTAGCGGCTTTGATTGCGAGATCTATGTTCAAAGAGGAGCCGGTGCCTATATCTGCGGAGAAGAAACTGCCTTACTTGAATCCCTGGAAGGCAAACGTGGTAATCCAAGGATCAAACCTCCGTTCCCTGCTGTGAAAGGTCTTTGGGATTGCCCGACAGTTGTAAATAATGTTGAGACAATTGCAGCCGTGGTACCAATAATTAATGATGGAGGAGAGGAGTATGCAAAGATTGGTGTTGGAAAATCAACAGGTACTAAACTAATCTCTGCCTGCGGTAACATCAACAAGCCCGGAGTTTTTGAGATCGATATGACGATCTCTGTTGAAGAATTTATTTATAGTGATGAATATTGTGGTGGCATTGCAAATGGAAGAAAATTAAAAGCATGCATACCAGGTGGTTCATCTGTTCCCATTCTTCCTGCAAACCTGTTATTGAAAACAGCAAAAGGAGATACAAGACTGATGAATTATGAAAGCCTTGCAGATGGAGGTTTTGCGACTGGTTCTATGATGGGTTCGGGAGGCTTTGAAGTGATCGACGATAACCAGTGTATTGTAAAACATACATACACGCTGGCAAGATTTTACCGTCATGAAAGTTGCGGGCAATGTTCGCCCTGCAGGGAAGGAACAGGCTGGATGGAAAAACTTTTATGGAACCTTGATAACGGTAAAGGCAAGATAACTGATATCGATCTTCTTTGGGATATTCAGAGAAAGATCGAAGGAAATACGATTTGTCCTTTAGGTGACGCGGCCGCATGGCCTGTTGCTGCGGCAATCCGACATTTCCGGGATGAGTTTGAGTGGCATGTGACGAATGCTGATGAAGCGCAGAGAAGAAATTATGGACTGGCTGGTTATGCCGATCCATTGAAGATTGCTGTTCCGGCGTAAGGACTTAAACGCGATGTCGCAACGACGCGAAGGAACGCAAAGTCATTGCGAAACTTAGCGACCTGGCGTCTAAGAAAAAAGTTGAATAGAAAACTATGGCAGACGAAAAAAAATTATTCAAAGTAACCATCGACAACATCACAGTAGATGTTGAACCCGGTACAACGATATTAAACGCTGCTCGCAAGATCGGCGGAGATGTAACTCCACCTGCCATGTGCTATTACAGCAAACTGCAGGGATCTGGCGGTAAATGTCGTACTTGTTTGGTTGAGGTTGCACAAGGCTCCACAGCCGATCCCAGGCCTATGCCCAAACTGGTTGCCAGCTGTCGCACGAACGTGATGGATGGAATGGTGGTTAAGAATATTACCAGTGAAAAAGTAATTGATGCAAGAAATGGTGTTGTTGAATTCTTATTGATAAATCATCCACTCGATTGCCCGATCTGTGACCAGGCAGGCGAATGCGATCTGCAGGACCTTGGTTACAATCATGGTAAAGAAGGCACGAGATACGAATTCAAAAGAAGAACATTCGAGAGAGAAGATATCGGTCCTTATATCCAGCTGCACATGACGCGTTGCATTCTTTGCTATCGTTGTACTTATGTTGCAGATCAGTTAACTGATAATCGCGTGCACGGAATTTTAGATCGCGGTGATCATGCTGAGATATCCACTTATATTTCAAAAGCAATTGACAATGATTTCAGCGGGAACATGATCGATGTTTGCCCGGTAGGTGCATTGACTGACAGGACCTTCCGGTTTAAAAACCGTGTATGGTTTACAAAGCCGGTTGATGCGCACCGTGATTGCGATAAATGTTGCGGCAAAGTAGTACTCTGGCAGCGTGGTGATGAAGTGCTGAGAGTAACTGCAAGAAAAGATGAATGGGGAGAAGTTCAGACTATCGATGGAAAGCCGGGATGGATCTGCAATACATGTCGTTTCGACAAAAAGAAAACAAGCGATTGGACAATTGAAGGACCAACAAAGATCAACCGTCATTCAGTAATTGCGCAGGGACATTATGTTGGTTTGCAAAAACCAAAAGAACCTTTGTTTGACGTAATGGGAGGCCGTCATCCTAAACTGATGATGGATATTCATAGTATCAGTGATGTAAACAAAGTGGAGTTAAGTGAATTGCCCGGGCCGGCGACGAGTCAGACGTTTATTCCAAATAAAGAAAACGGAATAGAGATCGCAAAGGATAATAATACTTAAACATGCTTCGACAAGCTCAGCATGACAATGAATTAGAAAACTTGATGTCACCCTGAGCCTGTCGAAGGGTGATGGAAAAAGTACTTGATGTCATTCTGAGCTTGACGAAGGGTGATGGAATAAGAACTTGATGTCACCCTGAGCTTGACGAAGGGTGAATTAACAGACTAAAGATGATATTACTTTCAATAGACTGGTGGTTAATACTGGAAAAAGGAATCCTCATTGCCGCAATAGTGGGTTTATCCTTCTTCATAGCAATGTATACAACTTATGCAGAAAGGAAAGTAGCTGCATGGTTACAGGATCGCCGCGGACCGAACAGGGCAGGACCATTTGGAATTTTTCAACCGTTAGCTGATGGAGGTAAGTTATTTTTCAAAGAAGAAATTATTCCTTTAGCCTCGAATAAGTTTTTGTTTATTCTCGGTCCGGGACTGGCAATGGTTACTTCACTACTGACAAGCACAGTTATTCCATGGGCTACTCCATTTGTGACAAAAGGGGGTAATGTAATTCCTATGCAGGTTGCTGATGTGGACATGGGGATACTTTTAGTATTCAGCATTGTGAGTGTTGGAGTTTATGGGATCATGATCGGGGGCTGGGCATCGAATAATAAGTTCTCGCTGATGGCGGCGATCAGGGGTGCCTCACAAATGGTTTCTTATGAGCTGCCGATGGGTCTGGCATTGATCGCTGTATTATTTATGACGGGCTCATTAAAGATGAGTGAGATCGTTTCGAACCAGATCCAGCATGGCTGGCATATTATTTATCAACCGCTGGGATTCATTATATTTTTTATATGTGCACTGGCCGAATGTAACCGAACGCCGTTCGATCTTGCGGAAGCGGAGAATGAACTGAATTTCGGATATCACCAGGAATATTCATCCATGAAACTTGGTTTTTACCTGTTTGCCGAATACATAAATATGTTTGTGAGCAGCGCGGTAATGACCACTTTGTTTTTTGGTGGCTATGATATTCCGTTTGTAAATGAGGCGAGCTGGGGATTAAGTTCATTCTGGATGACATTAATCAGTTTCAGTGTGTTCATGGCTAAAGTATCTTTCTTCATCTTCGTGTTCCTATGGATTCGCTGGACCATCCCTCGTTTCCGTTACGACCAGTTGATGAATTTAGGCTGGAGGAAATTGATACCGTTAGCATTGGCAAACATGATAATCACAGCAGCTGTAATTCTTTGGTTGAAGAAATAGGAAAGACGGATGTCGGAAGTCTGAGGACCGATGACCGCTGACCGAATATCGAAATTTTATGAATGTAAGGGCAATTAATATCTAAGGAATTAATCTTCGGACCTCCGACTTCGGACTTCCGACTAAACTATATTTGCGAAAATTTTGAATAGAGGAGCATGTTAACACAAAGAGCAAAACCAGTTGATCGCAAACCGATGACCTTCCTGGAGAGCATTTATCTCTGGAACATCCTCAAAGGAATGGGCATTACGATCAGCCATTTGTTTAAAAGAAAGGCAACCATCAACTATCCTGAACAGAAAAGAAGTTTTTCTAAAGTCTGGAGAGGATTGCATGTACTGAACCGTGATGAGGAAGGAAGAGAAAGGTGCACTGCCTGCGGACTTTGCGCTGTTGCCTGTCCGGCCGAAGCAATTACGATGGAAGGAGCAGAGAGATTGCCAGGTGAAGAAAATCTTTACCGTGAAGAAAAATATGCAGCGAGATACGAGATCAACATGCTGCGTTGCATTTTCTGTGGGTTATGTGAAGAGGCCTGTCCGAAAGATGCGATCTATTTATCCGAGTCGATCGCACCAGCTAACTATGGAAGAAAAGGATTTATTTATAAAAAAGAAGATCTCTTAATACCGCATCCAAAAGAAAACCCTGAAGCTTATAAAAAAGCATTAGGCGACAAGGCGGTTAAAAATTAAGATAGACCCTCCTCCGCCAAGGCTATGGAGGGTGAAACAACAGCTTAGGGAATGAACATTACGCAATTATTATTCTGGTTTCTTTCAGTGGTGGCCCTGTTCAGCGCTTTAATGGTCATCACCAGCAAAAATCCCGTTCACAGCGTGTTGTGGCTGATCGTCACTTTTTTTGCCATTTCCGGACATTATATATTATTAAATGCACAGTTCCTTGCCATCGTAAACATAATCGTTTACGCAGGCGCCATCATGGTATTGTTCCTGTTCGTGATCATGCTGATGAACCTGAACAAAGAAACAGAACCACAAAAGAACCGCTGGTTGAAGATCGCCGGCGCTATTTCAGGAGGTTCATTGTTGCTGGTTCTCGTTGCTGCATTAAAAGATTCTGATATAAAACAACAGCAGGCACTGGTGAATGAAGGAAGCATTGGATTGATTAAGAACCTGGGTAAAGAATTATTCACCAATTATGTAGTGCCGTTTGAGATAAGCAGTGTATTGTTTTTGAGTGCTATGGTGGGGGCGGTGGTTATTGGAAAGAAAGAGTAGCTGTTAGCCATTAGCTGTTAGCTATTAGTAGCTAACAGCTAGCAGCTAATAGCTAAAAGCTATAAAAGATGCCAATAAATTATTACATATTTCTCGCAATCGCATTATTCTCAATCGGAATAGTGGGAGTGTTAACCCGCAGAAATGCGATCATCATTTTCATGTGCATCGAGCTGATGCTGAATGCCGTGAATTTATTGCTGGTTGCATTTTCCAAGATGCATCATTTGCAGAATGCGGCAAATAATGTAACTGCAGGATCTGAGGGGCAGTTGTTTGTATTTTTTATCATGGTCGTGGCAGCAGCTGAGGTAAGTGTAGGACTGGCGATAATAGTAATGATGTATAGAAATATACATTCAGTAGATGTAAATTTTTTAAACAGATTAAAACATTAACCCCAGTCCCCCCTTCAGGGGGATTTAGGGGGGTATATATGAAGAACGCACTTCAAATAGTATACTTGATCCCACTGCTGCCCTTGCTGGGTTTCCTCATCAATGGCCTGTTCCGCAAGTCATTGTCCAAAGGAATGGTAACACTTGTGGGATGCGGCGTGCTGGTTGCATCATTTGCCATGAGCATCTGGGTTTTCTTGCAGGTAAAAAATGGAAATAACTATGATGCACATTATTTTGATTTCTTATCGGTCGGCTCTCTGAAAATTCATTTTGAATTCAAGATCGATCAGCTTTCTTCATTGTTCCTTTTGATCATTACGGGAGTCGGCTCGTTGATCCATATTTATTCTTCATCGTATATGCATGAAGAAAAATCGCCTGACTTCGCCCGGTATTTTTCTTATCTCAATCTCTTCGTGTTTTCGATGCTGTTGCTGGTGATGGGATCCAATTTCGTGATTATGTTCATCGGATGGGAAGGCGTAGGACTCTGTTCTTATTTACTGATCGGCTACTGGTTTAAAAACCAGGAATATAATAAGGCGGCGAACAAGGCCTTTGTAATGAACCGCATTGGCGACCTCGCTTTTCTTATCGCCATATTCTGGATGATCAACAGGCTGGGCACAGTTTCATACAATGAAGTATTCAGCCCGCTTAATCTTGCTAAACTCAGGATGTCGGATATCACCGGCATCACCATATTATTATTTATAGGTGCAACAGGTAAAAGTGCACAGATACCTTTATATACATGGTTGCCCGATGCGATGGCAGGTCCGACCCCTGTTTCAGCATTGATCCACGCTGCAACCATGGTAACAGCCGGTATTTACATGATCGCGAGAAGCAATATCATGTATTCCATGGCGCCATTTACCAGGGAGATCATTGCTTATGTTGGACTGGCAACCGCATTACTTGCGGCAACTATAGCGTTAAAGCAAAATGATATTAAGAAAGTACTGGCTTACTCTACTGTCAGTCAGCTTGGGTTCATGTTCCTTGCATTGGGATGTGGTGCTTATGTAGCAGCTGTATTCCATGTAATGACCCACGCATTTTTCAAAGCCTTATTATTCCTTGGAAGCGGTAGTGTGATACATGCCATGGGTGGCGAGCAGGATATCCGCAATATGGGAGGACTGGGTAAAAAACTAAAGATCACTTATTTCACATTTTTAATAGGCTGTATTGCGATTGCAGGCATTCCGCCATTCAGCGGATTTTTTTCTAAAGATTCGATCTTACTCGGAGCTTTCCTGAAAAATAAGGTGATCTATGGCATTGCATTATTTACTGCAATGTTGACAGCGTTTTATATGTTCAGGTTGTTCTTTATCACATTCACCGGAAAATTCAGGGGCACGGAAGAGCAGAAACATCATCTGCATGAAAGTCCTGCACCGATGACGATACCCTTGATCATACTTGCAATACTATCTGTGATCGGAGGTTTTGTAGGCATCCCTGAAATATTTGCTGAACATGGTGATAAACTTTCTGCATTTCTTTCTCCTGTTGTAAAAACACAAACGGAGCATCATGTTTCCCATTCAACAGAATATATGCTGATGGGCTTATCAACTGCATTGATGGTGGTGATGATCATATTCGCATGGATCCGGTTCAGGACTTATAAAAGAACAGAAGCGACCGGATTCAGTAAAGTACTCGAGAATAAATGGTATGTGGATGAAATATATGAGAAGGCCATTGTGAATCCATTAAGCCGGGTCGGAGTTTTCCTCAAATCTGTTTTTGATAAAACTGTGGTTGATGGTATCGTAAATGGAGTGGGAAGGGCTGTACAGTACGGGGGCAGACAATTGAGATTGCTTCAGAGCGGGCAGGTTGGAAATTATGTATTGCTGATGGTTATCAGCATGCTGATCATTTTTGTAATACAATTCTTTTTAAGAAAATAGATGATTCCTTTTTTACTGATATTGATCCCATTGCTATCCGGACTGGCATTATTCTTTTTTAAAGGAGAGAAAACAGTCAGGAGCTGGGCATTATTCACCGCATTGATCACAACCATTATTTCAGTATTGGGGATCACTTTGCTGAAAGAAGATTATTACCAGCAGTTCAAGGCGGATTGGATGCCACAATTGGGCAGCAGTTTTTCTTTGGATATGGATGGCATGAGCAGGATACTTTGCCTGCTTAATGCAATTGCTTACCCTGTTGTAATAATTGCCACCTGGAAAAATGATTATCGCAGCTCCAATAATTTTTATGCATTGATGTTATTGGCCCAGGCAGGTATGATGGGAGTGTTTGTGGCCAGCGATGCGCTTGTATTTTATTTCTTCTGGGAACTGGCCTTGATCCCTATGTATTTTCTTTGTTCACAATGGGGCGGCGAGAGAAGGATACCTGTAAGCTTTAAATTCTTTATATACACGTTTACCGGTTCTATATTAATGCTGATCGGTATCATCTTTATATCAGCACATACAAGAGACGGTGGCTTCTCTCTGGATTCCTTTCTCCATGCATCGCTTACGCCTAAACAGCAAACCATCGCATTCTGGTTAATGTTTGTTGCATTCGCCATCAAGATGCCGGTCTTTCCATTGCATACCTGGCAGCCTGATACCTATGAACAATCGCCGGGAGCTACAACCATGATATTAAGTGGTGTAATGGTTAAGATGGGATTGTTTGGAATGCTGCGCTGGCTATTCCCTGTTCTTCCATTTGTTTCTTTTCAATGGGGAGATGTGGTAACAACGCTTTCACTCGTTGGAGTGATCTATGCTTCTCTGATCGCTATTCAGCAGGATGATTTGAGACGACTGGTTGCCTATTCATCCATTGCGCATATCGGTTTAATGTGTGCTGCGGCATTTACACAAAATGTATCAGGAATACAGGGATTGATGATACAGTTATTCAATCACGGCATCAACATAATTGCGCTCTGGATCGTTGTAGAACTGATCGAAAAACAATTAGGAACAAGAAAGATCAGTGAGTTGGGAGGATTGGCCAGCAAAGCCCCGGTATTGGCCACGCTTCTTGTAATTACCGCATTGGCAAATATTGCTTTGCCATTGACCAACGGCTTCCCGGGCGAGTTTTTAATGTTCAATGGAATTTTCAGTTCGCATACAAAATACAATTACTGGTTTATTGTGATGGCAGGAATGGGGATCATTCTCGGTGCGATCTATACATTAAATATGATCCGCAAGGTATTTTATGGGAACACAAATGAACTGACTGAAAAAGCCTATGACATAAGCTGGAACGCGAAACTGGCATTGGGAATAGTTGTGATATTTATTTTCTGGCTGGGATTTTATCCCCAGGCTTTATTGAATGAAACATCGGCATTGACCGATTCAGTAGTAAAAAGATTTGAAATACTGATGACAGGTTTGCCACGGCAGTAAAAAATTATGAACGCATTAATTGTATCGGCTGTTCTTGGAGTGATCATGATGTTTACCAGCATACTGGTAAAGTCAAAGTCATCGGTGCGCGCTATTGCTATCGGTTCGATGGTCTTATTACTTATTGCGAACCTTTTTGAAATGCGCGGAACAGTATTGTTCAATGTAGATACAAAAGGAATGATGATAGCGGATAATTTCTCGTTATTATTCTCCACCATAGCTATCGTCTCAACGCTGATCTATTTTATTCTCTCTTCGCGCGATATGGAAAAAGTGGGGATCAATCTTTCCGAATATTTTGCGCTGATCTTTTTTATTCTTTGCGGGATCGCAATGGTCTCAATGTTCAAATCATTGCTGATATTGTTCCTGGGAATTGAGATCATTTCGATACCTCTTTATATTCTTACCGGTAGTGATAAGAAAAATCTTAAGAGCAATGAAGCGGCCTTAAAATATTTCCTGCTCGGATCTTTCTCAACAGGATTAATGCTGATGGGAATCGCACTGATCTATGGTGGTACCGGAAGTTTTGACACGCTTATTATCGGTCATTCTTTTGGCAAACCATCAGTTCTTGTAGTAGCAGGTATTTTACTGCTGATGTTCTCAATGGCGTTCAAAGCATCGGTAGCTCCATTTCATTTCTGGACTCCGGATGTGTATGACGGAGCACCAACGGTGTTTACTTCTTTCATGGCAACGATCGTAAAGGCTGCCGTCTTTATCGCATTTATCAGGCTTTTTGATGAAGCATTTGGTTTCCAGCAGCATTTCTGGAAGGTCTTTATCGGAATCTTAACTGTCGCTACATTATTCATCGGAAATATCACTGCCGTATTCCAGCAAAGTGTAAAAAGAATGCTGGCTTATTCGAGTATTGCACAAGCCGGGTTCATGATGTTGTCGTTGTATGCAATGAACAGCGATGCGAAAGAAGGGTTGCTGCTTTATACCGCTGCTTATAGTCTTGCAACTATTGGCATTTTTGCAGTTCTTACAAAAAAGAAAGATTACAGTTTTGAAGGCTTTAATGGTTTTGCGAAAAGACAACCATTACTTGCTGCTACGACAACGATATTTTTATTATCTCTCGCTGGTATTCCTCTTACTGCCGGATTTCTTTCGAAATTCTATATGCTCAAAGCCACCATGGCTGCCGGCGGCAATATCTGGCTGGTGATCTTCGCGGTGCTGATGGCCGCTGTTAGTGTTTACTATTATTTCCGCGTTATCCAGGCAATGTATTTTAAAGAAGGGGATGAGCAGCCGCTGGAAGTAACTTCTGGGTTTAAATGGACCCTTGTATTTCTTGCGGCGATTGTTATTATACTTGGAGTATTCCCGAATTTATTGCTGAGCTGGTACTATTTTTAGTTAGATTCCCAAAGCTCGAAAACAGTTCCCGCAAAGGCGCTGATCCCTGCGGGACGCAAAGCCGCCAAGGAATTATTTAAATTAAAATCTGTTTACTTTCAATAACTGCCAGGATTTTTAAACGACCATAATTATATACAAATCTTGGCGGCTTTGCGTCCCGAAGGGTTGGCGGCTTTGCGGGAAACATCTTGCTACTTTCGGAAAAGCCCCGAAACGATTTAACTTTGAGCTCCATGCGTTTCACTGACATTTTCAGTCTTGCTTTTCGAACAATCAGAAGTAACCGGTTAAGAACAGGCCTCACTGTTTCAATAATCGCTTTCGGGATTATGGCTTTAATCGGCATTATTACTGCCATCAAGGCCATGCATCAAAAATTTACCGAGAGTTTTTCGACGATGGGAGCGAATTCATTTACACTTCGTTTCAAGGAGCGTGCTATCATGTTTGGTAACAACCGCGCCGATGTGGAGCTTAGCAAGAAAAACAGCAGGAAAGAAAAAAAGTCCAGCCTTGGAAAGATCATTACAAAAAATGAAGCAGAAGAATTTGCTGAACGTTTTGATTTCCCCGCATACAAAAGTATTTCCCTTTTCGGCGGAAGAAATAATACCGCCAGTTATGAAAGCCGCAAGACCAATCCCAATGTTTTTTTATTCGGAGGCGATGAGAATTATTTAATGATGAATGGATTTACCATTCAGTATGGAAGAAACCTCAGTACACAGGAAGTAAGATCCGGGCAAAATGTTTGCCTGCTTGGGTATGATGTCGTAAAAAAATTATTCCGCGACCAGGTGGAGCTTGCATTGAATTCTGTGATACATATAAATGATATTCCCTATCGTGTGATCGCAGTAATGAAAAGCAGGGGATCCAGTTTCGGATTCAGCAGGGATAATTTAATTGTAACCAGCTATACGAATGTCTCGCAAAATTTTCCGCAGGGAAGATCTTATGTAATTGGTATCATGACCGGTGATATTCTTAATGTCCCTGCAGCAATGGGAGAAGCGGAGGGTGCATTCAGAAATGTGAGGAAGCTTTCTGCAACTGAAGAAAGCAATTTCGTATTGGACAGAAGCGACAGCATCGCAGAAAAAGCGATGAACAGTTTGAGATTTCTTACCGTATCTGCAACAGTAATTGGATTCATCACCCTTATCGGAGCTGCAATCGGTTTAATGAATATTATGCTCGTCTCCGTATCAGAGCGAACCCGCGAAGTTGGTCTTGCGAAAGCGATAGGAGGTAAGAACCAGTTGATCACCCGGCAGTTTCTTCTCGAGGCTGTAATAATAAGCGTACTGGGAGCTTTATTTGGTATCATCCTCGGCATTATCGTTGGAAATATCTTCTCTGTAGTTCTGCAAACAGGTTTTGTGGTACCCTGGAACTGGGTGCTGTATGGGATTATCATTTGTTCATTGGTTGGTCTTGTTGCAGGGCTTTATCCTGCAATAAAGGCGGGGAGATTGAATCCGATTGATGCGTTGAGATACGAGTGACCCTTTTGATTAATCTACACCGCCGATTCGGCCGCCAGATTTTCTTAGTTCGATTTGCGTGCTGGCCAGATATCAGCTGATGAATAAGAATAAATGACCCCGAAAGGGTCGAATATGCATAACCTCGGGTAACAACCCGGGGTAAAACAGATAACCAACAAACAATATGGAAGACCCCGAAGGGGTCAAATGTCAAAACCACGGATGCAATCCGTAGGCCATATTCAACCCCTTCGGGGTTTGCCATTATTATTTCGACTTTTCCCTTTTTATCCCCGGGTTGTTACCCGGGGTTATGCATATTCGACCCTTTCAGGGTCAAAAGATTTTCAATTTTATTCCCCAGCCGAGTCTCCACATCACGCTATTCAAATTAGCAGAGTTTCCCGTAGGACCCGGCGGTGCAGATATCAGGGCCCGGAGTTGAAGATATCAAGTACCACACAAGCAGGAATATAGATTCAAATACTAACGCATGTTTATTTCAATCAATATCCGTCGACTAATTAGATAAAATACCCGTCCAGATTTGGTGCATTCCTAAAAATCCTTAACTTGAAGCCCCCTGATAAGGGTAAAGGCTTATTACTGGACTTATTTCATCGCAGCAATGTGGTGGAAACAAGGCACCTTTCTTCATTTTAAAAAAAAACAAAAAACAAAGATCATGGCAGAGACTAAACCAACTGCAACAGTTAAGGCTACATCGGTTCAACCAAAAAAGACCAGCAATGCCATTTCATGGATCGCTCCCGTTGTTTGTATCGTGGGCGGTTATTGTATCTGGAGATTTATCCTGGGTAATCCTTCAGGATTTGAAACTCCTGGTAAAGGCGGATTTTGGCCCCAGCACAAAGGCCCGAAAGATGCGCTTCACAGAATTTATGAAGGTGGTATCATCGTTCCATTGCTGATCGGAATGTTGCTGATGGTAATCGTATTCTCCATTGAGCGCTACCTCACCATTCGCAGAGCATTAGGTAACGGATCTATTTCTGATTTCATTCGTAAAGTTCAATACCATCTTGCAAACCGCAATGTGGATGCTGCACTTTCTGAGTGTGACAAGCAAAGAGGATCTGTTGGTAATGTAATGAAGGCAGGTCTCCGTCGCTACAAAGAAATGATTTCTGAGCAGGGAATGAATACTGATCAGAAAGTTCTGGCGATTCAAAAAGAAGTTGAAGAAGCAACGGCTCTTGAATTACCGATGCTACAAAAAAATCTTGTGTTCCTTTCAACGATCACTTCGGTTGGTACCCTTATCGCCCTTTTGGGTACGGTAATGGGTATGATCAAGTCGTTCTCAGCCTTAGGTGATGAGGGTGGGGCAGGTGCTGCCGGTGCCCTGGCGATAGGTATCTCAGAGGCCCTTTATAACACGGCCCTGGGTATCGGAACTTCGGCTTTGGCGCTAATCATGTATAACGTGTTCACAACCAAAATAGACTCAATCACTTATGGCATCGATGAATCAGGTTTTACGCTGACTCAGAGTTTTGCGTCCCTCTACAAATAATCCTGTTAAAATCAAGGATTTACTTGTGGAAATTGAAACCTATTTCATCTCATTTTAAACAATAAAACATGCCAAGTGTAAAGCTGCCAAGGAAAAGCACGGATACGGACATGACCCCCTTTGTGGACGTGGCCTTCCTGATCCTTTCCTTTTTCATGCTGGCGACCAAATTCAAGCCACCTGAGCCGGTTGAGATCACAACCCCTGGCTCAGTGTTATCACAGCAATTACCGGAGAATAATGCAGTACTTATTATTGTTGACTCTTCTAACCGTGTTTTCTTTTCTGTATTGTCCGATAAAGATCCGGCCAAATTTGACCAGATCATCCAGGATGTAAATACAAACAGGCAACTGGGTCTTACTCCTGCAGAAATGCAGAACTATCGCAAAACATTTGCAATAGGTGTTCCATTTGCAAGTCTGAAAGAATTCCTCGGGTACGATCAGAATACACAGAATAAAATAAAGCAACCAGGTATCCCTGTTTCTGATACTGTAGATAATCAACTCATCACCTGGGTAGGCGCTGCTAAAAAAGCGTTCGCAGGTGAAAAGCTGAACTACCTGATCAAAGGTGATGCAAAATCAAAGTATCCATCATTTGAAGCAGTAGTTGCAGCGTTGAAGAAAAACGATGAGTTTAAATACAACCTGGTAACTGCATTGGATGATATTCCAAGTAATACGGAACTGGATAAGTATAATCAGAAAGGAGTTAAGAACCTTAAATCTGACTAACTAACAGCTAATAGCTATTAGCTAATAGCTGCTAGGAAAATTAATAACTATAAAACTTTAGAAATATGGCAAGTGTAGATACCGGCGGCGGTGATGGCCATCATAAAAAAGGCCCGGGCGTAAAAAAAGCCAAGAAACTCTCTACCCGTGTGGACATGACTCCCATGGTGGACCTGGGTTTCCTGCTGATTACGTTCTTCATTTTCACCACAACCATGACTACTCCTACTACCATGGACCTGAACATGCCTAAGGATATCAAAGATCCGAAGGACCAGACTGAAGTAAAACAGTCAGGTGTTTTGACGATCATGTTAGGCAAGGGCGACCAGGTTTATTATTATGAAGGAATGCTGGAAGTTTCTGCTGATAAAAACAATTTCAAGCAGTCAACCTTCAAAGGTATTCGCGATGTCATCTTAAATAAGAAGAAAGAGGTGATCGGTCGTCACGTTCATGATGATACCTGTCCGAAGACTCAGCAAAGAGCCAAGGAAAAAGGCGACCCTGACTGGCAGGATGCCTGCAAGGACAGGGACTTTGTGGTAGTGATCAAACCTGATGAGGATGCGACTTATAAAAATACGGTGGACATTCTTGATGAGATGACCATTGACAGGGTAAGGACTTACGCAATGGTGAAGATCCTGCCTGAAGAAGTGGCATTGATCAAGAAAACTGAGGAGTCGAATCCTAATATTAAAAATCCTTAAGCAGCATCAGTTTAAAAAAATTGCTCTGTGGCTTATGGAAAAATGGGAGTTAAGCATCTAAATAGAGAGACCTAACTCATGAATTTTGAACCTATTAAACGCTAAGTATGGAAGCCAATAAGATATTATCAGCCGACATCCTGGACCTGATCTTCGAAGACAGGAACAAGGATTATGGGGCTTATAATCTGAGAAAAACGTACAATAAACGTATCACCCGCGCCCTTATCATAACAGCTTCTATTGCTCTTTTAGCAATCGGTGGTTCGTTACTGGCAAGTAAGCTTACCGGGAACAAGAACAACAAAGTCAAGATCCAGGAAGTGACCCTGGCTGATGTGAAGCAGGAAGAAAAGAAAGTAATTCCTCCGCCTCCTCCGCCACCAAAAGTGGAACCTCCTAAAGTGGAGATGAAGCAGTTCACTCCTCCTGTGATCAAAAAAGATGAAGAAGTTGAAAAACCACCTCCACCACAGGAAGAATTGAAAGAAGCAAAGATCGATGTGGTTAACCAGGAAGGTATCAAAGATGAAAATATTGCAACACCGGTTGTGGTTGACGAAGGAAAGCAGATCGTTGAAGAGAAAAAAGTAGAAGACGAAAACAAGATTTTCGACAAAGTGGAGATCGAAGCAAAATATCCTGGTGGTGATGCGCAATGGCGTAAGTATCTCGAAAGAAACCTGAATGCATCAGTACCTGTTGATAACGGTGCTCCAGAAGGAACTTACACAACAATGGTTCAGTTCGTGGTGGACAAAGAAGGTAACATCTCCGACGTTCGCGCACTTACCAACCACGGTTATGGAATGGAAGAAGAAGCAATGAAAGTTATCAAGAAAGGTCCTAAATGGGAACCAGCTATTCAGAACGGTCGCCAGGTAAAAGCTTATCGTAAGCAGCCGATTACTTTCCAGGTAACGGGTGAGTAAGTTTTTGAACCACGATTTGGGGAGATTAGTATTGATTAATAGATAATAAAGAAGAAAATAGAAAGCAGGCCGCCTGAATGGGCGGCTTGTTTTTTTTGGAATTTGTCAGCCCCTCTCTCCGCAATGCCCCAGCCCGTTCAGCATTCATTTCTTAACGCCCCCAGCCCCCTAAAGGGGGAGTTTGAATCTATTTCTAGAAAGACTTAGTGAACCTTTGAGCCTTTGATTCTTCGTGGTTCAAAAAAAGGATGGAATAATAGGAGTTTACTAAAAATTAAGAGCGATCATAACAAATCTTAATAATCATAAAAATCAGCGTTCTATTACATGAGCTTCAAATAATTAATTTTGCCTGAATGAATAAATTAAGCGGATGGGATGATACGATTGTTGCCTTAGCAACCCCACCAGGCATTGGAGCAATAGGAGTTATCAGGCTCAGCGGAACAAATACAATCAACATTGCGAATTCACTATTCCCCTCCAAAGATCTTAGCCAGGAGACTTCACATACTTTACACGTTGGATTTTTAAAAGAGAATGATCAATCACTCGACGAAGTCGTCATCTCCATTTATAGATCACCACGCTCTTACACCGGTGAGGATGTAATTGAAATAAGCTGTCACGGCTCACCATTTGTACAGCAACAAATTATTGAAGCCTGCATACGAGCAGGAGCAAGGCTGGCCCGTCCCGGAGAATTTACCCAACGCGCCTTTCTCAAAGGCAAACTTGATCTTGCCCAGGCCGAAGCCGTCGCCGATCTTATTGCAGCCAACAGCGCCGCATCACAAAAAGCAGCATTGCATACCATGCGCGGAGGGTTCTCTGAGAATCTTTCTGCTTTGCGCGAACAGCTCATAAAATTCTCAGCCCTCATTGAACTAGAACTTGATTTCTCACAGGAAGATGTCGAGTTCGCCGATCGCAAACAGTTCTATGACCTGATCGATGAACTATCAGCAGAAACCAACAAACTTGTCCATTCATTTTCATTAGGCAACGTGATAAAGAACGGAGTGAGTGTGGCCATTGTCGGAAAACCCAATGCCGGCAAATCCACCTTGCTGAATACCTTATTAAATGAGAACCGTGCGATCGTAAGTGATATACCAGGTACAACACGTGATACTATTGAAGAGGTGATAAACATTGATGGAATATTATTCCGGTTGATTGATACGGCAGGGATACGGGAACATACGAGTGATGTGATTGAAACTGCGGGAATAGAACGTTCACTTTCCAAAATGAGGGAAGCTGATCTGGTACTTAGAATTATCGATGCAAGCGCGCTCGCGGAGTCGGAAGTCCGAAGTCCGGGGTCCGAAGAAAGTCGTTCAAAGTCCGAAAAGACTATAAATGATTCAGACTTGTCTTCCGTCTTCCAGCCTCTGACCTCTGACCTCTCGTCGGTCTTCCGTCCTCTGTCTTCCAACTCGAATGTGTTGCATGTTGTAAATAAAATAGACCTCGCCGGCGAAGATGCCGCACTTGAAAAATTCGGCCACTTAACCAACGCAGTGTTCATATCAGCAAAGAATCATACTCATACCGAAATCCTCAAAGAACGCATGGTCGATTCTGTTTTGAAAGGACAAATACAAACTGAAAGCACCATCGTCACCAATGCCCGTCATTACCATGCATTAAAAGAAGTACAGAAATCCCTCATCGAAATCAAAGCCGGGTTGGATAAAAAATTATCTGGCGACTTACTTGCTTTAGATATTCGCCGTTGTCTGCATTATCTCGGTGAGATCACGGGAGAGGTGACGAATGAAGAGCAGCTGGGGTGGATATTTGGGAGGTTTTGTATTGGGAAGTAGTTAAAAAACATTAGGTAAATTAAATTTGTTGACATCAAAAAAAGGTAGTTGATATCTTATCTTAAATAGGAAAATTCATTTGTATATTCGGTGAATAAGCAAATAAAAATATTTTGAATTCCAAGTGTTAATTAAACTCGGATGAATAGAAACTCTTTTCTAAGATGGGCAGGAAGTAAACAAAAGCTGATTCCGAAACTATCTGAATATTGGAACGATGACTTTTCAAGATACCTTGAGCCATTTATGGGCTCCGCACAACTTTTTTTTTCAATTCAACCCCAAACTGCAATTTTAAGTGATACAAATATATATCTAGTTGAAACGTTCAGGCAAATACAAAAAAACCCTTATCCTGTTTACAAAATATTCAAAAACTTCAAGAATACAAAAAATCAATATTACCAAGTAAGGTCTCAAGACCCTTCTAAACTGGGAGTTAATGAGCGAGCAGCAAGATTTATTTTTTTGAATAGACTATGTTTTAACGGTCTGTATAGGACAAATACCGTCGGAGATTTCAATGTACCCTATGGGAAGAATAATAGATTTGATCCAGATGAAGAGATGGAAGCTCTTAAAAAATCGTCGAAAGTGCTTCAAAATGCAACAATTATTCAGGGTGATTTTGAAGCTGTTTTGTCTTTTCATGTAAGGGAAGGTGACTTTGTATATATTGATCCTCCATATGCGGTTGCAAACAGAAGAATCTTTAAACAATATGGTCCCAATTCTTTTGGCCTATTTGATTTGCAACGACTACAGAACCTATTAAAAGTTATAAATGATCGTGGTGCGAGTTTTATACTCAGTTATGCGTATTGTAGTGAAGCGATAAAAATATTTTCAGACTGGAACAATGTTAAAACATTTACTCAAAGAAATATATCGGGATTTGTTGAGTATAGGCGTAAAGCCGCCGAATTAATTGTTACCAACATCAATTAATGGAAGCTCAGCTAAACATAACTGTGATAAGTGATCTTCATTGCACTCATTCTAGTAGCGATAAGACAAAGGAGGGAGTATCCCTTAATTCTACAATCCTTTATTCTGATCTTTTGAGGGGTGATAGTCCACTGCATCCGATTGTTGCTTTTTTAAATGAATTTGAAAAAAATAATAAAGCCTTAAAAAGCGATGTTTTATTGTGTCCTGGAGATATAGCGAATAAAGTTGATCAACAAGGGTATATTTCTGGTTGGTCTTTTCTAGAAGAAATTAAAGATACTATCGAAGCAAGACAACTTTTCGCAACAATTGGAAACCATGATGTTGATTCAAGAAGAAATATAAGTGATCTCCAACCTTTTGATATTTGCAAGTCTATTAAGCAAAATTATCCTATGGCAGATGCAAATTTAAGGAACATGTTTTGGACTGATCATTTTTGTATTTATGAAAACGAAAAATATATACTTCTAATTTTCAATAGCGCATATACACATGTGAGTTCTAGAGATGCTAGTAGTTCATCTATTCAAAAGGGAATTTTGAAGAAAATGGAAGAAACACTTGGTAATTTTAGAAAAGACAAAATAAAAATTGCGCTTTGTCACCATCATCCGATCAATCACGCAAATGCCACTCATCCAGACACAGATGTAATTCAGCGTGGCTCCGAATTCTTAGATCTTTTACATGTTGAAAAATTTTCAATGGTTATTCATGGCCATAAACATGAAATTAAGATAAGATATTATCAATCGCTATTAATATTTTGTGCAGGTAGTTTTTCATCAACACAAAATTTAAGAGAAACACAGTCAGAAAACGTTTTTCATAAAGTAGAGTATTTTACACCAACAAAGGGATTAATTAAAACATGGACATTTGGTTCTGTAAGCGGATGGGTTCATAGAAGTACATCCATTTTCCCAGCTACTTGTGGGTTCGGATTTCAAGGTAACATTCAAAACCTAGCAAATGAGATTCATCAATGGTTTACAACTAAAAGTAACTCGGTAAACGATAGTTATAAGAATCTTATTAAGACGATACCCGATATCCAGTTTCTCTTGCCAGATCAACTGGAGCAATTAGAAAATATTTTAACAAATCAATTCAATATTTCGTTTACCTATGATAAGAATGGCATATTATTACAAATCTCAAAAGTCCTGCATTGATGAATAGTAACAAGGTATTAAATGATTCGGTGAATGCACGATATCTTAACTATGAGGAGATCGCTAATTTATTTATTCCTAATCAACAATATATCGATCTAGTAAAACCAAACCACTCACTATTAATGGGGCCTAGAGGAAGCGGCAAAACTACTTTATTGAAGATGCTTACAACGCCTGCTCAGCATTATGCTAATGCGAATGAGAGACTTCGAAATCTTCAACCGCCTGCTTTTTACTCGATATATGTTCCGACAGACATACAATGGAAAAAACAAATCGATGATTTTAAAATTGAGTTTCTCCAAAAACCAAAATTTTCAAGTGTAATTACTCGTTTAATTGTAACGACAAATGTCTTAATAAGTCTGTGTGATACTTTTATTAATTTGCTTGAATTCAAGGAATCCAGCGAAAACGATTTCAAATTTGAGGCTGATCTTGCTGTACTTTTAATAGATGATTGGAAGATTTCTAAACCTATTTCTGCAAATCTTCATTCTATCAAGCATAGTTTGATATCTCGACTTGCTAATATCAATTCTCACATAAGGAAAGTTAGAATTAATGATATTGTGGATGAAAAGATAGACATGCCAGAGTTTTATTATGACAACTACATCGATCTGGTGACTGCGGGATGTAGTGCATTTGAAACTATCTTCAAACAGGACCAATATTTTTCAAAAAGGGGATTTAAGTGGGCAATTTGCTTTGATGAGTTAGAAATTGCTCCCGAATGGTTACAAATTGAGCTACTTTATTTACTTAGAAGCACTGCTTCACAAAATATTTTCTTTAAACTTACAATGGTTCCGCTTGTTAATTTATCAAGCAATAACAGTCTTTCCAATTTACAGGCCAGGGAAAATCAAGATTTTTTGATTATAAGAACATGGACCTACAGCGCGGAGAGTTTAGCAGATTGGAAGGACTTTTCACGAAGGTTAATACAAGATAAGTTTAAACGAAAGTTTGGGGAAAGAATCAATCCCATTGGCCTTCTTGGCCCGGATTCTTTAGATCTTAATATTGCGCAAACATTTAAGAATGAGGCAACGTTTGAACAAAAAAAGGGTTATTCTTCTGGAAGCACTATCTGGTACTTGTTCAAAGAGGCAGCACGAGCAGATATAACATTTCGTGAATTTCTAAAAAATAAAGGGATCAATCCGGCCAATCCGATACCAGAAAGAGACAAGCAAGAAGATGAAATATTTAGAAAAATTAAACCGTTGGTTGTGCACCGCTTTCAATTTCAGAACACAACCTTAATCGGTCGCAAAAGATCAAGAAAAAATGCCGCTCTATATTATGGGATGCCATTCCTTTCAGAATTTTGCGAGGGCAATCCACGAGCACTGATAGGTCTCATTGATCAGGTTATTGCAATTATCCAAAGAAATAAAGGTAAAACAGATCGCATACCAATAGAAGTGCAATCTCGTCTCATTTATACGTTTTCCAGACAATATTTGGAATCGATATTCAACCATCCTGATTCAAATGTTCCATATTTGAATAAGTACATTAATTTAGGATCGTTGCTAAATAGAATTGGCATTTACTTTCACGAACGCATAATAGATGGAGAGTTTAATATGGATCCGGCAAATTGTTTTGAAATTGATAGAGACATCCCAGAATCTATTATTGACCTTCTTACAGTAGCTATGCATCTAGGGGCAATAATTTATTTAGATCCACAAGAATCCATAACGAAAAATGGAATGGTTGGTAAAAAATTTCGATTATCCTATTTTCTTTTCCCGAGATACGAACTTCCAACAGTTACATATAAAGAAGTACAATTAAGTAAAATATTACGAAAAGGTACTGAAAAAATTGATCAATTACTTTTATTTGATTCGAAGTGAAAATATCAAAAACACAGCAAATAGGGTTAGATAATCTTAAGAACAGAGAGTTTGACTTATTGATTTGCGCTTCAGGTTATGAGGAACGCTGCACTTTCTTAGCTACTCAAATAGACCTTGAAAAGATTCAAAATAAAGTTGTATTCACATTTAATAACGAAATTCACACGGCTTCAAGATTAAATAATGATGAATTCTTTGCTGAAAAAAAATTTGATGCTATTCCAGCTGATGCCGACTCCGAAATAGAAATTCTATCATTTTTAAATGATAGAATATTACTTGAAAGAGGTATTTATTCAATTATTATCGACTATTCAGCAATGTCAAGAGTTTGGTATGCTGCGATACTAAAATATTTTTATTTTAAATCTGAAGCCCAATCAAAGATTAGACTTGTATATTCATATACGGTATCAAAATTTGTTGAATCACCGGAAGAGGACATCTATAACGTGCATATAGGTCCAATTAGTGGATTTTCAAATCTTACTGTTCCTCAAATGCCCACGGGTTTAATAATTGGACTTGGATACGAAAAAAGTCGTGCCCTCGGGTTAAACGAATATTTTGATGGGGAAACATATATATTTTACACTGAAGGTAAAAATTCAGAAGAGTATTCGGAAGAGATTGAAAGAAACAATTCGCAGTTACTTTCACAAGTTAAGCCAGAGAATATATTCAGATATCGAATTTCTGACATTATTGGACTGTACAGTAGACTATTTTCATTGTGCCGAGACTTAAAAAATGATTATAGAGTGATACTTGCCTCTTGTGGGCCAAAAACTTTTGCCTTAGTTAGTTTATTAATTGCGCTTGAATTGGATAATATTGATGTTTGGAGGATTAGTGCTGGAAAGTCTGCTTTACCCGTAGACAAAAAGGCAAGTGGTGAGATTGTATTATTTGAAATTGATCTTAATGACGAAGTGCAAATACTGTCCTAGGTGTGGAATATAATAAGTGAAAGTTAGCTAGGGACTGTTTCAATTTAAACTGGTTTTATCAAAAAGCCTTTAGAGTGGTATTATGGGTGACATGGGGTATACGAAAATTCGGATTAGGGTAGGTTTTTTATGTCATTAGTACTAAATTTTATAACATATTAATAATCAGTCAAGATCACTTTTTGTATTTGGGAACTGACTACTATTCATTCCAACAAAAACCACCCGCTTTCGCGAATGGTTTTTTCTTTTCTAACAATTCTAAAGTATGGGTATGACCTTTAACTCAACGTCACCTCCAACACTCCCTCATTCCCCGGAACATCTTTTGCGATCGCTTTGATCTTTGTTCCTGGTAAAGTTGCATTGCCATAGGTAGCTGCGTAGGTCCAGTCGATGCCGTTCAGATTTTGAACAGCGTTGCCTGCTTCAAGCATCATGTTATTCGCATCGCGAATTTCTACCCGGACACCTGTTACACGAAAATCATCCATTGCACGAATGACGATGATTTCGCCCTCGGCTCCGAAATAATTAAGCAGGGATCATATTGTTGTTGCCGGTCAAGCCCTGGCGCTTGACAAGGGATACTATGATTCTATGACAGGAAAGCTGGATATAATTGAATAACTATGGAGATTAATTTGATTCACGCCAGTTCAAAATGATCTTCACCAGCTCTTCAAACCAATCACCAGTTCCAAACAGACTCTTTTACTTTATCAAGCGTGCCATCAAAGTATAATTTATGAGGAATTCCAAAATTGATCAAATATTCGGTGTCGGTGCTGGAATATCTCTGCTTGCTCTTCGCCGTTATTATGACGGAGCCGGAAAACATTTAGATTATAATTCGTCGACACTTCCAAAATTGAAAGATGGAAAATATTGGGGTTTTCTTTGCATGATTGATTACCGGCTTACTTTTCATCTAAAGAAACAACTGTATTTAGAAATAGATTCAAAACTGTATACCTCTACGAAAACTAGAAAATCTAAAGCCACCTACGAGATCAATCAGGGAAGTGGCCTTTCGATAAATTAAACAAAACCGATAATACTCGTGATTTTCAAAAGTTTGATCTTTTTGTTACATTTATTAGCAATATATCCTTTTGTTTTTTACTCATTTGATTTTAAATGTGAGAAAGACCATACTTATCCTCGTTTTTCTTATCCTGGGTGTTGCTTCGCATAGCCAGAGAAAATACTGCGCCGATTCGAGCATTAGAGTAAAATACAGTTTCAATTTTGATAATTCTGAGTTTGTGAATGTACCTGATACTGTTGGAACGAATACCTTCCTTGGCAAAGCAAATAACCTGACTACAAGCCAGGCCGTAGTTTTAAAAACAAACTGGGGAGATAGTGTTTTTTATATGCGTTCTTATGGAACCAGCCTGGGCAGAATAAATTTTGTAGATGGAGTACAGGGGCCCGGGAATACCATTATCGCCATTGGTTCATTTAATGGCAAAGAGCTTATAGTATGTCAGATGGATTCAAATGGGCAACCTTTATGGATTAACCGGTATAAGTTCACTTCAAACAATTTAAATTTTTATACGGGAAGATATAGCTATAGAAATATAGTTGTAAGTGGTTCGTTTATTTATCTGCTTACTGAGTTATCTAATAGTCAATTTAACAATGCTATTCTAAAACTCGATTTAAATGGGAATATCGCCTGGAGCAAAGCATTCAAAAAAAATATTTTTGGACTAAGTCATACTACTAATGCAATTACCAAATCTGCAGGGGAGGTAATAGTAGTGTCTGATATTTACGAAACTGCAGGTGGAATTCAGAGCGAATATCCTGTGTTTACCAGAATAAATGATTTGGATGGATCGATTATCGAAAGCATTGCAATCAAGATACCCAATGACCCAATTGTTAAAGGGCTTGCGGTTCATAATATTCATAATAATTCCGACACCGGGTTCACATTAATTGGTCAGACATGTGTGTTGGTTTCTGGCAATATTCTTCAATCGGGCAGAGCATTTACGATGAGTTTAAAAAGAAATTTCGAACCTATAAAAGGAAATTGGTATGAAGCGGGCAATTATTTTACAACATATGATGTAAGCGAAAACACGAAGAAGGCTCTTTTTTTCGATTCTCCTTTCGCTGACAAATTTTTTTGCATTGCTGATGAGCAGGAAAATATTTATAGGACTAGAAGATTTATTATGCCGCCCGCACTGTCAAATGGCTTTCGTAAAGCATTATATATCGATACCAAAATGAATCTCCATTTATTAGTTAACTATATCCAAAATAGCAAAGGAAATTTGGAATATATAAGGCTCAGCGACCTGGCAGCTGCTAACGGCGCAAGCTGTTTTGGCGATGATACAAGTATTATACAAAAGTTTCCTCTGGTTATAACAAAAGAAAATTTTCCATGGGATGTAGAGCAGAGTAATGTAATTAGTCAGAGCCCTCTTGCAGTTACGGTTCAGGATGAAACAGTGATGAAAGAAGTAGTTTGTAAACAAGTAAGTTATTGTGATAGTTTGAAAATAATGGGGAATTCAAATTTTTGTTTTCCGGGGCCGAATGCCAGATTTAGTACCTTCTTAAACAGGCAATGCTTAAAGGAGAGAGCCTGGATAGTCGACACTTCGTATGCAATTGTTACAAGAAGTGAAGCGGATAGCGCGATTACTTTGCAGTTTAAAAGAGCAGGATCATTCTATTTGAAATCATTTGTTAAGAACTGTGTTGTTTCAGACTCGGTACTAATAACTATTAACGCACCACAAATGTCGATGCAGTTAACTAAGACTGATAGTGTTTTGTGCCCAGGTAAAACGGTGACCTTACATGTGTCTCAAAACTTCAATAGTTATTTGTGGCAGGATGGATCTTCGCTGCCTGATTATACAGTAATAAGTCCTGGTTGGTATAAGGTTACCTGTACTGACAATTGCGGCAACCAGGTTGCCGATAGTGTTTTTATTAGAATGGGAGACACCACATTTCAAATTTCGAGCAGTTATCAGATTTGTCAATTTGATTCAGCACAGATTTTAATTCCCTCAAATATTCAAAATTTATCCTGGCAGCCTTTAACAACTGGAATAGTTAGTGGGAGGCGTCTGATTTTATATCCCTCTCAAACGACTAATTACCTTATCATAGGCCGACGGGACCAAGGGTGTGATGTGCAGAAGACAGTTACAATAGTTAGGAAGATATGTCCGCAGTGGATGAAGTTCCCAACTGCTTTTACTCCAAATAATGACGGCAAAAATGATATCTTCAAGCCAGGCTCTAGTGGTCATCCTGTTGAATATAAAATGAAGATATTTAACCGCGCTGGAGGACTTATCTTTTCTTCAAACAATCCGGCCGAAGGGTGGTCGGGAAAGTACAAGGGCGAACCTCAGCCTTCCGGGATATACGTATTTCTTGCAGAATATAAATTCGGTGGAGAAGAAAAGTCGCAGGTGAAAGGAACTCTTGTACTTATCCGTTAGGACAAGATTCAGATTCTTATTTTTTTAAATGTAGAAGTCATTATTTGTACCTTATTTGTATCTCAGAAAAGGATAAGTCATTCATTGGTAAGTAATAAAATAATTTTTGAACCGGATATACACAAGAAATCTAAACAGAAAATTGAACCGAAAATCTATGGAGCAGCTTTATATAATATCTTACTTGCAATGAAAGGCCTGAGAGTTTTTCAATTTTAGCTGCTAAGAAAGTAAAGTGCCATATCAATTAAGATTGAATCATTCCATTTAACCTCTAATTTTAAGGTTAATCATATTGAATTTATTTGTTATCATTAATCTCCTGTTTGTTAGTACAGACACAATTATCATACTTATCTCTCTTAAAAATATTTATGTTTGCGACCTTTTCCGAATCGATATGAAAACATTTATTTTATTTTTTTCTTTTTTTATATTCAATAGTCTCATCCGTGCCCAGGAAAATAAACTGGAAAAAAGGTTACATTTTACCTCAATAGGCATTTCTTTTTCTGCAGATAATAACGAGAGATTTTTGAAAGCAATAGATCCTGCGTATCAATTTGTGATTGATGACAGGGATCAAAAAGAAATTTCAAGATTTGGATATTCAACTGGGGTGACTATCGATTACACTCTGGGAAAACTGCAATTTGAGACAGGCGTATTGTATGCTTCTAAGGGGTTCAACATAAAGGAATCTGACTACGTTAGCGGATCACCAAACCCGAATCCAAATGATCCAATAAAACAACGACGTGTACACAGTTTTACGTACATCGACATTCCTATCAGAATATTGTATTGCATTGGCAGGCAAAACTGGAAATTTATTCCCGGTATTGGAATTATCCCGGGTTTCATGATTAAGAACCAGGAGAAGGCTTTTTTTACGTATACAGATGGACATGAATTAAAAGTAAAAGGTCCGATGCCGAATTATAAGAAGACTAACCTTTCATTTACTTTAAGTCTCGGTTTTCAGAAGCAACTTAATGACAAATTTTATTTTCGTGCCGAACCCATATTCAGATATGGTATGCTAAAACTCACCGATAAATTCATTGCAGAATATTTATGGAATATAGGTCTGAATTTTGGATGTTATTATAGAATCAAATGAAACAATTTTTACTCCTTTTAATCTCTGGAATTTTTTTACTCGCCTGTGAAAAACGAGGTAATACCCGCATTTTAAAAGGCCAGATACTCGACATTGATAGCCGCAACCCCATCGCAGGGGCGAAGGTATTTGCCACAACATTCCTCGCTAGTGATCCATATATGATCGATAGCTCGATTTCCGATGCTGCCGGGCAGGTTTCTTTTTCATTTAATGATTCATATCCAAGAACCATATACCGGGCAGAAAAAACCAGCTATATATGGGTATCAGTAGTACCACCAAGAGGATGGTCTCAAAATAATAATAGAATCGATACTGTTTACCTGGCAAGACCGTCTTCTGTTAGTCTTACTACTCATAAAACGAGTAATTATCTTGTTGACGATTCACTCTTTATTGGAGTGAGCGGTATATTTTGGGGCGCCCCTTTTCAAGTTCCGGCCTATTTAATTAAAGAAAAAGCAAATAGCCCCGACAAAGTTTATAATCTGCAATCATATTATAGTACATGGAGTACAAAACTCTATTTTAACTGGGAGATTAAACGCGCAGGTACGATTATTTCGAGCAGTAGCGATTCGGCGGATTTAATTCAGTATGGAACACGAAGTGTTTTATTAAACTATTAATCCTTCATAATTCCTATTGGAAAAGCCTAAGTAAGCGACTAAAAAAAATGATAATTTTTACTATTTTTTTCTTTGTTGGATTGCTGCTTATTCCTGTGATTGCTTTTTCCCTAATTCCCAAAAACTATGATGGCAGCAAGACGCTGTTTGTAATTCTAATCTCAATTTTATTATCAATGATTTATATCCTGGTCGCCTATATGATAGGATATATCGGCTAACTCCTCGTCCCCTTTTTATATAGTTGCCTTCATAGCCCTGGATGTTGGGCGCAATTTTCAATTATTACCTGAGAGTGTCGGTTAATTTTGTAAAACTATAAGCCCACCAAATCAAAATTATTTGTAGTGGAAGTCTGACAATTGTTATCCATAAATTCGGATTGTTTTCATTCCAATAGTTAATCATCATTTGAATATTAGCAGGAAAGATAGCGATGAGTAGTAAAATAATACACCACGAAGCAAAACGTCGGGTTGAAGAAATGATTAACAAAAGCCCAAAAACTATTTCACAAATACCGCTAACTGCAACTAACGCTTTATGCCACGGCAACCAAGACGGCATTATTTTTAAATAAAATTCTTCATGCCAGAAATGGTTTACTCCTGCAATTACATAAAAGGCGGACATTGTAAAAAGAGAAATATTCCTCATTGCATACAATATAAGCTTTGATAGCTTACAATAACTGCGCCCAACAACCGGTTTGGCACCAGGCTTTCCCGGGCGCGCAGCTGTTGAGGGTAGTTTGCGGCTAGGCCGCCTGCTGTTTCTATAATTTGTAACTTTCCTATGGCACGGCACCAGGCCGGGAAATGTTGGCAGCAAGCATATGGAGTCATTAAATAAATTCAGCGAATATTATAAAACAATAAGCAATACTGAATTATTAAGCATATTGGACAATCTCGAAGATTACCAACAATCAGCAATTGACGCTGCAAAAGCAGAATTTAAGAATAGACAACTCTCGGATATAGAAATTCAGGAAGCAAGAAAGCAACTTATTTCTACACAATTGCAAAGAGAAAAAGAAAGACAAAAAATAATAGCTGTTGAAAATAAAATTATAACGGCGGGACACACTTTCATTGACACAATTAATCCAATTCAATCGGGTATTCCTTCGCCTGAAAAAACAATCAGATTTATTGTGATCGTTTTCGGAAGTATATTTTTATATCAATTAATTAAAGATTGGAAAACAAGTTTGGCATATGTGAGAGGTATTCCGAGATTTCCATTTGAAAGTATTTTATACATTTTTCCGCAAATATTATTACTTGTAGCTACAGTTGCATTCTGGCGGAGAAAAACATTAGGCTGGATACTTTTAATGATATTTCTTACTTTTTCTTGTGTTCTTGCAGCAGGTCTGTTATTTCAATCTTTTACCTTGGAATCAAATGGCTTCAACTTATTTCCAAAACCCTCGCCGACGATCTATATTATTCAATTAATATTTTTAGTCGGTACAATGTACATTTTGTGCAAAACATCTATCAGAGATGTGTTTTCTATTAGCAATCAAAAAATGTATTCAGCAATATGCATTTCAGGAGTTGCGACACTTGTATTGATGTATGCAACTTCGTAAAAATCACAACGAATACCAGCTGAAAATTTTGGGGTGCCAAAAGCCTGGTTGCATTCTGATGCACCCCCGCTATATGGCAACATCCTACTATTTCTACGACGATTCGCTCGATCAACAGTGAGGCTGTGGTGCGCTGCTTATTTGGCCGGGGCGCATATCTTTCTCCCATTGACTTCTTTGTGTTTATAGAAAAGAAGGCAGGGTATTATTGAATAACTACGATTTCTCGTACCTTTTAGTTAAATGCGATATTTATTATTTTCATTTATCAACCTTATAGGCCTGGCTGGTTATAGCCAGCCGGTTCAGTTTAAATTGACTGTTTATCCAAAGAACTCGCGCATTGACAAAAATATTTACCTCAAGTATGACTATATCGATACGATAGGGAATATCAAAGTAGATAAACGTCATATTTCTGATGACAGGGTCGTGTTTGAGGGAAAAATCTATCAGCCCGGCAAAGCTGTGATTTACCAGCGTGCAAAATTGCCATTCAACCCTTCGGAGTTTTTCAATGCGGATCAAAGCAGCTTATTCAATGACGTTCTTTCAGACGATGCAATGGAGCTGCCCTTTGAATTCTACCTGGTTCCAGGAGAAACAACAATTGACCTTCGCAATGAAGATCCTCACATTACAGGTAGCGCAGCTGTAAAAGATTTTGAATCGTTGCGATTGGCAGACGAAAAGGATCTGGCGGAAACAGAACTTTTACTTGAGGAGTTGTCGGTATGTCAGTCAAAGAATGACAATGTATGCAAAGCGAAAGTGGAAGAAAAAATGCATTTATTCTTTTCAAAAAAGAAAAACAGGTACCGCAATTATTACCAGAACAATTTAGGCTCCCCACTCGCACTTTATGCACTTAAAGAAAGTATGAATGACGATTCTTTGAGTTCCGGAAATTACCAGGAGCTATTTTCAAAATTGTCTAAACAAGTACGTGAATTACCGGAAGCAGTTGCTTTATCAAAGATATTGAAGGCAGCTGCTGATTGTAAGCCGGGAAAACGAATTGAAAATTTTGAGCAATCGGACATGGCGGGGCATAAAGTTACCCTTGGTTCATTTTCAGGCAACTATGTTCTATTGCATTTCTGGGAATCTACCGATCCGGTAAATCGGATCATGGTATCTGATCTTTTTCCGATTTGGGATAAATATCAAAAAAGAAATTTCAAAATCATTTCGATAGGAATGGAAACCCATGCTACGAAGGAACAATGGCTTAAAACGATAGCGAGTAAGAAGTTAAAATGGACCCATTTGACAGATTTCAAGGGTTATCTAAATACAGCGGCTCTGCAGTTTGGTGTTCTCAAAACTCCCAGCTATTTTCTTGTGGATCCGGCTGGTAAAATTGTAAGGAAACTGGATGATGTCCGAAAATTAGGTGACTATTTGGAAAAGATCTTAAAATAGTCTGTAGCAGGTCAACTCACCCAATGTGACACCGGTTTATTCGACTTATATTTATTGAATACAATTGAAAATTCACCTTATATATTTATTCATTTTAGGTTCTGCAACTACCTATGGTCAAATGGAGAAAAAGACATTTTATCTCTTTTGCCTTCAGCCAGAGTTAGCATTCTCTAAGAGTGACTATTCAAGAACAAGTCCAACTTCACCTATACCTCGTACAATGGGTATAAATGCTTATTTCAATTGCGGTATTAGAGGGAGCATTGAACAGCGACTCACGAAAAAAATATTTTTAGATGGCGGAGTTGGATATATTGCCAGAAGACTAAAAACCAGAGTTTTTTTCAATCAAAATGTTATACCTCCGCCCCGTCAAAGCCCAACCCAGGAATTGAATACAGCTAAATTTGTCAACTATCGCATTATTGAATTCCCGTTGTATTGCTCATACCGGTTTAAAATCAACGACACTGTTTATTTATCTGTGGTAACAGGACTTATAGGTAATTATTTACTGAACGCTAAATATGGGGTACAGAAGAAATACGGAGGTCAATATAAAAAAGATCATTTTTTGGGTTATTCCTGGAATTTAGGTGTTGGTATGGAGTCGGGTAGGCCCAGAAATATTAAAATTTTTGCCAGGGCAGTTTATTCTATTGTTAATAAGGTAAAAAAGGATCCTTATTTATTCAGTCAGACTGAATATCAGGTGGCGGTTACTCATCATTATTTGGATTTGACTATGGGCATTAAACTAAAAGTTGGAACGATAAAAGGGAATTGAGTTCTTGTTTAAGCAATAGCAGTTGAGGAAAAATGATAATGTAGAATCAGATATTCCGATTGATACAAAGATCACCAGATCCAAACTGTCTCTTTTAATAATAACTGTAGCTAATATTGAGTTTTGCGCAAGTCTGGCTGCTGCTGGCACAGCCTTAAATAAAGATGAATTAAAGTGAGCCTGCGTCGCTCATAAAACACCGACATTTTTGCTTTCATCCCTTCATGTAAAAAATCGACAGGGAATTATGAATTATCACAGTAAAACACCGCTCATCCTTTGTTATCTGCCGTTATATTCGCCGTAAATACCTTGTTGCTTCATCAAAAAAATTAGTTTATGAAAAAATTCTTATTACTGAGTCTGCTCTTTTCTGCAGTTATTTCAACAAGCGTAAAAGCACAACCTTCTACCGACAAGGAAGCTATGTTACAATCGATAAAAGAAAAACAGGCTCCGATGATGGTTGAAAAAACCGGTCTGTCTACCGCACAGGCAAATAAAGTTATCGAGATCAATTTCTGGGTGCGCGAAGAAGCCGCTACTGCTTTACAGGGTCTCAGCGGTGATGACCGCAGCAAGAAACTGGCAGAGATAAAAGCGCTGAAAGAAAAAAAATACAGTGAAATTCCTCTGACTCCCGAGCAAATAAAAGCTGTGTATGCTTTTTATGAAGACATGGGAAAAAATCCGCCTCAGAAGAACGGTTAATAATAGTTGCATGGCTAATCTCCGAGCTGCCTTTCAAGGCAGCTTTTTTTATTTGGTGTTTTGGGTAGGGTTGAAAGATCAAACCAGCCTTCTCAAATAGTTTTAACCATACTGGTGATCGTGGCATAACTTTGTTTTTCAATATTAAATCATTCACTAACCTTAAATTAAATTGTATGCCGAAAAAAAACGCTGGTTCCAGGAAGAATAAGCCTACGAAAAAGAAAAGCTCCGCACAGAAGAAAGCGAATCCAAGGAAAAAAGCACGTAAGTAAAAACGCAGAGAGCCCGGTTAAAAACCGGGCTTGTTCTTTTGCCACTTAGGACATAGAAATATAGTTTTCACATAGAAAAAACTATGTGGAAGCGGCGCCTGCCCTGACAAAGGAAGGGTGTTCTATGTCCTATGTGGCAATGAAAAGTTTAGGGATTATTGTGATGATCTGTTACAATAAAAAGAAAAAACCCCGGATTTCTCCAGGGCTATTTTCCAAACAAAATGAGTTATGACTACTCCACAAACCAGGTTGCTTTCAAAGGATCATTGGACGGGACATTGGATGGTTTTGGTTTTCACAGGAATGAATTAAGTGGTTTATTCAGGATATCTTTCTTTCGATTGATGACACAAAGAAACATTCCTGACGGCGTTTAAAAAATAGTTGCTGCTATGATTGATGTGTAGCATAAATTCTACGAAAACGTTGCCGGTGAGGGATTTACGTAGACGTACGTAGTGGATGTACGCTTAAACAAATAGTAGTCTTCAGAATTAAACAATCATGAGCCTGCCAGGTCCATCCTGATAAAAACAAAAAGCTAAAATTAAATTTCTGACTTTTCTTTTACCTTCTCAGAAACCCTCTTATATCTTTCGGAAATAAAATTAGAGAGAGAATCGTTACCGAGAAATTTTGCATATTTCTTTAAGTCTTCACAGGTAATTTTGAAAGATTCATGGTGTGAACGCTGAAAAAAATCTTTATTGTCGTCAGATTCAAGATTTTCCAAATCATTTAATGACTTAAAATAAATCGTCTCAGTCCTTTTGTAATACTCCATTGGATCTACAGCAAGTTGACGCAAAAGATCGTAATTCTCTTTTTTGAGAAAAAAACCAATCGCGACATCGGGGGTATAAATCTCATTCGTATCCTTAATAGTAAGCAGGGTTTCGAAAAGTTGAGTAGTTTTTTCATCTTCTTTTAATGTCCTGTTCAAAGCAATAACATCTCCAATTATGCGGGATTTCCCTTTTTCATTCAGAACCTGGATAGTTTTGCGATCTCTGATGAATTTCATACTATCGATAGCAATGGGAAACTGATCGCCCAATTTTTTCCAATCGGAAAGTGCAAATGATAGTCGTACACCATTCCATTCAGAATCTATTTCGAGTGCGTGATTGTGAAACCAAATATGTTCCGCTAGAGCTTCTTTGAATTTGCCCTGGTCCTGAAGTTGTCGTGCACTGTCCAGAAGATGCGCCAGTCGACTGGTATCTTCCCAAGTGGACTTTTTCCTGGAACTGTTTTTTGGATGGCTTTGATCACAATTCACCGATATTACCATGATAAAAACCAGGCAACTCAGTCCGAAAATAGATTTATTCATTAGTTATATGTAATTTCTTTTAGACTTTCAACTGCCATCCCTTATCATACGTCCCTTTCTAAAACGCCGCTGCCGAAGCGTTGTTTTTTCATAAACTGAATTTAAGGGATATTTCAAATAATCTTATACAGCCCTACATAAAGTAAAGACCATCCCATCCACAAGCCAAAAAAAGCCACGCCCATTCAAGGGTGGCTTTAATCTAATCTTACTGTTATTAATTATTTCTTTTCCAAAAACGGCATTATCAAACCCGGCAAAGCTGCTGCGGTAAAAAGATCATAATGCGTGTGCCCGGGAACGATTGCAAGTTGTGAAACGGGTCTGCCTGATCCATCCCATCCTGCATCTTTCAAACCGCCGCCGAGTAATTTGAAAAACTCAATTGTATGTTCAGGCATGAGTCCGTCTGCATCTGCTGTTATCAGCAATACGGGTAACCTGATGGCTGCTACTTCTTTTGACCAGTCATAATCTCTTTGTATGGCCGCTGCCATTTTTGAAACAAACTTTGGCCAGTCTTCAGGTCTTGGTGCCAACTTTATGTATGACTGATATAAAGGTGATTGCTTCAGGTCCTCCGCAGAACCGACACCCATCTGATCCTGTTGTACAAGCAGATCAGGAAACCATCCTTTGCGTTTAAATGGAGATGAAATAACTACCACTTTATTTAATAACTCCGGGTGTTGAATGGCGAGACGAAGTGCAACCATTCCACCAAGAGAATAGCCGATGATATTTGTTTTTCCAAAACCAAGCTGTTTGATCAGTTCAGCAATATCATTCGCCATTGAATCTGCAACAATCGGCCTGTCGATATCTGCAGTGCGTCCATGGCCCTGCAGGTCAACGAAGATTAATTTATTATTTTTTTCAAGGCCGGCTAAATTAGGCATGAATAATTCAGTATTACCAAATCCTCCGTGCAAAACGATCACAGGCTGCCCGGTGCCCCTGATCTCATAATACATTTTAAGTCCATTGACTGAAGCATAAGCTTTTATGGTGTCTGCTGTCATAGTGTTTTTGATTTTGTAGGTGATGTAGCTTTTAGGTTTAGCATAAGTCAGCTGAGAATAACCCTTCCGGGTAATGGATAATAAGAAAAAGCAAGCCATTAGCATGAATGAGTGCATTTGTATCTTTTTCATTTTCCTGAGTTTTAATAACACAAAACTAAACTACTCAAGAATTAAAGAAAGGGCGTTAATACGACAATGTAGCGGGTAGTTTACGGCAGATAAAATTACTGGCTTCCTGATGGATGGAAAAGGTTTATGATGTTTAAGAAAATAGCTAATTCCTGTACCAAGAAGGAAGGCCTTCAGTTCGAAGAGCTTTAGAACACAAAGAGCACAAGGCAATCACAAAGGACACGATGTGTTCTGGATATGGCGCCCTTGTGTTCCTCGTGTTTACTTCGTGCACTTCGTGTTCCAAAAAACTCTTCGAGCATCATCGACCTCGCAAATCAATAAGAACTATCACTATCATAGATGGGATCACTGAGCAGCTGGGTTGTTTACGACAGAAATCTCTTGAATCTTAAAACAACTCAAACACTGTTCGCTCCACAGAACTGCTTCCTGTATTCTGGTTACCAAGTATAACTACAGTTAAATTCTTCTTGCGATCTGTCCTTACAACTGCATTCGTACCCGGCCCACCACCTGTATGGCCGTAACTGTTCTCATCGAAGATCTGCATGCCAAATCCATAATTGGGTGAGTTCATTTCTGGTTTAGGAGATTCCATTAGTTGTACCGATTCAGCTTTCAAAAGTTTGCCCGAATTAAGTGCCTGAAGGAAATTCAAAAGATCAATACAGTTTGAAAAGCCTCCACCAGCAGGTGTCCCCCTGATAACCTGGTAGTATCTCGTATTATGAAATACCGGTTTACCTGTCAGGTAATCTTTTTCATAAGTATCTGCCAGGCCTTCATTAACATTATCAAGTTCCGGGAAGAAGGTGTTGACCATGCCGGCTGGTTGGTAAATATTTTTGTTCACGTAATCTTCATAAGAAAGTCCACTGACTTTTTCGATGATCGCGCCAAGCAACAAAAATCCTGTATTGCTGTATTGCCACCTGGTGCCTGGCTCAAAAAATAACCTGTCATCTTTCAATCCTGGTAAATAGTCAGCAATGGTTCTGAAATACTCTTTTGATTTCCGGCTCATTTCTTCAGTAAATAAAAAATCTCCAAGTCCGGAGGTATGTGTAAGCAAATGCCTGATCCTGATCTTACGGGCAATTGAGTCAGCGAGTACTCCTGGCAATACGTCAAATACTTTATCATCCAATGAAAGCTTTTTTTGTTCTGCAAGCTGCAGGATACTGGTGGCAGTAAACATTTTATTGATGGAACCGATAATAAACCTTGTTGATAAACTATTCGGATAATGGAATTCTTTGCTTGCCATTCCATAAGCCTGGTGAAAAATGATTTTTCCATTCCTTGCAACCAATACGTTTCCGCTGAATATATTTTCCTTCTCCAGTTTTTTAATATATGCATCCAGTTCTTTTGAGGCTTCTTCATCCGAAACCGGCTTCGGCAACTGCGATGTACCGGGAGGAGTGGCCAGCTTCAGGGTAACCATTGTAACCTTGTTCGGGGGAGTGGGCTCAGTCCGGACCACCAGTTGTCTCCATGCTTTGGTCAAACCTAACTGTACCAATGCACTTGCTTCATATTGTTTTTGTGCATCAACAGATGAAACAGATAAGTTTTTGCATTCGTCATTTACTCTTGAAAGAAATGCACGATGTTCTTCCAGGGAATTTGTATTCAGAAAGCTGGTTGCATAATTTTCCCTGATATAATCGGTCGCTTTTGCAACTTCGTAATTATTGATGATGGAAATTATTTCTTTCAGACGCTTTTCGGCGGGGTTGTCAGTTTTTACAGTTTGGGTTTTTCCAATTGGGGCAATAATTAAAAAAATGAAAGCTGCCAGTAGTTTCTGCATTCCAGTTAATTTTTTAAGATCTTATCCAAACGGTTACAAATTGCTTTATCTGTTCAAAATTAATACACCTGTTTTGGGGACTTTAAAGTTTGGTTACCGTTGGTCAGTTGATTTGGTAAGTTGAAATAAAAAAACTGTATTAGATTTGATTCATCTGCTGGATTAGCGACCAAACTGACAGACCTGCCATCATGAGACTAGCTGTTTTAATAGCATTACTTCTTCACCAAATCGCCGCGCTGGCGCAGCAGTCATCGGCTATCATCAACCTCCAGAAACATGCTTTCGATAGTCTTCATACTGAATTAAATCATGCGGCTAATGATACGATGAAAATGAAAGTTTACAGGAAGCTGGCGTTCTTTTACATGGAAACCAATAGCGACAGTTCACTTTTTTACCGGGCAAAACAATTGGCCATCAGCGAAGATCTCGGATTGAAGCTATGGGAAGCGCACTCACTGGATTATATGGGCGTCAGCTCTTTTTATACAGGCAACTATCCACGTGCACTTTCATATCTCTTAAAAGCCCAGAAAATATTTGAAGATCCCGCGAGTGAAAAATCAGCTTCTAAAATATTCTCCACGCCGCCTGCTCTTACGAGATTGCAGGGACTTGCATCCGTTCATCATCACCTGGGTATGGTATATGGCGCTACTGATAACGCTGATGAAGTGATCAGGCAATTTAAACTTTCAATTAAGTTCTCTGAACAGGCTAAAGATATGTTTCGAATGTCGCTGGTGAATATGGATCTGGGGAAATTATATAATGACCGTGGAATTCTTGATTCGGCATTATCGTGTGAACTACAAGCCTATGACTACGGCAACCAGGCATCCATCAAGAATTACCAGGGTGAAATATCAAAAGAACTGGGCCTTATTTATTTTAAGTTGGGAGATTATGCCCGTGCGAAAGAAAGTTTTACGCGGTCAATAACTGAGAGTGAGCTAAGAAATAATTTGAGGACGATTGCTTCGAGTTATGTAGGTCTGGCGAACTTGTTTTTAAAAGCAGGTCAGCTGGATTCCGCTCTTTTTTATGGAAGAAAATCCCAGGCTACATATAAAGCGATTCATTCTCCTGAAGGTTTACTCAATTCCTATCTTTCTCTTACAGCTGTATTTAAACAGCGGGGAAATACTGACAGCGCTTTAAATTATCTTGAATACGCGATGACGGCCAGGGATAGCCTGAATAATGCAGAGAAGCTCAGGCAGTTCCAAAACATCAGCTTTAATGAACAATTGAAATTACGAGAGGAGCAGGAACAAAGAACAAAAGCAAGGAACAGGACAAGGGTTTTCTTATTGTTATCCGCGATAGCTGTTGTTGCACTGATCGCCTTATTGCTCTTCAGGAATAGCCGCAACCGCAAAAAGGCAAACCTGGTTTTAGTAAAGCAGAAACAGGAAATTGAGGTTCAAAAAGAAAATGTGGAGCAGGCATTGTCTCAACTAAAAGCCACCCAGCTCCAGTTGATCCAGTCTGAAAAAATGGCTTCACTCGGACAATTAACTGCGGGTATTGCGCACGAAATTCAAAACCCCCTGAATTTCGTAAATAATTTTTCAGAGATCAACACAGAATTGATTGACGAATTAGAATCAGAATTGAAATCAGGTAATTCGGGTGAGGCATTGAAAGTTGTTTCCACGATCAGGGAAAATGAAATAAAAATAACCGAACATGGTAAACGCGCGGATTCCATTGTAAAAAATATGCTTCAGCATTCACGCTCTGCGTCGAGGAACAAAGAATCGTCTGATATCAACGATCTGGCAGATGAGTTCCTGCGACTTGCTTACCATGGTTGGCGCGCCAAGGATAAGAATTTCAATGTGAAGATCGATACGAACTATGACAGTTCCATCCCTAAAACAGAAATGGTACCACAGGATATCGGAAGGGTTATCATTAACATCTGCAACAATGCTTTTTATGCAATTTCTGAAAAGAAAAAAATTGAAGCAGATGGATACGAACCAACGATATCCCTTTCAACCAGCAAACGGGCCGGATATATTAATCTAACGATATCTGATAATGGTATGGGTATTCCCGGGGATATTGTGAACAGGATCTTCCAGCCGTTTTTTACCACCAAACCAGCAGGCCAGGGCACAGGACTTGGTTTGTCGTTAAGCTATGATATCTTAAAAGCACATGGCGGGGAAATGAAAGTGGAAACAAAGAAGAATGAAGGGTCTTCGTTTATTCTGACGCTGCCAATCACCTAAAAGAAATGTATCAATTTAAAAATCCTTCAAAATGCTCAGTAACGTATTTTGTCAGATCTTTCAGTGCATAATTTCCTCCACAGAATATCAAAACAACTTTACTATCGCGAGTGAACCGATCTTTTAATTTCAGAGCAGCAGCCAGCGTACAGGAAGCCGCCGGTTCGGTTAAAACTTTTAATCGTTCAAGAATGAATTCTAATTCATGCACAGCTTCCTTATCGGAAACTACAATTATCTTTTCCAGGTTTTTTTGGGCAATGGCCAGCGTTCGGGCTGAAACTGAAGGGGCACCAAGCGTTTTAGCAATAGAAGTGATCGCTGAAAGTTCAACAGGTTGCCCTGCCTTAAAAGCCTGAGACATCGTATCTGCTCCCTCAGTTTCTACACCCCATATCCTGACTGCCGGACTTATTGATTTTATTGCAGTGCTAACTCCACCTTCAAAACCTCCGCCTCCGATACTTATGATCACATCAGTCACATCAGGGAGGTCCTCCATGATCTCCAATCCAAGTGTGCCTTGTCCAGCCATTACATAAGCATCATCAAAAGGATGGATAAATATTCTTCCGCCAGACTGATAGTTTTTAATTGCAGCAAACGCGGCAGCAATATTCGGTTGCAGATCAACAACGGCACCATAGTTTCTTGTTGCATCAAGATAATTCTGTGGAGTTGAAGCCGGCATCAGAACAACAGCATCCATGCCCAGCAATTTCGAAGCATACGCAACAGCCTGTGCATGATTTCCCCCACTGATGGCAACAATACCCTGCTTTCTTTCTTCTTCTGAAAGACTAAGCATTTTATTAAATGCACCACGTACTTTGAACGAGCCTGTCTTTTGAAAAAGTTCGTATTTGACAAAAACTTCAGTACCTAAATACCTGCTGAGCGTGCTGCTATGTTCAAGCGGAGTTCTTTTGATAAATTGTTTTATCCTTTGTTGCGCTTCCCTGATATCGGTGAGATTCATATTACCTAAGCTAAGAGAAAATTCATTAATAAAAATACTTTGCGTCTTAGCGTCCCGGTAGGGATTAGCGGCTTTGCGGGAAGTCTCCTGACTGCTATCAACCTTTATCTATAAGAATGCATTGGGATCATAAAACGCAGCTTAACAGCATCTTTCAAATACTCTTTTCTGATAAATCCTGTTCAACTAGTTTTACAAGAATAAAATTTATACATTATAAAACTGATATTAATAATTATCATGAAGAGATTTTTTTCGTTATTTATAGTGGCCCTGGTTTGTGTTAGTTGCAATAACAGAGAATCCGGTAATAAAGGAAATTCTCAACAAACAGGCTATGATACGACAACGGACACTTACTGGGTTCCACCTGAAGACACTGCAATGAATTTTGCAATTGCAAAAGCAAAGCAAACGATTGATCAATTTGATGAGGCATTTATTAGTAAGAATTCAGCTTATACAGATTTTGCAATAAAGAAAAGATTTGCAATATCTAAAGGGGGCGGAGAGCATTTGTGGATATCGGGAATCACCATTGTGAATGGAGCATATAAAGGCTTTATAAGTAATGATGTGGAAAATGCAAACCAGGTAAAATATGGTGATACTGTAATCGTGCAAAAAGCTGAAATTACTGACTGGATGTATCTCGACAATAATGTACTGAAAGGCGGTTATACGCTGCGCGAAATGCGAAATAAGCTGACGGAAAAGGAAAGAATTAAATTTGATAGTGAATCTGGATTTATTATAAAAGATTAGATTTTTTATCATAATAATTTGAGTTCGAATGACCGCAGAAACACGACATCTTAACTGGTATCAATTGCGGGATCCGGAAATGACCGACAGTCCGGCATTATTGGTTTTTCCTGAAAGGATAAAAGCAAATATTCAGACAGCCATCCAAATGTCTGGTTCTGCAGGCAGACTAAGGCCACATGTAAAAACCAGTAAGTCTCCCGATGCTGTGCATTTAATGCAGGAAGCAGGCATTGATAAATTCAAATGTGCAACTATCAGCGAAGCAGAAATGCTCGGTATGAAGAATGCAAAAGATGTATTGCTTGCATACCAACCCGTAGGACCGAAACTCGAACGCTTCATTGAATTAGTCAGAAAATATCCCGGTACACACTATTCCTGTCTTGTTGATAATTTAGAAACAGCTAATCAACAGGTGGCTGCATTTTCAGCAGCCGGAGTAAAAGGATCTGTGTATTTTGATCTGAATGTAGGGATGAATCGTTCAGGCATTGCACCCGGACCTGAAGTAATTGAACTGATAAAATATCTTTCGGGTCACGTTTCAATTCAATCTGTTGGGCTTCATATTTATGATGGACATATCAGATCGCAATTGATTTCTGACAGAGAAAAAGAAGTTGACAACTATTTTGATAAGGTTGATTCATTATTGAATCAAATGAAAGTCGAAGGAGTTGAGTTGCGAACACCCATATTTGGCGGATCACCAACTTTTCCTGTTCATGCAAAAAGAAATAAGGGAGAATGCAGTCCGGGTACTTTTGTTTACTGGGATAAAGGCTATTCAGATCTTTGTCCGGAACAGAATTTTTTACCTGCAGCAATTGTTTTTTGCCGTGTAATATCATTACCAGCAGAAAAAATGGTAACGGTTGACCTGGGACATAAGTCAATTGCATCGGAGAATGAAATCACACGCCGTGTATATTTTCCAGATGAAAAAGATTTAGTTCCTGTTAGTCATAGTGAAGAACATCTTGTGTTAAGAAATGATGGATCAAAAGTTTATAGACCCGGGGACGTTTTATATGGAATACCGTTTCATATATGCCCAACAGTAGCATTATTTGAAAGGGCATTGACGGTTGAGTCGGGCATTGTAACAGGAACCTGGATCAATTCTGCCAGAGACCGGAAGATTCAATTGTAGATAAATTTCCAATTCAAGATGTTTTTTGAACCACAAAGGATCTAAGGTTCAAAGGTTCACTAAGTCTTTATTACCTCGCCGGGTCGCGGGTATTTGTATCTCCTCGCCGGGTCTCCGTTCTTTATATACCTCGCCGGGTCGCGGGTATTTGTATTTCCTCGCCGGGTCGCGGCGGAAGATTCTGAAAATTGAAAAAGCGACTGCCGAGACCCGGCTGAGAAGTGATGCTGATTATTGAATGAAGTCTAAGCCGGGTGTCCATTCTTTATTTACCTCGCCGGGTCGCGGCTCCATGATATTACCTCGCCGGGTCGCGGCGGAAGATCATTATTTACGAAGAGGTTGCTGCCGAGACCCGGCTAAGACGCGTTGCAATTTAGTTATTCGAAGTCTCAGCCGGGTGTCCACTCTTTATTTACCTCGCCGGGTCGCGGCGGAAGATCATTATTTGCGAAGAGGTTGCTGCCGAGACCCGGCTAAGACGCGTTGCAATTTAGTTATTCGAAGTCTCAGCCGGGTGTCCACTCTTTATTTACCTCGCCGGGTCGCGGCGGAAGATCATTATTTGCGAAGAGGTTGCTGCCGAGACCCGGCTAAGACGCGTTGCAATTTAGTTATTCGAAGTCTCAGCCGGGTGTCCACAGCATGCTTTACAAATAGTAAGAAGTTACCGTGGCCACCCGGCGAGGAAGTTAGAATGCGTGCCACCCGGCGAGGAAGTTAGAATGCGTGCCACCCGGCGAGGAAGTAGAATGGCTACCATCTGGCAAGAAAGTTAGAATAGCTACCACCTGGCGAGTAAGTATCCGAATCTCAATTAACCGGTATACTTGAGAACTTTTTATAAATATCTTTTATCAGTGAAATCCTGAAGAAAGATTCATAAGCCCATCTTTTCAGATCATCGCCCTGGATAAACTGGTCATCAATTGCAGGAAGTTTGATTGATGCTATAGCATCTCTGTAAGGCTCATTTTTTTCAATTGCTTTTTTTGTTTCGGCGATATAAGCATCATACGCACCTTTGAGTTGTCTTACATAGCCAAGATCGTATTCTACTTCTCCATGCCCGGGAATAATGATGGCGGGATTCATGTCGATCAGTTTTTGAATGGAACGCACCATTCCGGGAATGTTGGGAAATAAGGCATATGCAGTCGGGGCAACAACGATATCACCTGTTATCGCTATCCTTTTTTCAGGAATCCATATAAATACATCGCTGCGCGAATGTCCTTTCTCTCTTGTTGGTATGAGTTGAATGGTCTGGTTTCCCCATTTGAATTTCAAATCAGCACCATTATCTGCAAAAACGATATCGGGATAAACTGCCTGGTTGGGTTTGTAGTCTTTAATGAATTCTTCTGCTTCCTGTTTCATCAGGTTCCAGAAGGGGATCATGGAACCTTTAATGGTCATTCCATTATTCGAGGCTTTTCCTTCCTGGATCTCTTTTTCAACTTTCTTTAGTTCGCCGGTAAAAGTTTGCCTGTCTTTAGGAATATCTGCTGCTATTTGTTTATCAAAATAAATAGCAGCAGTATCGGTCATAATAAACTTGCAGGAAGGAAATGCTTTTTTAAACTCATAGCTACCCATTACATGATCGGAATGATAATGGGTGTAAGTGACATATGATACAGGAAGACGCGTGACTTTCTTAAGCAAACTGATCGCTTCTCTTGCATAATTGGATTGTAAATATGTATCAATAAAAAAGACTCCTTCATTTCCTATTATCGCTATGCCGTTGCCATGCGTCCAGTCGATCTTTGGTTTGAATACGTAGATGCTGTCAGTTACTTTAACAGTTTCGAGGTATTTTCCCTGTGATCTGGCAAACAAGCCAGGGATCAGGATCAGCAACAGGAAAGTGAATTTTTTCATGAAAGAGTTTTGCAGACAGAAATTTTTTTATGAAAAAATAATTTCTTCCTTTCAGAATTGATAGGAATTAATGTTATTCGGAAGGAATAAGTTACTGTTGGTAGATTTTAATTATTAAGTAGATTTTCCAGGGTCACAAAGAACACAAAGGCTACACAAAGAACACAAATTATTCATGGTGTTCTTTGTGTATACCTGGTGTGCTTTGTGATCCGGCTTAAAACAATTTCTCCTGCGGAGGTGCAATATCATTTAACCTGATGTAAATCGTTGTCTGTCCCCTGTGATGTGTCTGATGCTCAAACGTTTTATTCATCAATGCGAAGCGTGTTGTTTTAAAACCAAACAGCTCTACAGTTTCTTTCCATTTTTTAGGATCGCTGTTTTTGGCTGCGTTCATTGCATAATCATAACTGGCATTAACATAATAAACCACGGAATCCCGGCTTTGAGCGCTGGTTCTTTTTTCCAATCCAAAACTTGCCCATGGCAATGGAGGCATGTTTGTCGCAGTAGCCATCAGGAAAACATTGGCTGTTGCAAGGTGCAGCATCTGCTGCGCAAAACTGCGGAGACTGTCTGCTTCTTTATACTTGTAACTATATTTAGCTGCAGGCATTGTATTGAGGTACTCATTGGTATATTCTTTAGCTCTTGTCCAGTCAGCCTGCATCTGGGCTTTAAGTTCATCATTGGTGAACATCTGCGCCGAGCTGTTTTTTGAAAAAAGCGTGCATATAAACATTAAGCAACCTGTGCAGATAAATAGATTCTTTTTCATATAGTGTTTTTTAACAAGGTAAGAAACTGGCACCATACTTGGAATTTCAGACAGATGAATTCTAAAAAGCCAGAAACGCCTCTTCATCCACGGCTGAAAAATCTTGACAGGCTTGCGCGTGTAATGGATTCAAGTTTCCATATTCCGGGAACCAAGATCAGATTCGGTATGGATGCGATCATCGGGTTAATCCCTGGTGTCGGCGACTTTCTTTCCTTTCTTATATCGGCTTACATACTTTCAACAGCAACAAAATTGGGTGCGAGTAATTATGTAATGGCCAGAATGACGCTTAATTCGGGGATCGATGCAATAATAGGTTCAATTCCTTTAGTCGGCGATATTTTCGATATCGGCTTCAAAGCAAACCAGAAAAATATCCGGCTTCTTCAGCAGCATTATCAAGAGGGAAAGCATAAAGGAAGCTCTGCCAAAGTTTTTGTGCCTCTTGCAATAATCATGATTGCAATTCTTGTGGGAATTATTTGGCTAGGCTATAAATTGATTAGCTGGATTTTTTAATCTGTTTAAAAAATTATGATCCTGTGGCAGCGACGAGTTGAGTTTAGAAAAGAATGATTCGAATGGAACCACAAAGAAGCTAAGGCTCGAAGTTTCACAAAGCCTTAGTGAACCTTTGATTCTTTGATCCTTTGTGGTTCCGGCAAATCTCATTTAATAAAACAATCCCGATCTTATGTTGAATCCTCACCATGGCGCCGGCTGATCTTCGCCAGTCATAATATAATTTTTCAAATTCTTGTTAATGAGCATTGTCCAGGCATTTGAACACCTGTCGAAACATTCAAATTGTGGTACCAATCCGGCATGTGTAAAACGTACTTCGGTTTTATTATCTTTTTTCGAAATGTCGAAAATAATTTCGGTGCCGATCCATTCTTCTTTGTTGTCTGCAAAACTCAGGTTGGCATCGGTTATATGCCAAACTATTTTTTTACCAGGAACAAGCTTCGTTATTTTCTGTTTTGAAAAATGAATGCCCGGCACTTTGTAAGTAAACTCTGTATTCAATTTATCCGTATCACCTTCAACTTCTCCCCACCACCATCCGCGTACATTGTTGATCCGATCGAATGCCTGTTCGGGCGATTGATCTACGGTAAAGCTTGTGGCATAATCATTTTTACTCATAATTAAAGGTATGAAATCCAAAAAAATAGATTTATCATGTTTCCTTCACATCTTGTTTTGCCTGTTCCATATAGAGAATTTACATTACTCCTTAATTTGTTTGATCAATAGCTTTTAGAATTGCTCCCATTAGATATATATTTGCCGGCACGAATTTTTTGTGAATTCCAAACTCTATGAAAAAAGCTTATATTATTATCATTGGTACTTTGAGTATTATCGGATTTTTCTTCTCCTGCCGTCAAAACCCATCAGATGTTGTTCGGCCACCGTCAATTGACACTACCCATCATACAGATACAATTCCACATATAGACAGTAGTTTAATTTGTATTGATTGTGACTGGCAATGCACAGTCGATGGCGTTTTTTATTCCGGCTCTGTTGATACAGCGATGGCCGAAAGACAGAATGGCGATACAATGATTATATGCACAGGAACCTCTTTGAATAAACGAGCGAACATTCATATAATTTATTCAATCAACAGAACATCTTTTCCAGCCACAGGGTTCGCACCAGGTAGCGGCTCCGTATTCTTTGATACAACGACAACAAATAATCTCATTTCTTACATAAACATGGGTACCCCAATGTTTAAATGTGATTCTTTTAATACAAAACGTCTGAAGACCTCGTTCAGCGCTACACTAACAGATGGACAGGGAGTGACACATCAGCTTACGAATGGAAAAATGACCTGTGAACTTGGAAAAGGATCGGGTGAACCTAAAACTTCTACTTTCCAGTCAGGTTCTATTAACATGAACGGATACTGGAATTCTGCCAGTTTCAAGTCGAACAGCCTCATTCTCGAAGGAACCGGATACAAATCGAGCGGAAGGGAGCGATTAAAAATAATCGTGCAAACCGGTGCTTCGATAAAACCTGGTGACTACTATTCAGAAAAACAGCAGTGCCTGTTGTCTGTTTATTTTCCGAGCCTGTATTTTGTTTATATCTGCGAAACAGATAATCATTTAAAATTAACGATCGACTCGGTTAACGGGAGTATTGTGAAAGGTCATTATACAGGAAGCCTGTACAATGGAAACAGCGTTAACGGAAGTTTTGTATGCCGGGTAAAAGATTATGCACCCTATCCCGATTCATTAAATAAATGGGTCTACACAGACGAGAATATCGCTTCATTCTCTTCTGCTATTTATGGAGGAAATATTTTGGGTGCAAACAAATCATTCACAGGAAATAAATACCAACTCACTATCAATGGCGAGACCGATCAGGCGTTTTCACGATTTAAACTTTCAATATCTTCAAATACACCAATTGATACAGGTACTTATAGTACTTACCTGAATGTTTATCCGCCTGCAAACAGGGATATTGACAGTCTTTATTTAGGTTCTCCTCTAAAAACCCTGCTGAACATTGGTTATATGGGCAGTCCGTTCAGGTATTATTGTCATATCGATTCAATCAATAATAGTAAAGTATCAGGAAAATTCTGGAATGACCCTGCCGGTACCCAGATATTCAGATTAGGAAAATTCAGGGCGAGTTTTTAGTTTTCAATAACCTTCTTATCGAGCACCGTAAAAGATACTGGTTTCAGAAAACCCATTAAGTTTTTTCCATCAACTTTAATCGGGCCATCAGGATTTGCTTTTTTCAAAATCTCGCTGTAATTATCATAATAGCTATGCACCTGACCCGTGTCTTTATATTCCGTAACTAACATCACATCCCAATCAGGATTATTATCCTTTGGATCGGTTTGCCTGAAAAGCACCTGGTAGCTGGCGATCAGGCCATTTTTTACAGAATATTCCCGCGTGCGCATCCAGTTCAACTGGAGGTATTTCGATGCGTTTTCCTTTTGAGCCGGATCGATCAGCTTCATCTGGTTTATTTCCCAGATTGACTTATTATTCTGACTGAAAGAAACGAGTGAAGTGGATAATAAAAGTAGAACAGGGAGCACATTTTTCATCTTATCATGTTTGAAGCAAGATAATTTTTTTTGCAAGCCAGGGTAAGTTTTCCATCCGCTGTTTTTAGTCCGATCTTGCTTTTTTTATATCGGGCTTAAAGATCACAACTGTACTCGTTCCAGCTCTACTGCGACCACGAAGCAGGCTTTCTTTCCCAACGATGCTTTCGCAATTCTTCAATCAGCGAAGCGTTCAGTTTTTTGCCATCAGATGCTGATATATTAGATTCTACATGTTTTAATTTTCGCATGCCTGGAATAATAGTTCCAACCTGAGGGTTATCAAGTATAAATCGTAATGCCATTTCAGCCATTGTCATTCCTTCTGGTATCAGTGGTTTGAGTCGGTCAGCACGATCAACACTCTGATACAAATTTTCAGGTACAAAATAAGTGGAGCGCCAGTCGTCTTTTGGAAAAACAGTGTCGTGGGTCAGCAAACCTGTAAGACTTCCCTCATCAAATGGAACTCTTGCAATAACAGCGACATCGAGTTCTTTGCACACAGGAAATAATTCGTCTTCAGGATTCTGATCGAAAATATTATAGATCACCTGCACAGATGAGATCAAACCGGTCCTTAATGTATTTATCACATTCGCAGGTTCCCAGCGGTTGACAGAGATTCCCAAATGATCTGCTTTTCCCTGTTGCCTTAACTTTTCAATTGCCTGTTTCCATTCGTCCTGGTCCGACCAGTTATCATTCCAAACATGAAATTGCTGGAGATCGATCTTTTCCAGTCCCAGGTTTTTAAGAGTTTTTTCAGTGTATTCAATAATATAGTCAGCGGGAAAGACTTCATTTATACTATAATCAGGTTTGCTGGGCCATTGCCTGTTCTTCGGTGGAATTTTGGAAGCTGCATAAAGTTTTTTGTCCTGGTTATTTTTTAAAAGACGGGCCAGCACCTGCTCGGATCTGCCTTCGCCGTAAGCCCAGGCCGTATCATAAAAATTGCATCCCAGGTCAGCTGATCGTTGCAGTGCCGATTCAATTTCGTTCATGTCTGAGCCTGTCCAGCCTGCCAGTCCCCACATTCCATAGCCGATCTCTGAAACATTCCATCCGGTTCTTCCAAATCGACGATATTTCATCCTGAATTTGTTTGCCTTAAAGATAGCTCATGATTTATTTCCTCGCCGGGCCTCCGTTCTTTGTATTTCCTCGCCGGGTCTCCGTTCTTTTGTATTTCCTCGCCGGGTCGCGGCGGAAGATCATTATTTTCGAAGAGTTTGCTGCCGAGACCCGGCTGAGACGTATTACAATTTAGTTATTCAAAGTCTCAGCCGGGTGTCCATTCTTTTACCTCGCCGGGTCGCGGCGGAAGATCATTATTTTCGAAGAGTTTGCTGCCGAGACCCGGCTGAGAAATCGAACTGACTATTTTTATTATGTCTCAGCCGGGTGTCCACAGCAGGTTTTACAATTAGTAAGAAGTTACCGTGGCCACCCGGCGAGGAAGCTGGACAATTGTCCACAGCAGGTTTTACAAATAGTAAGAATTTACCGTGGCCACCCGGCGAGGAAGCTGGACAATTGTCCACAGCAGGTTTTACAAATAGTAAGAATTTACCGTGGCCACCCGGCGAGGAAGCTGGACAATTGTCCACAGCAGGTTTTACAAATAGTAAGAAGTTACCGTGGCCACCCGGCGAGGAAATTGATTCGGTACCACACGGCTATAAAGAAAAAAGCATTTAGCTTTCAGAAACCTTCACCCAGGTATTTTTCAACCCATACACTTTCACCATTTCATAGAACAGCCTTGCATTATTCGGGTGAAGCCTGATACAACCATGAGAAGCCTGCTGACCCAGTTTTTTCAGGTTGCCTGTTGTAGTTCCATGAATAGCATAACCTCCTTTTATGAAAACGGCATAAGGCATGTTACCTAATCCTTTATAGTTGCCCTGGGGATATTTCTTTGAAGTGTATTTCGTAAAAATAGGCCCCCTTGGATGCATGGATAGTTCAGGGGTAGAATATTTTTCCAGTCCGGTTGATATTTCAAAACTATCTTTTAATTCTCCATCAACATAGAGATACATGAGCTGCCTCGATTTAATTACGTGTACAAACAAGCCGCATTGGCCTTCACTGCAGGAACCAGTGCTGGTGTCCTCTTTATAGCTATAAAACGAATCCAGCGTAGCAAGATTTTCCTTTAAAGCTGATTGTTCATCAGGTGAAAGTGAATCCTGTCTTTTTAACTGGGCGAATAGGGTGTCGATTGAATCGAAAAGTCCGTTAGTTGTATCTGCCGGATCATAGGTTGAATCATCGAGAAAATTTGCTGAATCATAAAGAGTATCGGTGTTCCTTAAGATTGAATCTTTAAATGCATTGTATTGAAACGAGGTGCCATTTGAAGTTTGTTCCTTTTCATTTGAAGATTTCTGCTTGCAGGAAACCGTCATAATAATCAATACCAGGGTCGCTGCAGCTATTGTCGTTACCAGAGTAATTGCTGTAATAAGGGTATGTTTCATATAAGTCAGATTATTTTTGCTGAAGAAATACAATTATGAAGCCGTTTTCTAAACTGCTTGAAACCAATCAACAATATATATTTGTGAGGAGTTTATTAATAAGTTGAGTACATAAATCAACAATTCAGGAACTTATTACTACCTTAAGTAACCTTTTCTTTCCCTCTGATTAACATCATTCAATTCGTACAGTTTTACCATTGCTACCTGTGTATTTGTCTTGAGAAGATCAAAAAAGTCTTAAAATCAAATGGGAAAAATAAAACATTTATTCCTGCTCAGGCATGCCAGCGTCGATCGCTCCGGCTATGGGAAGGATATTGAAAATTCATTAAGCGAGGAGGGTCTGAAAGAATTAATGGAAGTGGCGAGCGCAACAAGAGATTACCTCGCGTATTGGCCTTCTGAGTCAAATAAGATAAATAAAATCTATTATTCGCCTTATAAAGCCTGTAAAGAGTGTGCTTTGAAATTTTCGGGAGCATTGAACGTTGACCCCGATTCGGTGCTACCAGAAGGCGATCTAAGTCCCGAAGTTTTTTATCCTGTTGAAAAAAAGACTGAAGACCTGGCTGCCCGGATCAGTTCTCAATTAAAATCCAACAATATAAATGGGGCAATGTTTATTGGTCATGAACCGCAGCTTGGTTGGCTGGCTCAACTGTTACTTGGGAAAAAAAAGGGTAAAATAGTTTTATCTAGAGCAGAGCTGGCTTGCATAGAAATCTATTTTACAGACCTCGGGGCAATTGATCGTAAAAAAAGCCGGTTGACCTGGACCGTTGCACCTTCCGATCCTGTGGTGATTGATTCTATTACACAAAAAATAAAATCAAAGATGGAAATTGCCAAGACTTTCGGATCGGTGATTACATTGCTGCTAACTTTTTCACTTGGCATCCTTATAGATGAATCGAAAATCAATTTTTTGAAGGGGCTAGATAAGGAAGGGCACCCGCGAGAACTGAATTACCTGTTAGGAGGGTTATTCAGGATCCCATTTTTTGAAAAGGATTATTTTTTCTATTACTGTTTTGTAGGCTCAATAGGCTTACTGTTTCTTTCTTTGATTTTGTTTCTATCAACAATGTCATCTTATGATAGTCTTTTAATGCCTTCGAGATTTTGGTCAAATTCATTTAAAAGTAAATCCCCCAACTGGCTTGTAAAACGACCCCCAAGTTCCTCCGCAAGGATACTTTACCTGAATATGATGCGGGTTTGGAAGAAAATGTTTGTGCCTGCTACCAGGTTACTTATTATCGCTTTGCTGGGAGTCAGTTATGTCGTTTTTCATTTCATCCTGCTTGAATACCTGGTCATTGTTGGATTGGGCTGGTTGGGATATTTCCTTTATCATAAGAAATATGAGCCAAATTTGGGAGCTGAGGATTAAAAAGCAAAAACCACCCCGCAAAGCGGGATGGTTCTATCTTTCCCTTAGGAAAGTACAGATTTCTTTGTGACAGTTCGGCGAACTAGAAAGTTACCGAAGGTGCCCATGTCATTTCTGTTGATATCATGAATACCTCCTTTTTTTTGATGAATCGTAAAAATAATAAAAGTTCGGCTTCCATTTAAATACTACTTATTATCTAAAACAAGGACATCCATTGGTGGAACTACTAACTTAGAATTTTTCCCGTTACTAAAAACATTTTTGTATTTCCCGTTTTTAAGCAAATCATCAGGTACAGGGTATGGATCAGCTCCGCGGTTAATGATTACGAGCAATTGTTCATCTCCATAACTGCGGCTAAAACAATAAATCTTTTTCGGGTCGTTTAAAAGCAGTGTTCTATAATTACCAATGCGCAGCGCTTTAAACTTTTGCCTGAGACCAATGAATTTGTTGTACCAATCGAAAAGATCCTTATTAAAACTCACTTCATCCGGATCATGTTTAGATTGGTCGGGGTTAAAAGTTTCTGCATCGTATTTCTTATCAGCCCAAATCATCGGTTTACGGCAGTCTGGATCGTTGGCGCCCCAGATCCCTGCTTCATCTCCGTAAAAGATCATGGGTGAGCCCAGGTACAACATCTGGAAAGCAACAATCAGCTTTTGTTTTTGAATTTGTGAGGGGGTTGGTTTGCGCGCATTATATGTTTTGTTATTTGATTTCTGGCTCCAGTTGAAGTATTGTCCCCAATTGCCGAATTTTTTTCCATCAGGATTTGCAACAGCAGAAGCGAGACGGGTGGCGTCATGGCTGTTCATCAGGTTCTGCATGTTGTAGGCAACACCATCACCAAAAGCTTCTCTCAGTTCTTTGAGTCGCCTGTCAAAATCAGAAACGTTACAGGCCGCAGTATCCTGGATAAAAAAATCATGAACTATAAATGCGAAATTGTAGTTCATGGTAGCAACAAATTCATCACCCTGTAAATAAGGTTTTGTTTTTTCAATAGGATCTACCAGTTCAGCAGTTGTATATGCATCCGGGTTAATGCTGCGGATCCATTGATGCCATTCTTTCCAGAAAGGGTGGCCTATATTATAAGCAACATCTAACCGCCAGCCATCAATTCCATCTTTGATACCCTTGTTCATTGGGTTCATCCATCTTTTGGTAGCGTTGAATATATATTGACGCGGACCGGGTACAATATTGCCATCCACTTCTTTAAATTCTGGAAGTGTACTGATTCCAAACCAACCTTTGTATTTAAAAGCAGTGCCTTTCGCAGGATCCCGCCAGCTATCAACCATAAACCAGTCTTTGTATAACGAGCTTTGCTGATTTTTTTCAAGATCGCGGAATGCGAAACTTTTTACTCCTATATGATTAAATACACCATCGAAAATGATGTGCATGTTCCTTTTGTGCACTTCTTTTATAAGTTTTAAAGCCAGGAGATCGGCTTTGGTCCAAACCCAATGATCTGAATCCAATGGATCTTCCTGTTCAATTAATTTTTTATCTCCTTCAGGATCGGGACCAAATGTTGGATCGACATGATGATAACAAAGCGCATCGTACTTATGAGATGAGGGCGACCAGAAAATGGGAGTAAGGTAAATTCCGTTAATACCAAGTGATTTGATATAATCCAGCTTATCGATGATGCCCTGTAAATCGCCACCGTAACGGCGACGCTGAATATTAAACCATATATTCTTTTTATTTTTTTGTTCATAGGGTTGTAACTGGTACCAGTCGCTGTTCCAGGGGTGAATCTGAAAGGCCGAGGTATCATCAAAAGGATAAGCGCCGTTCTGATCACCTGCTTTCGGATCGTTAGTTGGATCGCCATTATTAAAACGTTCGGGAAAGATCTGGTACCACACAATTCCTTTGCTCCAGTTGGGAGTAAAATCTTTTTGTGCTGAAGAATGAAGCGTAAAACAAAGGGATAAAACCAAAGTAAAGACCCGATAGAAATGTATAATTCTCATATTATGAATAAAAAGTATTGTTATTTGCCTGTTCAAAGTTATAGCGGATAAAGGTTAGTGCACAACCGGTCTTAACATTATTACGTCCTGGTAATATTAATTGCTTTAAAATTGTTTCCTAAACCTGCAACCATGAGAAAAATACTGCTTATTATCCCGGTTCTGATCTTTTTTACAACCTGTTCAGCATATCCGCAATCGCAGGAACAGAAATTCGATAATATATTAAACCAGTATTTTAAATTCAACGAGCCGGGAGCTGCTGTACTCATTGCCAAAGGAGACAAAGTCCTGTATAAAAAATCTATCGGAGTGGCAGATATGGAATTGAATGTTCCAATAACTACCGATATGGTTTTCAGAATAGGATCTATAACGAAACAGTTTACATCTGCTGCCATTTTACAATTAGCAGAAAAAGGGAAACTTTCCCTGCAGGATGATATCAAAAAATTCATACCTGATTATCCAACACAAGGATATTCAATTACGATCGAGCATCTGCTGACCCATACTTCAGGTATAAAAAGTTTTACAAGTATGCCGGAATACTATGTTAACATGAGAAAAGATCTTAACCGCGAGGAAGTAATTAATGTATTTAAAGATCAGCCGATGGATTTTGCCCCGGGTACAAAATGGCTTTATGATAATTCGGGATATTTCCTGTTGGGATATATTATTGAAAAACTGAGCGGCCAAACTTATGCAGAGTATGTAAAGCAGCATTTGTTTGAACCTGCAGGCATGATGAATTCTTATTGTGGGGATGATATAAAAATTATTAAGAACCGCGCCAAAGGCTACGGGAAATTGAACGGGAATTATGAAAATGCAAATTACCTGAGCATGACCCAGCCATTTGCAGCCGGGGCTTTGCTATCAACAATCGAAGATCTCTGGAAATGGAACAGGGCTCTTCATTCCAGCAAAATACTTCCGGCGTCATGGCTCGAAAAAGCACAGACTCCGTATAAACTCTCTGATGGAAAATCTACTGGTTATGGATATGGATGGATGATGGGAGACATTAAAGGAAGCAGAACGATCTGGCATAATGGCGCCATCAATGGATTTTTAAGTGAATCAATTTTTTTGCCTGATGAAGATGTTTTTGTGGTATTGTTTGCAAACTGTCTTTGTTTTCCCCTGCATAAAATTGCTGAGCGTTTTGCGGCCACTGCGATTGGTAAACCTTCGGAGTAGTATTCCGTCAAACTGAAACGTGTCCTGGAGTTTAAGTGATTACCCTTAGCATTGTAATTCCAGAACTTTGTTATTCCTTTACATCTGCTATTTAGTTTATCCCGCCTTTTCAAAACTCCTTTGGTCCGCACTGATTAATGACCTTAATCTTTTTCTATGGGAGTTCAAATCCGGATCAATCGATCTACAGACGAAAAGCTGCATTATATTGGCTGGGCGCCAGCTATATGTTTATTGAATTCAACTGACGGAGATGCATTAACCGTTGTTCTTCAAAATCGATTGCCGTCAACTGGAGGACAGGTTGTTTTTTTGTCCAGTCTGCAATCTCAGCCTGCAGACAGTCTTGAATTAAATCTACCTGCAGACGGAACGAATGTTGAATTTTTTATTGCCGCAAAAATGAATACTGCAACTGGAAAAGCATTTGCCGGTAAGAACAGTAAAGATTCGGTTATCGAAATAATGGATAAGAATACAGGCAATGTTATCGATAGCATTGGGATTATGGTAAGAATGCGCAAAAATGCAAATGAACTGACAGTTGAAGAACGTGATCGGTTTTTATCCGCACTTGTTAGACTGAATACTCCGGATTTACCATCGATGCCAAACGGTAAATATGTAGATTTCCAGCGAATGCATGATGAGAATGCGAATACAGAAATCCATTTTCGGTTTTCGTTTTTACCCTGGCACCGCGCTATGCTGCTTGATATCGAGAGAAGACTACAGGCTATTGACCCCGCTATCACATTGCCATACTGGCAATTTGATAATGCATCGCCGAATATTTTCACACGCGATTTTTTAGGAGTACCACTTTCAAACGGTCTGATTGATTTTTCAAATACAAACCCGATGATCAACTGGAGTTTAAGATTCGGAGGAGAAGGGCAGGGCAATATGAGGATCAGAAGAAGAAACCAGGCGCAGGGATTTCCATGGAGCCCCACTCAAACTGGTGCTATTATGGTACAGAACAATGAGCAGAAAACATTGAATCGCGGAACTTCGTTTGCTGATTTTGCAGATATAGAAGGCGACCCCCATGGCAGTGCTCACGTAAGTTTTACAGGACAGCTTTCCGATATCGGGAGGGCGCCAGCTGATCCCCTGTTCTTCTTATTACACGCAAACATTGATCGGTTATGGTCGAAATGGCAATGGTTGAATGCACAACGTTTTGACATCTCCAATACAGATGCATTTCCAAATATTGGAAACGGACCAAACAATAGTGGCGGGCCAAATGGATTGGGTGATTTTACTTTGGATTCTTTATGGCCATGGAATGGAGAAAACAGCAGTCAGGATCCATCCAGTCCGAGACCACCTACTTCGCCTGGAGGACCATTCCCACAATCAACGCTAACTGTGAACCCGGGAACTACTCCAACTGTTGGAAGTCTTATCGATTACCAGGGAAATTTTAATCTTTCGGCTAACTTAATGTTCGCTTATGAAGATGTTCCCTTTGAATTCTGATCTGTAAAAAATAAAAAAACTGAAATGGGCTATAAAGATGATTTTAAACAACGCCTCGAGGAATCGGCTAAGGCCGAATCAGATCTGACCAGTGTTTTCCTCGACAAATCAAAATCTGACGAGGAAAGGCTTGCTGCTTTTGAAAAGATCGGCACATTTTACAAGAATGAGGATATTGATAAAGCTATTTTAATTTTTGAGGATATTACCGAAAACGAATCCATGCGCGCAGCAGCCATGCAGGGTCTTGTATCAGTGATAGCCAGAAATGAAGACCTTCTTGATAAAGTCATGCAGATATTAAATGATGAATCAGCTTCCTTAATTATGCGAAATGCTGCAATGGCTGTTTTAAAATCAAATAGTTTTTCTTCAATCATATTATTGACAAAACTGCCAAAGTACAATGACATCCTCCGCAACCTGATTGATAGCAATGAACTAAGCCTTAAAACACCTGCCCTTGAAGAGCTGGCGCAGAAAAAGGATGGATATGTTCAGAAAAGATTGCTGGAAGGACTTGAAAATCCAACGAAAGAAATTACCGAGCCTGAAAACGCCATTCAGTTATTATCATATGATCTGCATGCAGAACATTTTCCCATCCTGAGAAAAATTGCAGAGAACCCACCAAATAAAGCCAGTCAGAAAGAAGCATTGAGAAATCTTGCAGTAGATCCGAAATCAAAAGAATTGTTTGTAAAAATACTGGAGGATGAAACCAAAGATCCTGAGGTCAGGCATATCAGCGCTGCGTCGCTGAAAATTCAGGACCCGAAGCAAATGGAGCGTATCAGCAAAAAACTGATCACAAAAGACAATGAAAATGAGGAATTGAAAACTGCCTTGTTAAATACATTAATTCATACTGTGAATCCGGAAGAGCTTTACAACGATGAGTTTTTCGCGAAAGAGCTGGCATTGGTTCAGCCTAAGATCCAGTCGGATAATTTCAAAAAGATCTATCGCCAGTATGAGACGGAGAAAAAAGCTAAGAACAATAACGATACGCTTGAGAAAATCAAACCCGAAACACCAAAAGAAATCAAAAAGGAAATAAAAAAAGGCGGGTTCATTTCATGGCTGATGAATCTTTTAAGGACAAAAAATAAGGATAAGGATGATGAAGGAATAAAAGTTTAATCAGATGAATGAGATTAAGATTATGGAAGCGGGAACCACTGAAGAAATTATTGGTGCTTATGTCGATGAACTGGCAGGGCAGAAGGGGGGCAGTTTGGAACTGGTTCCGTTGTTAAAGGAAAATCATCCATTATATAAAGACCGCAGCACCAACCAGGCGATACGTATCAAAGGATATATTCTGTCAAAGTTCGAATTATGCGGTCTGTCGGAAACCGCGCTTCCTATTGTTCTTGAAGAATTGCAAAGCGGACATAGTTCCTATTTAATTGCAGCAGCAGCTAAGGCATTGCGTGGTTCCGGAAAAGTTTCAGCTAAGTTTTCGAAATACCTGGATGCTGCATATAAGAATATCCGCTATGCAGACGATGCCATTAGTTTTGAGTCGATCAGCCTGGAATGGCCGTTGAAAAATCCTACAACAGCAGTTGAAGAAATCAGTAAAACACGTAAATGGCTGGATATTCAACTGGCGTCTTTGAAAAACTCATCCTGTTGTGATGGAACGATTGATCGCTTTGAGAATCTATCCGTTTTAAAGAAGCCGGTCGATCTGAAAAAATTAAAAAACATGATAATGGAGGACCAGGACGGCAATTCCATCAGTTTTGGAGAATTTTTTTCAGGCAAACCTTCTATAGTTGCCTTCTTTTATACAAGGTGTAACAATCCCGCTAAATGCTCTTTGACCGTGACAAGGATGGCTTATTTGCAGCAACTAATCCGGTCGGAAAATCTGTCTCAAAAAGTTAATATTGCGCTGGTCTCTTATGATCCGGAATATGATACTGCTGAAAAAATGAGATCGTATAGCTCTAATCGGGGTTTTGAATTTGATTCAAATTGTAAAGCGTTGAGAACAGATCCCGAATTGTTTGATAGCGTAAAAGATTATTTTACTCTTAATGTCAACTATTCACCGGTGATCGTGAACCAGCATTCGATTGAATTTTTTTTGCTGGATTCAAAAGGTCGTATTAATGCTTCACAGAAAAGAATACAATGGAATGATGAAAACGTAATAAAACAGGTGAAACAACTGACCAGAAAATTCAGTCCATTGGCTTTTTTGGGATCTGTCTGGGCGCCTTTTGTTTCCATCCTTATTGCTTTTTTTCCTAAATGCCCGATATGCTGGGCAGCTTATATGAGCATGTTTGGAATTTCCGGTTTAACAACATTGCGTTATACTCCATGGCTGAAATACGTCTTTATAGGATTGCTTGCAATAAATATTGCAGTCATAACCTGGAGGGCGGTTAAAAGGAATTATTATATACCTCTTGTTTTTTGTTTGCTGGGCGTATTAATAATGATCTCTTCAATGGGTTTTGAACCATGGAAGCCGGGAGTTTATTCGGGCGCTGCATTGATCTTTATTGGTTCATTGCTGAATAGTTTGTCTATCAGGATCCTTTCTTCTCCAAATCCTTCCATTCTTTCTTAAACTTCTCCATATCCATTTCCAATCCAAACTGTTTCAAATAATCCGCCAATGGACCAAGTCCCACAGCCTTTCTTCTTTCATCAACATGGTCAGGATCTTCTATGGGACGGAGAAATGGTTTGCCTGATGAATCACTTCCGATCTGGCTGCCATAGATTTGTTTCCGGCCTTCACCGAGTGCAACGCGGTCTTCAAGCAATGCCAGGTTACCTGCAGCGGCCTGTTTGTTTTTCACAGCCTCACGCATAGCAGATAAATATTTTTGTTGAACCGGAAGGGGTGAATGTTGTATAACGAGAAAGATGGTCAAAGCCCCGAGCCTGCCTATCTTATCAAATCCCAGCCAGCCGTATTCGTCGAGTAATTTTTGAGTTTTGATTAAGTTGATTGAATCCAGGATTCTCATTTCTGCCAGTCTTATCTTCACGGTATCTGATTCCATTCCTTCTTTCTGAATTAATTCAACAATACCTTTTCGCGTGCGCTGATCGTCTTTATATATTTCATCAAGGATCGCAATAACAGGTTTATTATAATTTGCTTCAGCTTTTTCCTTATTCTTCATTACGATAGCCAGAACTTTTTCCCATCTCGGATCTTCATGAATGGAGTCAAGATCAGTATCGGTTGTGATATGGGCATAATTATCATAATTATTTTTTTCAGCAGCGCCGAACAGGTAATGAAATGCAGAATCGGGATTACCCGCCAGGGCCCATGAACAGGCGGCGTTATAGCGATCGTCCTGGCTGCCTTTACCACCATTAAGTGCAAAATTTCCAGCACATTGGGATCCTAAGCTTAGAATTCCACGTGGACAAGTTGTCGCGG
>JADMIO011564986.1_pt1 | contig 61419 bp, 50 predicted proteins | sample 8958161 | NCBI WGS metagenome assembly JADMIO01 (sample SAMN16585339, study PRJNA669376) | soil metagenome | isolation source: Crop rotation soil | place: USA: Cullars Rotation, Alabama | collected 2011
GCCGCGACTTCAAGTCACGTGAATTCCAAGCTTCGGATCCCACTGTGCTGGAAAGTTGCTGCAGTTCGCTAAGCCGCCGCTATTCGAAAGCTTCTTCGAGCTGTTGGTCAATCATTTCCCCGGTAAATCGATCGATGGCGAAGTGTAACCAGTATCGCTTCTCACCTTGAACAACGAAGTCTGCTAACGTGCTCGCACTTGGTGGGTATCGTCCTGATTGAGCAACAACATCCACCATCAGGTTCCATGTACGTGTCTGGCACAACTCGGCTAACGCGCGAACCGAGGTTTTGCGAGCTTCATCGCTGGAACCAAAAAAACTGCCAGCTGCTCCGGCAATGCGAGTCATATCTGCTCTACCAATTGTGTGTTGTCGATTGCTTTCAGTGACGGCACTTTGTGCTGTGTGATAGGAATTAGTACGACTGGCGATCGTGCCAGAGATCTCGTTCGTAGTTGCTCCGGTTATTAACGCTGTTATTACCGCGATATTGCCGGTATTAAGATTGAATCTCCCAGCACGGGTAACGGCAGTGTTGTATGTAAAAAGATCCAACAATGGGGCATCACTACTCGACGCAGTTAAGAAATCGAGGTTTGTCGAGGCGTTTCGATACGCATAACCCAACTCTCCTACATTTCTAAATCCGCGATTTAGAACCACGACTGTCGTCGGTCGAGTAGGGGCATCTGGCTCCGTCGAGGCATTTCTATCAACGCCCCACGCTTTTTGCGGATTGGCTGGATTACCATATTCGATCCAAGTGGTATCGTCATTCGTGTCCCGCTGATCGATTAACGATGCACCGATGGACAGGAGTTCGTCCACTGATGCCGAAGGCATTGCATAGTGTAGTAGGCTGAATAGGTCGGGATCTTGATTCGTTCCTGTAATTCCAGGAATAGTCGATTGAAGAGCGGCTCCGCTGGTACCCACATATTGCCAGTGCTCTGCGTGCGCGGGCGGCCCCGCAGAAGCGGGAACGTACACAAGTCCGAAATACTTCTGAACGTCGGCCGGATTGGAGCTCGCTGGCGTTGCAAATACATCGAAACGGCTAAGCGGGAATCTTCCGGCCAAACGCGTTGCCGAATCACTCCATGTCGGCTTGTTTCGATCGCGGGAAAAGGTTCCAAGATATTGCAAAATACTTTGACTGAATCCGCTTGCGCTGCGGAATGCGAGAAGCTCTCCTCTACTTACAAACGCTTGATCAGTTCGGCCTCCGCTTGTCGTTGTGGAAACAGTTAGCGAGTCGAGGTTGGATGTTAAGAAGACTCCTAAAAAGCGAGATCCCGTTCCAGGTGAGGTGCTCGCGCCGTCAAAAATAAAACTGCCAAAGTCGCCCCGAGGTTGGACCGTAGCGTAATTTCTCCAGCCGACGACGTCATTGGTAGCCGAAGCACTATTCCAGCTTCCGGGAGTGGATGTAGATGAGGTGATCACAGTAGGAGAGGTCGGCAAAGCAGTTAAGTCAGTCAGCGCAACCGTGCCTTTGCGGCCCACGTCAGAAGCAGGTACGCCTGGCGTCGCCGCGCTTGCAGGTGTTGTTGGTTGAAAAGGAAATCCAGCAACGTTCAAATCTAGCAACCCACCTTCGTCATAAACAGCGTAAGCGTAACGTCCGATCACAAAATTTCTATTTGAATTCGCAGAGTTGTTGATCGCAGATGACCCAGAACCGATGCCCGATTCTATCGTGGGCCCATTGCGAGTCACCAAGACCCAATCTGGCGCGACAAAGCTTGAGACTGGCGTCGAGTCTACCGATGTGCTCGTGCTTGCTCGCGGTATTAAGTAATGGCTGTTCCATCGAGACAGACTAACAGAACGACCATTAGTCGAGGTAGTAGTCGAATTGACGTTTGATGTTCGCCCTGTTGGATCGCCGCTAACGCTGCGCCTAACTAGGTTCGGAATGGCCGTTTGGCTTGGTGCAGGGGTGCCATAAGCACTTGGCTGGACATTTGCTGCCGTTACGCTGCCCGAGGTGTTAGACACTTCCTGCTTGAAATCGCTGACGATGATTTGCAGTGCACTCTTTGCCAGCACGTCGGCAGCGGAGTCGTCGAAACTCGATTTCGACAACTGCCGATCTATTGCCGTCCGCGAGAAATAAGCGAGAACCAAGCCTGTTAAGAGTACGACAAAGGCGAGGACAATGACTAATGCTGCGCCGGCTTCAGAGTTAGTCCTATGGAGCTGATTCATTTTGAAAAATACGAATAGCGCTCGTAGATGCGGACACCTTGCAGGGCAGCTCGAGGTAAAGCGGTATTTGTATCGATCGCCGATTGCCATTGGTTTAAGAGATCTCCAGGACTCATGGAGTTGGTGAAATCGTTGAGGCTCGCCGCTAAGGTTCCAAGCTGCGCATCGGATGTAAGGACTTTACTTTTGGTGTCGATAGTAGCGATTGCAATCACAATGGCTGTCACGTCACGCATCCCGCTAACATTGCTGTGGCCTGCCCCGGCGTCCCATGGGGTGTCCGAAAGATTCCCGTTATTTAGTTGATAATAATATTCGAACCTAAACACTTGTGGACCGATTAGTTCGTAATCGCTATCGGCTGATGTTGAATTGGTGGCTGTCGTCCAAGTCGTAGAGATTGTAAGAGGCAAAAACACAACCGGGGTGCCTGCACTGGAATCGCCGTTCCACAACAATCCCTTTCCCATTCGTTCTAGCCGGTTCTGACCGTTGATTCGATAGGCAACTAATGAAATGGGACTTGCAGCAGTGGATGAGTATCCGGGCACCGTGCTGTAGAACGCTATTTGATCGTTGCCAGCCATACCGCCACCTACTGAGTTCGGAGCTCCTGAATTCTTTGCGAAGTAATCCAAATCTGTTCGCTTTACCATTTGCGACAAGTCGAGAGAGATTCGATCGAGTAACTGTCTAGCAATTGCATCTGTGTCCATTCGCTTGTGCGCAAGTGTTGTGATTCTTGAGGCACTGTTAATCAAGGATGTCGCAAGAAGAACGAGAATCGTTAGGACGGCGATGGACACTAGCATCTCCAGTAGCGTGAATCCGCGATTCTGATTGGTCATATCTCGGTGATCAGTGCCGATCGAATGCGGCGAACATCTCAACCGATCCACTAGCAGCACTCGGATTGGCGTTGGCTGGCCAGCTAAGAGTTAGATGGGAGTACGTCGCAGCGAACGTCCCGGTGTTGCTGGGAAAAGATATGTTGAGCTGATAGCGGGAGTCCGGTGCGGGTGATGTGCTCGCGCGTCCTGAACCGTCAAAGAATAGTGTCTTCGGAGTGCCAAATGTAATTTGATATTGCGCGGACGTGGATGATGCATTTGGCGTAGCTCGCATGTCGGCGATCACATTGCGCAAGATCGTGGTTCCGGCTGTTTGCGAAAATGAGTCCCGATTCTGTTGGACACCTACAGGCAGCAACCCAAGAATCGCAATGAGACAAAAGGCAGCGATCCCTAGTGCAGCAGTGACTTCTACAAGCGAAAACGAAGCAATACGATCAACGCGAGCTTTCACCGTTGGTATATTTGAATGTTTCCGCCAAATCCGGTGAGCTGGATTGCGCAGGCTTTGGCGTCATCGAGAGCAGTGCCGCGTATGGGTTGAAAACCGACTTCCATGACCGCCCTAATATCGTAGTTATCATTTTGCGGCCTGCACTCACCACGCGGACTAAATTGTATCATTTTCTTGAACTTGTACTGCGCATTAGCTTCCGGGCTAGTTGGCGGATAATGAAAATATCGCAAAGAGTCAGGGGGACTGACATCGCCAATTCGTGCATTATCTGGCGACAAACCAGGGACTAGAGGTCGCGATGGAAATGTGTCTGCCGGCGCGACACCAGTGCCGGCGGGAAACGTTCGTAGGTGAAAATTGTCTAGTTTCACTAGCTTTGTCACGGGTGAGAGTCTGGTGCCTGCTGAATCCATGTCGGAAGCCGGACTCGATACGGAGCTGTATATTTTGGTTCCGTCCCTCGACGCGACAGTTGAAATTACAATGCGTCCAACTCCCGGCGTTGCAGGACTGGTCGAATTGACCGAATTAAGTTCTTCAAAGAAACCTACCCAGACATACGTGTTGTTTGCCTTCGCATAAGTCCGCGCCTGTTCCAACGCGCCTTTGATTACATAAGCAGCAGCGGTTGCATCATTTCCGCTCCTGATTGTTGTGAATGCCGGAGCGAGCAGGACCAGCATGATCGCGATGATGCCCATGACGACGAGCAATTCCAAGAGCGTAAACGCTCTCGAATGTTTGAGGTTTGAGGTTTGATGTTTGATGTGGCGGAAAGCTGAATCCGGAAGTCGGCGGGCGCGGAACACGGAAGGATCGTACTGAAAAGCTGAAACGCTGAAAAGCTGAAACGGCGGGGAGCAAGGAGCAGGGGGCGGGGAGCGAGGGGCAAAGAGCGAGGCGGAAAGAGGCGAAGCGCGAGTCAAAGTTGGAGAAGTGCGACAGAGCAGGAGGGTCCGATTTGCGATTTACCGCAGAAATTCAGGTTTATGGCTTCCTAGGTTCCTGATTGATTAACTCCCCGTCTTTCAGGCCTTTAGCAGAGTTGAGAAATTCGCAAATTTAAGAGGGAAAACGCCCTTCCACCCGGCGTAGGGGCATGCTTCTAGCTTTTACCTCGCTCGTGCTGGAACACACCCTTTCTGCCGAGGAGCACAACCAAATCCTCCAAACGATTGAGATGTTTGAGGCGATCACTCAAACACAACCCGAAGACTATCAATCGCTTGAAATCCTGAAGGAAGCTTACACGAAAATCGGCCGTCACGACGACGCGCTTAAGACTTCCCGGAAGCTCGCTGAATCGTATTTCAATTCGGGGTCGTACACGCCCGCATTGCACGAGTGCGAAATGATCCTGACCCGGCAACCAAACTCGCCGGAAATTTTGGCGATGCTGGGCGAAATCGAACAACGTCTACAAACGACGGGCCAGGCGATCGTTGAGAAATCGAAAGCCGACGGCAATCTGGTCAGCGGGCCGTTCACCAAAGCGGACGCTTCGCTTTCCCAGAGCGTGGAAGGCGCACTGATCGATGTCGACCTCTCGCGCGGAAAAAATTTGGGACGGATCGCGAATTTGCAGGAACGCGGGGACGATCATCTCGCGAAATTTTTGATCGTTCAGCAGCTCTTCACCGAAGAGCAGGTGAACAGCGCGTTGGAAGCAACCAAGGAGGCGAACAAAGACCTCCAGGGCCAGGCTTTGGCGGCTTCGATGTTGGAGACGTTGACTCGCGAAAAACCGCAACAGCTCGAAGCGGTCCTCTCGGCGTTAATCGACCGGACGAAGTTCGCTTTCGTTCCGTTGGAATATTACGACACCGACCGGCAGATCGCGCCGATGTTGCCGGAATATCTCACCCTCGGACGTTTGTTTGTCCCGTTCGACCTGGTCAGCCGCACCATCATGGTCGCGTGTTGCAATCCTTTTGATTCCGCCGGACGCGACGCCGTCCAGCAGTCGGTCGATTACACCGTTTCGTGGTATTTGGCGAAGCCTTCGGCGATCGCGCAGACCTTGCGTTCCATCTACCGGCTGAACACCTGAGCGATCCATGAGAAGTAAATCTTTCGGCGAACGGATCGCAGATGTGTTGATCGAGGAGGGATTGCTCCTTCCGAATCAGCTCGAGGAAGCGATCGGCATTCAAAAGTCCGAAGGCGGACGATTGCTCAAGATCCTGACCGACCGGCAATTCGTGACCGAGCAGGACATGGTGTTCAGCATCGGCCGTTGTTTGAACACGCCGCCGGTGAATTTGGCGCGGCTCCGCGTCCCGGAAGAAGTGATGTCGATTGTGCCGCGCGAAATGGCGAAAGCGAACAAGCTGGTGCCGATCGCGCGCCTGGACGGAAAACTTTTCGTGGCAATGGCCGACCCGACGAACGTGCTCGCGGTCGACGACCTCAAGCGACGCGTGCAACTCGAGATCGTGCCGATGATCGCGACCGAGCGCGCGGTGATCGACGCGCTCTCTGGCGTGCACAGCGCCGGCAACATGAGCCAGGTGCTGCGTCAGGTTTCGGAAGAAGCCACCCAGGGCGCCGAACAAATCGAAGTCCAGAGTGCGAAGCGGGAAGAAATCGATCTCGACCGATTGGCGCACGACAGCGAAGACGCGCCCGTCATCAAGATCGTCAATTTGATTCTGGCCCAGGCAGTCAAAGAAAAAGCGTCGGACATTCATATCGAGCCGTTCCAAAACACGCTGAAGCTGCGTTACCGCATCGATGGCGAATTGATTCCGGCCGAATCGCCGCCCAAGGCATTGCAACTCGCGATCACATCGCGCATCAAGATTTTGGCCGGTTTGAACATCGCGGAGCGTCGCGTTCCGCAGGACGGACGTTTTCGGATCCGCGTCCTCGGCAAAGAAATCGATCTGCGTATTTCGATTTTGCCCACGGCGCATGGCGAAAAAATCGTCATCCGTATTCTCGATAAGAGCGCCTTGAGCGGAAGCGTCGAGCAGATGGGAATGGACTCGGACACGCTGGATAAATTCAAAAAGGCGATGGACGCGCCGCACGGAATGATTTTGGTCACCGGTCCGACCGGTTCCGGTAAAACGACCACGCTGTATTCGGTGCTGCACGAATTGAACAGTCCGAATTACAACATCGTTACCGTCGAAGACCCGATCGAGTACGAGCTGGCGGGAATCAATCAGGTGGCGGTGCGCGCGGACATCGGTCTCGACTTCGCGTCCGCCTTGCGATCCATCCTTCGCCAAGACCCGGACATCGTGATGGTCGGTGAAATTCGTGACAACGAAACCGCCGACATTGCGGTGAAGGCGGCGTTGACCGGTCACCAGGTGTTGAGCACCCTGCACACCAACGATGCCGCCGGCGCCATCACGCGTTTGGACGACATGGGCATCGAGCCCTTTTTGATTTCAAGCTCGATCCTGATGACCTGCGCCCAACGTCTCGTGCGCCGGATTTGTTCGAACTGCAAAGAGCAATTTGTTCCCGAACCGGAAATGATCGTGAAACTTGGCCTGAGTGAAAACAAGGAAGCCGTTTTTTATCACGGCAGCGGATGTGACCGCTGCAAAGGCCGCGGTTACGCGGGACGGGCAGCGTTGATCGAAGCCCTTCCGGTCAGCGAAGCGATCCGGCGTCTCATTATCAAACGCGCATCAGCCGCGGTGATCAAGAACCAGGCGGTCACCGAAGGAATGAAAACGCTGCGCATGGTTGGAATCGAAAAGGCGCTCGAGGGCGTGACTACGATTGAAGAAGTCTGGCGAGTAACGGCGGAGGATTGAGGCGATGACGATTCCGTTTCTCGATCTTTTCAAAAAGTTTACCGGCCGCTTCGGCGGTAGCACGGCAGTTGCCGAACCAGCAAAACCGCCGCCGCGCGTAATCCGTCCTAAAAAAGCCGACAACGAGCGGATGAGCAAAACGGTAATGCCGAATGCAACGCGATCGATGTCAACGCCTGCTCCCGATCCATTCCGGTCGGCAGCGACGACGGCTTCTGCGCCGCGCAGCAGCATGCCGCTCGAACTCGGCGCTCGTAAAATCACCACCTCGTCGGCGCCGGCCAGACCGCGTCCATCACAATTGCCACCGGCTTTGGCCCGGGCGCTGGAACCGAAAGTGGAGCGCACAATTTCATTGCGCGTCGCGGACCTGGTCGACGTCGTTCCGCCAGGATTTATCAAACCGGTCGAGATCCTCGACACGACCGCGATTGTTGTGCTCAAGGCCTCCGAAATCGAGAAGGGAATGCCGGAGAAGCATCCGACGATTTCGTTACCCAGCCTTTATCAACAGGTCCCCGAGATCTTTGTGCGAAGCGTCCGCCCCGACGACGACGCGCGGGTGGAACTTCCCTACGAAAAAGTGCTCGAACAATTTCAAAGCGCGCACGTGCGCGCCGATCAGGAGCGGGACCCGACCGTTCCTCACGTCGATACACCGATCCTGAAGGCGACGATTGAAGATTCGGAGCGTTTCGGAACCAAAATCGCCCCGATTGAAACGTCGTTTTCTCCGTCGGTTCCGGTGAAACATGCGACCGCCGAATCGATTGCGGCGGCCGAGCCCGATGCGACGCCGGTGATGCCAGAAGTTCCGGCAAAAACGACACCGCTCGGTCAGCGCGTCATTTCACTGCATTCGTCCGACCTAACTCCGAAAAGCGAAACTCCCGAACCAAGTCCGACTCAAGCAGAGATTCCTTTTGAAGAACTTTCGCCGAATGGAACGGGTGTGTCCGCATCCGAGAGAGTTCCAGCCTCTAGCGGGCCGCCCGTTCCAACTCCTTTACCGTTTACGCCTGAGCTCGCGAAAATCGCGTTCGAGCTGCCGCGCGAAAAACCCACAACGCCCGAGCCGGAGAAGAAACCCGCTCTCGCGATGCCGGCGGCCGCCTCACTGTTCAAAGTGCCGGCCATTGCCGTAGAGAAAAAGCCTGATCCGGCAAAATCGCTGACTCTGAAGTTGGACGAGCCGGCTACGAAATCGTTCTCATCCGGACCGGCGAAAGCTGCTCCCTCGGAACCGGTCAAAACATTGCCCGAACCCGCGAAATCCGCCTCTTCCCACACGGTGCCGGCAGCTCCAGCACCGGCGAAAACGATTCCGGCGCCATCATTTTCGATTTCGCCAAAGATTCAGGCCGAGCCCGTCAAAGATGCGCCCACAATCTCGTTTGGGCTGAAAGCAGTGCTCCAGAATCTGCCGGCATTTCAACTGACCGGGGATGTCGACGCAGTTTCGAGCGACGAACGGATCACGTTGCCGTTGAATTTGATTGAGTCTCAACTGGCCAGCGGTCGCGTTTCAGTACCGGCCGACGCTTTCCAAAAGGCGCTGCCGGAAAAACATCGCGGCCTTTTTCACGACGATGCCGCGAAGACGGCGGTCGTGCTGCCGCTTGAGGAAGTATTGAAAAACCTGCCCGCGACGGTCCTGAAGCTTCGCGACGATCAGGAAGCGAGCGAGATCGATAAAGACTTCGAAACACCTTTCCTTATCAAAGCTCAGGAAGACGCGCGCCGGTTTGCTCCGAAACCCGAACCTGAAACGCCCGCCAAAGTTGAGCCAAAGCCGGCGGCAGTTTTAGCCGAACCCGCATCGAAACCGGCGGTCGAGAAAGTCGACCCGAAAGAAATTATCGCTCAGGCAAACGCTCTAGCAGGGGTGAAAGCGTGCGCGATCACTTTTTCAGATGGATTGAGCCTGGCCGGCGAATTGCCGGAAGAGATGGACGCCGACGGTTTGTGCGCAATGGCGCCGTCGATGTTGGGGCGAATCACTCAGCACGTAAACGGAACCAAGCTCGGCGAGCTGGTGGCCATGACGTTGTATGCGAAAAATTCTGCGGTCAGCTTTTTTGCGCGCGGAAGCGTTTGCCTGACCGCGCTGCACGACAAGGCGCTCGAGCCCGAGACGCGGACGCGTCTGGCCGAACTCATGGAAAAGCTTTCCAAAACGTACGCCCAACCGGAGACGTCGAATGTCGATCATTAACTACGCCAGCCGCGAGATTCAGTTCAAAATCGTCTATTACGGTCCGGCGCTGTGCGGAAAGACAACGAATCTCAATTACATCCATCAGCGGATCAATCCGCTGAATCGGGGCGATCTCGTTTCGCTGGCCACCGCGACCGAGCGCACTTTGTTTTTCGATTTTTTGCCGCTGAACGCGGTCGTGATCAAGGGGTTCGTGACCAAGTTTCAACTTTACACCGTTCCCGGCCAGGTGATTTACAACGCCACCCGCCAGCTGGTGTTGCGGAGCGTGGACGGAGTCGTCTTCGTTGCCGATTCGCAATGGGAGAAAATGGAGGAGAACGTCGAGAGCTGGAAAAATCTTTGCGACAACCTGCAACTCCAGAACATGAACATCGAGGACACGCCGTGCGTGCTCGAGTACAACAAGCGCGACCTGCCGAACATCGCCCCGGTCAATTACATGGAATACGTGATGAACAACCGGAAGAAGCGCCTGCAAAGCTTTGAGGTGATTTCCAGCACCGGCCAAAACGTGTTCGCGGCGCTTAATGCCGTTTCTCAGATTTTGCTGCACAAGTTCAGCAAGCAAAGCGAAGCGCCTCAAGGCGCGCCGCTGCCGGTTGCGATCCCGGTCGAACCGCCGCAACCGTCGCAAAAACTTCCGGCGTGAACGCAATTCCCGTCTTAACGATCGAAGATGTGGCGACACTCGATGGCGTCCTCGGCGATTTTTTGAAAAAGACGGAGGCCGAGCTGACGATCGTGATCGATCGCGGCGGCAACGTGATCTCGCAATGCGGCGACATGGACGTGATGGACGTGACGGTGATCGCTGCGCTGGCCGCCGGCTCGTTTGCCGCGACCCGTGAACTTGCCCGCCGGATTGGCGAAGTTGAGTTCAACGCCTTGTATCATCAGGGCAACGGAAAGCACATGTTCATGAATTCCGTCGATGACGAAACGATCATGATCACGGTGTTCGGTTCACGGACAACGGTCGGCCTGGTTCGTTTCTATTCGGCGTCCACCGCACAAAATGTGGCGGGAGTCCTGAAGGCGCTTCGAAGCAGCAGCCACGGTTTTTCATTCGACGCCCAAGACATTTCGGCTGCGCCGGTGTTTGTGGATCCTCAGACAGTGACCAGTGGCAAGTGAGTAGCGACGGGTGACCCGCCTTCCTGGACGTAACATCCTCCAAGACTCGAGGAAGAAGTTGTAGCGGTCGTTGTGCCAACGACCGAACCGACAAACAGGCGCTTGTCACAAGCCCGCCGCGTTGCGGCAATTCATATCGAGGGAACACTCTCCGCGAACTAGCGGGAGCGTAAGCGCCTCTACAACACTAGCATTTCCGTATGCCGAACGTCCCCCCGCGGCTGGACATTATTTTTCAGAAGTACGATCCACCGGTGTACTTCGTGACCTTCAATACGCATCGCCGGCAACCGTTTCTCACGAGCGCGCAAGTTCATCGGCAATTTATAAAATTCTGTCGAGCTGGCGAGGAACGCGGAATTGCAGTCGGGCGGTATGTGATCATGCCGGACCACATCCATCTCTTCGTCTGCAACAATTCTGATACCGCACTGTCTCAATGGGTTCGATTGCTGAAGCGAGACTTGTCGCTGGCGATTCCTGCCTGGGCTCCGCATTGGCAGAAAGGGTTTTTCGATCATCTAATTCGCCACAGCGAAAGCTACAGGGAGAAATGGAATTACGTTTATCACAATCCCGTGCGAGCAGGTCTAGTCCAGGACCCTGTTGATTGGCCGTTGCAAGGCGAGGTCCACGTGTCCTAGCGGTCGTTGTGCCAACGACCGAACTGATAAACAGGCGCTTGTCACAAGCCCGCCGCGTTGCGGCAATTCACATCAAGGGAACACTCTCCGCGAACTAGCGGGAGCGTAAGCGCTACAACATCGCTCGATCCTTCGCGTGCTCGCCGCACTCTTCGATGGCGATTCGTCCCGCTGACGCGGGCAAAGCAGAAAGGGACGGACCTTTCGGTCCGCCCCCTCCCTGCCTACGAGCTTCTCCTAGCTCTTTTGGGAAATCAGTGTCCGGAATTGTTTTGCGATACGATCTCGTTGAGTTTGAAGATCGGCAGGAACATCGCGATAACGATGCCGCCGACGACCACACCCAGGAAAACGATCAGCATTGGTTCGATCAACGAGGTCAGGGCGTCGAGCATGGCTTCGATTTCTTCGTCCCAGAAGTCGGCCATTTTCTCGAGCATGTTGTCGATCTTGCCGGTGGATTCGCCGGCCGCGACCATGCGCAGGAGCATGGGCGGGAAGATTGGTTTCTTCGACATGGCCACGGAAAGGTTGTCGCCTTTTTCCACGTCTTCGCCGAGGCCCTGGATTCCTTTTTCGATCACATAGTTGCCGGCGGAACCGCCAACGATGTCGATGACTTCAAGGATTGGGACGCCGCTGCGGATCAGCTGGGCGAAAGTCCGGGAGAATCGCGACATCGCGATTTTATGAATGAGCGGGCCGAACACCGGCAGTTTCAATTTCCATTTGTCCCAAATCTGTTTTCCGCTGTTTGACCGAACGAAGGTCCGAATACCGACAATCACCGAGACAATTCCCAGCACCAGGAAGTACCATTCGCCGCGCACAAAATCACTGACGTCGATGAGGAATTGGGTCGGGGCGGGCAGTTTCGCACCGAAGTCCTTGAAGATTTCTCCGAAAATTGGAACAACCCGGACAATCAAGAACGTGGTAATGGCAAACGCGATACTGACCACGATGACCGGATAGGTCATGGCCGACTTCACTTTCTTGCGCAAACGAGCGGTGGCTTCGAGGAATCCGGCCAGTCGTTCCAGGATCTCGGCCAGGAGACCGCCGGTTTCACCGGCTTTCACCATGCTCACGAAAAGGCGATTGAAAACCCGAGGGTGTTTGCCGATCGCGTCGTGAAATGTTTCGCCGCCCTGGACCCGGGTGGTCACGTCGCTCACGACGTTTCGCAGATTCTTCTGCCGTTTCGGGTCGCACTGGTCGTAAAGAGCAGTCAAACCCTGCACCAGGGAAATACCGGCTTCGATCATGGTGGCCAACTGGCGGGTGAAGAGAACGATGTCGGTTTCTTTGACCGTCCAGGCTTTCTTCTTGGTTTTGCTGGCGACGGATTTTTCTTGAAGGGACAACACCATCAGGCCACGGCTCATTAAGCTGGTGACGGCGTTATCCTCGTTCAGGGCGTCTTGAATACCGGAGACGATCCGGCCAGAGGTATCTCTGGCTTGGTAGGCGAAGGTTATCATAGATTTGGCAGGTTTATAATTACTATAATCATTAGAGCAGCTAGGATGCCACACTTGGTCAACACCCCCAACTCCGCCACTTTACCCACCGATGCCTACCCCCGATTTTGCCCCACTCGGCCCCGGCCTCTGGCTATGGCACGCCTATGATCCTTCCGTCAAAGCCGACTTGTCCTCCGCCGCGATCGCCACCCCCAGTGGTATCTATTTAGTAGACCCAATTCCGTTGCCCGGGCCCGAACTTGACCGGCTAAAGGCCACCGGCCCTATAAACGGCGTCGTCGTCACCAACGCCAATCATCAACGCGCGGCCGTTGAATATTCCCAGACTCTTTCGGTCCCCGTTTTTGCCCATCCTGACACCTTGGCCGAGATCAAGCCCGCGCGGCCAGGGAATCTCTCGGCTCTCCAGTCGACTGGCGGACTCGAAGTGATTGAGATTGAGGGCGCTGTCGCCGGGGAGATTGCGCTTTACCATCCGGCCAAGGGCGGGACGATGGTCGTTGGCGACGCCTTGATTAACTTCGAGCCGTACGGTTTTACTTTTTTACCCGGGAAATATTGCCTGGACCCAAAACTCATGCGCCGTTCGCTGAAAAAACTCCTTTCCGTGCCGTTCGAGCGAATGCTCTTCGCTCATGGCGATCCCATGGCTGCGGGAGGGAGCGCCCGTTTGCGGCAGCTCTTGGAAAGCGATTCCTAGTTATGCAGGAAACACAGGTCCCAAGCCGGTCTCGGTCAGCGATTGGGCGTTTTCTTCGGCTCATTCGATTTTCTCACACGGTTTTTGCGCTTCCGTTTGCGTTGGGCGCGCTGGTGGTTGCGGCCAATGGGATGCCCTCGCTCCGAGTTTTGCTGTTGGTCCTGGTCTGCATGGTTTGCGCGCGAACGTCGGCGATGCTTTTCAATCGTTGGGTCGATTGGTCGCTCGATCAGCGCAATCCGCGGACGGCGTCGCGGCATCTACTCTTGCCGAAGTCAGCCGTACTTGCGTTGCTGGTCGCGAGTTCAGTGGCATTTCTCATCGCGGCTGGCCTGATCAACCGGTTGACCCTGCTGCTTTCACCGGTCGCGCTCTTAATAATCTTTCTTTATTCGCTGACCAAGCGTTTCACCTCTGCGACGCATTTCTTTCTCGGGGCTGCGTTGGCGGTCTCGCCCATCGGCGCGTGGATTGCGCAGACTGGGAATGTCGATCTGGCCCCCTGCATTCTCGCTGCGGGAATTGTTTGTTGGGTGGCCGGTTTCGATTTGATCTATGCCACCCAGGATTTTGATTTCGATAGACAGGAGGGACTTCATTCCATGGTTGTCCGTCTTGGAATTCCAAATAGCCTCCGGGTCGCCCAGTTGCTCCATCTGTTTTTGCTGATCGCCTTGATCGCCTTCGGCTTGGTGGCGCGACTCGGCTCAATTTATTTTGATGCAATGGCGCTGGTGGCGGCGGCGTTGTTTTTCGAACACCGCAGCGCCCGGTCCCTCGACGTGGCCGGGATCAATCGCGCGTTTTTTCAGAGCAACGCTTTCGTCAGCGCGGTTTTTCTGGTGAGCGTGTGCCTAGACCGATTGATCTGAGTTCGGATTTGGCAGTTACATCGCGTTGACTTGCTCGACGCGTTTGACGTGACGGCCGCCTTCGAACGGCGTTTCCAGCCAGATTCGGACAATCTTCATCGCCATCTCTTCGGGAATGACTCGCTGGCCTAACGAAAGCACGTTGGCGTCGTTGTGTTGCCGGGATAATCGCGTGACCTCTTCGTTCCAGCAAAGGGCGCAACGCACGCCGTGGACTTTGTTCGCCACCATGGCTTCGCCATTTCCCGATCCTCCGAAAACAAAGGCCCGTTCGCATTCGCCTTTGGCGACGGCTTCCGCCGCCGGCCGTATGAACAGGGGATAATCGACCGGGTCCTCGCTGAAAGTGCCGAAGTCTTTGACTTCATGGCCGAGTGAAGTCAGAAGCTCCTTCACTTTTTCTTTGTAACGAAAACCGGCGTGATCGGTGCCGAGAGCAATCTTCATGAGACACCAATTACACGAATTGGGGCAGGACACGAATTACCCAAAGCAGAGACGTGACACGAATTGCACGAATTCTCACGAAGGGTTCATTTTTTGCCCCTTCAATCCCAAATCGTGTGAATTCGTGAATTAGTGTCGAACTCTCTTTGGGTGAATTCGCGTCACCCGCCATGCAATTTCGCGAGTTGATTCCAAATTTCGCGCTCACGCTCCGTTAATTTTTTCGGAATTTGAATTTGCGCGACCACATAAAGATCGCCGCGGTTTCCGGATGCGCTCGGGAGACCCCGTTCGCGCAGGCGAAATCGCTGGCCGCCCTGGGTGCCTGGCGGAACTTTGAGCCGAACTGTTCCTTCCAACGTCGGCACTTTGAGCTCGGTCCCGATCGCGGCCTGCCAGGGCGCGATCTTCACTTCATGAATCAGATCGCTGCCTTCGACGGTGAAATCCGGATGTTTCGCCAGGCGAACGCGAAGAAAAAGATCACCGCTTTTGCCACCTCGCGCTCCGGCTTCGCCCTGACCGGCCAGGCGAATGCGCTGACCTTCGTGAACTCCGCGTGGAATTTTCACCTGGTAGGTCTCAACTTTGTTTGAACCCGGCCGCCGCAATGAAACCGTCCGCTTCGAGCCATGCAGCGCTTCCTCCAGGGTGACCAAAATATCGGCTTCGACGTCCGAGCCGCGCTCGGCGGTGGCTTCGCGTCCACCAAATCCGCCGAAAGCCGATCGGCCACGTCCGCCGCCAAAGAACGCTTCGAAAAAATCGCTGAACCCGGTGCCGCCGAATTCAAATTGGACGCCGCCGCCGTCACCGCCGTACTCACGGAACCCGCCTCCAGGCTGACCGCTCCATTCCGGCGGCGTTTGAAATCCGCCGGGCTGGTTCCAGTTCGCACCGAGCTGATCGTATTTTTGGCGCTTGTCCGAATCGCTCAGGACTTCGTAAGCCTCGTTGATTTGCTTAAATTTTTCTTCGGCGGCCTTTTTATCTTTGGCTACGTCGGGGTGATATTTGCGCGCGAGTTTCCGAAACGCGCTTTTGATTTCGTCCTCGGTCGCGGTTTTGGAAACGCCGAGCGTTTCATAATAATCTCTGAATTGGACCGCCATCGTCTAAACCTTGTGCCTCCCGGTGATCGACGCAACCTTCCTGGAAGGTGATCAACGATCAGTGGGCAGTACCGGTGACCAGATCACCATTCACGGATCAGTAATCACAATTGAGATGCGCGAAATTGGTAAACTCCTTGTTTTGTTTGGCACAATCGCCGTGATCCTCGGGCTGATCTTGTGGAGCGGATTCGCTCCGAAATGGCTGGGACGCTTGCCCGGCGACATCCGGATCGAACGCGCGCACGGAGGTTTCTATTTTCCGATCGTCACCTGCATCATCATTAGCATCGTGTTGAGCCTGCTCTTCTCGATCTTCCGTCGTTGATCTCGCGCAAAGGCCACCACGGTTCGCAAAGAACACCAACGACGCCATCGTTGTGTCCGTCGCCACCGTTGTGGACTTTGTGAGAAAATTGAGATGATCGATCGCAAACAAACTGATCTCCGGCGGCATGTGAATGCGTTGATTAAATGCCGGCGTTGTCCGCGAATGAAATCGACGCCGGTCTCCGGCGGGGCGGTCATCAGTGAGGTGATGATCATTGGACAAGCGCCCGGTCCACGCGAACCGACCTTGAAACGGCCATTCGCTCACACCGCCGGCCAGACATTATTTCGGTGGTTCGAGATGTTTTGCGGGATGGACGAAGCAACCGTTCGTTCGAAAATTTATTTCGCCGCAGTTTGCCGATGTTTTCCGGGTAAAGCCCCGGGCGGGACCGATCGTGTTCCGGCGCCGGATGAAATTCGCAATTGTGCGCCATGGATGAATTCGGAAATCGAAATTCTCAGGCCGCGATTGATCATTCCAGTAGGACGACTCGCGATCACGCAATTCATCCAATGCGAAAAGCTGGAACAGGTGATCGGGCAAACGTTTCGTGGCCAGCGGGCCGGTCACCCTTTCGATTTAATCCCATTGCCGCATCCGTCGGGCGCATCGCCCTGGCACAAAATTCCGCCCGGCAAACAGCTTTTGGAGAAAGCGCTGCGCAAGATTGGGCGTCATCCGGCGATCAAGCGGCTCAAGAAAGAGAACAAATCTGGAAGCCATGAATCCAGGAATTAAATTTAGCACTCTTTCCTTGGCTTCCTGATTTCCAGATTCATCTTCTTGCGATGAGCTCAGACGTTCCAACTCGCGCTGAAATTCCGGATTCCGATAAATGGGATCTCACGCATCTTTTTTCCAACGTCGGCAAGTGGCAGGAAGATTTTGCGTGGGTCCAGGCGACTTATCCGCGAATCAAGGAATGGAAGGGCAAGCTTGGTCAATCCGCGAAAAATCTGGCGGAGTGTTTGGAATTCGAGAAATCGCTCGATCTAAAAATCGAACGGCTCTATCACTTCGCCTCACTCCAGCTGGCGGAGGACAGCGCGAATACGGAGTACCTGGCGCGGGTCGGCCAGATCCAAAACTTGCTCACCCAAATCGGTGAGGCCTTCGCGTTCGTCGTTCCGGAAATTCAGGCCATCGACGACGAGGCGTTCGCAAAGTTCGTGGCCGATCCGGCGCTCGCGGAGTGGCGAGTCCGGTTGCATAAAATCCGCCGTTTAAAGCCACACGTTCTGTCAGAACCAGAGGAACGAATTCTCGCGCTCGGCGCGGCGGCGTTGAACGGCTACGACGACACGTTTTCGCAGCTGACCGACGTCGACATGAAATTCGGCCTGCTAATCGACGAAAATGGGCGCGAGAAACCGCTCACTCAAAGTTCATTCAGTTCGTTTTTGGTGAAACGCGATCCGGGCCTGCGCAAACGCGCGTTCGAACAGTTTTACACCGAGTTCCAGGACCACCAATACACCCTGGCCACCTCGCTTGCCTATTCGGTGAAAGCGGACGTCTTTCGCGCCCGCGCCAGAAATTATTCGTCGTCACTGGAAGCTGCGCTTTTTCCCGACGACGTACCGGTCTCGGTTTACCAGAACCTGATCAAATCGGTCCGGGCCAACTTCGCACCGCTCTTTCGTTACTTCGACCTGCGCCGTCGCGTTCTGAAGTTGAAAGAGCTGCATCATTACGACACCTATGTGCCGTTGGTGGCTGAAATCGAATCACACATTTCGTTTGATGAAGCCGTCGACAAAGTCGTCTCCGCACTCCAACCGCTCGGAAAAGAATACGCCGATGTTTTGCGAGAAGGGTTGCGGGGCCGCTGGTGTGACCGTTACGAAACGAAAGGCAAACGCAGCGGCGCGTTCTCGTCCGGAAGCTACGGCGCTCCGCCCTACATTTTGATGAACTATAAAGAGGACGTGTTCGCCGATCTTTACACGCTCGCGCACGAAGCCGGCCATTCGATGCACACCTGGTTTTCGCAAAAATCGCAGAAATATCAGGACTACGATTACCCGATCTTCCTCGCTGAAGTCGCGTCGACCTTTAACGAGGAACTGCTGACCCATTTTCTGCTGGAACAAACCAGCGACCCGAAAATGCGCGCTTACATCATCAACCGCCAGATCGACGATATTCGCGGCACGCTATTTCGGCAGACGATGTTCGGCGAATTCGAAAAAGTCGTCCACGAGATCGAAGAGAACGGTGACGCGCTGACGTTGGATGTTTTCAAATCGGAATATCACAAACTACTAAGCGCCTACTTCGCGGAAAATTTCGTGCTCGATCCGCAACTCGATCTGGAATGTCTGCGAATTCCGCATTTCTACGGCGCGTTCTACGTTTACAAGTACGCCACCGGAATTTCCGCCGCGGTCGCGCTGTCGCAGAAAGTCTTGCGCGGCGAGTCCAGCGCCGTTGACGCCTACCTTGGTTTCCTGAAATCGGGTGGCTCGAAGTTTCCGCTGGAAACGCTCAAAGCCGCCGGCGTCGATATGACCACTCCGGCGCCGATTGAAAGCACTTTGAAACTGTTCGAGAGGCGGCTGGGGGAATTGGAAAAGCTCTTGTTGTAGCCTGCTGTCCCTTGGGTAGGGACATCGCGCCGCGATGTCCGCGGACGGTCCGAGCCGGACTGGCGTTTCAGCGCGGCGTCCCTACCAGCCTTGGCAAGCTCCCTGCTTAAAGCCACGGGTGGACTACGACTGGCGACTTCGGGCAGCGGCCGGATATGCCGAGCTGGGCATGAACCGGGAGTCCGTTGCTGAATTGAACGCGATGGAAAAGACCGAACAAAGCCGGCCCGAAGTCTTGCAATTGCGCCTTCACCATTTGATGCGCGAGAAAAAGTGGGCCCGCGCCCTGGTCGTTAGTCGAAGACTCTGTCGCGCCGCCCCGCAATGCACCACCGGATATCTTCATGCCGGCTTCTGTTTACACGAACTCGGCAAAACTTTGCAGGCTAAGAAGCTGCTCCTCAAAGGGCCGGTCGGTCTTCTGCGGGAACCCATCTACTATTATAATATGGGCTGTTACGATGCTCTGTTGGGCAACGCCAAGTCCGCCCAGGTGCATTTGCTGACCAGTTTCAAAATGGATCCGTCGTTTCGCGACATCGCCAAAAAGGATCCTGACCTCGAGTCGGTCAAGGAATTGATTTAGGACTCTTTTGGAGGCAGCCGTCGCGGCTGCTTTTTTAACAGTTGCAGGCGGGACGCCTGTCGCCACAGCATTTGTCAATGCAACTGAATTCCGACGAACTGCGCGCGCGCGTCGAGCCGTTGTTTCAGGAGAATTTCGAAAAGTTCGGCGAACTTGGCGCCGCGGTCTCAGTTTGGCAAAACGGCGAACCAATTCTTGATCTTCGCGGCGGATTCCGCGACGCGCGACGGGAACAGCCATGGACCGATGACACAATCGTCTTGATCTGGTCCGCGACAAAAGCGCTTGGCTCGGCCTGCCTTTTGCACGTTTTACAGGAACACAAAGTCGCTTTGGAGCGACGGGTCGCGGCATTTTGGCCGGAATTCGCACGGGCTGGGAAAGACCAAATCACCCTCGCGCAATTGTTGTCGCACCAAGCGGGTTTGGCCGCGCTTGATCGACAAGTCGACATTCGCGACTACCCCGCAGTGATCGAGGCGCTGGAAAATCAGGAACCGAACTGGCGGCCTGGAGACGGTCACGGTTATCACGCGCGCACTTTCGGATTTCTGGTCGACGAACTCGTTAGGCGAATCAACGGGACCACCATCGCCGACTATTGGCGCAAAACATTCGCGGAACCGCTGGGCCTCGATATTTGGATAGGCCTGCCGCAGTCCGAGAATCATCGCGTCGCAACCATGTATGCCGCCAAAGTTGGAAAGACCCCGGAACCGCAGGACTTTTACCGCGATTTGGCGACGCCGGGGACGCTGGCCCGGCGAGCTTTCGCATCTCCGCGCGGACTGGAGGCGGTGAGCACTATGAACAATCCTGAAAATCGCGCGCGATCGATCGTTTCCTTTGGCGGAATCGCGAGCGCGAATTCGCTCGCCAAGTTTTATTCGATGCTCGCCAACCGCGGCTCATCATTTTTCACCGATCAAACGCTGCGGTGGATGGAGACGACATTGACGGACGGCGTCGACCGGATTTTCCGAATACCGACCGCGTTCTCGGCAGGCTTCATGAAAGAGGCGAGAGGATCTTCGAAAAAGATTTTCGCCGGAGCAGACAGCAGTTTCGGACATCCGGGCGCCGGCGGGAGTCATGCCTTCGCCGATCCGGAAAATAAAATCAGTTTCGCTTACGTGATGAATCAAATGGCGCAATCGGTCCTTCCCAACGAGAAGTGTTTGCGTCTGGTGGACAGCGTTTATAAACCGGACGCCAGGTCAGCCTGACGAATCAATCGCTCATCATTGTCAGCCAGACTTTGCGTGGGTGTGGGTCGCGCCGGTGTTCGAACAGGAAAATGCCCTGCCACGTCCCAAGCTGCAGTTTTCCTTCGACAATCGGGATGGTCTCGCTTGTTCGCGTCAGAACCATCCGGATGTGTGACGGCATATCGTCCGGACCTTCGTCGTCGTGTTCGTAGTTCGCGTTTTCCGGAACGAGCTTGTCGAAGAACCGTTCAACGTCGCGCCGTGCCGCCGGCGCGGCATTTTCCATCATGGTCAGACTACAGCTCGTGTGCTGGACGAAGACCGTCACCGTTCCGCTTCGAACGTTCGCTTTCTCGATCTTTTCCTGAATCTCGTCGGTTAACTCGTAGGTCCCTTTTCCCTTGGTGTTGATGACGAGCTGATCGTGACGAACGCGCATGGCGCGTCCACCTTACCTATCAACCCGACCCCGGCAATGCGGTGAGCTCGCTCAGGGAGCCCTCCGTATGGGCGTTGGAGTTGGCGTCGGCGTGGGTGTGGCGGCCGGGATTACTGTCGGCGTCGGAGTTGGGGTAGGTGTGGGCGTCGGCGTTGCACTTGGTAACGGAGTTGCGGTAGGCGTTGGCGTCGGGCTTGCCGTTATCGAAGGAGTAGGCGTTGGAGTGGGGCTTGGGCCACATCCTCGATGTCCACAAGGAGTGGTTGTCGGCGTTGGAGTAGGTGTTGGTGTCGGGCTAGGTGTTAGGGTAGCCGTAGGTGTTGGCGTCGGGGTCGGAGTCGCACTCGCTGACGGAGTTGGGGTCGGCGTGGGTGTGGGGCTGGGAGTCACGCTCGATGTTGGAGTGGGAGTGGGCGTCGGTGTTGGCCCGCATCCATCATGTCTGCTACACGGAGTAGCCGTTGGTGTCGGGGTCGGCGTGGGAGTTGGTGTGGGTGTTGGTGTCGGGGTAGGCGTGGGTGTTGGTGTCGGGGTAGGTGTCGGCGTCGGCGTAGGAGTAGGCGTTGGAGTCGGAGTGGGTGTAGGAGTAGGAGTAGGAGTGGGTGTAGGTGTCGGCGTAGGAGTAGGCGATGGTGCGGCATTTGGATTCAGCACCAAAACCACTCCCGTAGGAGTGAAAGTTGCGCTTCCATCTCCACTGACTTGGTCGAAATTGCCGGTGGCGGAGGCGTAACCGATCGGATTAAATGGATCTTGCGGCAGGGGAACATAGCCGTCAATCGCATGGAACTCGAGCGTGCCGGCCAATGTCGCTTGCTGACCGACGCGGATTTGATCGAATTCTCCGACCTCGCCGCCAGCTGCTTCGATAACCATTGTGCTAGAAGAAGATTGAGAGTAATTGCGCGTCACAGCAATGAAACCCGGAGAATGTCCGGGGCTGATCGTGCCGCCGGTGAGTGACAAGTCTCCGTCGATAATTCCCGATCCGCTGACAGTACCCCCTTGAATCTCGGTGGACCCCATGATTCGCAGGGAGTTGAGATCGATCGTGCCGGTCGTCTGAATGAAACCTGAAGACACGGTAGTGGTCGTAGTCTGACCGGCTCCTCCGGCGATACTGCCGCCTCGCTTATTGGAAAGGCTGCTTCCACCGTCATTGGTGATAAGACTGGCGCCGTCATTTCCGATTACATTGCCCCCGCCTGTTGCGACAATACTGGCGCCGTCATTTCCAATCACCGGCGCACTGTTACCCGCTAAAACGTTGCCCCCGCCCGTCGCCACAATCGGGTTTCCATTTTTGTCCACGAGGCCGCCGCCGTCGTTAGTGATCAAACCGCCGCCGTCGTTGGTGATCAAACTGCCGCCATCGTTAGTGATTAAGGGCGGAGCTACTGCTATTTGCGCGTCGTTCTCAATCTTGGCGACTTCTACTTGTCGAACTTCGGGCACAGGATCCGCGGGTTGAGGCGGAGTGGTATTTGAAGGCTTCGTGCTTCCTTTTCGGCCACCGGCCGGACGCTGGAAGAAAGCAACGGCCTTATTGATCAATTGGCCTACAAAGTCGAAAAAGCCATTCGAACCAATCGCCGCGTTATTAGCGCCAGTGGCTCCTGTTTGCGAAGGAGTACCACCTATGCCGCATTTCCCATGAAACTTAATGCGCCCTAAATTAGTAATTCTGCCCTTTAAAGCCAGGTCGGTATCATTGATAAGAAGTAAAGTCGCGCTATCTGCGATGTCGACGTTGCTGTCGATTCTTCCTGCGCCGATTGTGAAGAAGCCGGTAACCGTCAACTTACCTGTGCCGGAAATCGTGCCGCCGTTCAGAGAAACAGCACGCACTGTTACATCGCTGGGCAAATTGACATTGGCGGAGGACAACACGGCAAAATCGTTTGGCCCCGGCACTCCGTTATTAGCTGCTCCATCAACCCAATTGGCGGAGTTTGTCCAGTCTCCGGACGTAGTAAGGTAATAAATCTTACCCGGGTCCGCGGGTGCTACTCGGACGTGCACCGGTTGTGCATCACCGATAATGCCTAAATCGTCCGCGGCTACTGCTTCGATGAGGTGATCGCCGGCGGTGCTTGTCGTGAAAAGAGTCGTGCCTTGATTGCTGGTGAAATGATCCAGCGTATCTCCGTCATACATCAGGCCCAGATACTTGATCTGCCTCCCGCTTTGGGCGTTGGCACTGACGTTGAATGATTCAGAACTCGGAGTAATCGGGAAGTCATAATCGGTCCCATCCGCCCCACTCGCACCGGAAATGGTCAGCGTTATCGTCGCGGCCGGGTCATGAATGAAGGTATAAGGTCCATTCATTGCCGAAACGCTATCCCCGGCAACAGGCGCGCCTGAGGTGGTCTGAGTACTGGCGACTGCGCGGAAATAAACACCTTCACTCTCTGGATAGTCATCAAAGCCGTTATAGAACTGATTTAAGGCGGGTGTTTTTGTGTCCTGTTGCAAAGCGCCATTGGGCACGTCCGTCCAGCTTCCTTCGTCGGCTGGCGACGTCGTTACCTGCATCCGGACACTGATTCCATTCGGAACAAGTTCTTCGGTGACCCCGAAACGGATATTAGCTACCAGGCCGTTGTGGGTAATGAAGAGGTTACTCTTACCGAGATGGGATATGTTGGAAGCCAGGTCGAAAGGCCCCACGATATTTGAGGCCAGGCTGCTCTGGACCGATCTAACACGAGCGCGGAAATAGACACCGTTGGTTAACGGATAATTGGTTGTGCCGAGCACATACAGACCCGATCGTTGATCATACGGCATCACGCCGTTTGTCCCATTTTGGAGGAACTGCCAGCTACCTTCTACATCGGGCGTGGTCGTGGCTTGCACACTCATAACGCGGCCCGCTTGTTTCCCAGGATAACGAGTCACGAAGGTCAAAACCTTGTCCGTTTGGTCCGTTACGGCGATGCCGGTTGGTGGGTAGGCCGGCTGATCGCTGCCGTTGACGGAAAAAATTGGAACACCATCACCGATGGTAAGGTTCAAGGTAAAGCTTGCCGTGTCCGTCCCGTCCGTAGCCTGCAGGATAATCGGAATAGGTGTCGTCGTTTCGCTGCCGGCGGGCGCTACTCCCGAGATAACACCAGTTTTAGGATCAATCGTGAAACCGGTCGGCAAGTTGGTGGCGCTATAACTTACCTTGCTCAAATCAGCAAACCAGGCAGTTAGAGTGTGATAAGCGAAATGCTGCTGCACCACAGCTTCCGCCCTATTGCTACTAACAATTCGGGGACTGGACGCCTGGATCACCATTGAAGGAAGATCGACACCGACGCGATTGTTTAGGTCTACCAGATTGAATGTAGGAGCGGTGTCAGGGATTGGTCCGGCGGTGTAGCTTGGTGTAGTCCAATAGGACAAGTCTACCGGCGACTGCGGCGTTGACGTCGAGGCCACAAACGAGCCCGGATCGAGGTCGACCATAACGTCGTTAAAGTTGCGTATCTTCCGATTGGCATCGGTCTTGACTAACCACCAGTCGGCTTTTTGCCGAAAGTCCCCGCCCGCGGGCGCGGTCACATAGGTAGTCGAAGTAACTGCAATTCCATAGCCGTCCCCGAGAGGCGTAGCGACCGAACCAGTAGGACCGTAGCTGGAGCTGCCTTCACTATGAATACCGCCGAGGAGACTAACGAATTCGACCGTTCCGTCGGCATGCAATTTCATAAGTGCCGCATCTTCGCCAGATGGGCTTCCCGGCTTCGTGGTGTGCCCCCCGATTAAAAATCCGCCGTCGGACGTTTCGGAAAAACTACCGGCGTCAGCGGGCTGCGAAAAAGTGCCGACATAAAACCGTTCTTGACCAGCGATTGGACTGATGACGCGTTCGACCGTTGTTGCAGAAGCGTCGGCATTGAATCGACGAAAAACGATTCCGGCGAAATCATCCTTCACCGAAAGGCTGGCGAAGCCGCCATCGGACGTCCGGATCAGGGCGATTGGTGTCTCGCTTCCACCATCAATTGAAGGCCAGCCCCGCTGAGCGATGACGCTGCCGTCCGCGGCGCTGAGAACAAAGAGCCCCAAACCGTAGATCGGGCCCTGGAAGTTCGAGGTTACGGGATAACGAATGACAGTGACGTACTTCGAACCATCGGCAGTTTGCGCGATCGGGCCATTGGCGCCGTATTGGTCTGAGTTTTCGTAAGCGCGATAGACCGATACTGCACCATCAGAATCGAATTTGGCCATGACCGGAACCGTGTAACCGGCCGGCCGACCCTGGTCGGCAGTAATGACGACTCCGCCGTCGGCGGTCAGTGCCATTTGAATGTACCTGGCGTCCACACCTACTTGATAAGGTTGAGGAGGGGTTCCCGGCACCGTTCCGCCCGCGGCTGGAATGCCATTCTGCCAAATCAACTGACCGTCGGATGAAAATTTGGCAACGAAAGGAATCTGACCGCTGTTCGCCGGATTTCCTTTTCCGCCCGCGACAAAAATATTGCCTTGGGCGTCGGTCCGAATTTGCGCGATGTAACTTACGGCCGGTGTGTAGAGGCCATTGGTGACACTATCATTCGTCTGGCGAATTTCTTCCTGCCAAAGAATTGTCCCATCAATTGCACAACGGGTGAGGACGGCATCCGAAGCCCCGTTGGTGTTGGAGTGCAAGGTTAGAAACGGAAATTCGATCTGGCCGGCAACCACAAAGCCGCCATCCGGCATCGGCGCAATCCCGCGGGGAAAGTCGAACCCGGACCCGTAAAACGGATCTGAATTGGGCTGGCCGTTAATGTCATAGCTGCCGACACCATAATTTTCGACCCAGCTCAAAGCACGGGCGGAGCAGGCGAATCCAATGAAGGTTACGACGATAAAGCAAAGGGAGAGAAGACGTTGTTTCATAAGGAGGCTGTGGAGACGGGAATGGCTAGATTTCCTTTTCCCTATCTCGCGGAAAAATCAGATGAATTGGCTCAAAATTTTTGTAGTCTCTTGCCGCTCATGGCCCCCCGACCGTCCCCTACCAATGGAATTGAAGTCTCTGCTCACTTGAGCGCGGAGTTCGCCGGCATGACCGGACAGATGAATGCTGCCCTTCCGGCTCTGTATGATGAACTGCGCGAAATGGCCGCGGGTTACTTGCGCCGCGAACGCTCGGATCACACCCTCCAACCGACCGCGCTTGTCCATGAATCGTATTTGCGTTTGGTTGGTCAGCGGGCGGTCAATTGGAACGATCGGCTCCAGTTTTTGTCGATTGCCGCGCGGATGATGCGACGGATTTTGTCCGATCACGCTGTCTCCCGGAAAGCTCAGAAGCGCGGCGGAGGCGCGGCGAAAGTGCAACTCGATGAAGTGCTCGAATTCTGTGAGAACCGCGCGATCGACGTGGGCGCTATGGACGAAGTGTTGCGCGATCTGGAAAAGTTGGACCCGCGTCAGGCCCAGATAGTCGAACTGCGATTCTTCGGAGGCCTGACCATTGAGGAAACTGCGGAACTGATGGGGCTCTCGCCGGCTACAGTGAAACGTGAGTGGATGACCGCGCGCCGCTGGTTGCAGCGCGAGATCAGCGCCCATTCCTAATCAGCCTTTGTTGTCGGTAAGATCACGATGACCCCGGAACGGTGGCAATTGGTCAAAGAAACGCTCGCGCGAGCTCTCGAATATTCCGCGGACGACGAACGCTCCGCATTTTTGCAAAGCGCCTGCGCGGATGACACCGCTTTGAGCCGCGAAGTCCAATCACTTCTCGATCAACCTACTGACGACGAATTTGATCTGTGCGCCGAGAGCATCGGACTAACCAGACCGGGGACAGTCAAAGATCCAAACCAGGGTCGTCGTATTGGCGCCTACGAATTGATACGCGAGCTGGGTCGCGGTGGAATGGGCACGGTCTGGCTGGCCCGTCGCGCCGATCAACAATTTGAAAAGCTGGTCGCGATCAAGCTGCTGAAGCGCGGCACCGATACGGAAGAAGTGTTACGCCGGTTCGAGAGCGAACGGCGAATGCTGGCCAGTCTCCAACATCCGAACATTGCCGGTCTTTTCGATGCCGGGACAACCGACGACGGCCTGCCTTACTTTGTAATGGAATATGTGGTGGGCGTTCCGGTCACGGCCTATTGCCTCACTAATCAATTGTCGATCGACGAACGTCTTCGCCTTTTCTTGAAGATCTGCGCCGCGGTGCAGTTTGCCCATCAGCATCTGATTGTTCATCGCGACTTAAAACCGGCCAACATTCTAGTAACCGAGGATTGCGAGCCCAAACTGCTCGATTTCGGAATCGCGAAATTGTTGGCTGACGAGGGGGATTTATTTCAGGTCACGCTGGTCGATCATCAGCGGCTTACGCCGGCCTACGCGTCACCCGAGCAGGTGCGAGGTGACTCAATTACAACCGTAAGTGATATCTACGCGCTCGGTGCGCTTCTTTACGAAGTTCTTACCGGAACGAATGCGCACCGCTTTTCCACCACCCGGCCGGCGCCAACGGAATTGTTGCGGGTGATTGCGCAAGAGGAACCATTGCGTCCGAGCGCAGCGGCGACCGACTTGTCGACCCGCAGACGACTGCGAGGCGATCTCGACAACATCGTCCTCAAAGCCCTCCGCAAAGAACCCGAACGGCGCTACGGCGGTATGGGATCGTTTGCCGAAGATATTCGTCGATACCTCGAAAATCTTCCGGTGTTGGCCCGAAAGGACACCGTCGGATATCGCGCCGCGAAATTCTTGCAGCGCAATAAGTTCGCGGTTGCGGCCGGTCTTTTCATTTTGACTACGGCGTTGGCCGGTCTCGCCGCGACCCTTTGGAAGGCGCACGAAGCGCAAATAGAGCGGGCGCGAGCGGAGCGTCGCTTTGATGATGTCCGGACCCTTTCCAACTCGCTTCTTTCGGAGTTGAATGACGAAGCTGAGAAGCTCCCCGGCTCGACCAATCTCCGCTCGATTTTGGTCAAGAGAACACTCACTTATCTTGATAAGGTGAGTCGGGAATCAGCCCCGAATCGATTGCTTCAGCGCGAGCTTGCCACCGCTTATCAAAAAGTAGGTGACATCCAGGGCAATACTTATTTCTCCAATCTCGGCGACATCACCGGCGCGATCGAAAGCTATCGAAAATGTCTGAAGATCCGCGAGGGATTGTCGCAAGCCGATCCAACCGACGTTGAGGTTCGCCACGAGTTGGCCCTGGGCTACGAGGGTTATGCCGATGTGTTGTGGGGAGCAAATCGACTGTCTGACACGATGCAAAATTATCGGGCCGCTCAAAACATCCTTGAAGCGCTAACCACATCCGACCCGGGGAATCGGCAAATCCGAAAAGAGTTGGCTTTGCTTTATCACAAGATTGGGGACCTCCAGGGCAAGGTAGAGTATTCGAATCTGGGCGATACCGCTGGCGCGGTAGAGAGCAAGCGAAAGGCACTGGCGTTGCGCGAACAGCTGGTCAAGGAAGACCCATCGAATACCACGTTGCGCGACCAGGTGAGCGAAAGTTATTTCGAGCTTGGTCAGATGCAGCGCATTACCGGAGATCTGCCCTCCGCATTGCAGAATTATCGCAACACGCTCGCCCTTCAGGAGCAATTCGCAGCCGCCGACACGAATAATTCCATGTTCCGGCATCACATCATGATTGTCCGTCGAGAATTGGCAATCGCCCTGGCCGAAAGCGGTCAAACCAATGAGGCCCTGGCCAATCAACGTCTCGTTCTGCAAACCGTTGAAGAAGAAGCTGCCGCCGATCAAAAGGACAATAAGGCTCAACGCACCCTGGCGCTTTCGTATACCGAAATGGCCGATCTCTTGAGGAAAAGCGGAGACTCCGCGGCCGCGACTGTCGAATACCAAAAGGCCATCAGCATCTTGGAGCGACTGTTGTCGGTGACCCCGGAGCACGCACAGGTGCAACGCGATTTGCTAATGGCTTGTTTGGATATCGGCGACGCCGAAGTCGCCATCGGAGATCGAAAAGAGGCGATGCAGTATTATGCGAAAGCAAGGCGTTTCGCCGAGCCGTTGTCCAAGGCTGAGGGCGACAACGCTCAAGCGCGGGGCGATCTGGCTGCCCTTCACATTAGTCTCGCCAATTTTCAGGTCGCGGAGGCCGATTTTTCCAATGCCTTCGAAAACTATCGCGCCGCGGTTCGCATACGCGAAGAATTGTCTGCCGGTAGCCCAACAAACGCGCTGATGCGACACGATTTAGCGCTTGCCTATGCGAGCTTCGGTGAGGCCTGCAAAAAGCTTGCCCAAAGCGAACATTCGACAAGAGACCGTGGTGCGGCTGACTGGAAGGCCGCCCGACAATGGTATGACAAAAGCCTTCAAATCTGGCAGGAAATGAAAAGTAAAAATGTGCTTTGGGGGACCGATGCCAATAAACCCGAGGAGATCTCCCGTGAGATCGCAATCTGCGAGACCGCGTTAAAGTAAACGAACCGAGTGGATCGCGCGTTGATCTTTTGTCACCGCGATGGCCTAATGTCTTGAATGCAAGGCGACCTCGAGCGGGTGTTGTTTCACGAGACGACAATTTTGAGCCGGCTCGACCAGATTGCTGCGCAAATTTCAAAAGATTACGCCCGAAAAGAACTGACTGTCATCGCAGTCTTGAACGGCAGTCTTGTTTTCATGGCCGATTTGATGCGGCGAATTCAACTTCCATTGCGTCTCGATTGTCTGAGCGTCGCGAGTTACCACGGAAAGACCCAGACCAGCGGCGAAGTGATTTTTAAACAAGTCGCTCTGCCCGACGTCCAAAATCGACACATCCTGATTTTGGACGACATCCTCGATAGTGGTCATACCCTCGCGGCCATTCGGGAAAAACTTGAAACCGCCGGTCCGCGCAGCGTCAAAGTCTGCGTGCTCTTGAGCAAAAAGAAACGACGTGACCGGGCGGTCGATGCCGATTATCTCGGTTTTGAAATCGAGGATGAGTTCGTGGTCGGTTACGGACTGGATTACGACGAGCGCTATCGCAATCTTCCTTACATCGGAGTTTTGCGGAAAGAATTGATCAAAGAGTGACGTGTGACGAGTGACAGGTGACGAGTTGGTGGGTGATGAAAGTTCACATTCAGTTTTACGCGCAACTCCGGGACGCTGCTGGTTGCTCGCACATCGATATCGACGTGTCTGAGAGTGCAAAAGTCTCCGAATTGCTCGAGAAAATTTACGACCAATTCCCCGCGCTGCGTGCGCACGACAAGGCCATCCTGGTCGGTGTTGGCGTCGAGTTCGTCGATCGGAACTACAAACTAAATCCCGGTGACGAGATTGCGATCATGCCGCCAGTTCAGGGCGGGTAGTCCAGAGATCGGTGGTCGGAGATTTAATCGGCGCGAGGCGAATCCGACCCATTTCTGACCTGTGACCTCTGATCTCTGGCCGTCAGTCTCTGAAATTCTTAAAATTCGTCGCCACGCCAAAGTCCTTGCCGCGCACAAACTGAATCACGGTTTGCAATTCGTCTCTCTTTTTTCCGGTTACGCGAACTTGCCGGTCTTGGAGCTGGCACTGCACTTTGAATCCGCCGCCCTTGATCGCGAGGATGATTTCCTTCGCCTTGTCGCCTTCCAGACCCTGCTGAATTTTTAATTCCTGCCGGGCGTGACCGACTGACGAGAGCGCCGGATCTTCCTGTTTCACGTTCCGCAGGTCGACGCCGCGCTTCGAAAGTTTGCTGATGACGATCTCACGCAGCGCGCGCAAGTGGTTCGCGTCATCGGCGGTCAGCACAATCTTGTCTTTTTCCAGAAGGATCTCGGTTTTGGCGTCTTTCAGGTCGAATCGCGTGGTTAGTTCTTTGCGAGCCTGATTGAGCGCGTTATCCAGCTCCTGGTTATCAACTTCTGAAACGATATCGAATGAAGGCATTACGGATTGTGTTCGGCAATTCTAATGTTGCCATCGCGGGTTTCGATCTCAATTTTTGGTTTGTCGGCGCCGCCTACCAAAAGATCGAGATGATTCGTTCCTTCGGCCTGACGTTGCTCTTTCTCCTCGAAATCGTTGGAGATTTTTCCGGTCACGGAATTAGCAATGAGATGGAAAGCCGCTTCATCGGGCAAGAAGGCAAATGCGTTGCCATCGTCTATGGCCGAGCGAATCGAAAAGTCGTGGTCTTCCCACCATTCGTAAATCAATCCGACGTTCCCGGTATCAACATGAACATCGAGACTGCCGAAACAATTGTGAACGAACAACCGGCCGCTGCCGAGTTGGGCGTGGGCTTCAGGACTACGCATTTCCTCGATCAATACCTCCCCATTCCCCAGCTCCAGCTTCGTGAGTTTTGCTGTCTGGGGAACAACGATCACCAAATCCACCGTTCCCGACCGGTCCGAAAACAAGCTGCGATTTTGCGGGACATCGGTCTCGATTGAAATGGAATTCGATTGCGCATTCACCCGCACCGAAATGGTTTTCAACCGTTCCGTCGTGAATGCTTTTTTGCGCGTTTCGACACGAACTTCGCGGAGATCTCCGCCGGCTCCGTAAATGGATATCGATCCGTCACGATTGCTGACGCTGATCGTTGGCGAAGTTGAATCCACCGGATAACGCCGGTCCGAGACTTCCTCCAGGATCGAATCGTCTGAGGGTTGGCACCCTTCTATTAAGAGTGCGACCGCCAGCACGGAAAAAATGGAACAAATTGTCGCTAACCGCATGTTTCCGCCGGACCCTAGCTCAAGCGGGCGGAAGTTGCAGGAAGTGAATGATCGCGAGCGCGCCTTCGAAGAAAGCGCCGGCCAGGATTGCGGCGATTACCAAAAAGAATGCGACTTCGGCCGCGAAATTGCGTCCCGCCTCGCGCCCAAAATAATCGCGGCTAATGTCATAGAATGAGCGCGGCGTCGGATCACCGGAACCGCCCCTGAAATGGTCTAGCTCAAAAGACTGGTAATTGAACTCGATCAACGGGAATGGCCGCTGCTGATCCGGTCTTGGAGCGGTCGGTTTCATGTTGTCCTTCTCTAATTAGACGTCACCAACCTCGCCTTCAGATTCAACTTCCCACAAAATTTCCTCAAATCCACAAAGTGCGGTCGAAAGTCCGATACTGGATCGCTTCGCTGACGTGGTCGGGCAGGATTCCGGTTTGATTGTCTAAATCGGCGATGGTTCGCGAAACTTTGAGAATCCGGTCGTAAGCGCGGGCGCTGAGGTTGAGTTCGGTCATTGAGACGCGAATTAATTCCTGAGAATCGGCGGTCAGCTTGCAGTGCGTTCTCAAATGACGCGTGGTCATGCGCGCGTTGCAGTTGGTTTTGGCGTCTCGAGCGAAGCGGTGATGTTGTTTCTGTCGCGCCTGCGCCACGCGTTCGCGAATCGCTGCCGAAGGCTCTTCCGGGCGATCGCTCGAGACGTCGCGATATTCCACCGCGGGCACTTCGACATGGAGATCAATCCGATCGAGCAGAGGCCCGGAAATTCGCTGGCGATAACGCTGCACCTGGACCGGACTGCACCGGCATTCGCGTTTGAGATCGCTGAAATATCCGCACGGGCAGGGATTCATCGCCGCCACCAGCATGAACTCGCTCGGAAAAGTCAGACTGCCGGCCGCGCGCGAGATCGTTACTTTTCCATCTTCGAGCGGCTGTCGCATGACTTCGAGCGCGGACCGTTTGAATTCCGGAAGTTCGTCCAGGAACAAAACGCCGTTGTGCGCGAGGCTGACTTCGCCCGGAGTTGGAAACGCGCCGCCGCCGAGCAGTCCAATGTCGCTGATGGTGTGATGCGGCGAGCGAAACGGTCGCGTGGCAACGAACGATCGCTTGCCGTCGAGAAATCCGGCGATGCTGTGGATTTTTGTCGTCTCGATTGCTTCATCGAGCGACATCAGCGGAATAATCGTCGGCATTCGTTTCGACAACATCGATTTGCCCGAACCCGGCGGACCAATCATGAGAATATTGTGACCGCCGGCGACGGCGACTTCGATCGCGCGCTTAACATGGGCCTGGCCTTTCACGTCCGAGAAATCGGCGTCGTAGGATTGATGGGTTGCAAAAAATCCGCTGAGATCGCCGCGGGTTGGAAGCAGCGGAATTTCGCCGCGCAGAAATTGAAACGTCTCCCGCAAATTCTGAACGCCGTAAATATCGATCTTATTTACCATGGCGGCTTCGAGTGCGTTGGCAGCGGGAACGAACAGGGCCTGTTTTCCGCGCCGTCGCGCTTCCAACGCGACAGGCAGGACGCCCTTGGTCGGACGCACACTTCCATCCAGCGCCAGTTCGCCGACGAAGCTGAATTTTTCCCACGGCCGGGTGTTGAGTTCTTCTCCGACGGCGACCAGTCCAAGCGCGATCGGCAGGTCGAAGCTGGGCCCTTCTTTCTTAATATCCGCCGGCGCGAGATTTACTGTGGTCCGTTTGCGAGATGCGCGGTAACCACTGTTGGCAACGGCCGTCCAAACCCGGTCTCTGCTTTCTTTTACCGCAACGTCGGGCAACCCAACCACGACCATGACCGGCTTGCCCGGGCCGGAATTGACCTCAATTTCGACCTCGTAAGCGTCAACGCCGTAGACCGCCGCAGAATAAATCTTGGCCAGCATGGGGGGAACTGTTCTCTGTTAAGAGTGGCAAAAAGGTGAGGGGGAGAAAAGCGCGAAAAACGCCCCGTTTTTTCCAACGTTTTGAGGATGAAATCGCTGGCGCAGAATATTTTGAGAAAGTTTGAACAACTCAGGCCGTATACCTGTCAGTATTCCGAATATTTAACCTTGTTAAATACTTCCCCTGATGTTAAGAAAACCGACGAAGGAGCCAGCCACGAACACTAAAGCCGGCAAATGGTCGGATCAGCCCCCAGTTTCCCATGAAGAGAGGTTATATGGCCGCCGAAGATAGCGATACCGGAATAAAAATTTACCTGCGAGAGATCGGGCAAATCCCGCTCTTGACCCCGCAACAGGAGATTGAGCTCGCCGCCAAGATCAAAAAGGGCGATCGGGAGGCGCGCGCGTTGATGATTCGCTCCAATTTGCGCCTCGTGGTCAAGATTGCGCACGATTACGCCAATCTCGGACTGCCCCTGTTGGACCTGATTTCCGAAGGCAACATCGGTTTGATGAAAGCCGTCGAGCGTTTCGACCCCGCCAAGGGCGGCAAACTCTCGACCTACGCAGCGTGGTGGATCAAACAATCGATCAAACGCGCCCTGGCGAACCAATCGAAAACGATCCGTTTGCCGGTCCATTTGGTCGACAAAATTTCCAAGATGCGCCGGGTTTCGCTTCAAATGAGCGAGGAACTGGGCCGCGAACCGACCGACGACGAGCTCGGCGAAGAAATTGGCATCGCCGCGGGCAAAGTTTCGCAGTTGAAGACGGTTTCAATCCGGCCGGCTTCACTCGACGCGCCGATCAGCGACGACGACTCGACCGAATTCGGTGAGATCGTCGGCGACGAAGATGCCCAAACCCCGTTTGAGCTATTGCGAGACAAGAACCTTCGCAACGAAGTCGGCGGCTTGCTCGATGTTCTGGACGATCGCGAGAAGAAAATCATTTTTCAGCGTTTCGGTCTCGATGGCGGCAAACCGAAGACCCTCGAGGAAGTTGGCAAGAAATTTGGCGTGACCCGCGAGCGGATTCGTCAGCTTCAAAACATCGCACTGTCGAAGTTGCGCCGGGCTTTGAGCAAAAAAGAAAAGCCGATCGACGTCGAATTGCCGGTAGAGGCTTAAGCACAACAAACCTATTTCTTCAAAACGCGCGGCGAGATCCGCGCGTTTTTGTTTTGTTGGTAGGGCGAGACTCTGTCGAGTCGAAGCTTGAGGAATGTGGGGGCGCCCCGGCGCTGCGATGATGGGCACTGAGGCCCCTGCCACTTTCACTTCACCGTTCTCAACTGGACGCAGTCGATGCGTTCGCTGTGCGCGCGGACGTCGCTGGTAATAATCAGATTATCGCCCGCGCTGGTTAGCCGCTGATCCCGCAACAGTTTCTCGGCGGTTTCGATGTTCGCGTTCGGATCCTCGCTGAAGTCGATTCGGTGCGGGCAAACGCCCCAGCAAATCGACAGCTGCCGGCGGACTTCTTCGCTCGGAGTGAACGCAAAAATCGTGGAGTGTTCGGGGCGAAGATTTGAAAAGTAGCGGGCCATTCTTCCGTGCCGGGTGAACGCGATAATTTTCGATCGCGACATTGAGTTGGCCAAAACGACCGCGGACGCGGCTGTCTTTTTGCGCGCGTCAGTCAACGTCGCCACTTCCGCGTAACCAGCGCCGCCGCTTCGTTCAGTCCGCATTGCCACGCGGTTCAGGACGTCGACACATTCAACGGGATATCGCCCGACTGTCGTTTCGCCGCTCAACATGACCGCGTCCGCTTGTTCATAAACGGCATTCGCTACGTCGGTGATTTCGGCGCGGGTCGGCACCCGGTTCTCAATCATCGACTCGAGCATGTGAGTGGCAACAATCACGGGTTTGCCCAGTCGAATGCACGCTTTCACGATGCGGCGTTGGATGATCGGCAGTTCCTCCATCGGCACTTCGATGCCGAGATCGCCTCGCGCAATCATCACAATGTCAGCTGTCCCAATGATGTCGTCGATTGATTCGACGGCCGATTGGTCCTCGATTTTTGCCAGCACACAAGCCAGGCTTTTGTTCCGGGCGAGCAAATTACGCAGCTCGACGAGGTCGTGGGGCTTTCGAACAAAACTGAGGCCGACAAAATCGACGCCGAGCTTCGCGCCGAGGCGCACATCGGAAATATCCTTTTTGGTCAGCGCCGGCAAACTGATGTGCACACCGGGAAGATTGATATGACGCCGTGAATCGAGCGTCGCCGGAGTCAAAACTTTGCAGATGACGCGGTTTTTCTTTTTCTCGACAACCTTCAATTTAATCAGGCCGTTATCGACCAGGATCGCGTCCCCAACGCCGACGTCCTGGACAAATTTGTCGTAGTTTACCGAAACCGATTTCTCCTTGGAGGGTTTGGCGCCGCGAACCATAAATTCGAGCGTGTCTCCCTTGTTCAATTTCAATGGCGTCTTGACCACGCCCGTCCGAATCGCCGGACCTTGAGTGTCCATCAAAACGCCGATCGGCCGGCCGAGTTCCGCGGCCAGTTTACGGATTCGGGGAACGATCGTGCGGACCCACTCCGGCTTCGCGTGACTCATGTTCAACCGGAAGATGTCGGCGCCGTGTTCGATCAATTGCCGGATGGTTTCCGCTTTTTCCGTCGCGGGGCCGAGCGTGCAGATAATCTTGGTCTTGCGCATGAGTCTGTTTCATTAACACCGGGCTTCAGCCGGGTGCAATCTCGCGAAATTTAAGGTAGCTCTTTCGCCCGCTAATAGGAAAAAAGAAGCGGCGCGCCTTGCCGGGCGCGCCGCTGCAATTAAACAAAACGTTGCTGCGAATTATTTCAGTTTGCCTTGTGTTTCCTGGGCAATCTTCAGGTGAGTGCTGACCATCTTGGCGCCTTTGGCCGCAAACGCTTTCACATCAGGATCGGTTCCGTTCTGGGCTTCCTTTTGGAATTCGGCCAGGTCCTTCTGATGATCTTTCACCATATCGCTCATGTAATCCTTGTCCGATTTCCATTTGCCGGCTGATTTAGCGCCGGGAAGCGAAACGCCTTCTTCCTTGGCCAACGCCATCAGTTCATTGTTTGCCTTGGAATGATCGGTCACCATCCGATTACCGAATTTTTTCACATCGGCGCTTTGGCCGTTTTGGGCCGCCATTTTACCCATCTCCACTTCCATCATTCCGCCTTTGGCGGCGTTCATCATGAAGGTTTTGTCCGCGGAACTGAGTTTGCTTCCCGCTTTGGCAGGTTTGGCGTTGGGAGCAGGTCCGTTTGCTCCGGTCTTCAGTGGTGGATAGGCGTTCAGTGCGCTGCTGGTCGTGGCGAGGCAAAGTGCCCCGACCGCCAATGCAGCGATTGCGATTCGAGTCGTTATCAGTTTAATTTTCATAAGGTTGTGTCGGGTTAATAGAATGCCACTTCGGCACTAGAGGTTCGCATAATCTGCCGCTTTTGGATGTAGTCGCAAACCGGCGATTTTCGCAGCAATTGTTAGCCTATCCCTGGCCGTACGAGCTTTCTACGCGCTCGGCCACGTCTTTGAATCCGTAATCGGCTTCGTAAATCTGCTTCATGCAGTTCAGGTATTTCTCCTGCTCGCCCATTTTTTGGTAAACGATGCCCAGGTTGTAAACGATCTCCTTTTTCGTGGCATCCATCGACAGGATTTCTTTGGCCGCGTCTTCGAATTGTTTCATCGCCAAATCGAGCATCCCAAGTTCGCGATAGCACAGGCCGAGCAAATTCATCGCCTTGAGCCTCGCGTTTGGATTTTGCCGGGCGCGCTGCAATTCCGGCACTGCCTCCCGAAATCGCTGGGCATTGAGGAGATGTTCGCCTAATTCAAATCGAAGCTGGAGATCGGTCGGATTCCGTTCCAGGCGTTTCTTGGTTTCTTCTATCAATATCCCGGCGCGCTTTTTCTTCGCGGTAAGAAGTTCTTCGCTTTTCTTCGCGTGAACGGCGTCCTTGGTTTTGTGGCCGGCAAGGAATTCTTCATGAGCTGCGATCTCGCGTTCGGCGCCGCGCATTTTCAGGTCCGAAACTTTGCGGATCAGCCCCGCGTCGCCGGCGCCGGTTAAATCGACTGCGGTCTGATACCAGCGAACTGCAGATTCGATGTCGTCCTTTTGTTCGTAAAGCGATCCCAGCCGCCGGGCGAGATCGACATTCTTCGGCTGCGCTTGTTGTTGCGCCGCCACTTCCGCGATCTGTTGATCGAGGGCTTCGCCGGTCAATTGCATCCGGCCTTGTTGTTCCAGGGAGATCGCAACGTCTTTGTCTTTGATCAGTTCCCGGTAGCTCTCGGCCTGGGTCCAGCCGCCGGCACTCATCGACGCTCGGGCCGACGCGTCTTTTCCCAATCGCAATGCATTCGCGTCCAGCGGATCGATCTCGGTGATCTTGTTGTAAATTTCGACCTCCTGTTCGCTTTGCCCGGTCGCGTGATAAAGCTGTCCGAGCTCATGCAACAATTTTAAATCCCGCGGATGTTCTTCGAGCAATGTTTGGAGCGCGAACACTCCGATCTCCGGCCACCCGGCGCTGACCGCCGCTTCCTTGAGCGCCAGGTTCGCCTGGCGATTGTACGGTTCTTCCTCCAAAACTTTTTCAATCATCTCAACCGCGCGTTGCGGCGCCTTCTTTATTTCGCGCTGAGCTTTCATCACCGCGATCGTCGATGTCGAAATATTGAAGAAACTTTTCTTGCCTGCTTTTTGCTTTGTGACCTCGGCCCGCCGCAACAGTTGGCGGCCAGTTAGAAATTCCGGCTCGTTTTTCAAGATTCCCTGCAACAGTGAGATCGCGTAACCAAAATTACGCAGCTCCATCGCGGCCAGCGCCTTTAACCAAAGTGCGCGCTGTGGTTCGCTTAATTCCTTTTCAGTCTTAACCGCCATTGCTGACAGCAATATAGTTTCGAATGAGGCGCTCCGTCAGTAAAAAGGTAGGGGCCGTTGTCTCACGGCCCGCGGGCGACTGGGACAATCGCCCCTACCTATAATAGATCCATCTGGGGCTTTTCGGCTGTCGGCAAATTGGATTTCGATTTCTTTCGGGGCGTTTTCGGCTGTTGCTGAGTTGAGCCGTTGGGGTTCTCCAGGTGCGAAAGAATTTCTTTCGCGCGATCGAGGATTTCTCGTGGCAATCCGGCGAGTCGCGCGACTTGGATGCCGTAACTTTTGTCCGCGCCACCTGGCACGATCTTTCGAAGAAAAATGATCTGCTCGTTCCATTCCCGGACTGCGACGTTCAGATTGCAAACGCCTTTGCGGTCCGACGCGAGCTTGGTGAGCTCGTGATAATGCGTCGCAAAAAGCGTTCGGGATTTGATTTTATCGTGGAGGAACTCGGCGACGCTCCAGGCGATCGACAACCCGTCAAAGGTCGAGGTTCCACGGCCGATTTCGTCGAGAATCACCAGGCTTCGATCAGTCGCATTGTTTACAATATTCGAGGTCTCATTCATCTCGACCATGAAGGTCGATTGACCGCGCGCGAGATCGTCGTTGGCGCCGACCCGGGTAAAAATGCGGTCGACCAATCCCACCTCTGCGCTTGCCGCCGGAACGAAGCTGCCGATTTGCGCCATCAATACAATCAGCGCGACTTGCCGGATGTAAGTTGATTTGCCGGCCATGTTTGGCCCGGTCACGATGGCCAGTCGTACGTTGTCTCCATCGAGCGTCGTGTCGTTTGGGACGAACTTTTCTTCCACGAGGTTTTGATCGAGCACGGGGTGGCGGCCGTCTTTGATGACCAGGCGAAGTGAATCGTTTAGCGCCGGACGACAGTAATTAAACAGCCGCGCGGTTTCGGCCAGTGAACAAACGACATCGAGTGTAGCAATTGCGTCCGCCGTCTCCTGAATCGGTCCGAGGTCGCGCAAAGTTTCGTCGCGCAGCTTTTGAAAGAGTTCGTATTCGAGATTTCTGGCCCGTTCGTCCGCGCCGAGGATTTTTCCCTCCATTTCTTTCAATTCCGGTGTGATGAAACGCTCGCCGCCGACGGTTGTTTGCTTGCGGGTGTAATGTTCCGGCACGCTCGCAAGATTCGATTTCGTTATTTCGATGAAATAACCGAACACGGAATTATAACGCACCTTGAGCGATTTGATTCCGGTAGCAGCAATCTCGCGCTCCTGCAGTTGGCTGATCCAGTTTTTGCCGTCGCGCGAGGCGTTTCGAAGTTGATCGAGGTCGCCATCGTAGCCGTCTCGAAAAATTCCGCCGTCCTTCAACGCGAGCGGCGGCTCATCTACCACTGCTTTGCTCAATTTTTCGGCAAGCGCCGGCATTTCGTGGATTTCATTTTGAACCCGTTGGGCCAGCAGTTCGACTTCGGCTGATTGATTCGTTCGATTTGCGCCGAAGGCGAGCCGGTCGAGAAACTGTTGCAGTTCCGCTTTGAGTTTTGGGATTTGCTCGAGCGACGCCTTCAACGCCACAAGGTCTCGAGCATTGCCGGATGCCTGACTTAACCGCCCGACGGCGCGCTCGATGTCGCGGATCAATTTTAATTCCGTCCGGATCGACGAAAGCAAATCAGGCTCCTGCAAAAGATCGGCGATCGCTTGCTGGCGGCAGCCGAGCTCGTTGAGATCGCGCAACGGCTGCAAAATCCAGGACCGCAGTTTGCGCGCGCCCATCGGAGTCGTTGTCCGGTCCAGGACAGTCAGCAAACTGGTATCGCGTGTTCCCCGGGATTCGACCAGTTCCAGATTTGTCTGAGTGGCAACGTCGAGAAGAACGTAATCGCTGGGCGCGTCGCATTTCAACGATCGAAGATGATCGATCTTCCGCCGCAATTGGTGCTTCAGGTAATGAACGACCGCACCCGCGGCGGCAATCGCCTGCGACATCTGGCTGCAACCAAATCCATCGAGCGACTTGACCTGAAAATGCTCGCACAAAGTGAAGCCGGCGTGCTCCGGCAGGAATGCGTAGCTGTCGTATTCAATGACGTGTTTGATTTCGCCTAACGAATCTTTTTGCTCGGCGCTAATCAAAACTTCCGACGGCGAAACCCGCGCAATGTGGTCGAGGAGGGACTGCCGGTCCGTGAGCTGAGTAAGTCGAAATTCGCCGGTCGTCAGATCGGCGTAGGCAAAGCCAAAACTACCGTCATCGGCATAAACGGCGCCAAGATAATTCGCCCGCTTCGCATCGAGCAAATGCAGTTCGCTCACTGTTCCGGCAGTGATTATTTGCGTGATGTCGCGGGAGACAATTTTGCCGGGCTGCGGCTCGCTGGTTTGGTCGCAGATCGCCACGCGGCGCCCGGCTTTGATCAACTTGGCGATGTAAGTTTGGGCGGCGTGATAAGGCACGCCGCACATCGGGACCTGGTTTCGCTTGGTCAGGGCGACGTTGAGCAGCACCGACGCTTCTTTTGCGTCCTCAAAAAAGAGTTCGTAAAAATCGCCCAGCCGAAAAAGCAAAAGCGTGTCCGCTGGAATGCTTTTTCGCAGCCGCTGATATTGCTGCATCATGGGGGTGAGCGCGTCCTGCATCCGGATATTTTAATCAGGAAGCCAGGAAACCAGGAATGATTTTTCTGACTTCGCCGTTGGACGTTCGGCGTTGGGCGTTCGACGTTGTCGGCGATGTCCCAGTTTCAAATTCGGCTCGCGACCCCGGCCGATCTCGACATCATCGCCGATCATCGAGCGCGAATGTTCCTCGACATGGGCGAGCTTTCCGCGGAATTATTTGACACATTTCGTGCTCAATCCAGAGAGACACTTCGAGGTTTGCTCGAGCGCGACCAATACATTGGCTGGCTGGCAAGTCCACACGATGAACAATCCAAAATTGTCGCCGGAGCAGGTGTTGCTTTGCGCAATGTTGCTCCGCATCCACAACCGGACGGTGCTGGAAAATTCAAGATCGTTTCCGGACGCCAGGCAATCATTCAAAACGTTTTCACCGAGCCGGAATGGAGGCGGCGTGGTTTGGCGGCCCTCTTATTAAAGACGATCATCGACTGGACTCGCGACCAGCGGATTGAGTCCGTCGTACTGCACGCTTCCGACAAAGGCCGGGCCGTCTACGAACGTCTCGGATTCGTTGCGACTACGGAAATGCGGCTTATTCGTTAGGATCGTACTGCGGATTAAAGGGTTGCACCGGCGGTGCGTAGCCGTCGTCCGGCCGATTCGAATAGGTCCGCCGTCGCGGCCGCGTCTGATAGATTCCATTGTCGTCATAGTGCCGCTGAAGAATAACCACCCGCCCGGATGTTAACTTCACAACTGGCCGGCCATCCGGCGTTCTGCCGATGATGCGGGCGCGACCTCGCCCCTGGGAATTTCCTCGATCGTAGTTGTCCTCGTTGGAATCGGAATGACTGACCCGAGGACTTTCCGGATTCGATCTTCGAGTCGACGCGGTTGATTTCCTTTTAGTTTCGGTTGTTGTTTCGGTCGAATCGGTCGAGGCTGATTGATTCGAATCCGCTGTGGTTGTTTGCTGTTCCTCGGGTCCAATCGCCGGCGACGCCGGTTCGGATTCCTTGCCGATCAAAGCAATTTGATTGCTCGCGGTTTGTGAAGGGGAAGCCGGTGCGTTGGAATCAGCCGTCTCGTTTGACTGGGCCGGCGGCTGTTTCTTTTGACCTGCGTCCGCGACCACCGGCGGGGGCGAACTCCCGACCGGTTGATTCGCCGTTGCCGGCGCGGCAGTCGGAGTGACTGCAAACTTTGCGGCGTCAGGAACGCCGATTGGAACGCCGACTTTCTGGGTACGGCGTAAATAGGGAATTTTGTCGTGGAACAAAAATTCGGCGGCGGCGGAGACTACGAGGAGAACAACGATCACCGCTACCAGACCGCGGACCACCTGGGCGAATGGACTCACCGGACGTTCCACTTTCGGTTTTCTGGGTACAACGGATGCCAGCGTAAGCCCAAGCTTTCGGCCAAAGGCCTGGCGTCGCTCGATTTTGTTCATACAATCGAGCATCTGCTTTTCCAACGCGACCGGATCGTGCGGACGATTGTCCGGATTTTCGCGCAACAATGAGACCAGCAAGTCGTGCAATGGTTTCGGTGCTCGCCGAAGTTCGGGCAACCGCCGAATTCGCAATCGCGCTTTCATTCCGCTGACGGCGAGTGGCGCAGCGCCGGTGAGAAGAAAACAAATCGTCGCGCCGAGGGAATACATTTCCGATTCGAAATTAATTTCTCCGCCGGCGCGTTGTTCGGGGCTGGCGAACTGCGGCAAAATCGAGGGCGCAATTTCCGGCGCTTCGGTGCTTTCGGAATGCAGCTCGAGGCCAGCCAATCCGAAATTCAAAAGCTTTATGAACGGCCAGCCGCCGCTGGGCGATTCGCCGGACACGATCATCAAGTTCGACGGCTGGATCGCCCGATGCGTTAAATTAAAAAACGCCGCCGCGCCGAGCGCTCGCACAATCTGCAATCCGGCGCGCAAAGCCGCGTCTGCCGGCATCGGTCCGTTCTCGACGATCCACGAGTCGACGGTTTCGCCTTCGAAATATTCCGAAACGATCGCGAAGTAATCGTTTTCAATTCCGACCGCAAACGTTTTGGCGATGTTGACGTGATCGAGTTTTTCCGCGATCTCGGCCCTCTCTTTGAGCTGGGTGAGCTTTTCCGGATCAATCGTCGCTTTTGGAATCAGCTGCAGGCGGACAGCGTCGTGCGACCGGGTGTCGATCGCCTTGTAATTAATCGCCGCGCCGGTTCGGCTGACTTCGCGGCCGTCTTCTCCGGTGCAGATCTTGTAATGCTCAAAAAACGTCGTGGGTTCCATACGCAATGGCCCAACTGGCAGGGATGTAACAATGGCCCTACAGAGGGAGTTGCGCGAGACTTTATTGGCCCAGCACTGGCCCAGATTAACCCTTAGCCGCAGGCTCTTCTCAACGTCTCAACCCCTTTTTAGCCTCGCGCCATCCGCATCCCCAGTCCGACGATTGCCTGGATCAATTCGGGGTATTTCATACCGGCTTTCAGCGCTGATTGGGCGAAATCTTCGTCCGCGGCGAGATGGGGATTCGGATTGGCCTCGATGAAATAAGCCTTGTTGTCCGGGGTAAGCCGAAGATCGATTCGCGCGTAGCCGTCGATCGTGAGTAGCCGATAGATGTCTTTGCAGATCTTTTCGATTTCCTTCACCAGCGCCGCGTCGAGATTTTCGGCGAATTGTCCTTCGAGCCCCCAGCGTTTGCGATATTTCTCGTCCCACTTCGCTTTGTAGGTGGCGATTCGCGGTTCGTTAGGCGGGACCTCCTTGAACGCGAGCTCGCGTATCGGAAAAACAGTGAGCCGGGTGTTGCCCATGATGCTCACATAAATCTCGCGGCCTTCGATGTATTCTTCGGCGATGGCGTCGCTCTTGTATTTTTCATGGACGAACGCGATCCGTTCCCGGAATTGCTCGTCATTTTGAACGAACGAATTTCTCGAAATTCCGTAGGACGCTTCTTCTTTCACAGGTTTCACCAGGATCGGGAACTTTAGTTTTCGCGGTCCGCTCCGTTGGCCGCGCGGAATAACCAAAAAATTGGGCGTCAGGATGCCGTGATGGCCGAGGATTTTCTTCGAGATGCCCTTGTGTTTGCAAAGCGTCAGCCCGGTCGAGCCGCAACCGGTGAACGGCACGCCCTGCATTTCCAGGAGTGAAACAATGTTTTGGTCGAAACCGGGATTGTTTTTGAATTGCTCGACCAGGTTGAAGAGGACGTCGGGTTGAAAGCTTTCCACTTTTTGGCGAACCAGATCGACATCGTCGAAGATGGCGAGATGCTCGGCATTGTGACCGAGTTCGCCGAGCGCCTTCATTACATTGGCTTCTGTTTCCCACTCCTCGGTCTTCATTTCCTCGGTCAAGTCGGCGTCGATTGGTGTCGGCTGCACGCCGTCGAAAATCACGAGGACTTTAAGCTTCTTTTTCATTCGCCGACGAAAGTCGTCTCACCGTTGTGCTGTTGGGCGAAGCGAAACATCTCTGACTTTGTCCGGCCAGAAACAATCAAATTCTTCGCTTCGCTCAGAATGACAGGAATTAGTTAGCATTACTTCGTGCGTTTGAATTTACCGGTGAACAAATAATTCATCACCAGCGTTGTGATGTAAGAAGCAACGCGAAAATCCTGCTGCGGATCGTCGTTCTGGACCCGAAGTCCAAGTTCATCAGAGCGATCAATTAAACGCGCCAGCAATTTGTTGATCCGAAATTTTTTCTCATTGGTCCATTGCGAGACCGAATTCATCAAACGCCGGCGTCGTTGCCGGAGATAACTGCTCGCCTTGATCCCTGTCGGCGCGGAAAACAACTGCCGCAGTTCGGCGTCGTAGAAGCCGGGATATTGTTCTTCGAAAAGTTTCCGTTTTCGCGCGTAGTAAGTTTTGAGTTTTACGTTCAGGAAATTGTATTCGGTCTCGCGATATTTCGGCAGAAGAGTTGCCGGCTTTCCGGCCAGCGATTTCATCAGCTCATCCACATACTCGAGTTTCTGCAACGCTTTCCATCCGGCGTAGCGCTTTCGCCAATCGAAATCGGGAGTGAGCCAGATCGCGAAAGTCTCGGCGAAATCTTCATCCGGATGGGCCTGGGCGTACCAGTCATCCAAATGCATTACGTAACTGCGGCTGAATGGACGTGGCCGGTAAAAACTTGGCGTTTCCTCGTTCGATGTTTGCCCGAAAAGTTGCTGCCAGCGTTTTTTTCGGGTCAACCGGTAGGCATACATGTAGGCGTGGCCGGCTTCGTGGCGCATTAGCTTCATGAACCACTCCGGCGTTTCGCCTTCCACCTCGAGCATCATGCTGCGCTCGAGCGATCGCAGCCGATCGTGCACCAGAAAGAATGGAACAAAAATCGCGGGGATTCCGATTGGCACGAACCATTCGTCACCGATGTGGGTTGGGGGATGAAACGCGAGGCCTTTGGCTGACAGCTCATTATATAATTGGTGGATGAGCGGCTGGATCGTGGTGCCTTCCAGGGTCAGGCCGAGGCTGGAAATTCGGCGCTCGAGAAGTTGCTCGTCGCTAAGACCTGCCCAATCCGGCGATTCCATTTTGGGGACGGTATCACCGGCAAAAACCGTGTCACGCCCCGGGAGCGGCAGGGGGCATCTCATGAATGCGAAAATCGCGGGATCCGGCCGGGCTTGGCGCCAGGGCTATTAAAATATTCATAATTGTTTCTTTAACAGTATCAACGACTTATGACGAAAATTGCAGTCGGAAAGTGGACAGGCACGCAAACGGCTGCTAAATAACCAGAGATGAATTGATCGAAGTGCCCGGATAAGGCCCTGTCGATCTCGCCAAGTTGGAGCCCGCACCCTCGCGGCACCCAGTGGTCGAATCTCAAACCACGCGCGGGTTTTGCGCCGGTCCTCGAACCGCATTCGGGAACAACCCTTAACCATCTAGAATTTTATGAAACCAACACCTCAAATCAGTTACAATCAGCGGCCGAGCTTTCCCTTAACGGACCACAATTATCAGCCAACGGCTGAGCCTAAAACGGCCGCCGGTCAGAAGATCGTGAAGCTCACCGGCCTCCATAAGCTGAGCAGCGATTTCATCGGCACAGAAATGGTCCGCGATTACGTAACAGAATTTTCGGCGTTCACGATCATCGCCGTTATTTCGGCTTGGCCAATTTGCTATTGCATCGTGGCGATCAGCCACATGCTGCGGATTTGGTAGCGCTTCTGAGTTGTAGAGGCCTCGCTGCGGCGAGCGCCTCGGACTTAAATTAGGTACTTGATACAAGCACCTCTCCAACGCTTTGCTGTCGGACGTGCGTGGAAAGCTGCTGGTCCTTCTGGTCGTAGAAATACTCGTCGTCGCGACGGTTTTTCATCTCGATTACATCGGCCTGCTTCCGTTTAGCAAAACGCCATTTCTGTTTCTGCTCGGCTGGATCTCGATCCGGTGGCGCGGGCTGAAGTGGAAAGATGTCGGCCTGACTGTTAATCAGCCGCTTCTAAAATTGCTCGCGATCGGTTTGGCCGCCGGCGTCGGCATGGAAGCGCTGGAACTATTCGCGACCCAGCCGCTGCTGACCCGTCTCTTAAATAAAGGGCCGGATCTCCATGAACTACAACAGCTCGTTGGAAACACGAAGATTCTCGTTTTGGCAATCGTTCTAGCCTGGGTGCTTGCCGCGTTTGGCGAGGAAACGGTCTGGCGCGGTTACTTACTCAATCGCTGCGCGGATCTTTTCGGACGCTCCACAATCGGGTGGACGGTATCCGCGATCTTGGTGACGATGTTGTTCGGGCTCGCTCATTTCCCGCAGGGCATCACCGGAATTATTGAGAACGTTATCGACGGTGCGATTCTGGCCGGAGTGTATTTCGCGACTGGCCGAAATTTGATCGCGCCGATTGTCGCTCATGGAATTCAAGACACTGTTGACGTGCTCCTCATTTATTTCGGGATCTATCCCGGCTTTGAACAATCAGGCGTGCTGCCGGCTTAGATGTAGGGAATCGCCGTACTGAGACGGTGCTCGCATTAATTTTCTGTTCCGAAAACGAACCGAAAAATCCCATTCGTGGGACAACCGTGTATTGATCGCGAAATTTGCTTTCGGCGTAAGTCGTTAATTGGTTGCTGGTTGCGCTTGGCGAATTGCGCGTGGCATGTGGCTTGCATCTCGATTTGACGCGGGCACTCGTCTGCCCATTTGTCTTCAACCTCACAATCATGATGCTACGTCTTGCAGTCACAGCCGTGGCGGCGGCGCTTATTGCGCCTGCCGCGTTCACTCAGGAAATGCCGGCGACCGCTCCAACTCTGGATGAACTGGTCGCAAAAAATGTGGAAGCGAAAGGCGGCGCCCAGGCCGTGCACGCTCTCCAATCCCTTCGGCGCACCGGCCGAATGCTGGTCAACGAAGGAAAGATCCAGCTGGCCTACAGCCAGGTTAAGAAGCGTCCGCTGGAAGTTCGCACTGAAGCCACTCTGCAGGGAATGACTGCCGTTCAGGCATTCGACGGCAAGGAAGGTTGGAAAATTTCACCGTTTCAAGGCCGCAAAGATCCGGAACGAATGTCCGCCGACGACCTGAAAGAAATGATGGAAGACGCCGAGATGGACGGTCCGCTCGTCGATTGGAAAGAGAAAGGCAGCACGCTTGAATATCTCGGCACCGAAGACGTGGAGGGAACCCAGGCCTACAAAATTAAGGTCACGCGGAAAAATGGTGATATCAATTTTGTTTATCTCGATCCCGATCATTTTCTCGAGATCCGAATTTTGACTCAACGCGTTCAGCAAGGCGCGCTGGTCGAAACTGAAACCGACCTTGGCGATTACGAAAAAATCAACGGCGTGTTCGTGCCAACGTCGGTAGAATCGGGCGGCAAAGGCGATTCTGACAAACAAAAAGTCATCATCGACAAGGCGGAAGGAAATGTGCCGGTCGAGGACACGACTTTTCATTTTCCAACAACTCCAGCGAAATAATTCACTCCCATGCGTTTCTTAAAACTTTTTGCAGTCATTGCCTTTTGCGCTTCAGCGTTCGCTCAGCAGGAGCGGCAACCAGCTTCGGCGCCGTTTAACTCAGCAACGATTTCCGGTCTGGGCGCGCGCAACATTGGTTCGGCGGCGATGAGCGGCCGAATCGCGGCCATCGCGGGAACTCGCGAGCAATCGGGAAAAATCACGCTCTTTGTCGGCGCCGCCAGCGGCGGAGTCTGGAAGTCGGACGACCAGGGAACCCGTTATCGTCCGGTGTTCGACGAACAATCCGTGCAATCCATCGGCGCAATCGCGCTTGATCCGAAAAATTCGAAGAATGTCTGGGTTGGAACCGGCGAACCGTGGACCCGCAACAGCGTGTCGATTGGCGACGGTATTTATAAATCGACCGACGGCGGAGAAAGCTGGACCAAAGCCGGTCTGAATAAATCCGAGCGTATCGCGAAGATCCGCGTCAGCCCGAACAACAGTGACACAGTTTACGTTGCCGTTCCCGGCGCGTTGTGGAGCGATTCGCCCGACCGCGGTCTATATAAAACGGCCGACGGCGGCAAAACCTGGAACCAGATTCTGAAAGGCGCCAATCTTTCCACCGGCTGTACCGATCTCGCGATCGACCCGGCGAACCCCGAGACGATGTTCGCCTGCATGTGGGATTTCCGGCGCAAGGGCTGGGAATATCGTTCCGGTGGCGATGGTCCCGACAAACCTTCCGCGAGCGGGCTGTTTCGCTCAGCCGACGGCGGCAACACGTGGACCGAGATTACGCCGGAGAAGAATAAAGGTTTTCCGAAGAAGCCGTATGGCCGGCTCGCGGTTGCGATCGCGCCTTCAAATGCGAAGCGCGTTTATTGTTTCGTCGAATCGCCTAATAGCGCATTGTTTGTTTCCGATGACGGCGGCGCGACCTGGGAGCAGCGTGACAAGAGCCAGTGGATGGTTTGGCGTCCGTTTTATTTCGCGAACCTGATCGTCGATCCGAAAAATCCGGACCGCGTGTTCAAAACCGACGGCGCTTTGATTATGAGCGACGACGCCGGAAAGAGTTTCTCCACGGTTGGCGGTTTCAACGGCGCGCATGGCGACGTTCACGATGTCTGGATTGATGCGACAAATCCGGAAACGGTGTTCAGCGGGGACGACGGTGGAATGTGGTATTCCTACAACGGCGGCAGCAAATGGTGGAAGGCGGAGAATTTGCCCGTGTCGCAGTTTTATCACGTCAGCGTCGATGACGCCGATCCGTTTCGAGTCTATGGCGGATTGCAGGACAACGCCGCGTGGGTTGCGCCATCCGAATATCCCGGAGGCATCACTAATCATCAGTGGGAAAACATGTACAACGGCGACGGCTTCTGGATGTTTCCCGATCCGGCCGATCCCGATTATCTCTACGCTGAGTATCAGGGCGGCAACGTCGGGCGCGTGAATCGTTACACCCACGAAGCGCGCAACATTCAGCCGACTCCAAATTACAAGGAGAAGCTGCGCTGGAATTGGAACACGCCGATCGCGCTTTCGCCTAACGAAAAGGGAACGATTTACATCGGTGCGCAGTTTTTGTTTCGCTCGCGCGATCACGGCCAGAGCTGGGAACGAATTTCGCCGGATCTCACGACCAACGATCCGCAGAAGCAGAAGCAGGAACAATCCGGCGGTGTGACGATCGACAATTCGTCGGCCGAAATGCACACGACGATTTATTCGATCAGCGAATCGCCCAAGGACAAAAATCTGATCTGGGTCGGCACTGACGACGGAAATCTCCAGATCACCCGCGACAGCGGCAAAACCTGGAGCAACGTGGTCGCGAACGTTCCGAATTTACCGAAGAATTCCTGGGTCAGCTGGGTCCAGGCGAGCAACTTCGACGCAGGAACAGCGTACGCGGCGTTTGATCGCCATACCTTTGGCGATTTTGCGCCTTACGTTTTCAAAACCACGGATTATGGCAAGACCTGGACGCCTCTAATAACGCCTAACGAATTAAAGACCGTCCGGGGCTATGCGCATGTCGTTAAGGAAGACGTGGTCAAACCAGATCTGCTGTTCGTCGGCACTGAGTTTGGTCTTTGGGTTTCGATCGACGGTGGAAAAAACTGGGCCCAGTTCAAGGGTAACCATTTCCCCGCGGTCGCGGTTCGCGATCTCGCGATTCAATCGCGGGACAACGATCTGGTGTTGGCCACGCACGGCCGCGGCATCTGGATCATTGACGACATCACGCCTTGGCGCGCGCTGACTCCGGAGATGTTAAACCAGGAGGTGGCGTTCGTCTCGGCGCGGCCGGTCCAACAACGCATTGAAGGCAGTGGCGGCTGGGCCAATGGCGCGGCGATGTTTGTCGGCGATAATCCGCCCGACGCCGCGGTGATTAATTATTATCAACGCGAGCGGCATCTTTACGGGAAGATGAAAATCGAAGTGCTCGATTCAACGGGCAAGGTGTTGGACGAAATTCCAGCCAGCAAACGGCCGGGTTTGAACCGCGTGATGTGGAACATGCGCGAGAAACCGCCGCGGGTCCCACCGGCGGCGCAGATCGCATTTGGCGGCACACGCGGTGTTCGATTCGCCCCAGGCGAATACACCGTGCGCCTGACCAAGAACGGAAAAACTTACGACACCAAATTTACGATTGGTCTCGATCGGCGCGCCAAATTCACTGAAGCGGACAAGAAAGCGCAATTTGATGCGGCCATAAAAGTGCGGGCGTTGTTCGATGACGAAAGCGCGTTGATGGACAGAATCGTGTTCCTGCGACGCGAAGTCGCTAAATCAGGGACGGCGTTCCCGGACAACGATCCGATGCATAAGACCGTGAAGGATTTCGACGGCAAAATTGAAGCCGTGCGGAAGAAAATCGTCGCGACCACTGAAGGTGGTGCGATCACTGGCGAAGAACGCATTCGCGAACACACCGATCAACTTTACGGCGCGCTGCTCAGTTACGAAGGCAAGCCGGGGGATTATCACCTCACTTACATCGACACGCTGCGGCGCGAGCTTGATGACGTGACCAAGGACTTCGAGCAGCTGCTGGCGAAAGATTTACCGGCCTTCAACCAATCGCTGAAAGGCAAAGGCAAATCGGAAGTCGCGCCACCTCCGGCCAAAGTCGCAGTCAACGAAGAATCGCCGGCTTCTGGCGGCAATTACGCGGGATCACAGGATCCGGACGAGCCTGCCGTCGCCGGCGCGGCGTTGCCGGCGAATTTCCGGATCCTTCATTGATGTGATCAGGTAAAACCCGAATTTGCGCGCCGATTTCAACAATTCGGCGCCTCACCTGTCAGTACTATTACAGACTCTTAGCTTACCGCAGCCAGATTGGGCGGCGGTTGGCGGTCCAAATATTAAGGGCCCGCTTTTAGCGGCAGAGGGAGGTGAAATAATGGACATGGTGAAACGCAGAAGCACGATCGTTGGGATCGTGACGTTAATCGTTGGCCTCGTGGTAGGAATTGGGATTGGCGTGTGGGGAATTCAAACTTCCCAAGGCAACACCGCGCCGACTTCGACCACGCAATCGACGACTTCGGGTAGCGCGAATTCCAATACGAACAGCAACGCGTCCGGCCAAGACAAGGACGATACGTCGTTGCTGATCGACAAGAATTGGAATCCGTTCCTCGATTTCGAGCGGATGCAGGATCAGATCGATCGAGCAATCCGTGATGCGACCGAGAAATTCTCGCTCAATCAAGGTGCGAACGTTTTCCGGCCGGACGCGGGTTATTCTTCATCATTCGATTTGCGGGATCGAAAGGATCGTTACGAATTGCACGCCTATTTGCCGGACGTAAATCCGTCGGATGTGAACGTGAAGATCGACAACGATCAAACGCTGCGGGTCAGCGTGAAACAACAGAAGCAACAGACAAAAGACACGCAGAACGGCAGCGCGAGCATCACTCAATTGGGCGAATACGAGCAGGTGGTGACCTTACCCGAACCGGTGAAATCAGATCAAATGAAAGTCGAGCGTAAAGGTCACGAAATCGTGGTCACGATTCCGAAAACGAACAACAACACAAACTCAAGCTAGGCCATATTCAATACACGAGCTGAGTGCAGGCGCGGCCCCAAACGCCGCGCCTTTCTTGTTTTTTGGATTCAATATTTGTAAGATCGACGTCGTTACGGCCGAATTTGGCTTGAGATGTTTTTGAACGAATTTCGCTACAGCGCTCGCGCGTTGATCAAAAACCCGGGGTTCTCGGTGACTGCGCTGGGGACGATCGCAATCTGTCTCGGAGCGAACCTGGCGATCTTCGCGGTGATCAATTCCATTCTGCTCAGGCCGCTTCCGTTTCCGAGCGCTGACCGACTCGTTACTATTTACAACACGTATCCGAAAGCCGGGGTCGAAAACGACGGTTCGTCGCTCACCAACTACTACGAACGGCGGGGTAACATTCCAGCCTTCGAGAGCTTGTCCGTGTATATGGAAAGAGCCGAAACCGTCGGTGACCCGGGCTCCATGCGGCAAGAAAAAATCGTGCGCATTTCGCCGGAATTGTTCACGACACTCGGGGTTAAGCCCGCCATCGGTCGCAACTTCACCGATGAAGAGACCGACCCCCATACCAACGTGATTATCCTAACGGACGGATTCTGGCGGGATTGTTTCAATTCCGATCCAAACATTCTAGGTCGTGAGACCCGCATAAACGGTATTCCAAGAAAGATCGTTGGCGTCCTGCCTCCTGCTTTTCGCTTTCTCTCGTCCGAAGCGCGCGTTTTTCTTCCGATAAAATCTGGTATCGAAGAGCGGGGGCCGAAAGCGCGCCACTCTGGCGGCGGCGGCACCCACATGATCGCGCGCTTGAAACCGGGCGCGACGATCGCGGAAGCGCAATCTCAGATCGACGCGCACAACGCTGCGGTCGAGGAAGATGATCCGGAAGCGAAAACGATGGCCGAAGCGGGTTTCAGATCACTCGTTAGGCCATTGCATGCTGAGCACGTGCGTTCCATTCGGCCAACTCTCTGGCTGATGCAGGCCGGAGTATTTTTTCTCCTGCTCATCGGTGCGGTTAATTTAGTAAATCTTCTTCTCATTCGCGCGAGCGGACGTTCGAAAGAGATGGCGATTCGGCGATCGATGGGCGCGAGTCGCGCGCATGTTGTGAGACAGGTAATGATCGAAACCGTTCTCCTGACTTTCATCGGCGGATTGCTCGGTCTCACGGTGGGCGCGTGGGGAATTGGATTGCTCGAAGTTCTCGGGGCAGCTCGGTTGCCGCTCGGGGCGCATATCGCGTTTGATGGCTGGCTCGCGTCGATTGGTCTGGTTGGCGCTGTGGTTCTCGGGATCGCCATCGCCGTACCAATCGCCTGGTTCAATCTGAGCAGTGATCTGGCGCATTCGCTCCAATCGGAATCACGCAGCGGTACGTTTAGTCGCGCCGCCCAACGCCTTCGCCACGGATTTATTGTCGCGCAGATCGCGCTCGCTTTCGTTTTGCTCGCGGGTGCGGCGCTCCTCGGACTGAGCTTGGAAAAAGCGATGGCGGTTTCGCCAGGATTTCGCCCAGATCACGTTCTTACCGGCGAGTGCACTGTCTCATGGGACCTGCAGCGGGAGCGAGTCAGTATTGCCGATCGCTTGCTCGAATCCATTCGCCAGCAACCGGGAATCGCCGCCACCGGAATGATCACGAACATTCCGGTAAGCGGCGACAGCGGCAAAACTGCCGCCACACCTAGGGGGTATGTGCCACCTCAGGGTCAATCATTACATGGTCATTATTCCTATGCCGTTCATGGCGATTACTTCTCGGCCCTCGGCATTAACCTGCGCGAAGGACGCTTCCTCACCTCGGCAGATTCCCACCACGTGGAACGCGTCTGCGTGGTGGACGAGGATTTTGCCCGCCGTTATTGGCCCAACGGCGGCGCGCTCGGCCAAAGGATCGCGCTGGGTGACGAAAAAGACGACGCGCAGCTGTTTACAATTGTGGGCGTCGTCGGCGCAGTTAAGCAAGCCGCACTCACCGAAGCGCAAGGGCAAGGCGCGGTTTACTTGCCATACGCTTCCGATCGCGGCGATCACGCCAGTATTTTCGTCGTCACCCGCACAAGCCAGCGCCCGGAAGCGTTCGCCGAAACGCTGCGCAAGCTGGTGCATGCAGCGCATCCTCTACTCGCGGTCGACAACATTCGCTCGATGGACACACGCATCGCGGACAGCTTGACCACTCGTCGCTCGCCGGCTCTGCTTGCCGGGGTATTCGCCATCGTCGCCCTGCTCCTAGCCGCGATCGGAACCTATGGAGTTTTGGCCTATGCGGTCGCCCAACGCCGCCGTGAGATCGGCATCCGGATGTCGATTGGTGCCCAAAGGCACCAGATCGGAGTGCAATTTCTCTCGTTAGGCCTGCGTCTTCTCGCGGCCGGAACAATCCTAGGCTTGGTCGGCGCCTGGCTTGCAGGAAAAGCGATGCAGAGCGTTCTCTTCGACGTGCCTGCTCTCCATGTCCCTACTCTCCTCGTTACCGCGTTCGTCATGACTGCGGTTTCGTCGGTTGCTTGCTTTATCCCCGCGCGGCGCGCCACACTTGTCGACCCTGTCCAGGCTTTGCGCGCGGAATAGTCACTCGAGAATCCCCAGTCGCCGCCGCGTTACTTTTAGTCGTCGCAATCGCCGCCTGCATTCGGCCGGCCCGACGAGCTTCTGCTATTCACCCGCTCGAAGCGCTGCGTTACGAATAAGATTCGCGGTTGACTCCGAACACCTTCGCGAGTGAACAGTAGCTCGTGAGCCGGGTCCTGATTGCCGATGACCAGCGCGATGTGCTGGAGGCGCTGAGGATTTTGCTCAAGGGCGAGGGGCACCAGACCGAGTCGGTTACGTCGATCAGCGGAATTTTCAACGCGCTTCAACAACGCGATTACGCGCTGTTGATGATGGACCTGAATTACACCCGCGACACGACGTCAGGACAGGAAGGCCTCGAAGTCATTCCGAAAATCCAGGCGCTCGACAGCACGTTGCCGATCGTGGTGATGACGGCGTGGGCGACAATCGATCTCGCGGTCGAAGCGATGAAGCGCGGCGCGCGCGATTTCGTTCCGAAACCGTGGGACAACGAGCGGTTACTCACGATTGTCCGGACCCAGATCGAGCTCGGGAGCGCGTTGCGCAAAGGCCGGAAACTCGAGGCCGCGAACAAACTTCTCGGCGGCAACGTTCCAAATTTGATCGCGGATGCGCCGTCGATGCGGCCGGTGCTGGAAATGATTCAGCGAGTCGCCCCTTCGGACGCGAACGTGCTAATCACCGGCGAGAATGGCACCGGCAAGAGTTTGATAGCACAAGCGTTGCACGCGCTTTCGCCACGAGCCGCCCACAGCATGATCACGGTCAACATGGGCGGCTTGTCCGAGACGTTGTTCGAAAGCGAACTTTTTGGTCACGTCAAAGGCGCGTTCACCGACGCGAAAACCGATCGCGCCGGACGGTTCGAACTCGCGGACGAAAGTTCACTGTTCATGGATGAGATCGCGAACATTCCGCTCAATCAACAGGCGAAACTATTGCGGGTGATCGAGACCGGCGAATTCGAGCGGGTTGGTTCGTCGAAAACGTTGCACGCGAATGTAAGGATTATTTCAGCGACCAACGCCAATCTTGCGGACGAAGTCGCCGCCGGGCGTTTTCGCCAGGACTTGTTGTTTCGTTTGAACACGATCGAGATTTCGCTGCCGCCGTTGCGAGACCGGCGTGAGGACATTATGCCGCTGGCCAATAACTTTCTGCGGATGCATGCCCAACGTTACCGCAAAGACCTCGGTGGATTCGATGAGACCGCGCGTGATCGATTGATGCAACATTCCTATCCGGGAAATGTGCGCGAGCTGGACCACGTGATTGAGCGGGCGGTGCTGATGGCGCGAGGAACACAAATCAAAGCGAACGATCTTGGCCTAACGACCAGCGGCGGCGAATCGAAGAGCCTGGAAGACATGAGTCTTGAAGAAGTGGAAGCATTCCTGATCAAGAAAGCGCTGGCCCGAAACAATGGAAACGCGCGAAAAGCGGCCGAAGCGTTGGGGCTAAGCCGGAGCGCGTTTTACCGAAGACTCCAGCAATATGGACTCTAATTCAGACGTCAGATGTCAGACGTCATATGTCTGATATGGCCAGGCGCGGGCCGAAAGATCGGTATCGGTTTTCGCACCAGGGCAAATTGACATGGTTGATTTTCGGGGCGGTCGGGCCGGCGATTGTCACCCTGATGTTGATCCTCTGGTTTGGGAATTTCAGTGGCAAAGTTCAATGGACCGTCACGCTCCTCGTTTTGGTTTTCGCCGGCGCGTTTATTTCGGCCGCGAGGGACCACGTGATTCATCCGCTGCAAACGATGAGCAATCTCTTGGCGGCGTTGCGCGAGGGGGATTATTCAATCCGGGCCCGCGGCGCGCGAGCGGACGATGCTCTCGGTGAAGTGCTGCTCGAAGTGAATACGCTTGGCGAAACATTGCGGGTGCAACGCCTTGGCGCGTTTGAAGCCACGGCGCTGCTGCGGACGATCATGGCCGAGATCGACGTAGCGGTTTTCACGTTCGATCCGGACCGCCGTTTACGCCTGGTCAACCGCGCCGGCGAAGATCTTTTGAGCCAACCGATCGACAAGTTGTTAGGGCGCCGGGCCGATCAGCTTGGTTTGGCCGCCTGCTTCGATGTCTCCGCCGACGAGCCGCTCACGCTTTCTTTTCCCGGTGGGACCGGTCGGTGGCGAGTTGGCCGGAGCACGTTCCGCGAACACGGTTTGCCGCACGATTTGCTTGTGCTTACCGATTTGAGCCGAACGTTGCGCGAAGAAGAGCGTCGGGCTTGGCAACGCATCGTCCGCGTGCTCGGTCACGAAATGAACAACTCCCTTGCGCCGATCAAATCTTTGGCCGGCAGTTTGGAAACTCTTCTTCGTCGCCAACCGATGCCGGCCGATTGGAAAGAGGACGCGGAGAGCGGATTGAAATCGATTGCGTCGCGCGCTGATTCGTTGAGCCGGTTCATGCAAGCCTACACCCGGCTGGCAAAACTTCCGCCGCCGCAAATGGAGGATGTCGACCTTGGAGACCTGGTTCAGCGGGTAGTGAATCTCGAGCCGCGGTTGAAAGTTCAGATTATTCCGGGAGCGAGGATTCATATTCACGCGGATGGCGCGCAGATCGAACAGGTCCTGATCAATCTCGTGCACAACGCCGTCGACGCGACGCTGGAAACCGGTGGGCACGTCGAAATTCGGTGGCGGGAATCGGACGACTGCACGGAAGTGATCGTCCGCGACGAAGGCACCGGAATTATGAACCCGACGAATCTTTTCGTTCCGTTCTTCACCACGAAGCCGGAAGGATCCGGAATCGGACTCACCTTGAGCCGGCAAATTGCCGAAGCGCACGGCGGGACCCTGAGCCTAACGAACCGGAACGATCGCACCGGCGCGGAAGCGGTGTTGCGGTTGCCGAGATAGTTGATTGTAGAACGCTCGCTGTGCTCGCTTCAGTTGAGATTTGCGCGAGCGGGCGGTAACGGCGGTGATCTCCGATCGGGCCGAGCGGATGAACTTGACGGCGGAACTGGCTGACCGTTTTAAACGGTCAGCTTAAGCCCGCTGGTTCAGCGGGTCGGTCAAACGGTCGACGACGGCACCAATCGACGATGGCTAATCGACGATGGGACTAATCAGGTTGGTCTGGCAATTTTCGTTACTCGCCACCTGTCGCTGGTCACTTTTTTCGTCCCAAATTCGGGACGGGTTTGTCCCACGAGCGGAGCATTCGAGGTGACCTCGAAGAATCGGTGCCAACTTTTAGTCGCTGGTTATCAACGACTTATGGCTTTGTTTTTGGGCGTGGCACGGCCATTGCAATAGGGATTCTCGAAATGAAAAAACTTTTGAATCCAGTGAGCGGTCCAAGTGCTTCTCATTAGAGACGAAAGGGAAAGGAAATATGAAACCAACCATCAACACCAATAACAACGCGCGGAAATTCCCGTTCGTAGATTACAACTTCCAAGCTTCGAGCCTCGAAGATTTGACGGGCCGCTGCGCCACACTGTCGAATTCGTTCCGCGACATCAGCCGCGAATATTTCGACAAGGAAGACAACAAGGATTTTCTGAGCAACGCCGCGATCTTTTTCGCGCTGATTGCTTCAGCCTTGATTCCGATTGCCGCGAGCGCGTCGGAGATGATCCACCTGGTGCGGGTATTGCCGCTGTTCTAATCGCGCCGTGACTACCCCACAGGCAAAACCGAACGAAGAAGATCATACCATCGTGAGGCCGACTGGTTTTACATCGAGCCTTTCGTCGATGGACGTTCCGCGAAAAGGCATCGCTGAGAAAAAGCGCAAACGCCGCATCCTGATTATTGGTGGAAGCGCGGTTGGATTGATATTGGCAACGATCGCATTGTCCCGGTTGAAACCGGCCGCGCCGAGCGTGGATCGTTCGAGTGTTTGGATCGATACCGTGAAACGCGGCCCGATGGTACGGCAAGTTCGCGGCCTCGGCACCCTCGTCCCGGAAGAATTTCGCTGGCTACCGGCCACCACCGAAGCCAGCGTCGAGAAAATTTTGATTTGGCCGGGAACAAAAGTTGAACCCGGTGACGTTATACTGGAGTTGACCAGTCCGGAACTAGAACAGAGCGCTCACGAAGCGGAGTCGAAGGCGAAAGCGGCGGAGGCAGAACTTGCCACCGAGAAAGCAACGTTGCAGCGCGAATTACTCGACCAGGAATCGAAAGCCACATCGGCGCACTCGGCCTACGAACAGGCAAAAATGGAACGCCAGACCAACGACCAGTTGGCGAAAAACGGCTTGGTCGCGGACCTCGTTTATAAAACTTCGAAGATCAAAGAAGAAGAATTGCTGAAGACTGATGAAATCGAAGCGAAGCGACTGGCATTCGAGCGCGATTCCATTGAACCGCAGCTGGCCTCGAAGCAGGCGGCTGTCGATCAAGCAAACCAGCTGGCCAAACTGAAACTGGACCAGGTCGAAGGATTGCACGTGAAGGCCGGAATGTCCGGCGTGTTGCAAGCGCTGCCGGTGCAGGTCGGTCAACGTTTGAAACCGGGCGACAATCTGGCGCGCGTCGCCGACCCGACAAAACTTAAAGCGCAGGTAAAAATCGCCGAGACCCAGGCCAAGGATATTCAACCCGGCCAACAGGCGATCATTGATACCCGCAACGGCGTGGTGAAAGGCCACGTCAAACGCGTCGATCCCGCAGTGGAGCAGGGAACGGTGACGGTGGATGTCGCGTTTGATGAAGAATTGCCGAAAGGTGCCCGCCCGGATTTGAGCGTGGATGGAACGATCGAACTAGAGCGTCTCGACAATGTCGTATTCGTCGGACGGCCGGCGTTTGGTCAGGAAAACAACACCGTCGGCATGTTCAAACTCGTGCCCGGCAGCAGTGATGCGGTTCGCACGCCGGTGAAACTGGGCAAGAGCTCGGTCAACACCATCGAAATACTTAGCGGCCTGAATCCGGGCGACCAGGTGATTCTTTCCGACACCAGCGCGTGGGATTCCCACGAACGAATTCGGCTCAACTAGTTTCAGTAATCCGAAATCAGAAATCCAACCATGACATCAACCCAAGCTAATCCTCAAAAATCAACTTCCGGTGGAAACGGCACGACCCCGTTGATCCGGCTCAACTCGGTCACCAAAGTGTTTCTCACCGATGAAGTGGAGACGCACGCGTTGTCCGGCATTCATCTTGATATTCGCGATGGCGAATACATTTCGATCGCCGGACCATCGGGCTGCGGCAAGTCGACGTTACTGTCGATCCTCGGCCTGCTGGACACCCCGTCGGACGGGAGTTACGCGCTCAAGGGACATGAAGTCGCGAATCTTTCGTTCGCTGACCGCGCCCGGATACGGAATCGCGAGATCGGATTCATTTTCCAAAGCTTTAACCTGATCGGCGACCTCACCGTTTATGAAAACGTTGAGCTGCCGCTGACTTATCGCGGAATGAGCGCCGGCGACCGGAAAACTCTGGTTACCCAGGCGTTGGACCGCGTTGGGATGGCGCATCGCGCAAAACATTTGCCGAGCCAGCTATCGGGCGGTCAGCAGCAACGCGTCGCGGTAGCGCGCGCGCTTGCCGGCAAACCGGCGATTTTGCTCGCCGACGAGCCGACCGGAAACCTCGATTCGCGAAACGGTGAAGCGGTGATGAACCTGCTCAAGGAACTGCACGCCGGCGGCGCGACCATTTGCATGGTTACGCACGACGAGCGGTTCGCGCAGCATGCCGATCGCACCGTCCATTTGTTCGACGGTCGAGTGGTGGAAGACAGCCGCGTCGCGGCCTAACGAAATGTAGAATCGACAACAACCAGCGTTTATGCTGAGCGAAATTAAAGTGGCGCTTCGGGGTTTGGCGAAAACTCCCGGGTTCACAATAATCGCAATAGCAACGCTGGCGTTGGCGATTGGCGCGAACAGCGCGGTGTTGAGTCTCGTCAACGCGCTTCTGATTCGCCCGTTACCCTACAATAACCCGCAGCAGCTGGTCCTGATTTGGGAACAATTCGCGAATCAAGGGCTCGATCGCATTCCGGTCTCGGCTCCTGAATATCTCGATTACGAGAAGGAGCTGCGAAGTTACGAAAACATCGCCGGTTTCGATTATGTCGATCTTAACCTGACCGGCGGTGAAATGCCGGAGCGCATTCAGGGCTCGGTGGTGACTCCGAGTTTGTTTTCGGTCCTCGGCATTCAGCCAATCCGCGGCCGCACCTTTGAACCAAACGAAAATCAGGCTGGCCGGGACGATGTCGTCGTAATCAGCGAGCGGTTGTGGCAGCGGCGGTTCAATTCCGATCCGCAGGTGTTGAATAGCAAAATCAATCTCGACGGACGGAGTTACACCGTGGTCGGGATCATGCCCGCGTCATTCGAGTTCCCGATCCCATTGTTCGGAATGCAGGGCGGAACGTTTGCCGGCCGGGCGGACATTTGGAAGCCCCTCGTGTTTAGCCAGGACGATCTGAGCTCTCGCGGATCGCGCAGTTGGGGAATCATCGGGCGCTTGCGCGCTGACGTAAGTTCGAAACAAGCCCAGGCGGAATTGAGCACAATAGTCGGGAACTGGATCCCGCGATTCAAAGATAATTATGCGGTCGAAACCGGTTTTGGTGCGCACGTTTATCCGCTCCAGGAACAAGTCGTCGGCGGAATGCGGCCGGCGCTGCTGATTTTGATCGGCGCGGTTGCGCTCGTATTGCTGATTGCGTGCGCAAATCTGACCACGATGCTGCTGGCTCGCGGTGGTTCG
>JADMIO011020000.1_pt1 | contig 61415 bp, 64 predicted proteins | sample 8958161 | NCBI WGS metagenome assembly JADMIO01 (sample SAMN16585339, study PRJNA669376) | soil metagenome | isolation source: Crop rotation soil | place: USA: Cullars Rotation, Alabama | collected 2011
AACTGGATAAAACATTATTACATGATTATATTTTTGAGTGGGGGAAGAAGCGGGACAAATGTGCCATGGCATTAGGACTTGTACCGATCTATAATCACAGTTATAAAAGCAATTGCGAGTACTTTATGGACTTTGAGGATGATACCATCATCATCAAAACCGTAAAAGCCATAAAAAAGGGCGATGAATTAACCATCAATTACAATGGGGATTGGAATGATGGAAAGAGGGTATGGTTTGATGTCAAGGAGTAATTCATAATTCTGAATTATGAATTAAGCTTTCGTCTTCTCAAATTCCCTCCTTATAATATTCAATGCTCCACCTGCTTTAAACCACTCTATCTGCTGTTTATTATAGGTATGGTTCACCATGATCTCATCCTTGGTGCCATCACTGTGTTTTATAACCAGTTTTATTTTTTTATTGGGAGCAAAGGTTTTCAGGCGTATGATATCGATCGTATCATCTTCCCTGAATTTGTCATAATCATTTTTATCATTGAATGTAAGCGCCAGCATTCCCTGTTTTTTCAGGTTTGTTTCATGGATACGTGCGAATGATTTTACGAGTACAGCCCTTACACCGAGATGGCGTGGTTCCATAGCAGCGTGTTCTCTTGAAGAACCTTCCCCATAATTTTCATCACCTACTACAATGGTTCCTATGCCGGCAGCTTTGTAAGCCCGTTGTGTTTTAGGAACGGGTCCATATTCACCGGTCAACTGGTTCTTTACAAAATCCGTTTTATCGTTGAAAAAATTCACAGCGCCGATCAGCATGTTATTACTGATATTATCGAGATGACCGCGGAATTTTAACCATGGACCTGCCATCGAGATATGATCGGTTGTACATTTTCCCTTGGCCTTAATCAAAAGTTTCAAACCTTTAATATCATCGCCTTCCCATTCAGGAAAAGGATCCAGTAATTGTAAACGCTGGCTATCAGGAGAAACTTTCACCTGTACACTACTACCATCTTTTGCAGGAGCCTGGTAACCCGGATCATCCACTGCAAATCCTCTTGGAGGAAGTTCGTAACCGGTAGGTGCATCTAATTTTACTTTTTCACCTTTATCATTGATGAGGGTATCTGTGAGCGGATTAAAATCCAGTGTACCTGCTATAGCCATTGCCGTTACTATCTCCGGAGAACCTACAAATGCAAATGTATTGGGATTACCATCTGCACGTTTGGCAAAATTCCTGTTGAAACTATGAACGATGGTATTCTTTTCAGCTTTTTCAGCGCCTACTCTTGCCCACATACCTATACATGGCCCGCATGCATTAGCGAAAACAGTAGCGCCTATTTTATCAAATGTATCGAGGAAACCATCCCTTTCAATCGTAAAACGAACCTGCTCGGATCCGGGAGTGATGGTAAATTCTGAGTTCAGTTTCAATCCTTTTTCAGATACCTGTTTTGCCAGGCTTACTGCACGGCTGATATCTTCATAAGAAGAATTTGTGCAGCTCCCGATCAATCCCACTTCAATCTTTGTGGGCCAGTTATTAGCGGCAGCAGCTTCCTTCATTTTAGAGATCGGCGTAGCAAGGTCTGGTGTAAATGGTCCGTTAAGATGTGGTTCCAGTTCACTGAGGTTGATCTCAATTACCTGGTCGAAATACATTTCAGGGTTGGTATATACTTCTGCATCACCGGTTAAATGTTCAGCGATCTCATCTGCCATATGGGCAATTTCTTCGCGGCCTGTCGCTTTCAGGTAACGGCTCATGCTTTCATCGTAACCAAAAGTAGAAGTGGTAGCGCCAATCTCTGCACCCATATTACAAATGGTGCCTTTACCCGTGCAACTCATACTTACGGCGCCTTCACCGAAATATTCAACAACAGCACCTGTTCCTCCTTTTACGGTAAGGATACCTGCTACTTTTAAGATAACATCTTTGGGTGCGGTCCAGCCATTAAGCTTCCCCGTTAGTTTCACCCCGATCAGTTTTGGCATTTTGAGTTCCCATGGTAACCCTGCCATCACATCACAGGCATCAGCACCTCCAACTCCAATGGCGATCATGGCAAGTCCGCCGGCATTTACAGTATGACTATCTGTACCGATCATCATTCCGCCGGGGAAAGCATAATTTTCCAATACTACCTGGTGAATGATGCCTGCGCCAGGTTTCCAGAATCCAATGCCATACTTATTTGATACAGAAGCCAGGAAGTCATATACTTCACTGCTTTCAGAAACGGCACGTGACAGGTCTGTTTTGCTGTTCACTTTTGCTTCAATGAGGTGATCACAATGCACTGTACTTGGCACAGCTACTTTATCACGACCCGATTGCATGAATTGTAATAAAGCCATCTGTGCAGTAGCATCCTGCATGGCAACACGATCGGGTGCAAAGTCAACATAAGAATTACCTCTTTCGTAAGCCTCTTTGGGCAACGCACCCCATAAGTGGGTATATAATATTTTTTCTGTAAGTGTGAGTGGTTTTTTTACAAGTTTACGTGCTTCCTGGATCCTTGTCGGAAAATTTGCGTAGACCTTTCTGATCATTTCAATGTCAAATGCCATGGTATAAATTTGAATTCTAAATTTATTGAGTAGAAATTATATACTAAAATAATGAACTGATGCGGTAAACGTATTTAGCGTTATTAAATTGCCAATACTGGTTTCCGTGTGCAAAATTACTTAAAATGAAGAAGGTTTTAGCTAAAAAATGAGTAATTTTAAGACCAGTCATTTTAATCTATTCTCATGAACAGGTTCAAGCATTTTGTAGAGTGGCATGTATTCGGGGTTTGTACGGCAATTGGCGAGAAGATGGGCATTGCTACCACAACGATCCGTAAATATTTTATCTACATTTCTTTCCTCACCATGGGCTCACCATTGATCGTTTATTTTTTTGTCGCTTTCTGGATGAATATCAAACGGTATATCCTCAATGCAAGAAGAAATCCGCTGCGTTATCTTTAACCCTTTACCCAGGTTACTTTTTCTGTAAGTGGCCGGCGTATGGCCGGGGGAGAAGGAACGGCAATATGCCCTATATAAAAAAAGCCCAGTAACCTGTCGTGCTCGTCCAGTCCAAAAAATGACTTGGCTTCCTCCACGTAAGTGATGCCGCCGGTAGTCCAATAACCACCCAGCCCATAAGCGGTGACTGATAAGTATATATTTTCAACAGCACAGGCAACAGCCTCAATGTCCTCTATTTCAGGGATCCGTTTTGTAGTAGTGCGTTTCATGCCGATCGAAATGACATGAGAAGCAAGTAGCGGATTTTGCTGGAGCTTTTGATATTTATCTTCTTTGAAATGATCCCCGGAGGATTTTTTGTAAAGTTTACTTTGAAATGACGCCAGTTTTTCAAGTCCCTTGCCGGAAAAAACAGTAAAATGCCAGGGTTCCGACTGGCCATGATTTGGGGCCCAGGTGGCGTTAATCAGTATTTGCTCTACCAGCTCATCTGCAACCTGTTTACCTGGAATGAATTGTTTTGGAAATGTAGATCGCCTGTTTTTTACTAATTCGTTGAATAGAGTTGCTGATTGCATTATGGAATTATGAATTATGAATTATGAATTATGAATTAAAGAATATTTGGTTTTGCAAAAGTAAGTAGGTTGGATGCTTGGCTTGTTTTGAATTAAGGAATTTAACTGCGGAGGTACAGAGACGCAAAGAAAACAACACCGCGACTTTGCCTGTCTGCAGTTAAAAATGAGCTTAATAATGGATGGTGGTACAAGTGAGTGACACAACGATGTTGAGAAAAGATATGATGTTTGTGCAAAAATTTTAAATAACAGCTGCTCTTAACTTCACCAGTTTTTCCAATAAAGGTTCCAGGAGGTCAAGGCGCAACATATTGGCGCCGTCACTTTTTGCTTCTGCAGGATTTGGATGGGTTTCAATGAACAGGCCATCAGCCCCTGTAGCAATAGCGGCTTTGGCGATTGTTTCTATCAGTTGAGGATTTCCCCCTGTTACACCTGATGTTTGGTTGGGTTGCTGTAATGAGTGAGTACAATCCATGATTACAGGCACAAAATGTTCTTTCATCCAGGTAATATTGCGATAATCCACAACCAGGTCCTGGTAACCAAAACTATTACCCCTTTCCGTTAGCCATACAAAATCATTGCCGGCCAGTTTGATCTTATCTACCGCAAATTTCATGGAAGGGCCGCTAACGAACTGCCCTTTTTTTACGTTCACGATCTTACCAGTTGCCGCAGCGGCCTGCAAAAGATCGGTTTGCCTGCAAAGGAAGGCAGGTATTTGTAAAACATCAACATACTTTGCAGCAATGGCAGCTTCCTGTGCGGTGTGAATATCAGTGATGGTGGGCAATGAAAATGTTGAGCCAACCTGTTTAATTAACTGCAATGCTTTTTCATCACCAATACCGGTAAAGGAAGAACCACTGGTACGATTGGCTTTACGATAAGATGCCTTGAATACATAGGGGATTTCCAGCTTTTTGCAAATACCGGCTACCTTTTCGGCGATCTCGAAAGGCATGGAATCATTTTCAACCACGCATGGGCCGGCTATAAGAAAGAAATTATTTTTATCGTATTGTTGTTTGGAGAAAAGCGCTTTCAGATTATCATTCATGCCACAAAATTAGCTAATATTTTTTCTTTACAGTTATAGATAATAAAGACCAGGAAGATATCTATTTTATTTTTTCATTTACATTTACAGGATAATATTAAAAAATGGTAAAAGAAAGAATACTCGTTATAGGCGCCAGCGGACAGATCGGTGTTGAACTCACCCTGGCATTAAGAAAGATCTATGGCAATGCGAATGTGATCGCTTCAGACCTGCGTGAAGAAAATGCATTGCTTAAAGGCACAGGCCCTTATGTAAGCCTGGATGTGATGAACAAGGAAATGCTCCATGTTCAGGTAATACGTCAGGGAATTACCCAGATATATTTATTGGCTGCCATCCTTTCTGCCACGGGAGAAAAAAATCCCAACCTTGCCTGGAGCCTTAATATGCAAAGTCTGTTAAATGTGCTTGATATTGCCCGTGAAGAAAAGCTGCACAAGGTTTATTGGCCATCTTCTATTGCTGTATTCGGACCAACTTCCCCTAAAGTGAATTGTCCCCAACAAACCGTTATTGAACCGATCACCGTGTATGGGATCAGTAAATATGCAGGAGAATTCTGGTGTAATTATTATAATCATCGCTATGGCGTAGACGTGAGAAGTCTGCGTTATCCGGGCCTGATCAGTTATAAGAGCGCTCCTGGTGGTGGGACCACGGATTATGCGGTGGAAATATTCCACGATGCATTGGAAGATAAAAAGTATGAATGCTTTTTAAAGAAAGATACTTATCTGCCCATGATGTATATGCCGGATGCCATCCGTGCAACCATTGAGCTGATGGAAGCCGATGCATCGAAGATCTCGATACGCACTTCATACAATATTTCAGGCATGAGCTTTTCGCCAAAAGAAATCGCAGCTGAAATTAAAAAGCATATCCCTGATTTTTCCATTACTTACCAGGAAGACTACCGGCAGGCAATAGCCGATAGCTGGCCACAAAGTATTGATGATACCGTTGCAAGAAAAGATTGGGGATGGAAGGAAGAATTTGATCTTGCAGAAATGACAAAGGATATGCTGGAGAATGTGCCGTCTTTTGCTTAACGTACCATGAGGCCGGCCAATAAAATGTAATCACTGACCAAACCCTTTTTATGAGAAAACTATTGTTCTTATTTATGATCTCACTTGCCTGCTCAGGCTCGGTGTCTGCACAGGCTTATTCAAAACGCAGTTCTGATATAAGTCTTGGCTATGGACTCATCAATGTATGGAAGATATTTTTGCATAAGGTTGTTGACATTCCGGATTATAAAATAACCTCGCCAGGTGTTTTTACATTGATCTATGAATATGGGATCACAAAACGATTCAGCGCTGGGATCTGTGGAAGTTATTCCCGTATCCAGGGTAAAGCAGAAAAATACCAGTTGCACGACCAGCTTACTGTTCAGTCACTATTGGCAAGGGCCAATTATCATTTTTGGACCAAAGCGAGGATCGATCCTTATTTTGGCGGCGGTATTGGTATTATCAATTCAAAATATAAAAATTTAGATCCTCATACTGTTATACCTGATCTTAATAAGAGAGTTCCAAGCACCTTGAATTTTTCGGGACAGCTGGGTATAAAGTATTTTCCATCAGAACATTTCGGATTTTATTCGGAAGTAGGTTATGTGGGAGGAGCCATTGTGCACATCGGACTTACAGGCAAATTTTGATGAGTCTTCTAAAAATATTCTTTATAAAAGTACCCTTCTGTTCAATGAAAAAAATATTATTCATCACCGTTACCCTCTTTTTTTTTGTTGCTGTTGTTTCCGCTCAAAAAAGCAGGCAGTTTAAAAAATTTAAAGGCGATGCATCCGTTGGCTTTGCGCTATTCAGTAATAATAAGGGGACACTTGGACTGAACAAAGGATTTGTTTTTGCACTTGAACCCAAATTTGCTTTGAAGGATAAACTTGTTGTTGGGATAAGAATAGAGACCATCTATTTGGGAAAGAATACAAGTTCTACTACGAGTGGTGTGCTTAAAAAGGAGAATTTTACTTTAAAACTTTATGGTGGTTTTGTGGCAACAGCTGATTATTATTTCAATAACAATTATGCAATTCGCCCCTTTGCCGGCGCCGGTATAGGATATTATTATACAACCACGCAAAGCGATCTTTTCGAAGATGCAACAGTATTTACGGAAGATACAAAGTGTGGCGGCCTGATCCGGGGAGGTGCAGAGATAAAACACATACGGCTTGTTGCAGAATATAATATGGTTCCTTCCTGTACAATCACTTACCGGAATAAGATCGGGGTGATTGTTAACGAAGAATCACATAATTCCTATTTTTCATTAAAAGTGGGTTTTTGTTTTGGAGGTGGACCCAGAAAATGATCAGATCTCAAACATCTAAAACCCTGAAATCCTTCATTTAATCGTTCAAAAGCTCAAAAGGGACGTTGAGCTCATAAAATACTTAAAATTATGTAGCTGAGGGAATTAAAAATCATTTTACTTTTGTATTAGTAAGACCCGGGCTGGTATCAACTAAAAAACAGCCACACTTATTTTATAACTAAAACGCAATGTATGAAAAAGATTTATTTAATTGTTGTAATGGCAATTTGTTCAATTGCCTCTTATGCGCAAATCTCCTTTGGCGGCCAGATCGGTGCCAACCTTGCAATGGGACATGCAAAATATAGTTCTACACCAGGTGCCGTTTATGCAGGCCTTTCAAATGATCCCAAGCCAGGCTTTATGATTGGGGTACTTGCACAGGTTGATTTCGGTAAACTTGCATTCAGGCCTGAACTAAACTTTATACAAAAAGGTAGCAAAACCGGTTATGTGGGCGACCCATATGCCAGCAAAATCACCTTAAACTACATTGAAGTGCCGTTAAACGTTGTGTACAATATGGATCTGGGGCCAGGTAAATTATTCTTTGGCCTTGGACCAGCCGTTGGAATTGGACTATCCGGCAAGGATAAATATAAAGATTACAACGCCGACGATGTACTTGTTAGCTACAAAGATGATATAAAGTTTGATGGCAAAGCGAATGCAAGCGATAACGCTGATCATTTAAAAAGAGTGGATGTAGGAGCAAATATCCTTGTAGGTTACCAACTCCCAATGGGCGTATTTGCAAAAATTGGTTTTACAGAGGGATTAATTAATATTGATCCTGATGATAACAGTAAATATCATAATAGAGGAGTAAGCTTGTGTGTAGGGTATATGCTTGGCGGCGGCGGAAAAAAGAAAAAATAATTTTAACCAATAATTATTCAGGGCCGCTTTTAATTAAGCGGCTTTTTTATTTACTCCAGGCAACGATTTACAGCATTTAACGTACCTTATTGTTGATTCGATAACTAAAACTACCGCTCATGAAAACATTTCTTTTGATCAGCAGCCTTATTTTTTTTATTTCGTTTAAAGGGATTGCTCAGCCGGCTTTTGCTATACAGGCAGGAGCTAATCTTTCTTTTACAGATCTCGGACACAAGTGGGGCGTCATTCATAACAGCAAAACGGCAAAAATAGATTCCGATCCGCGATTAGGATTGATTGCAGGATTGATCTGTGAATTTCACGTCGGTAATTTCATTGGTTTTCGTCTTGAACTCAATTTTATTCAAAAGGGATATCACCGTGATCATTATGCGCTTGAACCAACACAACAAACAAGAACAAATTACCTGGAACTACCGGTAAACATTACACTGGATCTTCCCTCAACAAAAGGGCGTTTGTTCATCGGTGCGGGTCCGGCTATTGCTTTGGGCATGTCTGGCAAGATAAAGGAGACAGATATTTTTGACTACTTCGGAGACAGGACGATTGATTTAAAGTTCGACGGTGTAGAACCAATTTCAGATACAAAGAAGCATTTAAAAAGATTTGAGTTTTCACTCAACGCGATTGTTGGTTATAAGATCACACGTAGATTTTTTACTGCACTCACCTATACGCGTGGACTAACAGATAATCTTGCAAAAAAAGATGAATATAATTCATGGAAGAATTCCGGTTTAACTTTAAAGGCCGGGTATTATTTTGCAGGGAATAAAAAGTTTACGACAAATAAGCATTAGTGACCTGAATAACATTTTAAAAGCGCCACAAAGGCGTTTTTTTAGTAATATAACAGTGGGGAGTACCCTATTTCTTTCTTTTGGGGAACATATTATTTTTACAATTTATTCAATTGTATAATTTTTTTCTCAATCACGCTCGTTTTCATTTATAAATCAATTGGTTTTGCTTTAATAGGTCTGGGCACTGCTTTTGTTTATTGGCTAGTGAACAAAAAATAAAACTTATGAAAAAGATCTTTTTAGTAGCTGCAATCGCAGCCATTGGTTCGTTTAAAAGTTATGCGCAGGTTTCTTACGGTATCCAGGGAGGTGGAAACATGGGATTCGCACAAACAGAGTATGGTGGAAATGATGATGTGAGTAACAAAGCTCGTCTCGGATTTTTAGCCGGAACGGTAGTTGAAATACCATTTGGTTCAGTTAGTTTTCGTCCTGAAATAAATTATATCCAGAAGGGTTTTAAAAATGAAGGGTCTGACAATTTAAATGGTGTAACAACTACAACTAAAACAAAAGCAAGGCTGAATTATATTGAGATGCCCCTGAATTTTGTCTATAATATAGACGCAGGTTCCGGTAAAGTATTTTTTGGAGTGGGACCTAATATAGCCTACGGTGTTTCAGGAAATTACAGGGTATCAGGCCAGCCTGCAAAAGATGTGGAATTTGACAATGATGAAAGTACAAGTGGTCAACGTTATAAAAGGTGGGATATCGGTGCTGATGCGATAGCAGGATACAGATGTTCTATGGGTCTTTTTGTTGACCTTGGATTTACATTAGGCCTTACTGATATTTCAACGAACAGGTCTACGTCCAATCCATATTATTTCACGCAAAAAAATCACGGGCTTAATTTGAAAGTGGGATATCTTTTTGGCGGTAATGGCAGCAGTTCAAAGAAAACAACTGGCAGCAGTACAGGTGCCGGAACTTTTTAAGTGGCAGGTTGAATAAAATAAAAGCGATCCTTGTGGTCGCTTTATTTTTTATGTTATATCAAGCACATCTCTCATGGAAAAAATTCCTTTCCTGCCGGCAATGAATGCAGCAGCCATTACAGCCCCGCCTGCAAAACCCTGCCGGCTATGAGCTGTATGAATGATCTCGATATCATCAACAGCAGAACTATATTTTACACTATGTGTTCCCGGGGCAGGATCAATTCGTTTACTTATGATCGTGAGGTCTTCGTTTTTTTGTGACGACTCGTTCTTCCAGGAAGTTTTGCGTGGTAATTTATTCAGGATCGCTTCAGCGATCGTGATGGCAGTGCCGCTTGGTGCATCTTTTTTTTGTGTATGATGTATTTCTTCGATCGTTACATCATATTCATTCCTTGCGGACATGAGTTCTGCCAGTTTTTTATTTATCTCAAAAAAGATATTTACACCAATACTAAAGTTGCTTGCATATAACAGGCCCCCATTGTTTGCAGTGCAATATTGCCTCACTTCATCCCAGCGTGTAAGCCAGCCCGTGGTTCCACAAACTACCGGGATACCCGCATCGATACAACTGAAAATATTATGCACGGCTGTTTGTGGATTTGAAAATTCTATTGCCACGTCACAAGCCTGCAGATTTTCTTTAGTAAGCTCATTGGTATTTGAAGAATTAATCTTTAAAAGAATGTTATGCCCATGCTGCAAGGCAACCTCTTCAATGGCTTTCCCCATTTTACCATAACCGAGCAATGCAAGTTTTAGCTGAGTTGATCTTTCCATGTGGTGAAATTAATAAAGGTTCATGGTTCATAGATCATAATCCATGGTATTTCGGGAGCCCCCTTTCTCAGCGTATGGTCAAAACAAGGCTCAACCCGTTTGTTTTTGCCATCGGGCTATAACCAGGTTTTATCTGCAGGCCAAGGTCATCGCTTACATCAAAGGTTTTTAAATGTGCATCAACGGCGGCATCTGCTACATTGAGTCCCCAGAAGATCAGGAAGATGAGAGCGCTATAGTCTACATTTTGCCGTACTTCATCCCGGAAGGTTTTTATTCGCTCGGGTTGATCTTTTACACTGTAATAAGGTTGTTTGATCTGGTTATCATTGGAAGGATCATTATCAACAGCGAGGATATACGCTTTTTTTGCGCCGTTATATTGCTTCACATTGTGAACAAATACCGCAGCTGTTATACCGAGTGCTCCATACACCAATGGAAGCTTCCAGTATTTTTTATTGGTAACCTGTCCCCATCCCGGTAAGATGGCAGAACGGATAACAGCTTTATTGGGATTGTATTTTTTAGTAGTATCAGGAACTTTCTGAATTGTTTTTCCACGAAATGTTGTTAAGCCCGATGGAGCAACCATGGCGGTATCCTTTTGCGCATATACTGCAGTGCAACATAAAAAACAAAAAAGGGAAAGAAGGGTGATCTTGATTTTCGAAGCCATCGATTATGGTTGACTAAGTTTAAGGGTTGAAATATCAACCAACCCATTAACTTTTAGCTTACATTAATTTTCATTTTATCCAGCAATCCATTCAGCTCTTCCAGCGAATAATATTCAAACAGGATGCTTCCGTACCCCTTTTTATTATGCGTCATTTTTACCTTGGTGCTGAATTGCGATGCTAAATTATCTTCAATCTTTTTAAATGCCGGGGGAAGCGGTGTTTTTACAGATGTTTTAACAGTATTGCCTGTATAAATTTTCCTTACAAGATCTTCAGTTTGTCGTACAGAAAGGCCGCGGTTCTTTATTTCAGAAAATATATATAGTTGCTTGTCTACCACATCAACATTGATCAATGCCCTTGCATGACCCATTGATATCACCCCATTCCTTACAGCCACCTGGATATCCGGTGGAAGCTTCAATAGCCGTATATAATTGGTAACCGTACTTCTTTCCTTGCCCATTCGTTCTGCCACCTGTTCCTGCGTATATTCAAGTTCATCCATCAGCCGCTTATAACTGATTGCAATCTCGATGGCATTTAAATTCTCTCTTTGAAGATTTTCAAGTAATGCCAGTTCAAGGAGATTGTCCTCATTGGCATGCCTGATATAGACCGGTACTTCTTTCAACCCGGCGATCTTGGATGCCCTCAACCTGCGTTCTCCTGCAATTAAACGATACCTTCCGTTGCCGATAGGCGATACCGTGAGTGGCTGAATGATATGATGCATCTTTATAGAAGCAGACAGTTCGCTCAAAGCTGTTTCATCAAAATCTTTTCTTGGCTGGTTCGGATTTACCTCAATATGATCAATGGCAACATTCAGGACACCTGTAGATCTTTCAATAATATCCGTTTTTAAATTTCCCGAAGTGGTCTTCAGATCGGCATCAATATTCTGCAAAAGGCTCCTGATGCCTTTACCTAACGCGTCTTTTTTTTGTGAAGTGCTCATTTGTTAGCTATTAGCTGTTAGTTTCAAGCTGCAAGCAAACTAATAGTAGGGACTAATAGCTTACAGCTTGAGGCTTTAATTAATTATTTTATCTTCCTGCTTGATCTTTGTCATATTATTTTTTTGCAGGATCTCTTTTGCAAGGTTCAGGTAATTTACTGCGCCCTTACTATCTGAATCATACAGGATCACCGGCTTGCCAAAACTGGGCGCTTCACTCAGTTTTGTATTCCTGTGAATAATACTGTTGAACACCATATCCTCGAAATGGCGGCGCACTTCGCTCACAACCTGGTTGCATAGACGAAGTCTTCCGTCGTACATGGTCATCAGGATACCTTCAATTTTTAATTCAGTGTTCAAACGGTTCTGCACGATTTTAACTGTATTCAATAATTTACCCAATCCCTCTAAGGCAAAAAACTCGGTCTGAACCGGTACCACTACACTATCTGCTGCGGTAAGTGCATTCACCGTGATCAATCCCAGCGATGGTGAACAGTCGATCACGATAAAGTCATATTCTGATTTTATGGGTTCAAGGATCTTTTTAAGAATGGTTTCCCTGTTTGGATAATCGATCATTTCGATCTCGGCACCCACCAAATCAATATGGGAGGGTATAAGATCAAGATGCGGGATAGCCGTTTTCAAAACCACCTCCTTTGCTGCGGTCTCATTTACCATACAATCGTACAGGCTTTTTGTAACATTGTGAAGGTCGAAACCCACACCCGTGGTACTATTGGCCTGGGGATCTGCATCCACCAAAAGTGTTTTAAATTCAAGTATCGCAAAACTCGCTGCCAGGTTGATGGCAGTGGTGGTTTTTCCTACTCCTCCTTTTTGATTTGCAATCCCTATAGTTCTAGCCATAATTGTTTTCGCTCCCTTTTTTGAAACTTAAATCTTGATAATTAAAATATAAACTGGTCAATAACGTCTTTTTTGATAGGATGGCCTGCCTCAAAAGGGTTAAATTGGTTTTTGCCGGCAAAAATCGGCTTTTTAATGCAATTCTGGCTTGGCAACCTCGCAAATGTAGCTATTCGTTATAAAATTGGGTATAATCCAGCAGCGAATTTGCGGTATGTGGAGAAATGGGGTATTACTGGATATTAGATACTTGATGTTGGAGGAAGAAGAGTTTAAACTTTAATTTTACAAAAAAAGAGAAATTATGCGTTCACCGCTGGGGGTTTTTATTTTCCTTGGAATCATGCTTTTGTTAGATACGTATTTTTTCCAGGCAATTAAAACCGTATCACAGTCCTGCTCACCCAAAATAAAACTTATCATTTATAGCCTTTACTGGGCGCTTACCATTTTTGCGATCGTAGGATTTCTTATGTTCATTTACAGCAGCCCCGAATTCCTTGGCAGAAAGGTGCGTTCTTATTTGTTTGCCAGTATCATCGGGTTATTTTTGGCAAAACTTGCAGCCCTGATCTTTTTTCTTGCCGATGACTTACGAAGAGGCATCCAATGGCTGGCTGGGAAATTGTTTTTCAGCGATACAGAAGTGGAAAAAATGGACAGTGAAGGAATTTCACGTTCAGCATTTTTAAGCTGGCTCGGAATTGCAGCAGGTACAACCATTTTTGGAAGCCTTATTTATGGATTCAGCAATAAATACAAATACCAGGTACGAAGGGTACAGCTTTCTTTTGATAACCTGCCCGCTGCATTCAAAGGACTGAAAATTGTTCATATCAGCGATATTCATAGCGGTAGTTTCATGAATAAAAAAGCGGTTGCGCATGGTGTTGACCAGATTCTCAATGAAAAACCAGATATCATTTTATTTACCGGTGATCTTGTGAATGACAGGGCAACGGAGATGCAGGAATACATGGATGTATTCAATAAATTAAAAGCGCCCATGGGTGTTTATTCAACATTAGGCAACCATGATTATGGCGACTATGTTGATTGGGAATCAAAAGAAGCCAAGGCGCAAAACCTGGAGGACCTTAAAAAAGTGCATGCCGCCCTGGGCTGGCGTTTATTAATGAACGAACATGTTGTGTTGGAAAAGAACAGTGAACAGATCGCGTTGATCGGTATTGAAAACTGGAGTGCAAAAGCAAGGTTCCCCAAACATGGCAGGATGGACCTGGCTTACCCGGGTGCAGAAAAATATCCTTTTAAGATACTGATGAGTCATGATCCCAGTCACTGGGTGGCGCAGGTACAACCAGCGTACAAAGACATTGATCTGATGTTGAGTGGCCATACACATGGTATGCAGTTCGGTGTGGAAATACCAGGATTTAAATGGAGCCCGGTTCAATATGTTTATAAAGAATGGGCGGGATTATACGAAAAGGAAAAACAAAAATTATATGTAAACAGGGGATTTGGTTTTATCGGCTACCCGGGAAGGGTAGGAATACTGGCCGAGATAACAGTATTGGAATTGGTTTAACTTTTTTTGCTGGAGTTTAAAAAATAAAACAAATTGCAGTATTGTATTATTTTTTTAATTTAATTCCAAAAACTGCTTATGAAAACGAAATACGTTCTCCTGTTATTCATGTGTTTCTTTATAAAGTTTGTCTCTGCTCAAAGTTTCAGGCATAGTGTAGGTGGTACTGTTACTGTAATGAGTGCTACCATAAAAGTTCCTTCTGCCAATCCTCAATATTCAAGTTCCCCCTATTCAGAGATCTACAATTTTGTTTCAGAGCAATTTGGGCTGACTTATTTCCCAAGGTTTAATTTTATAGAAACAAAAGGGATGTCCATAAGCATTGGTTTCCCTCTTACATTTGGTGTTGGCGTTGCAAGTAATATGCTTGATGATGAGGATGCCGGATTTTCTGTGAATTATGATTTACCTGCTGTACTGGATATAAATCTCGGGCATAATTCATCAAAGAAAAATGAAAAGACATTTGGTGGGTTTATAGGAGGAGGTTACGGATATAATTACCTGGGATACAATCTTTCAAAAAGTGGTTCTGAAAAAGCAAAAAGCTATGGTCCATTATTTCATGCCGGGGCAAGTTTCCTTATTGCACATAAAGAAAGCATGACCATTGGTATATTTTTAAAGGGTGGTCAGGAGTTTAATAAATTCACCACGTTTGGTATTGAGGTGTTTCACAACTTCAAATAGTTTCCCGGAGGCTTAGGCACACTTTTATTTGTATCTGGCATTTTTAATGCCTATTTTACAAGCGGCAATCTTATATTGATTTACCCGGTTAGTTTTGTAAAAAAAGCACATGAGAAAAATACTGGCTTTATACCTGCTGTTTTTATTATCATTTGCAGCAACAGCACAGGTAGATACAATAAATACTTCCAATCTTAAATTAAATACGACCGCGTTTAAAGAAGGCAAGCATTCTTATGCAGTATTTTTTACGGACAGCACCGGTAAAAGGATCAGTTCAGCAGATATCTGGGACAGGGATATCCGGTTTACTACTAATGATAAGAACGAAAAAACCTTTCAATTTGCCTGGACGTGGTGGAGAAAAGATACACTTATCGGCGATGTAAAAGCAACGGGTTATTATCCTTCTTTCAAAATGATATCGCATGAAGCAGAGTACCGGAATCGGGGTAAGTTTTTTTATGCTTTCGATAAAGGTATAGTAACTGTTCCTCCTGTTCATCAACTTACGGCAAAGGATAGCTCCTTTAAGGTGATACTTGATCCACCGGGTTTTGAATTTCCCATGGATCTTGAATTATTGCCACTGGTTCCGTTCAAAAAAGCAGGACAGGAATTTGCCATGGCCTTTTATGAGCCCGGCACAGCAAAAGCAGATTATTATAAACTTACAATTACAGGAAAAGAAGATATTGAACTACCCGGAGGCAACAAAGTGAATTGCTGGATACTTCGCATTGATTATGCACCCCGATCCTCAGCCACATTCTGGATCTCAGATAAAACAAAGGAAGTGATAAAGATGAAGGAATACTTTCGGGGGAGATATAGGTATAAGATACTGATGTACTAAAAATGATTTTAAAGAAGAAATGTTCAATATTCAACGCTCAATGTTCAACTTTCAAGTTGTGATTCGTTGAACATTGAATATCGAACATTTAATTAAAGAAATTTAAAAAATACTCAATATACAACAGACAACGATCAAGGTTTACCGCATCATTGAATATTGAGTGTTGAATATTGAACATTCAATTAAAAGTGTTCCTTTTTTTAGAGATTTCTTCCAAAAAAAATGCCCCTATAAAGGGGGCAAATACTTAAAAGTTTCTTCTTTCTCTCGGAGCAAACGTCCTTTTCCTTTGTCCTCCTTCCTGGCGTGGGCCTCTTCCTTCATCACTGGGTCTTTTAAATCCTCCATCGGCTTCATTCATTCGAACAGTGCGATTGTTATAACGTTTACCATCAATCGCTTTGATCATCCTGCCGGCATCTGCTTTATCAACTTCCAGCCAGGTATTCATTTCCCTCATATCTATTTTACCAAGTACTTCCTTTTTCAGGTTGCTTTCATCAAGGATAAATTGCAAAAAGCTTGCTTTGTAAAAACCATCCTTTGTGCCGAGGTTCACAAATAATCTTGTATAACCATTATCTCTTGTGTTAAAACTGCGTTCCTTCCTGCTACCGCTAATAGTGCCGCTGTCACGTTGCGTATCGCGGCTGCGTGAATCCATTCTTGCATTCAGATCTTCTGCATTCTCATAGTATTTAAGGAAATGATCAAATTCAAGAGCGGCTACTCTTTGTAACACTTCTTCCTTCGAAACATTCTCAAATTTTGTCATCAGGTCTGGTAAATAAGTTTCATAATCACCATGAGAAATATCAGTTTGTATCAACTTGTCCATGAAGAAAAAGAATTGCTTGCGGCAAACATCTGTTCCACTTGGTATATCAAGCTTATGAAAACGTGCATTTACCATTTTCTCCAGCTGCCTTATCTTAAATGTTTCTCTTGTATGGCAAATGGAGATACAGATACCACTTTTACCTGCACGTGCGGTACGGCCGCTACGGTGTGTGTATACTTCCATGTCATCAGGTAATTCAAAATTGATAACATGAGTGATACCGTCCACATCAATACCTCTTGCAGCAACATCTGTTGCAATTAATAATTCCAACGTTTTATTGCGAAAGCGTGCCATTACTTTATCACGCTGCTGTTGTGTAAGATCACCATGTAATGCTTCAATATCATATCCGGCTTTTGATAACCTTTCACACATTTCCTGCGCATCTGCTTTTGTGCGGGTGAAAATAATACCGTACATACCAGGATTAAAATCGATCAGGCGTTTCAATGTTTCATAACGTTTATTCGCAGGCGAAACAAAATACTGGTGATCGATGTTTACGTTACCACTGTTCTTTTTACCAACGGTGATCTCTTTAGGATTCGTCATAAAATTCCTGGAGATCGCCCTTACTTCCGGTGGCATGGTGGCACTGAATAACCAAATGCTTTCACGGTTAATCGTATTTTTCAAAACAAAATCGATATCATCCCTGAAACCCATGTTAAGCATTTCATCTGCTTCATCCAGTACAACGTATTTAACTTTTTGAAGATCGATGGCTTTGCGTTCGATCAGGTCGATCAATCTTCCTGGTGTAGCAACAACGATCTGTACGCCATGTCTCAGGTTCCTGATCTGCATACTGATGGATGCACCACCATATACCGCTTCGGCATTTACGCCCCTGATGTGTTTCTTAAAATCCTGCAGGTCGCTGGTGATCTGTAAACAGAGTTCCCTGGTGGGACATACGATCAGGGCCTGCGGAAATTTATCAGCCGGATTTATCAATTGTAAAAGAGGAAGTCCAAACGCGGCCGTTTTACCGGTTCCGGTCTGGGCAAGACCCACAAAATCCATGGTTCCCGAAATCAACACGGGGATGGCCTGTTCCTGGATAGGGGTTGGAGTTGTAAAACCAAGATCTGATACAGACCTTACGATCTCTTCTTTGAGACCTAATGCTTCGAATGCATTCGACATATATAGTTTATTTAAAATAAGGACCGGCAGATTGCAAAGCAATATACACGTGGTCAAAATGAATTTTGATGGTCACATGTAATGCTTCTGGCCGTTGGAAGAGAAATGATCTTAATTTGAAAAGATGATCCTGCGCCTGTTATCAACAGCAACTGAGCATGTCATGTAATTCTCAGTTTGAAATAATCGGCGCAAAGCTACGACTTTTATTCTGGATATTTGCATAATATTCAAAGTTTTGTATATAATATTAATGGTAAAATATAAATGATTATTGCTTAAACAAATACCTCCAATCGGTGTCGAACCGGATCGCAAAACTTAACTGATGATGAAACCTGTCCTTTCCGTCATTTTTTTATTCCTTTTTAGTACTGCCATGGCCCAGGATACCACGATGACAGCCGAGGAAAGAGCAACACTTGACTCCATGTTTAAAAATGATGAGTTCTTTCAAATGCTTACAGAAAGGGCCGATACCAGTTATATTGAATTAGGCGTAGGCGTAAGCAATGGGGTTTTTAGTCTTAAAAACAATTCGGTGAATGCCGACCAGGCTACTACGAGTAAGATCTATTATACACCCTCGGCAGCGTATATTCATAAAAGTGGGTTTGGTATTGCTGCTACGGGATACCTTGCCCTCGATGGGGGGAGTTTACATTTTTTCCAATATGCGATAAGTCCTTCTTATAATTATTTCTCCAAAAAAATAAGCTGGAGTGCTTCTTATACGAGGTATATTAAGGGTGAGTCTACCAGTTTTGATATAAATCCTTACCAGAATGACCTGTATGGGAATATTGTTTTTAAAAAGCCATGGGTGAGGCCGGCAATCGGTATGGGGTATACGTCGGGAAGGGTAAAAGAATATTTTGATTCAGTAATAACATTTGTACAACCACCCCGAACCATTACAATAAGAGATACGGTGATCACGAGGATCAGTTCATTTTCACTGAATCTTTCCATATCACATATATGGCGTTTCGAAAACCTGTTTTCCCGAAATGATGAGTTTGATCTGCAACCATCGATCCTGTTAAATGGAAGCAACCAGAAATACGTGATCAGTCATTCCGGTAACCTGGGTGCAAGGAGACCACTTGTTCAGAAATTATTAAAGACAGTATATGGTGATGGAAGTATGAAACAACGCTTCTCATTACAATCTGCTGCTGCTATGCTTGCCATATCGTATGGGAAAGGAAAATTCATAGCGCAACCACAGATATATTTGGATTATTATTTACATGATACACAGGATAAAAAGTTCTCAGCCATCTATTCTTTTAGCATAAGTTATGCATTTTAATGTATTATTTTTACAGCGTTAATTATTTGCTTATCTAAAAAATGTTTCATTAAATTAATTACTCATGAAAATAAAATTCTTATCCCTGTTGGTCGCATGCACATTATTTTCTGCAGCGGCATTCTGTCAAAAATTCAATTTTGGCATCAAAGCAGGAACTGACCTGCATAAAATTCAAGGTAAATCCTTTGACGAGGAATTTAAATTCGGTTACAATGTAGGAGCTTATGCAGAAGTGAAAGTAAAGAAGATTGGTATCCAGCCTGAAATTTATTTTAGTCAGGTAAATGCAAGAACCGGAACTGGTATAAGCGACCTTAATCCTACCGGAAGTACGATAACAAAAATAAAATTGAGCTATTTGAATATCCCGATTCTTGCGAATTTGTATTTCAACCCCAATGTTGCTCTTCAGGTGGGGCCACAGGTTGGTATTCTGGTTAACCAAGATGTTAGTCTTTACCAAAACGGAGTTGATGCATTTAAAAAAGGAGATTTTAGTTTAGTGGGGGGGCTTCAGATTAAGATCTTAAAATTCAGGGTTTTTGGAAGATATGTTGTTGGACTAAATGATAAAAACGATATTAAAAATACTTCTAGTTCGGAAAAATGGAAAAGTCAGACCATCCATTTAGGTATTGGTTATACAATTCTGTAATTTTTTTAAAATATTTTTTGAATGGCAGGCAATAAAATTTATTTTATGCCTGCCATTTTAGTTGGATCAGGACTATGAGGTTTGGCCATTTTTTTTTATTTTGTTGCAAGATCCTATTCTATGAAATTAATATTCTTACCGGTACTATGCTGTTCAATCATTACAACAAATGCGCAACAGTTGCGCAGGCCAACGATCAATGCTGTTGGTAACATTTACAACTCAGCGAATTTTGGTATAAGGATATCTTCGGGCGAACCTGTGGTAGGAGATTTTTCTCAAAACGGTTCTACAGCCTTGTCACAAGGATTTTTTACAGGTTTTAGCAAAGTGAACATTACAGACCCGGTTGATAGCTCCGTTTCTGATCAAATAGTTATTTATCCGAATCCCGTAAAGGATATGCTTTTCTTTAAAGGCAACCTTTCACAGGCAAAGCAGATCCAGGTTTTTAATATCACAGGCCATTGTTTATTCGCCCGTGATCTTACTAACGGTATGCTGCAGGTGAAGGATCTCCCGAAGGGATTTTATGTTTTAAAACTCATGCACTTATCGGGAAAACTAATAGCTGTTTTTAAAATAGTAAAATTATAACCTATGAAAAAAATATTACACTTGCTCATGGTACTGGTCATTGGGTGTTCAAGTGGATTTGCCCAGTCGCCGCAGGGACTCAATTACCAGGCTGTTGCGTATGATGCTTCGGGGCAACCTAATTCAAACAAGCCTATTGGGATAAGATTAAGTATTTTAGATGGATCTGCAACAGGAACAATAGTGTATGAAGAAACACAAAGCCCAACAACCGATAACACTGGTTTGTTTTCATTGGTAATTGGAAATGGAAACGTAGTATCAGGCGCTTTCAATGCTATTAACTGGGGTAATGGATCCAAATGGCTGAAAACAGAAGTAGATATTACAGGTGGCACAAATTATATAGTGATGGGTACGTCTCAATTTGTGAGTGTGCCTTATAGTTTGTATGCAAACAAAGCGGGATTTAATTCAGGTTCTTTTGCAATACCTGATGGTTTTAAAAATGTAACCAGGGTCATCATTACTGATAGTGTGGATTATACGGTCCCGGCCGGCAAAAATTTATATATACCAACTGCCACGGGCGGAATAAAAATTGACGGAACTATGGTTAGCACCAGTGTATCCGGATCGGGAGCTGATTCAAAAACAATGCTCGGCGCCAGTGAGAATAGTGTTATATGGTCGCCCAAAAATACATTCGTATGTTTTTTAGTTGACAAAACAGTAGAGTGGAAAACGATCAATCTTGCAGGGCCGGCTTTTACAGTGCCTGCAAATAAACAGTTTGTTATATTAAGCAGTTCTTTTTTTTATGATGACTGGTCCAACCCTAATCCGCCAGTAGGATATATAAGTTTGAACGGCGTTGAATATGGCTTGAATAAACTGATGCTTACCAATGCGGTTTTAGATGAAGGAGATGTATTGAGTTCCGTAAACTGTAGTGACCCGGGATTTAAGATTGCTGTGAATGGTTACCTGGCAGATAAATAAAATAAACACTAAGGTCTTATGATCACATAACTGCCATCCTCGTTCAGCCTGATCACTGTACTCGGCGTTCCCGGAGTTTCATCGTCCTGTCGATGTTGCACAATATAATCAACCCCATTTTTGATCTTTATATCTATATCATTAAAAAAAGGCGGCGGCGGATATCCTGAAATGTTAGATGAAGTGGATACAATCGGTTTGCCGAAAGCCTTGATCAGCTTTTTGCAAAAATCATCTTTTACAATACGAATCCCGATACTTCCATCTTTATTGATAATGTTCTTAGCGAGATTTTTGGCTTTATAATAAATGATGGTAACAGGTTTTACAATTCCTTTTATATAATCATATATTTTCAGGTCTTCCTGGTCGGTATAATTTGGTATCTCATCTTCACCCGCTACCAAAACGATCATACTCTTTTCTTCATTCCTGTTCTTCAGTGCATAGATCTTTGATACGGCCTGCTCATTAGTAGCATCACAACCTATTCCCCATACTGTGTCTGTTGGATAGAGTATAATACCTCCTTGCGTCAACACCTGCAGGCAGGCTTCAATATCGTCGTGTATTTTCATTGTTGTATAACAAATGTTTCCAATAATTGTTCAGTTTGAATACCCCATGCACATTTAAAATGTCCCAACGGGCAGGCCTTTCTTCCATGTATTCCACAGGGTCTGCACTGCAAAGATTCTTTAGTTTCTACAATAAATGAAATATCTGATAGCGGTGTATAACCAAAAGCAGGAATGGTTGAACAAAATATAGCTGTAACAGGAGCATTTACCGCTGAAGCAAAATGAAGAGGAGCGCTGTCATTACTGTAATTCATGATCGCATTTTTCATCAATGCAGCTGATTGCAGGAAACCCAGTTTGCCGGCGAGTATCTCTACGTTCTTATTCTTTGCATTGGCAAGCAATATCTCGCACTCGGCCACATTATCCTTTCCCCCCAATAAATAGATTTTAACGGATGGATCAATTCGATCCACCAGTTCAATCCATTTTTCTATCGGGTATTTTTTGGTGAACCATACACTAGACGGCGTCATTGTTATATAGGGAATGCCGGTATATTTTTGAATGCTTGCTATATCTGTTGCTGAAGGGTATAGCTTTGGTTTTACCACCCTGTCATCTGTGAATGATTTGATCAGATCATTATTCTTTTCGATTTCATGCCGCGGATGTCGGATGTCAAAAACATGTGGGATCTTTTTGCTGAACCGGAAACTCATCGGGTTTTTGTCGAAACCAATTGTTTCAGCAGCTCCTGAAAAAGCAGTCAAAAAGCCCGTGGAAAAATAACGTTGCAGGTTGATCACTTTATCATACCTGTTTTTACGTATCTGTTTGAGAATGCGGAGGAGGTTTTTCGATTTGTCTTTTTTCTTATCCCAGACCATGACTTCATGAATGAAGGGATGATTGCTAACTAGCGACTCATTGCCTTTTCTCACCAAAAAATCAATGCTTGCTTCCGGGAAAAACAGATGCAGCTTTTCCAGTAATGCCGTGGCAAGTACTACATCACCGATAAACGCGGTTTGTATGACCAGGAATTTTTGCATAGCACAAAGTTATGGGTTTAGCCTTAGCCCGGTACCCGTCAAAAAACGTATAATGTATTAATCAATTTGTTAGTAGCCTTGCCAATTACCGATTGCCAATTGTCATTTGCGGTTTACATTTGTAAAAATTATAAACATGGACTTACAGCAACTTATACAGGAAGCATGGAGCAACAGGGAACTTGTGAAGGAGGAACTACACCGGGAAGCAGTGCGATCAGTAATTGAAGAGGTGGACAAGGGAAGATTGCGTACAGCCGAACCAGTTATCAACGGGGATGTTACAGATTGGAAAGTAAACGAATGGGTGAAACAGGCCATCCTTTTATATTTTGGCATTCAAACCATGGAGACCTATACATTGGCGCCTTTTGAATTTTATGATAAGATGAAACTGAAAAGCAATTATAAGGAGCTGGGTGTTCGTGCTGTGCCGCATGCCGTGGCAAGGTATGGTGCTTTCCTGGCAAGAAATGTTGTGCTTATGCCATCTTATGTGAATATTGGCGCTTATGTTGATGAAGGAACAATGGTGGATACCTGGGCAACGGTGGGCAGTTGTGCACAGATCGGTAAAAATGTACACCTAAGCGGTGGTGTTGGTATCGGTGGTGTATTGGAACCATTACAGGCAGCGCCGGTGATCGTGGAAGATGGATGTTTTGTCGGGAGCAGGAGTATCGTGGTGGAAGGCGTAAGGATACAGAGAGAAGCGGTGCTTGGTGCAAATGTGGTACTCACGCAATCAACGAAGATCATAGATGTGAGTGGCAATGCGCCGGTAGAAATGAAAGGGATCGTTCCGCCACGAAGTGTTGTTATTCCAGGCACTTATAATAAAAAATTCCCGGCGGGTGAGTATGGGGTGGGCTGTGCATTGATCATTGGAAAGCGGAAGGAGAGCACAGATCTGAAAACCAGCTTGAATGATGCACTGAGGGAGTTTAATATTTCTGTTTAGTTTTTTTAAAAGATTTTTTGAGTATATATTTGCCGTCCTGAAAACTTCGTTAAAGGGTTTAAGGTTTGAATGGTTTAAAGGTTTATTAGCATTGAAAACTTCAATTTATAAATAACCTTTCAACCTTAAACCTTCCAACCTTAAACGTTTAACACCCTGCCCAGGTGGCGAAATTGGTAGACGCACTGTGTTCAGGTCGCAGCGTTCGCAAGGATGTGCTGGTTCGAATCCAGTCCTGGGCACCAAACCTCTGATTATATTGGAGGTTTTTTTATGCCAATTACTTTTAAAATTTTCCTAGATTTGTAGCAATAATTTTGTAGCAGTATTTTTTGCTACAAAATTATTGCTACAAAATTAAATTCTATGAAAAAAACAAAATCAGACCAGCTTTCTTCGTGTGCAACTCCATATAAGGCAGGAAGATTTTGCTATTTACCTGGGCATAAGCCGGAGCCTGTTAAGCCTGCATGAAAAAGGATTAAGGTCATTACCGACGCAGGCGTTAATTAAACTTAGTAACCTCGACACATTATATGACCAGGCAAGACAAAAAAAATTGTCTGCAAATGAATATAAATCAGTTCATCCTGAAATAAAAAAACACGATGAAAAAGTAAAAAAGGATTTTCAGCTGAAACGACACATATGCAGCTATAAAATAAATCAATTAGAACGCCGGTTGAATGAAATGATTGATAAGCATACCAAAGCTAAGGCCTGGGATGATTTACTTACTGTTTTGTTAGATTCATCATTTAGCAGGAAACCAAATAAAGAAAGGCACTTTCTTGAAGTACAAAAACAAAAAGTATTTAAAAAACTTATACGTTTTGGCAGCGCTTCCCAGGCAAAACTGCATATACAAATTGAAATACTGAAAGCAGAAGAGCAGGCTAATAAAAAATGGGGAGATATCATTTGATGGCATTCATCACTTAAGAAAATAGTTCAGCTTAATAATTTTAGTAATAAAGTGGTTACTATTAATAATTAATATACCTTAGTAAATATGGTAACCATTGCAAGTCATTCAGAATTTGAATCTTTTTTAAATAAAGAAATCGGTGTTTCATCCTGGCATAAAATCTCGCAGGAACAGATAAACCAGTTCGCCGATGCAACCATCGATCATCAGTGGATACATACTGATCCTGAAAGGGCTAAAACCGAAAGCCCCTTTAAGGCTACCATTGCACATGGGTATCTTACGCTTTCACTGGTTCCGTTTTTTTGGAAACAAATCGTAGATGTACAGAATGTAAAGATGGAAGTTAATTATGGTATTGAAAGCCTGAAGTTTGGCCAGGCCGTGCTGGTTGACAGTGAAGTCCGTTGCCGGGTAACCCTGGCATCCATTATAAATTTAAGAGGTGTTACCAAAGCAACCCTCTTCATAACGGTAGAAATAAAGGACCAGCCAAAACCTGCATTATCAGGTGATGTGGTATTCCTTTATCATTTCAAATAGCTTCTTTTTGAATAATACTTTCAATGAGTTTCATGGAACAAATTAAAACCCGGGTAGAAACCCGGGTCACTATTTAATCCGTACCATATGAAAACCGGCTAACAGACCAGCAGACTTGCACTTGGTTTAATTCCCAGCTTTTTTTTACAAACTATATCCCTTGTTATATGACCGAAGGATTTTATTAGCAGTAACGTCTTAACTCCAAAACTTATGAGCAAGATCAGGATCTCCCTTTTAATATTTATCGTAACAGCCGCAGTTTTCCTGGCCTGTAAAAAGGATTCAAACGATAATAATAACAATCCTACGCTGCCTTCCGTATTTTCAAAATTCAAATCCACCGTTACCATTTCAACTGACGGAAACTACGTGGTACTGAAAACCAATGCTCTTCCCGATCATAAAAGTCCTTATTACATGGGCACACAGTGGGAATCCACTCTTTATGAGGCTTACAATGGCAGCAATCCCAATTTCAATCTCAACCCAAACAGGATTGCTTCACAAAACCTGACCTTTAAAATACCGATCAATCCTGCTGAAGCTTCCACGCATGAAGCCAGCCCATTGGGACCCATCGGTATTTCAATTAACGGGGTGCCCATGTTCAACCAGTATGCAGGCCCCTCGCAACCTTTAACCAATGAAATAAATTCTTTCGACCAGTACAATGGTCATCCGCAGCAGACAGGTCAGTATCATTATCATGTAGAACCGCTTTATATTACGGCAAATCATGGATCTGATGCTTTGATCGGGTTTTTGCTGGATGGATTCCCTGTATATGGCCCACAGGAAAATGGAGTAACCATCACAAATGCTGACCTGGATACTTATCACGGGCATACAGGAGTTACTGCGGATTATCCTGCCGGTATATATCATTATCATATTACTGCCGATGCGCCTTATATCAATGGCAGTGGGTTCTTTGGAACCAAAGGAACGGTAACACAGTAATGAGAAAAATAATTTTCATCGGTATTTATTATATGCTTGGGTCGGCCTGTCATCAAAAACAGCCGTCCCCGGTTATTTTACAGCAAAAGCAGGGGCTTCCATTTTACCAGTCTGCTGATTTTACACCTGTTTGGTTTGAAGGACCTAAACCCGATACAATTCACCGGATCGCTTCATTTTCTTTCACAGATCAGAATGGGAATACCATTACCGAAAAAACCGTTGACAATAAAATTTATATCGCCGATTTCTTTTTTACATCCTGCCCGGGCATTTGCCCCAAACTCACAAAAAACATGAAGCTGATACAGGATGCATTTAAAGATGATCCGGAAGTTATTATGTTATCACATTCGGTAACACCGGATAAAGACGATACGGCTACGCTGAAAAGATATGCACTGAATTATGGAGTGATCAATAATAAATGGTTCCTTCTAACCGGTAACAAAGATTCCATTTATACTATTGCACGGAAAAGTTATTTTGCTGATGAAGATCTTGGAATGAAAAAAAATACCAGTGATTTTTTGCATACTGAGAATATGTTACTCATTGATGGTAAACGAAGGATCAGGGGAATATATAAAGGTACTTCGCCGGCAGAGATGCAAAATATCATTGCAGATATAAAATTGCTGGAGAAAGAATAAATTTTGTGTATGCCCTTCAATCAAAAAACGATCATAATTCAATGGCTGTTTATAGCTTTCATGTTGTTATCCTGCCAGGATAACGGCACCAGGACAGTTGCTGAACCCCTATCCATTTTGTCTCCTGACAGTTCTTTGCATCTTATTAATGGAGTTTTATTTTACGGGGAAACATTATTTAATGGCCAGCTCAGGGAAATATGGCCCAACGGCAAATTAAAAGCGATTCGTCATATGGCTAACGGTAAAGAACAAGGGCTTTCTGAAACGTATTATTCCAATGGTGAAAGAGAATCAAGCCGTTGGTATGTTAATGGAGAAAAAGATGGCCTGCATACCGGCTGGTGGGAAAATGGCCAAAAAAAATATGAATACCATTTTAAGAATGGCAATTATGATAGTACATTTACAGAGTGGTATCAAAGTGGCAACCTGATCCAACGGGTGATGTATGCAAATGGGAAAGAATTATATGGAAAAGGCTGGCGTGAGAATGGAAAACTTTACATGAATTTTATTATGAAGGATGGGAGAAGATACGGGATGAATAATTCTAATCTTTGCTATGGGCTTAAGGATGAGCAAGTGGCCGACACGAAAAATAAATAACCCACATAAATCCAGGTTACTGGTTATGAACAATGATCGTCCGATACTAACACTACATAAAACCAAAGCAGATATCTTACTCGAACAGATGGCATTGGCAGTGTTAATCATTTTATGGATATATGTGATTGCTTCATATCGTTCTCTTCCCGAAATTATTCCTGCTCATTATGATTTTCAAGGCCGTGCAGACAGGTATGATCATAAAATACTTATATTTTTAGTGCCTGCCATTACAACGGTTATTTTTTTTGGATTGAGACTTATAAATAAATATCCCAACAAATTCAATTATATCTCAACAATTACCAAAGAAAATGCTGAGAAGCAATATGCATTTTCTACAAGACTACTAAGGATCATTTCACTCGTAATTGTTCTTACCTGTTCTTATTTAGAAGCAAAAGTGATTCATGATAGTAAAGAACCGGTTTCTTTGTTCGACTGGTGGTTTTTACCCTTCTTCTTTCTTGGTTTAATGGCACCAACAGTTTATTATATCTGGCGAAGCATGAAGATGAAATGATAGGCTGATAAGAGAATGACTCGTAGTTTAATCCATGTCTTTTAGGAGTCGTTTAAGGTAATTGATATGGTTACCAAATTTTCTTTGCATGATTTTTCTTCCCAGGAAATATTGAGCAATAAAAAGTAAGGCATATGATCCGAATCTGGTAAGTGGGGACAGGGAATGCCATTTATCAAGCATGCGGTAATGTTGAAAGTAAGGTACTATTTCGGTAAGTATAACGAAGAATAACAATGCAACTCTTAGACCTAAGTTTTTTAACTGCAGTCTTTTTTCGAGCAGGCTTACCTGTTGTTGCAGGTTCGATCTTACCATTCCGTCCATTTGTTCCATCCTGGCTGCCATCCGATAATTTTCCCATGAAAAAGCAGCCATCCCGATGCAGAAAAAAACATAACTCCAGAATAAAATACTGGTAAGTGCCAGGTTGATATCATCAACGCTGGTTACCAAAAGAAAAGCAGGCAGGATCAGCATTAAAATAATTTGTTTCCTGAATTCTTTTTTCAATGCGGCAATGGGGCCATAGCTCTTGTGTTGTATCAGTTCCATGATATCTGTATTTATATTGTTTTTAATAGTTGACTTTTTCCAGTTTTGTTTCAGGTCATCCAGTTCCATGATCAGTTATTTTTTGTGAGTTGGCGTAATTTTTCCTTTACACGATTCATCCTTACCCGAAGGGTTCCTGAATTTATTCCCAGTATATCTTCCATTTCTTCATAAGAATAATCTTCCATGTACAACATCACGATTGCTTTTTCTATCTCGGTAAGCTGTTCAATGGATTTATATAACAGGTTTAATTGCTCATCGTTGTCATTATGCATTTCTTCCACATTGCTATCGGGCAAATGTGCAGGAGCCCGGGAATCAATGAATGCTGTTTTATTCCGAAGCCCGGTTATAGATACATTGATCGCGATCCTGTATAACCACGTACTGAAAGCCGCTGTTCCTTTAAATTTTGGAAATGATTTCCATGCCTGCAATACTATTTCCTGGAAAAGATCCTGCCTGTCAACAGCTGTGTGGGCATATATACGACAAACCTTATACAGTAATGATTCATGCTCCCTGATCTTCGTTTCAAATTCCTTTTCCTGGTTAAGATGTGGCAAACTATAGATTTATAATATTAGTCGCAAATTGTGTAGAAATGTTACACGATAAAATAAAAATTTTTAAGAAGATAATTTTATTATATATGTCCTTTGGCCTTATCCTTGCCTTACCCACCCAAACAAAACAATAACATATGAAAAAGACCAGGTTAATGATTGGTACAGCGATAGTAGCAATAGCTATGGCATCGTGCAGTAATTCAAATAGCATAAAAAAAGATGTCGACGAATTGTCCCGATATGTGGATTCTGTTGACCATGTTGAGCCAGTTTATACTGATGCACAGTGGAAGGAAATCGATAACGGGTACCAGGACAGAAACATAAAAGTTGAAAAGAATATGTCCCTTCTTCAATCAGATGAAAAGGAATCCGTTGAAGCCAGTCATGTGAAATATGATGCACTGAAAAATAAATATGAGACAAAAATGAAGGAACCTAAAACACCGGATGCGAAGCTTGTATTGAGGAACAATCTTTTTGGCGAAGGTAAACTGGGGGCTGATTTAAGCTTTAGCTGGGTTAATGCAGGTAATATTGAAAATGTTTATGAGAATTTTGTAAACGCGGTGGAATCTCATAAAAATGATTATAGCAGCGACGACTGGAATGACATCAAATTAATGTATGTGGCATTGGACAACAGGAAGGAAGAACTTGATAAGGATATCAGTGGTAAGGATAAATTAAAGATCGCTGGCTTGAAAGTAAAATATACCGCAATTAAGGCGGTTCACAAACCTATAGCGAAGGCAGAGGAAAAGATGGAGGAAAAGAAATAACGAATTGGTTAATAGTCAATGAGTGAATAAGTGAATAAATGAATGGAAAATCGATTCACTTATTCACTCATTGACACATTGTACATAGCTGGCAAATGGGATATTTCCCGTTGCCGGCTATTTTTAGTTTATAAGGCCACAAAAAAATAAATTTTTTAATTAATTGTGCACAATCTAATTTTGCGCAATTAATTTAAAGAATGGATCATCTCCACCTTCAGAATCAACTTTGTTTTCCGCTATATGCATTGAGCCGGCAGATGACGGCTTTATATAGGCCCTACCTGGAAAAACTGGAGCTTACCTATCCACAATACCTTGTGATGTTGTTACTATGGGAACATGAAACCTTATCTGTGAAAAAGATCGGGTGTGAACTTTGGCTTGATAGCGGTACACTAACGCCCCTGCTCAAGAGAATGGAAGAAACAGGATTGCTCACAAGAGATCGTTGTGTGGAAGATGAGAGAGTGGTGAATGTTCATATTACCAAAGAAGGAAAACATCTTCAGAAAAAAGCGATAGGGATCCCGGATAATATTTTTTCTGATTTGTCCATCAGTCAATCGCAACTTAAATCGTTGAAGAAAGAACTGTCGGCAATATTACATAACCTTGAAAAGAAACCGGGATAAAGAACAAAACGATATTTAAGAGAATAAGAATTATAAGGCCAAAATATTTACATGAAGAAGAATCAAAAGATGAGTAGCAACACGTGGAGATTATTTGTAGTGATAGTTTTTTTAATTCCCACACAGCTTTGGGCACAGCAGCAAACTACCGATAGTTTATTAAAAGAAGTAACACTTAAAAATGCGGTAGAATATGCCATCAGGCGGCAGCCATTGATACAACAGTCATTGATTGACGAGCAAATAACCAATGAAAGGATAAAAAGCAAATTATCAGAGTGGTATCCACAGCTCAATTTTGATTACAATTACCAGCATAATTTCTTATTACAAAAAACATTGATTGGAGGAAACCTCGTAAGATTGGGGCAATTCAATACATCCTCCCTGCAATTCAGCGCTTCGCAGTATATTTTTAACAGGGATTTACTGTTGGCGAGGCGTACACGTGGCGACGTTAGGCTACAGGCCACACAATCAACAACGGCAGATAAGATAGACCTGGTTGTGAATGTGTCAAAGGCATTTTATGATATATTGTCTACAGAACAGCAGATCAAGGTAGTTAAAGAAAACAGCAGCCGCATTGAAAGAAGCCTGAAGGACGCTTATAACCAGTATAAGGCAGGTGTGGTTGATAAAACGGATTATAAAAGAGCTACCATAGCATTGAACAATACGAACGCAAGCCTCCGCACCAATGAAGAATTGCTCATTGCTAAAAAAGAATACCTGAAGACACTGATGAATTACCCGGCTTCCGACAGCCTGAACATAGTATACGATAGTCTGCAAATGGAGAATGAAATCATCCTCGATACACTGCAGGTGCCCGATTATAAAACAAGGATTGAATATAAGATACTGGAAACGCAAGGCAGGCTCCTGGAAGCAAATGTGAAATATAATAAATGGAGTTACCTGCCATCTCTTAAAGCAAATGGAGCCTATAACCTGAATTACCAGGATAATGATTTTGGGAAACTATATGGCACCAATTATCCCAACTCTTTTGCGGCGCTTACATTGGGATTTCCCATTTTCCAGGGAGGTAAAAGAAAAGCCGACATACAGGGAGCAAAACTCGAACTCAAAAGGAATGAATGGGATAAAACTGCTTTTAAAAACATGGTCAACTCCGCCTATGCACAGGCGTTAGCTTCCTATAAATCTAATCTTGCAAACTACCTGGCATTAAAGGAAAATGTTGGATTGGCTAAGGAAGTATATGACGTTATCCAGTTGCAATATCGTTCGGGTATAAAAACATATCTCGAAGTGGTTACATCTGAGACTGACTTGCGTACAGCACAAATCAACTATTATACGGCAATTTACGAGGTACTCGCAAGTAAATTGGATGTGCAGAAAGCGTTGGGGCAGATTGGTTATTAGATACGTGATACGAGATGCAGGATATAAGATGCTGCCCGTTGAATTAACAGAGGTTATGAGAAATTGAAAAGGATTTATTAATTATACTGATCTGATATCTGACGTCTGATATCTGGGATCTAATAAAAAAAGTTATGTATGTTTCTAAAAAAGATCATTATTTACACAGCTGCCCCGGTTATGATAATGAGTGCCTGCAATGATAAAAAAGCAGAAGCTCCCAAGGCACCGCCACCCGTTTCAGTTAAGCTTGATACCGTTAAAACAACGGATGCGGTGTACTATGATGAATATCCTGCAACTGTTTCGCCATTGAACCAGGTTGAACTCAGGCCACAGGTGAGTGGTTATATAACCGGGGTCTATTTCAAAGATGGCGATCGAGTAAAAAAAGGCCAGCTGCTATATTCAATCGATGAACAGTTATATGCAGCTAATTACCAGCAGGCCGTTGCCAATTTAAAGGTTCAGGAGGCAAATGAACAAAAAGCTCAAAAGGATGCTGATCGTTACCACGAACTGGAAAAGAATGACGCTGTTGCGAAACAGCTGGTCGATAATGCTGATGCAGCCCTGCAAGTGGCGAAAAAGCAATCCGATGCTTCAAGAGCAACGATACAGGCTGTACAGACGAATGTAAGATATACAAAGATCTATGCACCATTTGATGGAGTAATCGGTATTTCTCTTGTTAAAACAGGTGCACCGGTTTCTGCAGGACAAACATTACTGAATACTGTTTCAACTGATAAAGATCTTGCTGTTGATTTCAATGTTGATCAGAAAGAGATATACAGGTTTGCTACTTTATTAAATGAAAAGCAGGAAAGCAATGATTCCACTTTCAGGCTTGCTTTTGGCCAGGACGTTTACCCGGCACCGGGTAAACTTATTTTGCTTGACAGAACGGTGAACCCCCAAACCGGTACCATAAAGGCAAGGCTTGTTTTCCCCAATGAAAAGAAATTACTGATCGCAGGAATGAATGGAATAGTAAGGATCAGGAGCAATAATGCCAGCAGCTCGCTGATCATTCCATACAAAGCGGTTGTGGAACAGCTGGGAGAATTTTTTGTGTATGTTCCAGGTGATAGTGATAAAGTATCGCAAAGAAAAATCCAGGTTGGAAAACAGATCGGCAATAATGTAATAATTAAAGATGGATTAAAAGAAGGTGAGCAAGTTGTTATACAAGGGGTGCAAAATTTGCGAGAAGGTTCGGTAATAACTACCAAACCGCCTGCACCTCCTGCCGGAACAAAACCTAAGTAAAATTATTTCGCCACGGAGACGGTAAGGAACTAAGAAACACAAAGAAGAAAACTTAGTGAAACTTTCAGCCTTTGTGCCTTGGTGGCAAAAAATCAAAGAAGAATAATGATAGCAGATACTTTTATAAAAAGACCCGTAACGGCCATTGTAATCTCGATTGTGATCGTGTTGGTAGGATTAATAGCGATGCAGGTATTACCAATAGCTCAATATCCAGATATAACACCACCTACTGTTACCATTGCCGGTAACTTTACGGGTGCAGATGCTCAAACTGTTGAACAAACAACTACTACGGCCATTGAAACACAGGTGAATGGAACACCGGGCATGACTTACATGTCGAGCAACAGTACCAGCAGCGGGCAAAGCAGTATCAATGTAAATTTCGAGATTGGCACCGATGTAAATATTGCAGCACTGGATGTACAGAACCGGGTAAGTGTAGCACAGCCAACTTTGCCTGATGTAGTAAAGCGTTTAGGCCTTACTGTTCGTAAGCGTAATCCCAGTATCATGGTAGCGTTGGCATTATATTCTCCCAATGGCACACACGATGCGACTTTTATTGGTAATTATGCCAGTATTTATGTTAAAGATGCTCTTCAGAGAGTAAAAGGCGTTGGTGATATCATTTCTCGTTCTGATGAATTTGGTATGCGAATCTGGCTTGATCCTGGTAAGCTTTCGAGTTTGGGAATGACGACCACAGATGTTATTTCGGCATTGACAGAACAAAATCTCCAGGTGGCCGCAGGAACGGTCGGTGGAACTCCCCAACCAAATGTTCAGGCATTTGAATACAGTGTGCTCACCAATAGTCGCATCAATACCAAGGAACAATTTGAAGATATTGTGGTTCGCACACAACCCGCCACCGGAACGATTGTTTACCTGAAAGATGTTGCAAGAATAGAACTGGGAAAATTTGATTATGGCACTAACGCATTTGTAAATGGTAAACCTGCCGCATTTGTGTTGATCTACCAGGCTCCTGGCGCCAATGCAATCGAAACTTTTGCAGGAATCAATAAAGCATTGCAGGAATTAAAAGCGAGTTTTCCCAAAGATATAGATTACCTGATGCCCCTTGAAACCGTAACGGTAGTAAAAGTTTCAATCGAAGAAGTGGTATATACATTGCTCGAGGCTTTGGGGCTTGTTGTACTGGTAGTGTTTCTTTTTCTTCAAAGCTGGAGAGCCACATTAATACCTGTACTGGCCATCCCGGTTTCACTCATCGGCACTTTTATCTTTTTTATTCCTTTTGGTTTTACAATCAATACACTCACGCTCTTTGCTTTTGTATTGGCGATCGGCATTGTAGTAGATGATGCGATCATCGTGGTGGAAGCTGTGCAACATTATATTGACCAGGAAAAGATATCTGCCAGGGAGGCGACAAAAAAAGCAATGAAAGATATATCGGGACCGGTTATAGCAATCGCACTCATTCTTGCTGCGGTATTCGTTCCCGTTGGATTTATTCCAGGTATTGTAGGCAGGCTGTATCAGCAATTTGCTATTACCATCGCAGTGTCAGTAATCATTTCTGCATTTGTTGCCTTGTCACTTACACCTGCTCTTTGTTCTATATTACTAAAACCATCGAAAAGCGAAACCGCCAGGAAGAATATTCTCGAAAAATTCTTTGCATCGTTTAACCGTGGTTTTGGCAGGATGAATGCAGGTTATACAAGAAGTGTTGGTAAATGGATAAAGGCCACACCATTGGTGATCATCATGTTGATTTGTTTATTCGTTGGTTTATTTTTCCTGTTTAAGAATAAGCCTACCGGTTTTATTCCTACAGAAGATGAAGGTCGCGTATATGTAACTTATGAAATGCCGGAAGCCGCTTCCACCAGCAGGAGTAAGGCCATGTTGCTGGAAATAAGTAAACGTGTAAGAAATATTCCGGGAGTAAAAACCGTGGGTGGTCTTGCAGGCTTAAACATTATTACTTTTTCCAACAAATCAAACGCGGGAACCATATTCGTTTTGCTTGAACCATGGGATAAAAGAAAAGATAAAGACAAACATGTACAAAGTATTATCGGCGCTATTCAAAAAGCCACATCCGATATTAAGGAAGCCAGGATCCTTGCCATTGGACCACCAGCCATACCAGGTCTTGGTGCTACTGCAGGTTTTACATTTGAATTGCAGCAAACATCCAGTACCGATAGTATCCAGCAATTTGAATCAGTGGCGAGGAAATTTCTTGCTGAACTGAACCAACGCCCGGAGATCGGGTTGGCGTATTCTTTTTTTACAACACATACTCCCAGTTACCAGGTAAATGTAGACAAGGAAAAAGCAAAGATGCTGGGAGTTAATATCGCAGATGTATATGGGACATTATCAACATTGCTTGGTAGCAGTTATGTGAATGACTTTAATTTATATGGCAGGAATTTCAGGGTGATGGCCCAGGCTGATAGCAGCTACCGGTCATCCATAGATGAGATCGGGAAATATTATGTCCGCAACAGTCAGGGTGGAATGGTTCCTTTGAGCTCACTTGTTTCAGCAAAAGTGGCGGAGAATCCATCACTCATTTCTCATTACAATATTTACCGTTCAATAGAAATAAATGGTTCACCAAAAGCCGGCTATAGTAGCGGGCAGGCTATTGAGGCCTTAAAAGAAGTGGCAGTTAAAACCCTGCCTACAGGATATGGCTATGAATTCTCGGGATTGAGCCGGGAAGAAATAAAGGCAGGAAGCAGTACTGTTACGATCTTTGCAATCTCCCTCATTTTTGTGTTTCTTTTCCTTGCCGCTCTATATGAAAGCTGGTCAGTGCCCTTCTCCGTATTATTTGCAGTCCCCATCGGCGCATTTGGTTCCATCCTTACCCTGACGCTTTTGCCAAAGCTCAGTAATAACATTTATGCGCAGATCGGGTTGATCACACTTATTGGTCTTGCGGCAAAGAATGCCATCCTGATCGTGGAATTTGCCAAAGAAAGGGTAGACAGGGGTATAGAAGTGGTATCAGCCACACTGCAGGCTGTACAGTTGCGTTTGCGCCCGATTGTTATGACATCCCTTGCTTTTATTTTTGGGGTATTACCCCTTGCCTTCGCAACAGGTGCTGCCGCCGAATCACGGAAAACGATCGGTTGGACGGTATTTGGAGGCATGCTGGCTGCCACCACACTCGCGATATTTGTTGTGCCCGTATTGTTTGTATTAATAACAAAGTTCTCTTATGGAAAGAAATTGAAACGGTTAATAATCGAAAAACAGGCCGAGGAGGAATTGGACAGGAATATAGCGGAAGGGAACCTGGGATAGGTGACAGCTGAATAGGTGAATGAGTGAATGGTGAAAAAAATATGAAAAGCTTCTTGATTTAGCTTACACCCAGGCTGAAATCTGATTTCTGATAGCCGTCAGCCAGCATCTGAAAAAGTCCTTCCAAAATACCATAATTTGAATATCTTGCAGCCGAAATTTTAACCAAAAAAACTACTGTATGAAGTATAATGAAATTTCTGAATTGATAGGAAAGGAAAATGAATCGCTGCTCACACATAGTTGTGAAACTGTTTCCAAAAAAGACCTTCATCTCCCTTCACCTGATTTTATTGACAAGGTTTTTTCAATTTCCAACCGCAATCCACAAACTTTAAAGAGCCTGGGTTCCCTGTACAATACAGGCCGCCTGGCAGGAACAGGGTACCTGTCCATTTTGCCGGTTGACCAGGGCGTAGAGCATAGTGCAGGCGCTTCTTTTGCACCCAATCCTATTTATTTCGATCCGGAAAATATCATTAAACTGGCTATTGAAGGTGGTTGTAATGCAGTAGCAACAACGATCGGAGGTCTGGGAATGATTTCAAGAAAATATGCGCATAAAATTCCCTTCATCGTAAAATTGAATCACAACGAACTACTTACTTATCCGAATAAATTTGACCAGCTCATGTTTGCCTCTGTGAGAGACTCATGGAACCTTGGAGCAACAGCCGTAGGTGCTACTATTTATTTTGGTTCTGAGGAATCGGGCAGGCAGATCAAAGAAGTGGCGGCTGCATTTGAAGAAGCACATTCATTGGGAATGGCAACCGTGCTCTGGTGTTATCTCCGCAACAATGCATTCAAAACAAAAGAAGGTGATTTCCATACTTCCGCTGATCTTACAGGCCAGGCAAACTATCTGGGCGTAACCATACAGGCTGATATTATTAAGCAGAAATTACCTACCAATAACGGTGGATATAATGCATTGAATATGGAGAAAGGCAATTACGGAAAGAGCGATAAGCGTATTTATACCAAACTCACCAGCGATAACCCAATCGATCTTTGCCGTTACCAGGTATTGAATTGTTATAGCGGAAGGGCTGGATTGATTAATTCCGGTGGTGCATCAGAAGGCGCATCTGATATGAAAGAAGCCGTATTGACAGCAGTAATCAATAAGCGTGCAGGTGGTATGGGACTTATCTCCGGAAGAAAAGCATTTCAACGCCCGATGAATGAAGGGGTGGGATTATTGAATGCTATCCAGGATGTATATCTTGAAAAGAAAATAACAGTGGCATAATTAAATTATGTTCTTATAAAAAATTAAAGCAGGTGCGTCGTCACCTGCTTTTTGTTTATGCAAGAAATTTAACCACAGAGTTAAAGGAGATAAAAAGAGTTACTCAGAGCTTACAATTTTGCATTACTCCGTGCAACTCTGCGAATAAACTCCTTTAACTCTGTGGTTAAAAAATAAAAAGACAATTCTAGAAAGAATTGTCTTAAACCGTACCAAAACCGACCAAATGAAAAAACTACTTGTTTGCTTATTTACTGTTTTTGTTCCTTGCTATACTTTAAGATCCATTTCCTGTTCCTCACACCTAACCCCACTATTGCTATTATTCATTTGCTCTTCCATTAGTCTCCGGGGCTTACTCACTGGTTTATAAGATATGATTGATGCTTACTTCTTCTTTTTCCGCTTCTCCTGATATCAACAACATCAGTTCGAAAAATTGATCCATGATTTCCCATAATTTCTTTTCCATGACAGTTGTTTTATTTGTTTTGATTTAAATGATTGAAATATCCCCGCTTCTTTCCAAAACACTTATTTCAGCATCCTCAGAAATGATGTTAATGGTGCCATAATTCCTGATCGCCACAAAACTTCCTGATTTCATGTACACATCCAGTTTTGGAGAATTAAGATTGCCTAATGACCTTACACTCGATTGGCCTTCAATACTGATCTCGTCGAGGTTGGTTACATCCAATGTTACGATCACTTTGCTTTTCAATGACCCGCTCTTGCTCTTAATATACAGCGTGCCGTTCTTAACTTTCCAATCCACTTTCTCAATATTCTCTTTAGTACCGTCGAACTGGATATTGGTTGTTGAATTTTCATAAATGACCAGGTCAATATCATCTGCTACAACAATCTTGTTAAAAGATAATTTGTAAGCGAAATACTGGGAGTAGTAGTTCTTAACATCTGTACTTTCCCCACCGGTTGCAAAAGCGCTAAGGCCTGCGATAGTAAATACTGTGAGTAATACGATTAACTTTTTCATGACTTTTAAATTTATTTTTTGTGTGTTTGTTTTAATGTTTAATTACAATGCAAATATGGCTAACTTAACAAGCGTATACAATCGCATATTGGTGTGAAATATTTTTTATGATTGAACAAAAACTGTCCGCATACGGACAAAAAATGGGAAAAAACTGTTCGTATCCGCACAGTATTTTCTTATCACTCTTTAAAACCGTTCATCAGTGGTATTGAAGGGATAAATGCTGTGACGGTATCACATAAATATGTGTATTTAAAACTGAATTATTATTTATGTAGACGCAAATTGTAGATTTGTAAGCAACAGATGAGAATCTTTTTCATAATAGCATTGATCTTTTCCGGCTTCGCTGCACTTTCTCAGCAGGGATATTCATTTACGCATATCACAACAGGGGATGGGTCAGGTCTTGCCAGCAATGTGGTTTATAGCCTGTACCAGGATCATAAAGGATTTATCTGGGTAGGTACCGCCAATGGTCTCCAGCGTTTTGATGGAAGCAAGTTCGTTAGTTTCACCATCATTAAACCTGGAAGCGATGAACTGCCGCAAGCCGCAGTTTCTCAAATTATACCGGCGGATAGTGGCCGTATGATCCTTGCAATGGAAGGTATGCGGGAATTTGGAATATTCGATCCCTCTACATTTATATATAAGAAACTGCCACTTGTAATTTCAAAACAGGTCCCTGCGCGTGCACAGTTTTGGATTGCACGCCTCTCTGATGGGAGGATCTTTATGAATATTACAGGCTATGGTTTCTTAGTGTATGATAGAAAGCGGCAGGCCTTTGTTGAAGAAAACCTGTTTCATTTGCCTGCAAACTGGCAGGTGAGGGTACAGGGTGTATATGAAGATACCATAAGGAAACAGTACTGGATAGCCGCAGATAGCGGTTTATGCATCTATGACAAAGCAAGTAAACAGCTATGGCATAAAAATTTTAATCCACGCAATATCCCTGCCCTCGATAATAAACTGTTACAGGATAATGCCTTAAAAGTATATTTCGACAGACAGCGCCGCTTATGGGTGATCGGCTGGTCATTGAAGGGGCAATATGAATACTGTTTTGACAGTACTGGCACAACCCTTATTGAAAAAGATACGGTTGGCCTGCATACTGGTCCCGTTGGATATATAGAATTTGGACATTTTTATGAACCTACTAAATCAGGTCTTTGGATTTATGGGAATGGTGTGCTTTTTAACTGGGACAAGAACCTGCAAAAATTCCTCTTTAATAAGAGCAGTTTACGCAATGATGATCTTGGGATCAATTACGAAACTGTTTTTCAGCTGATAGAGGACAAAGATGGCAATTTATGGCTTGCTACTGATCGCGGATTGTATTTCACACCATTGAGTGACAATGATGAAAGTGTTGTGAACCTGCTTTTTAGTAATAATAAATCCAGCGCCAGTATCACCGATATATTAGAGTTACCCAATGGCGATTTCTGGTTTGCATCCTGGGGTGAAGGGTTAAGATCAGTTGACAAATATTTTCGCCCGGTTGCTAATGATCTATACAGGCAACCGCCACCGAAAGAATGGCCCGAATCTTTAAAAGGCACTACAAAACTTACCTGGGCTTTGTGCAGGGAATCCTCCACCGGCAATATCTGGGTAGGTTGTAATGAAGGAATTTTGTTGATACATGATCCTGCAAAAAAAACAACAACATATTTACAGCCGAAAGAAATCAATAACAAAACCATTCGGTTTATAACAGAAGATAAGAATGGTAAGATGTGGCTGGGAACACAGGGAGGGCGTGTATTATGCTATGACAAAGGTGTTTTTAATATTGTACAGGATATTCCAGGTTCAGTGATATACAAAATCTTTCCCGACAGGCAGGGTTGGATATGGCTGGCAACACACGAACGGGGATTGTACGCTATTGACCCGGCAAGCGGAAAAATTTTACAGCATTATACAACCGAAACACCAGGCGCACGTGTATATAGTAACACAGCATTTGACATTGAACAATTAAATGACAGCATTATCATTTATGGTGGTGGCGTCCTGAATTTTATCAATAAGAAAACAGGCACTGTACGGCTGCTAAAATATGAAGACGGCTTACCTTCTAACAATGTGTCAAGACTGCGGATGGATAAAGCTGGATTTTTATGGATCGTTACCAGTAACGGGCTCTGCAGGTATAATCCTAATAATAACCGCATCACACCCTATAGCAGGAAAGACGGCGTATTGCTGGCTGAGCAAACCAATATAGCAGATTATGCATGTAGCAACGGAGAACTTGTTTTTGGAGGAAGCAATGCCGTCATCATGTTTGATCCTTCTATTTTTATGAACAACCAGCCACCACCGGATGTATCTATTACCGATTTTCAATTGTTTAATAAATATATTCCTGTGGATTCCCTGATGCAATCGCCTGTGGTAAAACTGCAATACAACCAGAATAGCTTTAGCATTTATTTCGCTTCACTGAGTTATATGCAACGTGATAAGCTAACCTATTATTATAAAATGGATGGCCTGGGTAAGGATTGGATAAAAGCCGATCGAGGTTATTTTGTGAATTATTCATTATTGCCACCCGGGAAATATACATTCAAAGTGTATTGTGAAAATCTTGAAGGTATACGCTCATTGAATACTACAGAAATGTCTATTCATATTAAACCACCATTCTGGCGTACCTGGTGGTTTCGTTCCAGCATATTATTCTTAATGGCGTTGGTTATCTATGATCTGCATAATTCCAGGGTGAAACGATTGCTGGCAGTTGAAAAATTAAGGAATAAGGTTGCCAGGGACCTGCACGATGATATGGGCAGCACCTTGAGTACGATCAATATTCTCACGGCAATGGCTAAAACAAAAATGAATTCGGATGTAGTTAAAACAACAGAATATCTTGGTAAGATCAGTGATAACAGTCAGCGTATGATGGAGGCAATGGATGATATCGTGTGGAGCATAAAACCTTCCAATGACAGTATGAGCAAGGTTACTGCACGCATGCGGGAATTTGCAACAAATGTGCTGGAAGCAAAAGAGATTGACCTGGAATTTATTGTAGATGAAAAAGTACTCGATCAGAAACTCAACATGGAGGCAAGGAGGGATTTTTTCCTCATTTTCAAAGAGGCAGTAAATAATGCTGCAAAATATTCAAGGGCAAATAAAGTGGATATCCATATTTCAACTCATTATAAGAGCCTGGTACTTTCTGTGAAAGACGACGGCATCGGCTTTGACGCAGCAGTTGCAGATGCTGGTAACGGTCTCGGTAATATGCAAAAAAGAGCAGAAGCGATGAGGGGCATATTGAAATTTGAATCAACAGCAGGGAAGGGAACAAATGTCATTCTGAAAGTCCCTGTAGGATAAAAAGTCAATAAAATGATTAGTATAAAAAAATATAACCAGTTACGAACTATATGAATCGTTTTATCAGTCAGAAATTCCGGTTTTACTCATTTATCTGCATTGCGTTGCTGATGTTTGTGCATGGTTATAACCTGAAGGAAACTTATCTTATTCCTGCAAGCCTGGTGAATGAGCCGATATCAATAACCGGTTTTATCGAATATTTTGTTTCAAATGGTATTTTACGTTTTCGTATACCCATGCTGTTTATGATATCGGGTTATATTTTTGCATTGCAGGACCATAATCCTTATTGGGAAAGAATAAAAAAACGTTTTATCACTCTGATAATACCTTTTTTTATCTGGAGTGCGATCGGCCTGTTAATTACATTTCTATGGCAACAATGGCCTATAACTGCACTGGCTGTACAGAATTCAAAAGTGGACCAGCTGGGAGTAAACAAACCTTATGTTGAATTAGGTTGGCTGGAAGTTTTAAAGAGATGGGTTTTTGCGCCGCCATCGTACCAGTTATGGTTTATCAGGAACCTGTTTGTGTATAATTTACTATACCCTGTTTTCAGGTGGATTGTAATAAAATATCCCATTCCATGGTTTATCCTGCTCTTCATTCTCATGCTCATGATATTCCAGTTTTATGTGATCGATGCACAGGGCATGTTCTTTTTCTGTCTCGGTATCTGGGTAAATAAAACCAGTTATCCTATCGACAAGCGACCTGTTTGGTTTAGCAGTTACCTGTATTGGTTACTATTTGCAGGATTGGTGTTTATCCGGACATTTATGGCATTTGAATTTGAATCACACGACCATATTTCTTACTGGACAATGACGATACTATATTATTCGGCTGTATTGGCGGGCGTAGCTGCTGTATGGTATAGTGGTGATGCGGTTGTGAAATGGTGCATGAACAAGAAATGGTTTATATGGGCCAGTTCTTTTTCTTTTATTATTTTCGGCCTGCATGTGCCATTACTCAACTATGTAATGAGTATAACCAATATTTATATGCATAATATTCCGTTGTACAGGTTAACCAGTTTTATAATAATACCAACATCTATGGTGTTCTTTTGTATTGGGGTAGGAGCCCTGCTCAAATGGCTGGTTCCGGGCTTTTATAAATTGGCCACCGGTGGCAGGGGCATTTAACTGCTAACATATTTATGTGGTTGTAACAGGAAATTATCTTGCCTATATTTGATAAACAGCTGATTAAACAGCCCTGATCTATGATAAAAGTCATGCTATACGAAGATAACCCCCAATTACGGGAAGGATTGTCAATGTTGATAAGCGGGTCCGAAGGTTTTGAAGTACTGGCGGCTTTCAAAAACTGCGATAATGTAGTGCAGGAAGTAGAGGCTTTTTCACCCGATGTGATCCTGATGGATATCGATATGCCTGGCGTAAATGGCCTGGAGGGGTTGAAAAAGATAAGGGAGGTTAATTGTGATGTAAAGATCCTGATGCTAACTGTTTTTGACGATAATAAAAACGTTTTCCAGGCCATCAGCAATGGCGCCAATGGGTATATACTCAAGAAAACGCCCCCGGCCCGCCTCCTCGAATATATTTCGGAAGCCCAGACGGGCGGAGCGCCAATGACGGCTTCAGTGGCCACACAGGTACTAAAAATGTTCTCTTCTATGAACAATGAAAAAGGGGAGGATTATAACTTATCAGAGAGGGAAAAACAGGTATTACAACTACTGGTGGAAGGGTTTAGCTATAAAATGATCGCCAATGAAATGTTCATTGCCATCGATACGGTGAGGAGCCATATTAAGAAAATTTACGAAAAACTTCATGTTAACAGTAAAAGCGAGGCCGTGGCAAAAGCATTTAAGGACAAGATTGTGTAGGATACATTTTTTTTCACATATTTATGTGATTTTCCGTAATTTTAAAACTAATTAGATTTGGTTTATGAAAAAGTTTATCAAATTAATCCTGCTTTTACTTGTATCATTTACCGTAAACTCAAAAAATCTTTGCACATCAGATTGTGTTGTTAAAAGACTGGAAGCAAAAATTGAGGCTTCAGGTTATGGTAACGACCTGAAGGTTGACGAAAACGATTGGGTATTGCATACACGTTTTAAATACTAAATTATTCCTGTTGTAGGATTTCCCTTTTAGCATTTTTCAATTTCTGTTTCCAACATTTACTTTCTTTCCAGGATTATTTATTGACCTTGTCTGTGCATTGATCATAAAATTGCTATGATGCTTTTATGAGTATTAAATGCCTTATTTCTTATTTCTTATTATTTTATAGATCCTGATGGCTGCCATCAGAATAACGATAAATACAATTAACCCTGCAATTCCCCATACAATACTTATCTCCTGTTTCACAGAGACCAGCATTACGATTGCTATTAAAAAAACAGTTGCTATTTCGTTCCAGATGCGCAATTGTTGTGATGTATAACGGAATATTCCTTTTGCCTGTTGCGAATAAATTTTTTGCAATGAAAAATGATAGAGGTATAGAGCTGCGACAAATCCCAGTTTCATCCATAGCCATGTGGGAATAGAGCCATATAAATATCCCATCCATGTTCCAAAGATCAATGTAAGAATCGCTGACGGCCAAGTAATACCAAGCCATAGACGTTTTATCATTATGCCAAATTGCTTCTGTAAAATACTTCTGTCTGGTTCGGGTTTTTCCTGTGCTTCGGTATTATAAATAAACAATCTAGGTATATAGAACATGCCACTGAACCAGGTAACGATAAAAATGATATGGAGGGCTTTGATGTAGAAATACATGAATAGTGAATATGTCAATGAGTGAATATGTCAATAGGTGAATTTGTCAATAATTGAACAAGTAAATTATATGTTAGATTTATTGATTAATAATGAAACCAATTTGAAGCAATGCAATAGTATTTGCCCAAGCTTATCCATTTGCTCAATTGTGCAATATTTCAGATCTGATATAATATCCAATGCCATATCGATTTCAATTATTGAACCGCGTGAAATTTCATAAAATCTTCTCCTTTCCAATATTGATCTTCTACTGGCTCCTTCAGCTAAGTTCAAATGTACCGACAAAGCAGCCCTTCTGATCTGAGAAATAAGATTATATCTTTCAGTTTCGGGTAGCAAATGGGTCAGTTCATAGCATTCTTTTACAAAAATCCTTGAAACCTTACACACTTCCAGTTTTTGATGGTTAAGTGAAAGAAACATATAATCTCGTTATTACGCAACAAGTTAATCCGGATTGACCCTAAATTCACCGTATCATTACTAATATTTATTTAGTGTCTTTTATTGACTCATTGACTCATTCACTCATTGACATATTCACCTATTCACCTATTGCCCCATTCACCATCCCTTCCAACGCCTCCACCCACATCGGTTCCACATTCAAACATGGGATCATCTCATAGGTTTCTCCACCTGCTTCTAAAAAACTTTCTTTTCCCCTCATGGCAATTTCCTCCAGTGTTTCAAGACAATCGCTCACGAATGCCGGGCAAACGATCAACAGTTTTTTTATTCCCTCTTTAGGCATTTCTTCCAGCCGGATATCAGTGAATGGCTCAAGCCATCCTTTACCCAGTCTCGATTGAAAAGATATGCTGAATTTATTTTGGGGGATATTCAATGCTTCTGTAACCAGTTTGGTTGTGGTAAAACACTGGTGACGATAACAAAAATCATGTGCAACTGAATCAACCTCGCAGCAATTTTCTTTTTGTAAACAATGACAACCGGTAATATCACTCTTGCGAATATGTCGCTGCGGAACTCCATGATAGCTGAATAAAATATGATCATATTCCTTATTAACATAAGGGCGCATCCTTTCTGCAAGAGCACTGATATAATCTGCATTATTATAGTATGGCTTTATAAACTCAAGCGAGAAAGGATATTTATATTTTTTATGGATCTCTTTTGCATGTTCAACAGCGGTTTCATAAGAAGACATGGCATAATGTGGATACAAAGGCACGGCAATCACTTCATGCAGGGCGGGCTCACGTTTCACCAGGTTATCAAAACCATCTTTTGCGGAAGGTTTACCATAACGCATAGCGATCTCAACGGGTATATCTACGCGTTCCTGTAATGCCTGCTGCAATTGCCGCGTAAGATCAACGAGCGGAGATCCCTTATCCGTCCAGATCGTTTTATAAGCTTCGGCAGATTTTGGCGCACGGGTGGGAACAATAATGCCTTTGATCAATAAAACCCTTGCCAGCCAGGGGATATCAATAACCCTCTCATCCATCAGGAACTGGTTCAGATACTTTTTTACATCACGGGTATCCGTACTGTCAGGAGAACCAAGATTCATTAATAAAATTCCCCGCTTTATATCGGCCATATTCATTTTTAAATTGGCTGCAAATGTAAATATGAATTGCTAATCCAGGGTTTTCACAATATCATTAACATCAATATGTGATCAAAATAAGAGGAGAAATGACAATGCAATGACACAAAAATTAGTTATAAAAAGGCCCCTGGGTTAATTTTGCGGCTAGTAAAATTTCAGTGATTTTCAACTAATGCATCGATCAAAGACCACAGATATATCTTCCTTTTTTATAGCCGGGATTAATTATAAAAAAACTGATGCATCCATCCGCGGCCGTTTTGCAATTAATAATGACCAGTATGACAGGCTGATCACTGCCGCTGCTTCATTTGGTGTCGACGAATTATTTGTTTTATCAACTTGTAATCGTACGGAAATATATGGATTTGCAGAAGATGTTGACCAGCTTTCGGCGCTTTTATGTACTCAGACGGAAGGTTTACTAAAAGACTTCAGGGAAATCTGCTATATAAAGTCGGGAACTGAAGCTATTGAGCATTTATTTAATGTAGCTGCAGGCCTTGATTCACAAATACTCGGTGATTACGAAATTATTGGCCAGATAAAACAGGCAGCAAAATTTTCCAAGGAAAGAGATCATGTCGGTGCCTATCTTGAAAGAATGATCAATGAAGTATTACAGGCATCTAAAAAAATAAGGACGAATACAGCGATGAGTGGGGGTACGGTGTCTGTTTCATTTGCAGCAATACAATACATAAAGGAAAAATACGCTGATCTTACTGATAAAAATATTTTGTTGTTAGGCACAGGCAAGATCGGGAGCAATACATGTAAAAATCTTGCAGATTACCTTCCCGGAACACCAGTAGTATTGTTGAACCGTACTGTTGAAAAAGCAAGTACGCTTGCCCGCCAGTTTAACATAGAATATGATCATCTGGAGAATATGCAGCAATGTATTGATAAAGCTGATATCATTATTGTTGCCACCAATTCTAATGAACCGCTGATTTTTGATGATCATTTTACAAGCGACCAGGAAAAGCTGATCATCGATCTTTCAGTTCCCTGTAATGTATCAACGGGTGTGGAGAGACTTGGGAATATAACCCTGGTGAATGTGGACGAACTGAGTAAAATTAAGGACGAAACACTTTTAAAGCGGGCTGCAGAGATACCAAAAGTAAAAACAATCATTGAGCAACATGTGAATGAATTCATTGAATGGCATGAAATGCGTAAACATGTTCCTGTATTGAAACATGTAAAGAACAAATTACTCGATATACAGTCTGATAATAAGTTTGAGTTATCTTTAACCGAATCGCCGGCCATTTTGAATACAGAAGATAAAATACAAAAAGTAATAAATGGTATGGCAGTTAAAATGAGAACACAAAACCAGCCGGGTTGTCATTATATAGAAGCCATCAATGATTTTATCTCATTAGCCCCGGAGCAATAAAATGAACCCCTCTATCAGGATAGGAACAAGAGAAAGTGAACTGGCTGTGTGGCAGGCTGAATTAGTAAAAAATTTACTGACCGACAAAGGCTATTCTTCTACGTTAGTTTATATAAAAAGTGAGGGTGATATTGACCTCACCACACCCTTATATGAAATGGGCGTACAGGGTATATTTACAAAAAGCCTGGATATAGCGCTTTTGAACAACACGATCGATATCGCTGTTCATTCAATGAAAGATGTACCTACCATGTTGCCGGATGGAATTGTGCAGGGAGCGGTATTAAAGAGGGGAAACTATAAAGATCTGTTTGTCGCCAGGCAGCAGCCGGTCATTGATAATAATGAGCAGGCGCAAAGGTTGTTGAGCAGTTTCTTATTGGAAGATTCCCGATTCACTATTGCCACAAGCAGTATTCGCCGCAAAGCGCAATGGCTCAACCGTTATCCTGCTTCAGTAGTAGAAAATCTCAGGGGAAATGTAAATACACGTTTGCAAAAATTGGCCGATAGTAATTGGGATGGCGCAATATTCGCCGCTGCCGGTTTAGAAAGGATCAATCTTCGTCCAAAAAATTCAATCGAACTGGACTGGATGCTGCCAGCGCCTGCACAGGGAGCGATCATGGTAGTATGCAGGAAAGGAGATGAATTTTCAACGAAGGCTGCCTTTACACTAAATGATGAAGATGCGGCTTTGTGTACCGCCCTTGAAAGGGATTTTTTGAGAGCATTGCTTGGCGGCTGTTCTACACCGATAAGTGCGTTGGCGCAATCAGATAAAAACGAAATTTATTTCCAGGGAAATATTCTTTCAATCGATGGGCAACAAAAAATAACAGTGGAAAAAACTATTAATAAAAACAATGCAGCTTCATTGGGTAAAGAAATGGCAGCTGAATTATTAAAAAATGGCGGCCAGGAAATTGCAGATAGTATCAGGAATGCCAGGTAATCTTCACATATTATGTACAAGGCCATTAGATGAACAAATGGTAGAGGCCGCTTTGGGAAAGGGGATTGAGATTGACATGTTGCCGTTTATTGAGATTGAACCCATCGAATCAGTGGAAGTGCAACAGGAGATCGAAATTACGCTTGGTTCAGTGGCGCCGGTAGTATTTACTAGTATGAATGCGGTGGAGGCAGTAGCAGAAAATATGATTGATGAACAACCAACCTGGAATATTTACTGTATTGGTAATTCCACATCCCGGGCTATAAAAAAATATTTTCCTTTGTCTGTTATCGTAGGTACAGCTAATAACGCAACCGAACTCGCGGAATTGATCGTGGAGCAATCCGGTGCAGACGAAGTGCACTTCTTTTGTGGTGATCAGCGAAGAGATGAATTGCCGGAATTACTCAGGCAAAACGATATTGAAGTGGATGAGATCATTGTTTACCAGACTATGTTTTTACCACATAAAATAAAAAAGGATTACCTGGGGATTTTATTTTTTAGTCCGAGTGCTGTAGAAAGTTTTTTTGTAAACAATAAACTGAATGAGCATACCATTTTATTTGCGATTGGTAATACTACGGCCTCAACAATAAGAAAATACACCGGAAATAAAATATTGATCGCTGACGAACCCGGAAAAGAGAATTTAGTTGAGAAAATGATAGAGTATTTTACTTAAGTGAATAGGTGAATATGTGAATGGAGAAAGCAGAAGCATTGGCTGAAGTGCCCAAGAACTGATTGCTGACGGCTAAGTGCTGATATCAGCTAAATATAAATCTGAACGATAAAGTTATATAAGAATGCTAAAAAATGATTTGCTCCTGAGGGCATTGCAGGGAGAAAAAACAGAACGTGTTCCGGTGTGGATGATGCGCCAGGCAGGAAGGTATTTGCCGGATTATATGAAGCTGAAAGCAAAATATGATTTCTTTACACGTGTGCAAACGCCGGAACTTGCAACAGCAATCACATTACAGCCAATAGACCAGGTTGGGGTAGATGCTGCTATCATTTTTTCTGATATACTTGTAATACCACAGGCAATGGGTATGGAAGTGCTGATGGAAGAAGGCAAAGGTCCATTGCTGCCAACAGTGATTCAGTCGCAGGCACATGTAGATGCATTGCAGACAGGTGAAGTGGAAGAAAGCCTTTCATATGTAATGAATGCGCTGACCATGACTAAGAAAGAACTGAATGGCCGTGTGCCATTGATCGGTTTTGCTGGTGCACCCTGGACAATACTTTGTTATATGGTGGAAGGAAAGGGTAGTAAAACATGGGACAAAGCCAAGCAGTTCGCTTATACACAACCGACAGTTGCACATAGTTTGTTGCAAAAGATAACGGATATTACGATAAAATATTTAAAAGCACAGGTAAAAGCCGGAGCTGATACAGTACAGGTATTTGATAGTTGGGCAGGTTCACTAAGCCCTGCTGACTTTAAAATATATGCTCAGCCATACTTATTACAGATCGCAGATGCATTGAACAAAGAGGCACCTGTTATTTTATTTCCAAAGGGAACATGGCATGCATTAAATGAACTCGGCAGATCTGCTGCGTCAGGTATTGGGATAGACTGGTGCATAGAACCAAAACTGGCAAGGATGTTTGCCGGTAACAATATTACATTGCAGGGAAATTTTGATCCGGCAAAATTACTGGCGCCTATCCCGGAAATTAAAAAAGCGGTGAAAGAAATGATAGATGCCTTTGGTACACAACGTTATATAGCTAATCTTGGGCATGGCATTATGCCCAATGTTCCTGTGGATCATGCAAAGGCTTTTGTAGATGCAGTGAAAGAATACAAAATGAATTAAGAATGATGAATTATGAATTGCAAGTGCAACGGGTAAGCAGAGAACTGTAAATGAGTGAATGAATCAATAAGTGAATAAAATGTACTTCAATCTTTTAAAAAGCAAGTTGAGAGCTGATATCTGACATCCGATATCTGGCTGAATAGTTCTAAAATACTTAACTCTAAATAATAGCGCTAATTAGTAACATGTATAAAACAATAACACAGGAATTCCGGAACAGGTGGATTGAATACATTTATAAACTCCAGGATACAATTTGTAACGCACTGGAAGTTGTGGATGGAAAAAATCTATTTGTACAGGATGAGTGGGAGCGTGCAGGAGGAAAAGGAGGAGGAGGTCTTACAAGAACAATTGCAAATGGAAATGTGATTGAAAAGGGTGGTGTAAATACTTCAGTAGTATATGGAAAGATCACGGAAAAAATGCGTGATTTAATGCAGAAGGACGCAGATAAATGGTTTGCTGCAGGTTTATCACTGATCATTCATCCCGTTAATCCATTTGTTCCAACGGTGCATGCAAACTGGCGATATTTTGAATTGTATGATGAAAACGATCATGTAATGGATCGCTGGTTTGGTGGTGGCACGGATCTCACACCGTATTATTTATTTGAAGAAGATGCTGTTCATTTTCATCAAACATTAAAAAATGCAAACGACCCGTTTGGAAAAGAGTTATACCCCGCGTATAAAAAAAGATGTGATGAATATTTTGTGAATCATCACCGGAATAATGAAATGAGAGGTATTGGAGGTGTATTCTATGACCACCTGCGGCCTGTTGAAAATTTTGATATTGAAAAATTATTTTCTTTCCAACAGGCAAATGGGAATAGTTTTATTGAAGCATACATTCCTATTGTAAAGAAAAGAAAGGATACGATTTATAATGAACAAAACAAATACTGGCAGGAGATCCGGAGAGGCCGCTATGTTGAGTTTAATTTGTTGCATGACCGGGGGACTATTTTCGGTTTAAAAACAAATGGGCGTACGGAAAGTATACTGATGAGTCTTCCGCCGACAGTGAGGTTTGATTATAATTATCAACCTGAACCTGGGAGTGAAGAAGATAAATTGTTATTCGCTTGTTTACATCCAAGAGACTGGTTGAATAATGATTTAAGTGAAGAGGAAAAGAATGAATGGGCGAGGCGTTCAAATACATGTTAAAGAAACTTACCGCAAAGTCGCGTAGGTGCAAAGAATTCTCAGCGTCTTTGCGCCCCCACGGTTAAAATATACATTATGTACTTACAAAGACGAAACAGGATACTACGCACAACACCAGCGATACGAAGCATGGTTGCTGAAACAATTCTCACTCCGGCAGATTTTATTGCACCATTATTCATCGATGAAGGTTTCAATATTTCTACAGAGATTGCTTCCATGCCCAATTATTACAGGCGGAGTATTGATCTTACAGTGAAAGAAGTGAAGGAACTATGGGCGCTGGGAATAAAATCTGTCCTGCTTTTTATTAAATGTAAAGATGAATTAAAAGATAATACCGGTAGGGAAGCATGGAATAAAAATGGATTGATGCAACGTAGTATCAAAGCCATTAAAGATGCTGTGCCGGATATGTATGTAATGACTGACGTGGCATTGGATCCCTATTCTTCCTATGGGCATGACGGTATTGTAGAAAATGGAGAAATTGTAAATGACCCTACCGTTGATGCATTGGTAAAGATGAGTATCAGCCATGCAGAAGCCGGAGCGAATATGGTTGCACCAAGCGATATGATGGATGGTCGCATTGGTGCCATACGCGAAGGTCTTGAAAAAAATAATTTTATCAATACAGGCATTATGGCTTATAGCGCCAAGTATGCATCTTGTTTTTATGGACCATTCAGGGATGCACTGGATAGTGCGCCTGGTTTTGGCGATAAGAAAACTTACCAGATGGATTATGCAAACCGCATTGAAGCCATTAAAGAAGCAGTGATGGATGTGGAAGAGGGAGCTGATATTGTAATGGTAAAACCCGGACTTCCTTACCTGGATATTGTACGTGAAGTAAAAAATGCAGTGGAAGTTCCTGTTAGCGTGTATAATATCAGTGGAGAATATTCAATGATAAAAGCAGCAGCTCAACGTGGCTGGATTGATGAGAATAAAGCAATATTGGAAACATTGACTTCGATAAAAAGGGCGGGAGGTGATTTGATAGCAACTTATTTCGCAAAAGATGCCGCTCGCTTATTAAATAAATAACGATCTCGCAAAGAACACAAAGGAGCAAGGTCCGCTAAGAATACATTGTGTCATTGCTCCTTTGCGAGCCTTGCGTGAAACAAAAATGAATTTATGAAAATTTCTAAAAGTCAAAAATTATTTGCTAGGGCTCAAAAAACAATCCCCGGTGGTGTTAACTCTCCCGTTCGTGCTTTTAAAAGCGTTGGCGGCACACCGTTATTCATGAAAAAGGCAAAAGGCGCTTATTTGTATGACGCAGATGGAAATGAATACATTGATTATATCGCTTCCTGGGGTCCAATGATATTAGGTCATGCGCATAAACCTGTAATAAAAGCCATCCGTAAATACGCCACCTATTCAACTTCTTTTGGCGCACCTACCAAACTGGAAATAGAAATGGCGGAGCTTATTAAAAGTATGGTACCTAATGTTGATCTTATAAGAATGGTAAGCAGCGGAACGGAAGCGTGTATGAGTGCAATACGTTTGGCAAGGGGTTATACAGAGAAAAATAAGATCATAAAATTTGAGGGCAACTATCATGGTCACGCAGACCCGTTTTTGGTTAAAGCCGGAAGCGGAGTTGCCACTTTTAATATACAAACTGTTCCCGGCGTTACTGCGGGGGTAAGCAATGATACACTAACGGTAGCTTATAACGATCTTGAAGCAATGAAACAAAAAGTTGCTGAACACAAAAACGAGATCGCTGCGATCATCATTGAGCCAGTTGCCGGAAATATGGGTTGTATTCTTCCTAAAGCTGGTTTTTTGGAAGGGCTCAGAAAAATATGTGATGAAGAAAATATTGTCCTCATTTTTGATGAAGTAATGACGGGATTCCGTTTATCAGCAGGAGGTGCGCAGGAAACACTTGGTATCAATGCTGATCTCGTTACTTATGGGAAAGTGATCGGTGGGGGTATGCCGGTAGGAGCATTTGGCGGTAAGAAAGAGATCATGCAGCATATTGCACCCCTTGGCAATGTATACCAGGCGGGCACATTGAGTGGTAACCCGATTGCGATGATCGCGGGATATACCATGTTGAAGGAATTAAAAGATAATCCCGGTATTTATAAAGAGCTGGAGGAGAAAACGATTTACCTGCGTGATGGGATGAAGAAAGTGTTGGATGCATCGGGCAAGCCATATGTGATTAATCAGCTTGGATCAATGATCAGTCTTCATTTTAGTGAACAGCCTGTCACAGATTTTGCCAGTGCAGCAAAAGCAGATATACCTTTGTTCAATAAACTGTTTCATTTTATGCTGGATAATGGAGTTTATTTACCTCCGTCTGCATATGAAAGCTGGTTTTTGAACAATGCGTTGAGTTATGATGATCTGGACAAGACTGTTAGTGTGTTGAAGAAATTTCTTTCCGATAATTAAAGTATATATTTTTCTCGCAAGGAACGCAATGGAGCTAAGGCCGCTAAAAACTCTTTGCGCCGTTGCAACTTAGCGATCCTTGCGTGAAATAAAAAGTTGAGTAAAGATATCAGTACAAGAGTGCGACGCCAATGAAGCTGAATAAAGTTATTCTGCCGGTACAGCAAAACTTTCTTTTATTTTTCCGGTGAGATCTGTCTCCATCATCCTGCAGGCAATATTGATCATATTCTTAAACGCAGTTGCATGTGAAATGCCATGGCCGATGATAACGGGTTTGGCTACCCCAAGAACCGGAACACCTCCGTACATTTCAAAATTGAAACGTTCAAAATGCTCATCCTGGATATTGCGGCGTTTTACAATATCATATACACTTTCGGCAAGTTTTAATATCACGTTACCAGTAAAGCCTTCACAAACGACCACGTCTGATTTATCAAGAAGGATATCGCGGCCTTCGATGTTGCCAACAAAATTGATGAGATGGTTTTCTTTTAAGAGAGGATAAGTGGCCTGTGCTAAAAGATTTCCTTTGCCTTCTTCTTCTCCAAGGTTTACAAGTCCCACTTTTGGACTTTCTATTTTTAAAATGTGTTCTGCAAAGAGAGAACCAAGTATAGCAAATTGATTCAGGTTTTCTGGTTTGCAATCAGCATTCAGTCCAACATCAACCAACAAACCCAGGGATCCATCCTCTCTCGGCAGGTAACCACCAATGGTAGGACGCATTACACCTTCGATGGCTTTGATACTGAACAGTGCTCCCACCATCATAGCGCCCGTATTACCCGCACTGATAAATGCATCTGTTTTACCTGTTGCGAGTAAATGGAATCCAACGGCAATGGATGATTGCTGTTTTTCTTTTAAAGCTTTGGTAGGATGCTCATGCATTTCAATCACCTGTGGCGCATGTACAATACTGTATTGCCCTGTTTTCATGCTATTGCCATCCAGGTGGAGCTTTATCTTCTCTTCGTCGCCGATCAATACGAGGTGCACATTTTCTTTAGTATATGCCATAAAAGCCGAAGCACCTTTTACAGCTTCGAGCGGTGCAAAATCACCGCCCATCATATCGAGGCCTATTCTGATCATCCAGGGAAATTTAAAAATTAAAAATTCCAAAACCCGGAATGAAGTTACTCATTCTTTGATTTTGGAATTAAATTTTCTGGCAAAAATAATTATGCTTTAAGCGGAGCTTTTTCAGCTACAACTTTTCCTTTATAGTATAATTTGCCTTCGCTTACGTGTGCACGATGGCGTACGTGTAATTCGCCCGTAGTAGAATCAGTACTTAAAGTGGCTGCTGTTGCTTTATAATGCGTCCTTCTCTTTGCACTGCGTTGTTGCGAATGGCGCCTTTTGGGATTTGGCATGACTTTTAATTTTTAATTCTTAGTTATTTAATTCTTTATGATAGATCTTAGTTATCTCTGAACTTTTCCAAACCTTTCCACAGCGCATTGGCGTTGTGTTCTACCTGCCTGGCTTCCATTGCCTTTAATTTCTCCAACACCTCGTTATTACATTGTGGACCTCCCATCTCTTCCTTGCTGCACATGCGTTGCATCGGAACACTCAACATCACGAATTCATAGATCCAGTCGCTTACATTTATATGGCTTTCTGTCCTTGATATATAAAAAACATCCGGATCCTCTTCCTGGTTATTCATTTCTTCAGGATTGTCAACCAGCTTTACCAGCATTTTGAACTCATCCCAAAGATCCACTTTCAATGGATTGCCGCATCGGTCGCAGGTGACTTCTGTTTTTCCCCCCACCTCAAATTTCAACAGCATAAAACCTGTATTCTTTTCCAGGCTGAGCTTCACATTTGCCACTGCGGTAAAATCTTCTGCTCCTTTTTCTTTAAAGAACTTACTGTCAACATCGTAACTAAACTGGTGAACCCCTGGTTTCAACCCCACAAAAGCAATCTCAAATGCCCTTCTGTTAGCCATTGCGTTCAGTTTAAAGGAGTGCAAAGGTAGGTGAAAAATATCAATAATAGGTACTGAATGAAGGCTTTTTATGTATAAATCGCCTCATTTGCCACCCATTGAGTAATTTTAGCTCCATGAAGGTACAGAAGAAGCTCATTATAGCTGCATTTTTATTGCTAACCTGCATTGCCATCCATCTATATAGTATGAGTGATTCGAGGGTTGAGAACGGGTATAGCAGCCATTTTTCTCCGGGATTTTCATCTGGATTACGGTATTGCCTGGGCTGGGCACCTATAAGTATAGGAGATTTTTTATATGGGTTGCTGACGGTCTGGTTATTATGGAAATCAGTGAGGTTTTTCTCGAGGGTCATTAAAAAAGGAAAAGTTCCTTCACGCAAGAGCTATATCAAGGCTGCATGTTTTAAGATTTTTTTCTTTTGCAGCAGCATCTATATCATTTTCAATATTTTCTGGGGGATCAATTATGACCGCAAAGGGATTGCCTGGCAGCTGGGACTGGAAATGGAAAAATACAATAAAGGGGACTTGGAAAGCATCAATCATATCCTGGTTGAAAAACTCAATGGTTCCAAAAGATCCCTGGTAGCTGCTAATATGAAATATCCTTCCGACGCATCATTATATAAAATGGTAGCTACTGCCTATACAAATGTGGCGAAAGAATATCCCTTTCTTCATTATCAGCCGGTTTCCATAAAATCGTCCATGTGGGGATGGCTGGGCAATTATACAGGGTTTACCGGCTACTATAATCCTTTTACCGGGGAAGCTCAATTGAATACAACCGTTCCCAAATTCCTGCACCCTTTTATAGCCTGTCATGAGGTGGCTCATCAACTTGGTTATGCAAAGGAAATGGAAGCAAACTTTGTGGGTTATCTCGCGGCAAGGTCTTCTCCCGATACTTTATTTCAATATTCTGTTTACCTGGATATATTCACTTATGCAAACAGGAACCTGTATTTCATAGATTCTGCAGCAGCAAGATCATACAGGAAGAGCCTCGACACAGCTGTAAAAGCAGATATAAGAGAATGGTTTGAATTCAATGTGAAACATCAGAGCCCGATTGAACCTGTTGTAAGATGGATCTACGGAAAATACCTTGAAAGTAACAGTCAGCCACAGGGGATTTTAAGTTATGATGAAGTAACTGCTTTTGTTATTTCGTATTATAAAAAGTATGGGAGGATTTGAAACGTTAAAGGTTTAAAGTTTAAGGTTGAACGAGAAAATATCGTTGAAGAAGTTTCTATTTTATTCCAGAGAGAAAATTTCTTACTTCCTTTAAATACACATCCGGTGCATCAAGCCATCCATAGTGACTGCATTTGTCAATCAAAACGACTTTAGAATTTGTAAGTGCATTGTGTTCTTTTATAGCTGTTTTTTCTTCAATAACATCCTGTTTTCCCTGTATGATAAGAACAGGTTTTTTGAATGATGAAAGTTTAGCGGCACAGTCAAAATTTATTTTTTGCATGTCTGTCCAGATGAGCCCGTTTAATACTGCATTACCTTGTGTAAGTCTTTCAGCAATTACCGGCACATTTTTTTTATCATACAGATACGCAGGCGCAAGTGCCATTCCTCTTTTTAATCTTGTTGCATGGGTCGTATCTCCTTCATTTATTTTATTGGTCCAGTAATTAACAGCATCCGATTCCTCTTTTGTTAACCTGCCATTAATACTTTGTTGCACATACGATAATAGATCAAGATCAATGCCGCCAGAAGAAGATAAGATAAGCGCATCGATATTTTCAGGATATAACGTGGCATAATATGATGCCAGCATACCGCCAAATGAATGACCCAGCACGATCCAGGATTTTATACCAAGTTGCTTTCTCAAAACTTCAATATCATCGACCATTAATTTCATGGTAATGGTTGATGTATCTGTTTTATCTACTATTGAGCGCCCGGTTCCACGCTGATCGTAAATGATGGTTTGATTGTTTGTTGATAATAATTGTGCAATGCCCGCAAATCCATCACTGTTCATTCCGGGACCGCCATTGATGATAAGAATGGGTTTACCGGTTCCGAAAGTCCGGTAATAAATTTTTGCATTGCCATTATTAATGGTTGCTGCAGTTTGAGCAAGGCAATGAAAGAAAGTAGTTAGAAAAAATAAGAAACAGGCAAGCTTTTTCATTCCTTTGATTTTACAGGTTAATCAAAAGAAAGTATTTTTTAGATGAGATTAAAACCGTTTATAAAAAACTCTGTGAAACTCCGTGTGTCCTCTGTGTAACTCTGTGGTTAGACCTTCGCGAAATTTAACCACAGAGTTAAAGGATTTTTTTCACAGAGTTTCACAGAGGGGTTAAAAGTTATTCTTCCACATCATACTTTCAACAGGCTTGTTGGGTTGACCGCTGTACTTAGCATTTTTCTTCTGGTTGTATTTAACCAGGATTTCTCCTTCAACAGGAAAATAAATAAGTTGTCCGATGGGCATTCCTGCATATACCCTTACAGGTTGTTTTACGGATATTTCCAGGGTCCAGTTGCCACAAAAGCCTACATCACCCTTTCCGGCAGTTGCGTGGATATCAATGCCAAGCCGGCCTGTTGAGGATTTTCCTTCAAGGAAGGGGACATGAGCATGCGTTTCCGTGTATTCATGCGTTACACCAAGGTAAAACAGATGTGGCAGTAATAATATCCCTTCTTCCGGGATCTCAAAATGCTTGATGGTATTGTGTTTTTTAGCATCCAGCTCGGCATGCTCATAAGTAGCAAGGTATTTTCCTAAATGAACGTCGTAGCTATTGCTGCCGAGGCAATCACGCTTATAAGGCTCGATCTTGATGGTTCCCTTTTCTATTTCTTCGAGGATTCGTTGATCACTTAATATCATTTGTAATGTCGTTATTCGTTAATTTGTAAAAATAATTTTTTCAATTTCTAATTTTCATTTTTTAAGAGAGTCATGCCACTGGTTTATCAACAAAATATCAACGCGGTTACAAAATTAGGGGTTTGGCATATTGCAGAGGGAGAAGATTTTTTCCTTTTGCGTGTTCCGCTTCAGAATGAAATCACACATCCCCATAAAAGGCTCCAACACCTGGCCGGGCGGTATTTGCTTACAGAGTTGTTTGATGATTTTCCGTTGGAACTGATAAAGATTGCAGATACAAAAAAACCATTTTTGGAAAATGAGGCCTATCATTTTTCAATATCGCATTGTGGTGAGTATGCTGCGGTTATTGTAAGTTCAGTGAACAGGGTAGGAGTTGATATCGAAATAGTTTCAGAAAAAGTAAAGAGGATCAAAGATAAATTTTTATCCGGGGAGGAACAGAAGAGGATGCTCAATACTCAATATTCATTATTCAATGTTCAACTTACGGTTGCATGGAGCATCAAAGAAGCTATATTCAAATGGTATGGATTGGGCAAAGTAGATTTCAGGGAACATATGCATATTAATAATATAGCAATTAACTCAAATGAATTTATGGCGGATTGTATTTTTCTTAAAGAGAATGCTATACAATTAAATGTACATGGTTTGTTATTCAATAATAATGTACTTGCATGGGTGTTGAGTTAATATTTGATTTCTCTGTGAAAAAACTCCTTTAACTCTGTGGTTAAATTTCGCGAAAGATTTAACCACTGAGTTACACAGAGAAATGCACAGAGTTTCACGGAGTGCAAACTTTCTTATTTATCATTTCTTATTCATTATTTCCACCGTCCATTCACTTCCGCTGTACACATGATGCACCGCTGAGAAACTCGCCATATTCAAAGCAAACGATACCTGCAATAAACTATTCAAATAAAGCAGTGGTTTGCCCTTTGCCACTGCACCAAATGTTGATGCATATGGCATGTCGGCCTCATAAGCTTTTAATTTGTTGTGATAAATGACCACATGAAGGGGATCGCCCACTTTTGCATCCAGCTTTTTAAAAAGATCATCCGGGATATTCGTCCATATATTTCCATATTGAATATCCAGTATTGCAATGGTACCTTTTATCTTTTTATTCTCGATCGTTGCTTCCTGGTAAGAAATTTTTACTACTTCGCCTGGTAATAATTTTCCGACCTGTTCAAAGCTGATGATGCCTGATGCAAGCCTCGCCGCTGTATATGCATACACATCTCTTCCATGAAAAGTATATGATTTTTCGGAGCCTGAACGCCTGTTTACTTTTTCATCAATTTCACGGATAGCGGCTATCCCTTCTGATTGAGCGATCAGCGTAAGTGTGCCATTGTCGGGTGTAACAATATAATGCCCGGCATTTGTTTTCAATACTACTGATTTACGATCGGTCCCCACACCAGGGTCAACAACAGAAACAATAACAGTTCCTGCCGGCCAGTATGGTACAGTTTGTTCAAGGCGGTAAGCCGCTTCCCAGATATTGTATGCGGGTATCTCGTGGGTGAGATCAAATAATTTTAAACTTGAATCTACCCCCATGGCAACACCTTTCATGGCAGATACAGCGCCATCCTTCAATCCAAAATCTGATTGGAATACAACGATCTTATTTTGAGAATGAGTTACTGTTCCTGATAAAACTGTTACAAGCAGCAAGCCGAATAATCTGATATTTTTTTTCATGATCTTTTATTTAAAACAAAGGTGTAAACTTCTTTTCAGAGTTTACACCTTTTATATAAAACAAGTTTACAGCTTTAATTGTTTAGAAATCAAATGCAAGTTTTGCAAACAACCTGCGGCCATTGAACCCCATTTGAACAGAATCCCATGGACTTTCCAGCACATTGGGATCCTAAGCTTAGAATTCCACGTGGACAAGTTGTCGCG
>JADMIO011101913.1_pt1 | contig 61406 bp, 59 predicted proteins | sample 8958161 | NCBI WGS metagenome assembly JADMIO01 (sample SAMN16585339, study PRJNA669376) | soil metagenome | isolation source: Crop rotation soil | place: USA: Cullars Rotation, Alabama | collected 2011
CGCGACTTCAAGTCACGTGAATTCCAAGCTTCGGATCCCACTGTGCTGGAAAGGGCGATGATCACGGAGGTGTTGATCGCCAGGTAGTAGATCTGGAAAGCATCGGCGCGGCGCAGGTCCCCGGGCGCGTACAGCGCTCCGATCTGGCTGGCGAGGTTGCCCTTGAAAAAACCGACGCCGAACAGCAGGCACAGCAGCGCGACGAGGAAGGAGGTCTCGAAGGCCATCAGGAAATGGCCGGCCACCATCAGGAGCGCGCCCAGCGTGATCGTGCGCGTGCGGCCGAGCCACTTGTCGGCGATGAAACCGCCGAGAATGGGCGTCAAATAGACGCAGGCCGCGTAAGTCCCGAAGATTGCCGACGCGAGAGCCACGGTTGAGTGCGCGCCGTACACCCGCTCCATCACTTTGCGGAATTGCGTGAAGCCCGCGACGTGCTCCACGTGGCCCGGCAGCAGGAGCTGGCGCGTCATATAGAGCACCAGCAGCGTCTGCATGCCGTAGTAGGAGAACCGTTCCCACAATTCCGTGAAGGCCAGGTAGCCGAGTCCGCGCGGGTGGCCGAGGAAGGCGCGGTCGGACTGCAGGTCGGCGCCCGGGGGAAGGGGAGTTGCGCTCAAGCCCGCATCCTCAACCGCCCTGACAGTAGCTGGCAAGCAGCACGCGGCTAAAAAATCACGGCGATGGCACCAGCTGCTGCCGGGCCTCCAGCTCGCTCGCGAGTTCCTCGAACCAGGCCACGGCTTCGGCGCGCTTCCCGGGAATTTCCTCCGGCGAGGCGACGAACATCAGTCGCTGCACGCGCGCCGCGTCGGCGGCCGGAAGGATGCGGTGCAGGTAACGGTTGCCCCAGGTGCTGCGCAGCGGGTCGTACTTGATCCGCAGCAGTTCGACCAGCGGCGAGAGCGTCAGACCATTGTAGAAATGCAGCGCGTCGATGTGGCTGCCCCGCCAGCTTTCCTTCTCGACGAGCACCTGGAACAGCGCGACCCGCGCACGCAGCGCCGGAAGCCGGGCGCGCAGGCGGGCTTCGACCGCGGCGCGATCGGTGATGACGACGCGTTCGCGAAACAGACCGAGGCGATCGAAGAGGACGTTGGCTTCGCCGTGGACGGCGGGCTCGTTGAACTTGTACGCCGCACTGCGCTTCATCACGCAGAGGTCGAGTTGCAGCCAGCGGTCGGCGTTGGCGAAACCGTAGAAGCGCTGGCTGTGCCCGTGCCACACGGGTTCGGGCGCGATGAAACGGAGCGAGATTTCGGCCACTCGCGCGAGCCCGGCCTCCACTGCGGCGAAGGTGTCGGCGACGCGATCGTCATCCACCTCGCACTGCAGGTCCACGTCGCTCCACTGGTCCGCGCGGGAGAACGAAGTTGACCCCGCTTCCCACAGGCAGTGCACGAACGGCAGGGGCTCGACGGCCGAGCGCACGGCGGCGACCAACGCGGGACGGGTAAGCAAGGGAAGGGCCATGGGGGACGCAGTGAAGGCGCCTCACCGGAGGCTCAGGCGGTAGCGCACCTCCGGCAAAGTGATGCCGAAGAACGTGATTTCCTTGCGCGCGTCGTCGAGAACGAACCCGACCCGTTCATAAAAATGGCGCGCGCGGACGTTGCCGGTGAGAACCCAGACGGTGACCGTTTGGATCGCGGGAGTCGTGCGGAGCGCAGCGAACGCCGCCTCGCACAGGGCGCGGCCGCACCCGGTCCGCCACGCGGTCGGATGGATGTACAGTGCCGCGATCTCGGCGAATTCCGGCGGAGGGGCATCGGCATCGCGCGAAGGGCACGCGGAAATAAAGCCGGTCACGCGCGCATCCTGTTCCGCCACCCAAATGTTGTGCTGATGACCAGCGAGCCGCGGTTCCCACATTGCCACGCGGTCCGCGATGGAGAGGTTGTCGAGGACCGCGTCAGGAAAGAATCCCCGATAGGCAACCTGCCATGACGCGACATGCACGCCGGCAATCGCGGTGGCGTCGGCATGAGTGGCGCGACGAACTTTCATCCCACCAAGAAGCCGTGGGGCGCGTCGCGCGTCAACGGTGCCGCGTGTGGTAATCGGTAGGCAGCGAGCTCGCTCGCGCTCCCGGGGCGTCGACGTCCAACCGGCGCGAGCGAGCTTGCCGCCTACGAGTTCCCGGCAAATGGCTTGGCAAAGCGCGGCGGCATGTCTTCCGTAATCCTGTCGCATGGCTGGACTCGATTATACCCAGCAGGTCGAAGGATTCATCGTTGGATTCCTTGGCTTCATCCGGGGATTCTTCGTGACGATGCATGACGTGGCGCTGCGGCCCAAGCGCTTCGCGAACCGGGTGAGTGCCGGGCATTCGGGCTATCTCAAGCCCTACACGTTCCTGACGCTGGCGACATTTTCCTCGGTCACAATTACGCGGTACGCGCTGATCGCGGCCGCGGTGGCCGTCGGCGGGATGATGAAGGGCTGCGAGCAGGAGACGTACGTGGGCCACGAGCCGCCGGCGATGAAGGAGATCATGCAGCTGCCATCAGTCGAAACGCTGATCTACGTCGCGCTGCCGGTGGTGCTGTTCATCGTCATCCTCGGCAAGGTGGCGAATGCGGTGCTGCTGCGACATGTGGTCCACAAGCACGGCAGCCTGTCGGCGCTGTTCCTGTTCATCGCCGGCGTCCAGCAGCTGATGCTGATTCCGATCCTGGGCGCGGCTTTTTGGGTGGCCACCGCCAAGCCGGAATCGTTGCTCGACCTGTCCGATTCCTTCGGCCCGGTGGTGACCGTGTTCGGCACCGTGATCGTCATCGGGATCGTGTTTCCCGCGGCCAGTTTCTACCGGATCGGGCGCGCGGTGGAGCCGGCGCTGGATTTCCGCTTGAAGCGGCCGTCGGCGCGAGCGGCGGCGTTTGGTGTCGTGGCGGTCCTGGCCGCGACCCTGAGCATGGCGGCGATCGGCGGCATGGCCTACTGGCTGGCGAAGGATGAGATCCAAGCCTCGCTCACCGACGTGCCGATGGTTGCGGTGACGTACGGCGGGCTGTCGACAGATGAGAAGACCGGGCATCCCCGCATCGCCGTGCTCCTGAAAAACAACGGACCCGACGACCTATGGATCAAGAACAAGGTCACGATGGTCATCGATGGCGGCGGGATCCAATACGCTGGCACGTTGACGGGCATGGGCACGCGCAACGGGATGCTGAAGCTGCCCAAGGGCACCGCGGCGGCGAATGTCATCGAGCTCCAGGGGCCTTGTAAGGACGAAAAGTCTGGAGGCCATCTCCCGCCCTGCGGGCTGGTCTTTGCGGCCGTGGATGCGGAGAGCGTACAGTCAAAAATCGTCTCGAAGATCACTGCCCAAGGCGAGAATCCCGCCGCGGATGTAGCAGGAAAATTCAAGGCCGCGCCGGTGCCAACCGACACCGAGCCCGAAAGCGTGCTCAACAAGATCAAGCCGAACGCCCCCAAAAAATGAGCGGGCGCGGGCGAAGTGCGCTCCGGGGCTTGCGGAGAGTCGGTCGGGCGTTTGAGTGGACGGATGGCCAAAGCTGACGAGCCGAAGATCATCTTCTCGATGCTGGGCGTCTCGAAGAAGATCGAGCGCAAGGAAATCCTCCGGGACATCTCGCTGTCGTTTTACTACGGCGCGAAAATCGGCGTCCTCGGCCTCAACGGCTCCGGCAAGTCGTCGCTGCTCCGCATCCTGGCCGGCCGCGACACGGAGATCGACGGTCGCGTGCACTTCGAGCCCGGTTATCCAGTGGGACTGCTCGAGCAGGAGCCTCACCTCACGCCTGGCACCACGGTTCGCGCGTCAGTTGAAGAGGGCGTGAAGCATTTGACCGATCTCACGGCCGCTTACGACGCGACGTGGGACGAACTCAGCGCTGCAGAAACCGATGCGGAGAAGGACAAGATCACCGCGAAGCAGGGTGATTTGCAGGAGAAGATCGACGCGCTCGGGGCTTGGGACGTCGGCCCGCAGGTGGAGATGGCGATGGATGCGCTCCGCTGCCCGCCGGGAGACCAGCCGGTGGACAAGCTGTCCGGCGGCGAGCGTCGCCGCGTGGCGCTGGCGCGGCTGCTGTTGCAGAAGCCTTCGATTCTGCTGCTGGACGAGCCGACGAATCACCTCGATGCCGAAAGCGTGCAGTGGCTGGAGCAGCATCTCGCGCGCTACGAGGGCACGGTGATCGCGGTGACGCACGACCGGTACTTCCTCGACAACGTGGCGCAGTGGATTCTCGAGCTGGCGCATGGCCACGGGATTCCGTGGAAGGGCAACTATTCCTCGTGGCTCGAGCAGAAGCAGGCGCGGCTCGCGGTGGAGCAGCGCACAGAGGACCGCCGGCAGAAGGCGATGGCGCGCGAGCTGGCGTGGATCCGGCAGTCGGCGAAGGCGCGCGTGGCGAAATCGCAGGCGCGCATTGCGGCCTATGAGACGATGCTGAAGCAGAACGTCACCGAGCGCGAAAAGGAGTTTGAGCTCATCATCCCGCCGGGACCGCGACTGGGCGCGCTGGTGGTCGAGGCGAAGGACCTCGCGATGAGCTACGGCGACAATTTATTGTTCGAGAAGGTGAATTTTTCCCTGCCGCCGGGCGGAATCGTTGGCGTGATCGGCCCCAACGGCGCGGGCAAAACCACGCTGTTCCGGCTGATCACCGGCGCGGAGAAACCGACCGCTGGCCTGCTGCGCGTGGGTGACACGGTGAAGATCGCGCACGTCGACCAGTCGCGCGACACGCTGCCGGACAACGAGTCGATCTGGCAGGCGATCAGCGGCGGGGAGGAGATCATGAAACTCGCCGGGCGGGAAATTAACAGCCGCGCCTACTGCGCGCAGTTTGGTTTCACCGGCCCGGACCAGAGCAAGAAAGTGGGCATTCTTTCGGGCGGTGAGCGCAACCGCGTGCACCTCGCGCGGCTGCTGAAGAGCGGCGCGAACCTGATCCTGCTCGACGAGCCGACGAACGATCTCGACGTGAATTCGATTCGCGCGCTGGAGGAGGGACTGGAGAATTTCGCTGGCTGCGCCGTGGTGGTGTCACACGACCGCTGGTTTCTCGATCGCGTGGCGACGCACATCCTCGCCTTCGAGGGCGACAGCTACGTCCACTGGTTCAACGGCAATTTCTCCAGCTACCAGGAGGACCTCCGCCGCCGGAAGGGCAAGGAGGCCGACCAGCCGCATCGCATCAAGTACCGGAAGCTGGCGCGGTGAATGGCGTTTTTGATGTAGGGCGGGGTCACCGAACCCCGCCTGACCGCGAGCCTGCGAAGGGGCCCGCAAACAGACTGGCACTTTGGCGGGGTTCGGTGACCCCGCCCTACACGCAAGCGTTGATCGGCCACGTCGCCGTGTAGCTGCGGTCGACTTTGATTGGTTGCGATTTACCACCGCCGATCCGCGCTTCGAGGTGCAACGTGAGCGGGGCAACCGTCTCGAGCGTGTAGTGCAGGCCGGCCGCATCCTTCTTCCACGTGACTTTGACGACTTGATCGGTGCCGGCGATTGGGACGTTACCTGAGACCTGGTTGAGCGAACCCGTGGCGAGCGACACGTCGAAGTGCATCGCGCCGAGGTCGAAACGCGGGCGCAGGCCGAGGAGGTAGCGCGAGAGCTGCCACGTCGGGCAGCCGGCCCATTGGTGGCAGTGGCTCCAGCGGGTGTCGAAGACTTCGAGCCACGTCGTGCGGCCGTCGCCGAGTGACCAGCCCCAACAGGTGCGGTACTGGCCGAGGACGAAGTCCATTTCGCCGTGTTCGATCAACTCGGGCAGCGCAAAATGGCCGAAGTAGGGGGTGATGAGTTGCGGGTTGTTGGCGGCGGGATCGCTGAGACGCGGGGCGGCGGGATTGTTGGGGAAGCAGCGCAGCATGTGCGCCTTCAGGAAGGTGCGGCCGGCTTTCGCCTGCGCGGCGTCGAAGAATCCCAACCGCAGCCCGAGCACGGTGCGGTGATAGCCGAGTCGTGGCCAAACGTCGCCGGCCGTCGCCAATTCACCCGCGAAATAGCGCGCGATGATCGCTTCGAGCCGTTTGGCCAGTGCGACGTAGTTCGCGGCACGGTCGGCGTGGCCTAGCGCGGTACACCAGCGGGCCATGTCGCGAATGGCGGCGAGCACGTGCAGGTTCACGGCCATGTCGCTCGGGCCGGGATTGCGCACATAACCCCAGTCCACGAAACCCCAGCCCATGTCGTCCTTCACGCCGTCGGGCGTCAGGTTTTTTTCGAAGGCGCCCACGTTGCGCTCGGCGTACGGCAGCATTTCCTCGAGCAACGCGCGGTCGCCGGTCAGCTCCCAGTAATGGAGGCAGGCCGTGACCCATTGGGCGGCGTACGTGGTGAGGTAGCCGCATTCGCCCGGACAGAGTCCCGCCACAAGGCCGTCCTCGCGCGCGCATTGGGCGCACTGTACAAGACCGCGGCGGCACATGCGGAGGTCGGAAAAGGCAGTCGCGGCGATGTCCATGCCGACGGTGACGACATCGCCGGCCCATTCGCCGCGCTCGCGCGTCGGGCAGTCGGTGAGCGCATCCTCGGCGCAGGCACGATGCGTCTCGACGCCGACCGACCAGATCTTGTCCAGCAGCACATCGCCGGTGCGCAGCGCGCCGGCGGTATCGCCGTAGTAGACGCGTTCGACGACGCACTCGCGGTGAAACTTCACGGCCTCCGCGGACGCGAAGATGTGCAGCTCGAGGAAGCGCCCGCCGCGGGGCGTGAGCGGGAAATATTCCTGGCGTCCGCCGCGGGCGACGTAGTGGTCGAGGTTGCAGGAGCTGCTTGTCGAGAGCGTGATCCAGGGATTCACCCGGCCGCCGACGAGCGACTCGCTGTAAGCGAACTCGACGACGGTGCCGGCGGGCAGCTCGATCTCGAAGTGCGGACGCATCAGCCGCACGCGACCGAGGTCGTAGCGCCGCCAGATGCCCTGCGGCGGGAGCGAGGCGGGTGCGAGGTCGCGGAGAAAAAAGCGCGCGGGCGGATCATCTTTGTCGTAACCGAAGATTTCGACGAACGAACCGGCGGCGAGGAGCTTGATGTCCTGGGGAACAGCCCGCGTGTTGGCGCTCGGCAGGGGCTTCAGCGGGCCGAGGGCGCGGGTAACTGACACGGGGACGACCCATTTCGCGTCGCTGAATGATGGCGGCCGCCATTCGGGCAACTCACGCGTGTCGCACCACTCGACGTAGCCCAGCATGAAGTTGATGAAGCGCACGGCCGGCGAGTAGCCCGTGAGCCGCAGGCATTTCCAGCGCACGGGGATGTCCTTTCCAATGGTCTGCGCCGTGCAGCCCAGGAACGGATCCATGGCGACCAGGCTGCGCGTGGGCACGCCGAGATGCCGGACCTGGATGGCGAGCACGTGTCGGCCCGCGCCGAGTTTTTCCACATACGTCTGGTATTCGGGAAACGCCGGCGTGAACCGCGCCGGGCCCTCGCAGAAATAGCGTCCATCGATCCAGCCCGCGAACCACGTGGCGCCGAAAATCCGGAACGACACTTCGCCCGCGGCGAGCAGCTCAAATTCGCCGCGAAACGCGACGTAATAGTCTTTTTCCTCCGGCTTGTGATCGGGATGCCAGAAGAGCGGCAGGAGCGACGCGTCGGCGGGGGCGGCGGGCATGGGCGGAGGCATGGAACAGCAATGGCGGGATGATTCGAGAGGAATCGGGAATGCAGGATGTACGTCGGGGCTTTCCGCCCGACACGCCCACCGGAATGTCGTGGATAACCCGAACCACAGCCCGCGCCTCCGCGCTTGGCACATTCGGATTTCGCACCCACGTTTTGCTTCCCATGGCGCACCACCGCAATCCGCAGGCCGAGCAGATGGCGGACGAGTCGATGATCCGGAACCTGACGGCGCAGGCGAACGCGATCTGGCCGCAGGAGCGGCTGCTGTTCGATCGGTACCGGTTGCGGCCAAGTTGTCGGATCGCCGACATCGGCTGCGGCAGCGGCGAGATCACGTCGCGGCTGGCCGGATTGTATCCCCGCGCGGAAGTGCTCGGCATCGACATTCTCGAGCACACGGTGGAGCTGGCGCGCAAACGGTACGCGTCGCTCGCGCCGCGCGTGTCGTTCCAGCAGGGCGATGCCTTTGAGCTGAACCTGCCGGCGCATCACTTCGATCTCGTCGTGTGCCGGCATGTGACGCAGTCCATCCCTGAGCCCGAGCGGATCCTCGCGGAGATGAAACGGATCTGCAAACCCGGTGGCTGGCTGCACGTGCTGAGCGAAGATTACCGCATGTTGCACTTCATGGCCGACAAGCTCGACCCCGATGATTTCTGGTCGAACTGCGTGCCGGCGGCCGTGCGCGGCACCGGAGTGGACGAACGCGTCGGCCGGCGCACGTGGACGCTGCTGCGTCAACTCGGACTCAAAGAGCTGACCGTGAATTATGTAACGGTGGATACGACGCGGGTGCCGCGCAAAACGTTCGCAGCGATCATCGAAGCCTGGCGCGACGGCTACGCGCCGATGTTGAGCAAGCAATCCGGCTGGAAGCGCAAGGACGTGGTCGCCTATTTCAACGCGATGATCGCGAGCATCTTGAATCCGGAGGAGTATGCGGTGTGGCAGATCCCGGTGCTGGGCGGGCGGAAGTCGTGAATCGCGAATGAACGCGGAATGGGGGGTGGGCAAGTTGCACAGGGAATATTTGCGCCCACATTGGCTCCTACCTGCATGAAACGCCTCGCTTTGCTTCTTAGCCTGATTGGGCTTCCCTTTTCCACCATGAGCGCTGCCAAAACCCCTGCCGTGAAAACCGAATCCATCGTCGTCGGAGGCGGCTGCTTTTGGTGCACCGACGCCGCCTACAAGCTGCTGCCGGGGGTGGTGCACGTGACCGCGGGGTACGCCGGCGGGAATACGACGAACCCGACGTACGAGGAGGTTTGCTCGGAGACGACCGGCCATGCCGAGGTCGTGAAGGTCGACTTTGACCCGGCGGTCGTGTCGCTCGACAGCGTGCTCAATTATTTCTGGTCGATCCATAACCCGACGCAGGTCGGCGGCCAGGGCGCCGACATGGGGCCATCGTACCGTTCGGTCATCCTCTACGCGAATGACGCGCAGAAGGCCGCGGCCGAGAAGTCGCTGGCGGAGGCGAAGAAGGTTTTTCGCGATCCCATCACGACCGAGATCGCGCCGCTGAAGAAGTTCTGGCCGGCGGAGGAGTACCATCAGGATTACTTCGCGAAGAATCCCAACGCGGGCTATTGCTCGTACGTGATTGCGCCGAAGGTGAAGAAGCTGAAGGAGCATTTTCCGGAGCTGAAGCAGAACTGAGGGGCGGCGGGACATTGTAGGGCGGGATCGCTGATCCCGCCGAATCGATAGTCTGCGAATGGGGCCACAAGCGGTCGGAGGTCACGGCGGGATCAGCGATCCCGCCCTCCAAAAAGCCGCTTTTTTGACTTCGGGAGAATCACGACAACCTTCTCCGCCATGTCCGACTTCATTCTGCCCAATTCCAATCTTTCCGGTCCCGAGGTCCGCACGTATTTCGTGCGGCATCGCAATGCCATGGTCGCGCGCGCGACGCTGACGGAGCTTTTCGTCGACTACCACCTGCACCTCGGCGCGCAGCAAATGAAGCCCTCGGCGGAGGCGGCCGCGATGTTCAAGCGGGCCCTTGCCGGTTTTGTGCTGCATGGCGCGTCCCGGCCCCGGAATGAGCTGCTGGCGTGGACCATCAATTTCCAGTCGCCGCTCACCAACATCTTCCTCGTGGGCGACAACGAGACCGGCGCGGTCACGGGCCAGGTCTTCGAGGAGGGCGTCAAGGAGCTGCCGCAGAACCTGTTCTACGCGGACGTGGTTCGCGGCGGTCAGCCGAAGCGGCGCAGCGCGGTGACCTTCGCGGGCAACGACCCGCTGGTGGCCGTGGAGAATTTCTACACGCAGAGCGAGCAGCGGGCGGCGCGCTACTTCCAGCTCGGCGAGGACGAGTTCGCGCTCGTGACCGAACATCCCGACTCGGACATGGAATGGCTGCGCGGGCTCACGCCCAGCGCCGTGCGCGACCTCGACCAGAACGAAACCGTCGTGCTGCTGGAGCGGCGTGTCAGCCACTGGCATTGCGGCTGCAACCACGACCGCATGCGGGAAGTTCTCGCTCCCACGATGCGGCACGATCCGAGTGCGCTCTTCGGCGACGGGGAAAAGCTGGAGATCCGCTGCCCGCGCTGCGGCGCGCGCCACGCCATCACCCGCGAGGCGATGGAGGCGTTTGTGGCGGAAGCGAAGTAGATACGCGCGGGATCTGGTACGGGGTAGGCGGCGAGCTTGCTCGCGCTCGTTGGACGCCGCAGGTGGCGGTGACGGTCTGTTCTTCCACCGCGCGTCCCGAGCGCCTGCCCCTCGGCTCTGCTCAGGGCCCTGAGCTTGTCGAACAGGCAAGCAGGCGGCCTGCCTCCTGATTCGGTTTGATGCGTTGCGTCGTCCGGCAATGGCCGCAATGACTTCCGCACATGAGCGTTTGGGAAATCATCGGCACCGTGCTGGGCGTCATCGGCGTCTGGCTGATGATCCGGCAAGACATCTGGGGCTGGCCGGTCGGGCTGGTCCAAGTGGCGGTGTACGCGTGGGTGTTTTACGACACGAAACTCTATTCCGACGCGCTGCTGCAGATCGCGTTTTTCCTGATTCAGGCCTATGGCTGGTGGCACTGGCTGCGCGGCCTGAGGTCGGCGGTCAAGGTGCACGAAGGCGTGGAAGGGCAGGTGCAACCCGTGCTGCCGGTCACGCGCCTCACCACGGCGGCGATCGCCGGCTGGATCGCGATCGGCGCGGGGCTTACGGCGGGCTGGGGCTGGTTCATGCATCGCACGACGGATGCGGCGCTGCCGTGGTGGGATGCGTTCATCCTCGTTTTCAGTCTCATCGCGCAATGGCTGCAGGCGCGAAAGAATCTGGAGAACTGGCCGACGTGGCTCGTCGTGAACACCGTCGCGATTGGCGTGTACTGGGCCAAGGACCTGCGCCTGACGAGCGGGCTGTATCTGATTTTCTGGGTGATGGCGCTGTGGGGCTGGCGGGTATGGGCTAGGGCGATGAAGAAAGGGAGTGCAAATGTATGACGATATTTCGATGGAGCCGCGGCGCCCTCGCCGCGGACGGGCCGAAAACGCGGCGAGGGCGCCGCGTCTCCAATGATATCCGCGCCCAAACGCGTCGTCGTCTTCGGCACGGAGTCGACCGGCAAAACGATGCTGACGCAGAAACTCGCGGCGCATTTCGGCGAGCCGTGGTCGGAGGAATTCGTGCGTGAATTCTGGGACCTGCATCACGGAAAAATTACGGCCGTGGACCTCGGCACGATCGCGCTGGGGCAGATGGCCAACGAGGACCGGGCCACGGCGAAGGCAAAGCGCGTGGTGTTCTGCGACACCGACCTGCTGACGTGCACGCTCTGGGATGACGCGCTGTTTCCCGGCGACTGCCCGTTCTGGGTGCGCGCCGAGGCGAACGAGCGGATCAAGACGACCACGCTGTGGCTGTTGTGCGACACGGACATCCCCTTCGCGCCGGACCCGCAGCGGAGCTTTCCCGACGCGGCGGGGCGGGCGCGGGCGCGGGACCTGTGGCGGGATGCCTTGGAAAAACGCCTGCTGCCATTCGAGGAAATCCAAGGCAGCTGGGCCGAACGCGAGGCGGCGGCGATCAAGGCGGTGGAGGAAATTCTGTGATGGGACCGACGCCGACTCGCGAGTTGACCGACGACTACCAGGATCGATTTGGTGGAGTGGGCCGGCTATTCGGCAAGGCGGCGCTGGAAAAACTTCGGGCGGCGCACGTCTGCGTGGTGGGCGTGGGCGGCGTCGGCTCGTGGACGGTGGAAGCGCTGGCGCGCAGCGGCATTGGCGCGCTGACGCTGGTGGACCTGGACGACGTGTGCGTGACGAACGTCAACCGCCAGCTGCCGGCGCTCGACGGCCACATCGGGAGGCCGAAGGTCGCGGTGCTGGCCGAACGCGTGGCAGCGATCAACCCGGCGTGCAAAGTCACGACCGTGCAGGAGTTTTTCACCAAAGCGTCGGCGGACCGGCTGCTCGCGGCGCCGTTTGATTACGTGGTGGACGCGATCGATCGCATGTCGAACAAGGCGCTGCTCATCGCCGAGAGCAAGGCGCTGGGAAAGCGCGTGTTGACCGTGGGCGTCGCGGGCGGAAAGCGCGATGCGACCAAGATCGACACCGGCGACCTCGGCGAGGCGTTCAGCGACGAACTGCTGCGACAGGTGAGGAAAAAATTGCGCCGCGACCATGGCTTTGAGCACGGCCAGACGAAGGGCGTGAAAAAGCTCGGTGTGCGCTGCGTGTGGTCCACGGAACCTCCGGTCTACCCGTGGGCCGATGGCACGTGCGCGGCGGTGCCGGAGCCGGGGAGCAACCTCGCGATGGACTGCGAAACCGGTTACGGCTCCGCGGTATTCGTTACCGGAGCGTTCGGATTGATCGCCGCGGGCGAGGTGGTCCGGGAAATCGCCGGAGGCTAGAACACATGCTCCGCTGCGCGTGGCCGTGCCAACACGCCACGCACGCGGACGCAAGAACACCAGCCAGCAGCCGCGTAGTAACCTGTTGGGTTACACGTTCTCGGCGGATGCCGCGGCCGAGAATTGTAACCCACCGGGTTACACCGTGGTTGCGGGCCGCGGGGTGGGACCCGGTTTCGCCAATCGAAGCGGAAAAATGACGCAAGCTACTTTCCGAACAGTTTAAGGAAGTTTTTTTCGACCTGCCGGCCTAATGATTCGACGGAGACTCCGCGCAGATCGGCGAGGGCGGCGTAGGTAGCGATGAGGTTGGCAGGATGGTTCACGTTCCGGCCGTCATCGGTGTCGGGCAGGGTGTACGGAGCCTGGGCGGCGGGTGGGCGGACTGACGGGGCGTCGGTTTCGACGAGCAAGCGGTCGGCGGGAATGGCGGCGTAGACCTCGCGCAGCCGTGCGCGGCGGGCGTCGAGGAAGTTGGCGTTGAAGGAAAAATATGCGCCGAGCTTAGCGAAAGCGGGGACCATTTCTTTTGGTCCGTTGTACGAATGGAGCAGGAAGCCCTGCGCGGCGCGCGGGGCGGCGCGAAGGAGGTTGTCGAGGATACCCCAGGCGTCGACGCAATGGATGGCGGCGGGACGCTCGAGGCGGGCGGCGACGGCGAACTGCCAGCGGAAAACCTCGGCCTGCTCTTCGATCGGCGCGCGGCGGAGGCCGAGCAGGCGTGGGTCGTCGGGTTTCGCGCGAAAGATCCAGCGGTCGAGTCCAATCTCGCCGACGGCGGCGCGGGGATTGGCCTCGAGGTGGGCGAGCAGGTTTTCCTGCCACAACGGCGTGCGGTTGCCGGCGTCCCACGGATGGACGCCGTAACTCGGCAGGACGACGGGGTGGGCGTGGGCGAGCGCGGCGACCTTGCCCCAGTCATCCTCGCTCGAGCCATTGGTGACGAGGCGCTTGATGCCGGCCGCCGCGAGGTCGGCGAACACGCGCGAGTAATGCGGCACGAGTTCCGTGTCCTGCAGATGGCAATGGGCGTCGTAGAAAATCATGGCTTCCAGCTGCGGGCCAGTTCCCGCATCCGCGCGCGCACGGCGGCGAAGCCATTGCGGCGGGTGGGGGACAGATTGCGGATTAAACCCAGGCTTTCCAGCGGGTCGGCGGCACTGGCCGCGACTTCCGCCGGCGTGCCGCCGTTGAAGAATTCACAGAGAAACGCGACGAGCCCGCGGACGAGGGGCCCTTCGGCATCGGAGCGAAACTGACACCGGCCATCGCGCAGCTCGCCGACCAGCCAGACTTGGGAAACGCAGCCGGGCACGCGGTTCTCTCCGCTCCGTTCCGCGGCGGAAAACGCGGGCAGGCGCTTGGCGCGGTCGATCACCGCACCGAGCCGTTCTTGGTGATCCTCGATGATGGAGAGGTCATCGACGAGCTGTTGCTGGATGTCGGCGAGAGACATGCGAAGTTAGACAGCATGCCCACGTCATTGGACCTTCGTTTTTTGCAGGGAAATGTGGCCTGTGTGCGTTTCCCCAACATGGGAAAACACCGCCAGGATGTATTCTTCCTCATGGGCTCGGAAATCCGTGTCCACAGCCAACACCACGGCCGTCCACAGCGGCTCCATGTTGCCTTTATCGAACCCGTCGCGGCGAAACAGACCGAAGCCGAAGGCAAATTTGTCGCTTCGGGAGTCGATCGACTCATTCCGCGGCGGCAAAGCCGATGGATGCGAGCTGGCGGCCAAAGCCGGCGGACCGGTGAACGTTCCCCACACCCCAGAATTTTGGAGTTTTGGTGGCGGGCGCTCGAACGACGGGGCGGAATTCGCCACAAAGCCATCCCGGTTGGGCCCTTGGATTGCGACGACAATGAGGTAATCCGCGGTCCTCGGGTCGGAAATCGTGAATCCGGTTTTCGCTAAATAGCCCGACGCCCGAGCGTACAGATCGCGCTTTTGCGGACGAATATCGGGCTCAGGCAGGAAGGCGTAGGTTTCGCCAGGCGAAGGGTGAAAGGCGGCATTCGCCATCGTTTCGATCGTCGGCCCGGGCGTTGCGCAACTCGCCACCAGCAGGCAAAGAATTGCGGTCGAGCCGGCGTGGATGAGTGAACGCATTAGGGGGTCTTAAATGATCGAGCGGGGAACACGCTAAACTGTGAATACCACGGCTCGTTTTCAATCTCCTCCTTGCGTCGCTTGCCCGGCAATCCACGTTGCGGAAATCCCATGAAACTCGACCCCATTCAGGCCGCGGCGGCGGCGCAATTCGACAAGCAGAGCCAGCATTACGGCAAGGGGCACGTGCTCGAGCAGACGCCGGACATCGAGACGGCGCTGAAGTATATCCCGCTGCAGCGAGGGTGGCGGGCGCTGGATGTGGCGACGGGTGGCGGGCACACGGGGCTGCTGCTGGTGGCGCGGGGCTGCGACGTGACGCTCGGGGACATTTCGCAGAATATGCTCGAGCGCGCCCAGAAGTTGGGCGAGGAGCGCGGATTGAAGGTGGCAACACGGCAGTTTCCGGCGGAGGCCATTCCGTTCGGCGACGGGGAGTTCGACCTCGTGAGCTGCCGGGTGGCGCCGCATCACTTCAGCAATCCGGAGGGATTTGTCCGCGAAGCGGCGCGCGTGCTGAAGCCGGGCGGTTATTTTTTGCTGATCGACCCGAGTATCGAGGATGGGCAACCGGAAGTGGAGGCGTGGCTGCATGAGGTCGAGAAATGGCGCGATCCGAGTCATCATCGGATCTGGAGCCTCGGCACGTGGCAGCGCTGGTGTGCTGGCGCTGGATTGCAGCTAGTGCACAGCGAGCTGCAGCGAATGAAACAGCCCGATCTCGAGTGGTATTTCAATGCAGCGGCGACGTCGCCGGAAAACCGTGCCAAGGTCCGCGAGGCGATTCGCACGGCGCCGGCGGCGGCGAAGGATTTCCTGCGGCTCGGCGAGGAGGACGGGAAGATCGTGTGGTGGTGGCAGCGAATGATTCTCGTCGCCCGGAGGGCGGCGTAATTTTCGATTTTCGATTTCCCAAAATGCCAGCCACATACCGCCGGCTGCTTTCCGAAATCGAGATTCGAAAATCGAAATTCGAAAATTCCTAAAACTCCACGTCGCGACAGCGACCTTCCAACTGCCGGGAGATGTGATCGATCTGCAGGTCGTTGAGCATGCCGGGCCGATTGCGGACCAGGCCGGGGATGGCGCCGGGGGCCATCACCACGACCTCGGCGCCGGCGGCGGTGGTCATGACGTTCCAACCAGGAAAGGTCAGCACGGGGACGGGGATGACGGGTTCGCCGGTGGAGTCGCGCAGCCAGTTGCCGAGCCAGGATGCGCGCTGACGCGCCTGTTCGATGCCGAACGAATCCTCGCCCCATGGGAAAACCAGCAGCGCGCCGTCGTAGATGATCTCGTCCGGCCGGCGGTCGGGACGACCACGGGCGGCGCGACGCGTCTTCGTCTCGATGGCAAAGACGCCGGTCGGAGCGACGATGACGTGGTCGAGATTGAACTCGCCGGTCGGCACGTCGTGGAAGATGCGGCAGCCTTCCGCGGTGAGCGGCTGAATGGCTTCGGCGACGATTTTCTCGCCAAGCAGGCCGAGGTGGCAGTCGCGGCGGAGGGTGAACTTGTCCAGCATCCAGCGGCCGCAGAAATAAAGCGTGACGAGAAAGAGCGCGAAGGTACCGGCCATGATCGGGTCGCGTTCGTTGGCGGGCGCGTTGAGCGCGAGCATGAGCCCACCGACGAACACGCCCATCGGCAGGAACGCGGCGCTGAAACCCTGGACCAGCAGCGCGTCATCGAGCCGCTGCAGCCGCCAGCGCAGCGATTCGCCCGGCCCGCGCAGGAGCTTCGGGGCAACGGGCGGGCGTTCGCGTCGACGGTTGGTGCGCAGGAACCACAGGACGCCAAGGCAGACCACATACGCGGCGAGGTAAAGCGCGAGGGCCAGAAGCATGGCCCACATCAACGGAGCGTGGGCTGCGAGGCAAACGCTTTGACGCTGCTGGGAGCCGTCGGACTAGAAACGATGCGACTCGAGATAGGGCACCGCCCAGCGTTGGATGGCCTGGGCGAGCACGTGGAGATTTGCCCGACGATACGCGGGAAGGTGCCGGGCCCAAACGGCGGAGAATTCCACATGCGCTTTTGCGCCGCGACTGAACTTGAACATGCCGGCGCCGGAACTGCAGTGCAGGGTTGCGCCGCGCGCTTCGCCTTCTTGCAACGCGCGCAGCGTCAATCGACGATACAAGCCGTCCGTCGCTGGGGCGTCCAAATCGTAGCCCAGCACTGGGGTGGTGGAGACGCCTTGCCGGTGCACCATGCCCAGCATAGCGCTCAGCTTCGCAGTGCTTGTTCGCCTAAGCCCTGCCAAATGGAGAAAGCCCGTGGCCACGCCGATTCTAAGAAAAGCCTCGGTGTAATCGGGATTAAAGACGGGGTAGCGCTGACGATAGAGGCGCTGATATAACTCAAGGGCCCGCGCATAGTCGGCATCGGTAAAATCCTCCGCCGTCACCCAGGTCCACTCACCGGCGGTCGCTTCGACCAGGGCGAGATCGCGTCGGGAATCGCGATGTGTGCGCCATTCGCCCGAAGCCGGGTCGTCGACGATCCAAACCTGGCGCGACGGCAGCAGCAGGAATCCGATGCCGCTCAGCTCAGCGAGCAATTCGGCATGGAGCGGCGCGGTCAGCGACCGAATGACCACCGGCAATTCCGGTTCCTCGCGGCAAAGCTCTGCCACTGGCGCGAGCAGATCGGCGACTTTCAGATCCGGAGGATGAAGATTCGTGCTCACGAGCCAGTTGTGCAGGAAATTCCCGCCCGCCAGACCGCCGGCCACGAGTAGCGCCTCCGCGGCGTGGGACGCGGCGATCCACAGCGGCTGCAGGAATCGATTGATGCGCACGATGTCGGTCTCGGCGCGGGCATAACGACCGTAGGCATTGCGCAGGCTCGCCACCCAACTGCAATCGGGGCGACCGAGACGATTCATCACGACCGGGGCGAAACCCGCGCCGGAACGTACGGCGGAAATCTTCACGTCCGCGTTGTTGATCAGGCGCGCGCGGCCGAGCAGGCCGTGCGTCAAGAAATCCGCCCAGGGATCGGTCGCGACGTCAGGGGCGAGTCGGAGCATTGATCGGTTCTCCATTCCATTCGATGTCGGCCGTCGACGCCCGCGACACGCTCAGGCCCAGTTTCAGCGCCAGTGCCGTTATCGCCGCCAGCGCCTGCAATTGAGCGCGACGCGAAATCCCCGCGGCGCCCAGCGCATCACGGCCCGCGCGCAGGTGGCGGCGTCCGTCCGCGCGCAACCACGTCCCGGGATGCTGGAGCAGCAACGGCAGCTGCAGGAAGCGCGGCTCGGCGACGAAGCCGGATTGAGCCCCATTGGCCTCGCCCAGCAGCGCGGCGGCAAGAATTGCCGGCTGCTGCGCCGCGAGGTGCACGCCGCTCGTGCCCCGTGGATTGCACTCGAGCGCGACCAAGCCGTCGGCGGTTTCCATCGCATCGAAACTGATTTGGCCGGTGAAGCCAGTCGCCTGGATGAATCGCCCGGACATCTGCCGCAGCGCTTCGCTGGTCGTGGGGAGAAAGTACGAACTGGCGCCGACGCCGATCCGGTACCGCGGTTCGTAGCCAACATGGAGCAACAGGCGGCCGTTGGCGGCCACATTGTAGGCGCATAGTTCCCGGCCGGTGACGCGGGTTTGGGCGAGCCACGGTTCGATCGGGCTTGGCTGGATTTGCCGCAGCTCGCGGGCCGTGGGATGGACCAGGGTGCGGGTCGCAAAACGGGAGAAGACCGGTTTGAAGACAAAGCGAGTGGGATCATCGAGCCGGTCCAGATCCGAAGCGCCGGCAAGTTCGTGATTTTCCGGCAGGCCATAGCCGAGCGTGCCCGCCAGGCGCGCGAACGCGGCTTTGTGATGCAGTTCGGCGAGTACTGGCAGCGGACTGGTGCGCACGTCGACGCTGGCTGGCAGGTACGACGCGGCGGCCGCGAGCCAGAAAACTTCCTCGGAAGTTGGTATGACCGTGGTGATTTCGAATTTCGAACAAACAGAAGCCAGCTCGGCCGCGAATCCGTGAAAATGAGTCCGCGGCGCGGGAAGCATCAGCAGTCCCTGCGCGAATGGACTGGCCCCGCTGACGGGTGAGCGAACGCTGTCGGCCAGCCACACGCGATGGCCGGAATGCGCCAGCACCCGGGTCAGGTCAGCGGCGATCGGCGCCCGGGCGCCCGTTACCAGGACATTCATTTGATTGACCCCCGGTTTTCGACCCGCGCCTGCGTCTCCAGCGCATGGCAGCTCAGAATCCGGTGGCGGCCCGCCCGCGCCACCTCGCGCAGTTGCGTCACGGTTCTTTGATAGGCGGGAGGATCCCACTGCAGGCGCTGCACGGGGGTAATTAGGTCGACTCCGCCTTGGATCTGCGCCGCCGCCCAATACGCGTCCGTGGCGTACAAGAGCGGCCCGTCTCCTGTCGCTAGCATCACTCCCAGGTGACCGGGGGCATGGCCCGGCAGATCAACCAAGCGGATCAGCCCGTCACGAAACAGGTCGTGGACGCGAAACGGGAAGTCCCTTGCGGGCGCAAATTCCGCCGGTGCGAGCGGGTGACTCTGTTGGACGAAGTTCGCAGGAACGAGCGAGGGGAGGAATGCGGCGCGGACTTGGCGATACGGGCTCAGGCCCACGAGTGGCTGCCAAGCGTCCGCATGATAGTGGATGCGCGCCCGCGGAAATTCCGCCAAACCGCCGATATGGTCGGCGTGAAAGTGAGTGATGATCACATGGCGGATCTGCGTCGGGTCGATTCCGGAGCCCTGCAAGATCGCGCTCGTGGTTCCCGCCATCGTGGCCGGGGTGGCCAAACGGTAGAGCCGATACGGCCAGTCTCGCGTCGCAGCGGGAAAGCGGTCGCCGTAGCCGGTGTCGACGAGCACCCAGCCCTCCGCCGGATGCCGGACCGCAAAAAAGACGGCCTGGAATTTCACCCAGCGCCAGCTGCGCCGGTCAACGAGGGCGAGCAATTGCCGGCAGTACCCGCCGTTGAAGAAGCGGAGCTCCATGCTCAGAGGTTGAAAATCGCGACTGCCTGCGAGTAGCCCGCGGCCGTGCCGACGAGCATGATGCGCGTGCCACTCGCGAGTTCGGCCCGGGCGGCGTGCAGGACGAAGGGAATCCCGGCGGCGACCAGGTTGCCGTGGTTTTCGACGGAGGAATGAAGGCGCGATCGGTCGATGCCGAGGCGGCGGGTGAGCAGTTCAATGCTTGGTGCCGAAGCCTGGTGCGGGATGACGTGCAGTTCGTCGATGCTGGTTTCAGCCTCGGCCAACGCTTCGCGAACGAGGCTCGGGAGGTGGATGCTCGCGAACTTGTGCACCCCTTTGCCGTCCATCGCAAATTGGTAGAGCGCGCGGTTGTGCGGCGTATAGTCGAAAGGCGGAATGCGATGCCCGCCGCCTCGCACTTCGCAAAGATTGGCCCCGGCACCAAACGTTTGGAATCGAAAGACGCACGCTTCCTCCGGCGCGCACGCCTCGACGACGGCGGCCGCGGCGCCGTCGCCCATGAGATGCGCGCTTTCGGGGTCCTCCCAGTTGACCCCGCGCAGGTGCGTTTCCGCGCAGACAATGACGGCGCGGTGGTACGCGCCGCTGGCGAACAGCCCGTTGGCCACCTGCAGGGCGGCGACGAAGCCGAGGCAGCTGGAATGAACATCCATGGTGGCACAGCCGGCGGCGTCGGGTCCCAGGGCCTGCTGCATCAGCGCGGAATTGCTCGGGATCGGCTGTTGGATGGAAAGACTGGCGTCGATGAGCAGGTCAAAGTCGGCCAGGCCCAAACCGGCCGAGGCGAGGGCGTCAACGATGACCTTGCAGCCGAGCGTGGTCGCGTTCTCTGGCTCCACAGCCTGGTAACGCGTGCGCACGCCCGTGTGGCGGAGCGTCCAACCGGCGGCCAGGCCGGCCCGCTGGTCGAGCTCGTCGGCGGTCAGGCAGAGGCCCGGGAGTTGGCGGGCGGACCCGATGATTTTGAAATGTTGTTTCATGGATGGGAGTGGGAAATGGGAAGGGCGGGGGAGGGTTGTCCTCGCTGCCAGGCGATGAATTGTCGCAGGCCGTCCTCGAGGCTGACGGAAGGCGGACCCAAGTCGTTCAGGGCCCGGCTGACATCGAAGGTCTTGGAGTAGGCGAAGACGCTGACGCCGAAGCGGGTGAGCGGCGGTTCACCGAGAAACGGCAGCAACCGGTAAATCATTTCGAGTGCGTGGGCGGCACGCAGGGCGGTGGCAGCGCTGACCTTGCGGCACGGCGCGGGCAGGCCAAGCTCGGCGCAGAGTTTGCGGAGAAAGGCGTAGATTTCCACCGGCTGGCCGTTCGTCAGATGATAGATGCCCGTGGCGCGGCGCTCCGCGGCGCGCAGGACGTAATCGGCGAGCGTATCGACAAACACCAGGTCACCCATGACCGGCTGGGTGGATTGGATCAGGGGCAGGCGGCCGCGGGCCAGCGCGCGCAGGATGCGCGGAAAGACGACGGTATCGCCGGGGCCAAACACCGCGCGCGGCCGGAGGATGCACGCGCAGCCGGCGTACGCCTGCACGAGCAGTTCGCCGCGGTACTTGGCCCCGGCGTATTCATTGATGGGTTTGTCGGGGACCGGAGTCTGCTCGGTGAGCGCCAACTGATGTTCGGGACGATACAGAACGGCCGCGGATGAAATGTGGATGAGGTGGGGCTGACCGTGCGCGGTGCAGAAATCCACGACGTGTCGGGTGGCGGTCACGTTTTGCCGCTCGAACTCGCGGCGTGAGCCCCACGGCGACGATCGGCCGGCCGCGTGGACGACGACATCCGGTCGAAAGTCGATTTCGAGCGGAAGGGTCAGGTCGGCCCTGAGGTATGCCGGGACGCCGAGGGGGCGCCGGCCGAGGCCCCGCACCTCCCAGCCCTCCTCGCGCGCCCGCCGCACGATGGCGCCGCCGACGAAACCCGAGGCCCCGGTGACCAGCATTTTCATGACTCGGACCGGACGAGCCGGGGAACGCGGCGGGCAATCATCACGACAGGTTCGGGATTTGATTTCGCTGGAGTCGGGACACGACAGCGGCAACTAGCCGAGAGTCGCACTTTGGCGGGTCGTGAGGCAAACGCTTTGACGCCGGAATTCATGCGAGTGAAGCGGGGCGGGCGGACGCGGGGCGAAATTCAGCGAGCCACTCGGGGCCCGGGCCCTGGCCGCGGACGGCGGTGTCGAGACGATGGGTGGCGCCAGTGAGATATTCGATGACAGCCTCGGCGCGGGTCCAGAACTCCAGTTTTTCGAGGACGGGATTCACGAAGTTCGTAATCGGGCAGTAGAACGTGTTCTTCGGGTCGGAGTGGTGGACGCCGTGATGACGCGGCGTTTGGAGGATGTGCCAGTCCTGGAGGAAGGAGATGATCCGGCCGTTTTCCTTGCGGGTGCGGTGAGACCATTTGTGGATTTCGTTGGCGTTGATGCTCAACGCGACGAACAGGCAGAGCGGCCAGCCGAGCAATCCGAGCGGCCAGGCGATGAGCAGGATCACGACGCCGACGAGGGTGAGATCCCAGGAGCTCTGCCACCACGTCAGGTGGGTAAAGAACCGCGGGTGATGGTGGTGCACGATGTTAGGCCGGATGAACAACTTGCCGATCAGAGGCGTATCCTCGGTAAAGTAGGCGTCCTCGGCCCAGTGAATGGCGCCGGCGGCGAAGTCAGCGAGGGCGACCGTCAGGACGAACTTGAATACCGTGCGGAAGATAAGGAGAAGCAGGCTCATGGCTGGAGGGGGTTGAAGTTTTCGAAGTCCCGTTTTGCGGGAGTACCTCAAGAATATCCGAATCCCTCCAGGAGCGTGAGTTGATAAGTCTGATACCCCCCATCGATTTTGCCGATGGGGTTCCCGCCACAGAAAACCGGGGGTACGCCCGGCGGGGCTATGTCCCCTTCGGCTTCAGGTGCAGGCTCGCCAGCGGAGCGAGGTCGGCGACGATTTTCACGGGTTCGTCGCCCGCCTTCGCGTTCAGCACGAGATGCTGCGGACCGGGAGTCATCGGAAAGAAAAGACTGCCGCTGATCTGTTCGCCCGGCGCCAGGGTGTGGGGCAAGGCAATCCGCCGGCGGGTGAATTCCTGCTGCACCTTCGTTTTGTTGTCGTGGTTCATGACCGCGACGACGCCGATATCGACGATGGCAACGATGGGAATCAAATCGAGGGCCGCCACTGCGCCCGCCGAGGCGGCGCCGCCGGCGAGGGTGCTCATCCCCACGGCGTAAACGGACGCAGCGTAGACGGTCACCAGGCCGGCTCCAGCGACGAGGTGGACACCCTTTTTGCCGTACTTGTCCCAGTTGGTGTAACTCAGTTTCTCGAGCGCCCAAGGGTCGGTGCCCGGAAGCTGCGGGATGCCTTGGAAGTCATCCAGCGAGGCGCCGTGGATCGTCACGGGCCGATCGCCGGAGTTGACGACCTGGACAACGTACTCGTCCCAGCGCGCCTCGCGCTTCCACGATCCGGGGCCGTGATATACGATTACCGTATGCAGGGTCAGGTCGACCGGGGAAGTGGACGTCTTCCAATCGAGGGTTGTTGCCGGCGCGGTGTTGGCTTTGGCCATCCGGTACTTCTTCGACGTCACACAGCCCGATAGCGTGCAGAGCATGGCGATCGACAGCAGCAAGCGCAGCGCACGCGGGGTCATCGAGGCCATGGTCGTCTACGGGTGGTGAAACAGACTCGGGAGCCAGGTGGTGAGCGGGGGAAAATAGGTGATCAGGAGCACGCCGAGGAACATCACGACCAGTAGCGGGAAGGCGGCCCGCATGACTTCACCGATGGGCTTCTTGAGCCGGTACGACGAGAGGAGGAGGTTCAGTCCGACCGGCGGCGCGAGGAAACCGAGCTCCATGTTGGCGAGGAAGATGACGCCGAGGTGCACGGGATTGATGCCGAGCTGGACGCCGATCGGCACCAGCAGCGGGGCGACGACGATGATGGCCGCGTAGATTTCCACGAGGCTGCCGATCACGATCAGCACAACGTTTAGGCCGAGGAGGAAAAGCCAGCGGGAGTGGACGTGGGCTTGCGACCAAGCGGCGAGCTGGTCGGGCACTTGAGCTTCGATCAGGTAGTTGGTGAGGCCGAGGGCTACGCCGAGGATCAAAAGAATGCCGCCGATCAACAGCCCGGCCTCGGCCGCGACGCGGGGGGTGTCGCGGACAAGGTGGAGGTCGCGATGCACCAGTACCTCGATGACGAACGCGTAGCCCGCGGTGAGCGCGGCGGCTTCCACGGGCGTCGCCCAGCCGCCAAACAGGGCGGCGAGCGAAATGATGGGGAGCAGCAGCTCCCATTTCGCCGCCCAGATGGAGCGGAACGCCTCGGCGAGATCGAAGGGCGGGCGAGGTGCGGGGTTGCGGCGACCGGACCAGATGCCCCAGGCCGCAGTCATCACGATGAGCAATACGCCCGGCAGAAATCCCCCGAGGAACATCGCGCCGATGTCCACGCGCGCGATGATCGCGTAGAGAATGACCGGAAGACACGGCGGGAGCAGAATCCCGAGCGAGCCCGCGCCGGTGACCAGGCCCAGTGCGTCACGCTCCGAAAACCGGGCGCCGATCAAGATGGGCATCAGCAATCCGCCCAGCGCGAGAATCGTCACGCCGGATCCGCCGGTGAACGCGGTGAAGAATGCGCAGATGAGCACGACCGCGATGGCGGGACCGCCCGTGATCGAACCGAAGACGGCGGAGAAAACGCGCAGGAGCCGTTTGGAAGCGCCGCCCTCGGCCATGAGGTAGCCAGCGAGCGTGAAGAGCGGAATCGAGGGCAGCGCGGGATTAACTGTGAGCCGGTAGTGTTCAACCGGCATCGAGGCGATCGGCACTTCTGCGCCCCAGAAGAGGAGGAGTCCGAGTCCACCGATCATCGCGAAGATCGGCGCGCCGAGAACCGTGGCGAGCAGCAGGATACCGAGCCCAGGATACAGCAGCTTGGCTGGCGCCAGCGGCGGCCAGGCAAAGAGTGCCAGCAGTCCCGCGGCCACGAGGATCGCTACCACTTGTCCACGCCACGTCGGCCAGGTTTGGAAAAGCAACCGGACCGCGATCAATCCGAAACCAACGGGTAGCACACATTGCACCACCCACAGCGGCACACCCGCGGCGAAAATCTGGCCACCTTCGCGTTCCGCGGCGACGAATTGCGCCCCCGCAATGCAGAGGGCGGCTGCGATCGTGCCCGCGCAGGTGAAGCTTAACCACCGGGCGCGCGCCGCCCAGGGGCCTTGGAGCCACGTGACGGTGGACAACGCGAGGAGACGCTTGTCCCGCGCTGCGAGTGCCCCGCCGGCCATGCCGACAAACAACGTGAGGTGCTGCACGTACGAGCCCGAGTTGCCCAAGCCTCCGTGGAAAAATGTCCGGAGCACCACTTCTGCGAGCGGCAGTGCCACCATGATGGCCAGCGCTGCGGCCGTGATGTGATTCTCGAGAGCGACGAAGCGCGCGTGCGGCCCGCAGTCCGCGGGTTCAGCAAACGGAATCGAGGTGCCTCCCGACGGCGCGGCGTTCATTCCTTCGCGCCAGCCCGGAAGTTTTTCAGGTGCAGCTGCACCGCATCAAAGATGTCCGCTGGCACGATTGCTCCGCGGACTTTCGGCTGCAGCTGCGCTGCCAGCGCCTCCCACTCGGCCTCGGCCGCGGGAGTGAGTTTGTTCAGGTGCAAGCCATGCTGCTGCATGACGCGCACGGCCTCGTCGCTCTCCTGCCGGCCGCGCTCGCGCAGCTTGGCGCCCGTCTCGTCTGCTGCGGCCTTCATTTGGGCGCGCAGCTCCGCCGGGATTTTTTCCCAGGTATCCGTGCGAACCACGCATGCGCCCACGATCGGGGCCCAGTTCAGGTCGAGCATGTTCGGGGCTGGGCGATAGAATTGTCCGGCGAGCCCGATCAGCGGCGGCACGGCGACGGTCGTGATCATGCCTGTGTTCAGGCCGAGGAGGATGTCACCGGTCTCGAGCGACACCGGGTGGAAGCCCGCCGCCTGTTCGATCGCGAACTGCTGGGCATCCCCGGCCCAGCAGAAAACCTTCATCTTGCGAAACTCGTCGGGGTGGGTCGCGGCTTCCTTGGAGAAGAATCGCACCCAGCCCGCATCCGCCCAGAACAGCACCTCGAAGCCCTTGGCGCGCAGGCGTTCTTCCAGCAGCGGGCGGACGTGTTCCCGCACGTAATCCACCTCGGCCCAGGTGCGGAACGTCATCGGCATGATCTGCAGGCCGTTCGCGCTCGGATCGATTTCCGCCAGACCAACCGCGCTGAACATCCCGGCGTTGATCTGCTTGATGCGCAGTTTCTTCACCATCTCGGCTTCGCCGCCGAGTCGGCCGTCGGGATAAATGGTGAGCTTTACCTTGCCGTTGGAGTCCTTTCGCCAGGTTTCACCGAGCTGCTGGATGAGGGAATACTGCGCGGTGCCGCTGGGCAGGATGGTGCCGAGACGGATGGTGACGGTGTCGGCGGCAAGTCCCTGGCGGACGAAAACCAGGGCGAGGGACAACGCGACGAAACGAAGGACGGTAACGGGCTTCATGGTTTTTCGGGCGGGGTCGACTCGGGCAGGAAAAGTTCGTCAATCCGGCTGAGCAGCCAGCGGGCGCGGCGCTGCAGGACGAGATTCACGAGCCGGGTATTGGGTTCGGCATCAGGGTCGAGCGCAAGCGCGCGCTGCAGCAGGGACTGGAATTGGGCGCGGTCCTGCGCGGGCAGCGCGACGGCTTCCGCGAGGGAAACGTACGGCGCGGCGACGTGTCCGCCGCCGAGCTCGAGCGCGCGGTCAAAGTGCGCGCGGGCCTTGGCCGCGGGGTCTTTGGCGCCGGGTCGCGCCATTTCGTAAGTGATCAGAAAGCTGTGGATGGCGCCGTGGTCGAAGCTCTCATCCAGCTCGAGCGCGCGGTCGATCATTGCCTCAGCTTGGGGAAGTTCAGCGATCAGGTCGGGTCGATCCTTGGTCACGGCGATGGCGGCCGACCAGGCGGCGGCGGTCCAGTAGAGCAGCCCGACATCGTCCTTGGTGCACGTGCGCACGGCGGCGCGCGGATCGCGTCGCAGCGCCGCGGCGAAATCCGGGTGGGTGGCCTCGAGCCCGCGCAAACCGTGATCGCGCGCCCGCAGGTACAGCCGTCGCGCGCGTGCCCACATGGCCACCGCGGCGGCGTGGTCGCTGGCTTCCAGTTCATCGGCGTCCTGCTGGACAAAGGCGTAGCCGTATTGCGTGAAGCCGCTCGCGGCGGCGAGGCGGAGCCCGCGGTGATTCGGCGTTTCGGCGAGAAGGCTTTCGATCAGTTTCAGGCTGAAAGGCGCGGCGGCCTTGATCAGCTCGGGGTCATCGTCGGAGCCGTAGGAATTGCTGCCCGCAGCGATCGTGTCGCCGATGGAGTTGACGGCGCTGTGCTTGATCGTGCTGCAGCCGGAGCCGGCGCCGAGGGCAATGGCGATCAGGAAGAGTGCCCAGCGCGGGGCAGGCAGGCCAGGAAACGAGGCGTGGAGTGTTTTCATCGGCCGGGGCACTCCGTTGGGCACATCATCTGGAAAGGGTGGAGCAGGGAAAAATACCGTGCAAGCCCGCGCGCTTGGGTGGGCTAACGTCGGCTTACTTTTCATTTGCTGGTCCAGACTCCTTTTTCGTCGCCGGCTCCGGCTTCGTCGGCGGGACATCGGCGCTGACGCCGAGCGCCTCGAGATACTTCCGTTTGGCTTCGATCCGGGAGTAATCCAGCGCGATCCGGTCGGCATAACTGGTGGAAGCGTAGACCGCGGTCAGTCCGCCGCCCTCACTCGATTTCTGCGCCCAACCAAAATTGGAGCGCGAACCAAGGACCGGAATTTTTTTCCAGAGGGAGTTGAGCGTGTATTTGTTCAACATCACGTCCAGGCCTGTGGGCTCGCCGACGTAGCGTTTGACGAGCGCGTCTGAGCGCGCCTGGTCGGTCATCACATCTTCCGAGCGGATGGGGCGCGGCTCGCGCACGAGGTAGGTCGGCAGCCGGATGATGCCGTTTTGGGGTTTGTCGGCGTTCAACTTCGTCGGTGCGGGCGTCGCGGTTTTCGGGGGATCGAACTTGGGCGGGTCGCCGCCGAAAAGTTTGGCGAGCTTGGGCGACGCCACGGGTGCGGCGGGATCGGGCGCGATGGCCGTCGTGGTTTGCGCACACGCCGCCCGGCTGAGCGCCACGACAACAAGCAGGTGGCGGCAGAGTTGGACGGGACCGGCCATCGGGAGCAGAGGGAGTAACCGCGGCGGAGGATAAGTTCCGTGGGATTACCCTGCGGGGCGGATCATTCAGCGGGGGTTAACCGGATTTCCGAGAACTGGATGCCACCATCGGAGAAGAGCGTCTTGTTCTTCTTCGCGAGGTTCAGGCCTTCAGCCTGCAGCCGAAGCGAGTAGGTGCCGGCACGGGGAAAACTGAGTTGTCCAAAGTGTGTCGCGATTTGCGGAAAGTAAGTGGAGCGGAGTCCGGGCAGGATCGACTCGCGGGCGGTTTTGCGCCGCAGCGTGCGGCCGGCGGAACTGAGCCGGAGCGTGTGACCGCCGCTCCAGGGCTCGAGATGCTGGTGGGTCGTGACAACGGTGACGTCGAATTTGCCCGGATGAAGCACGGTGAAGCGCCACTCGAGCCAGTCGCGGGTATTGCGCCAGTTCTCGGTGAGGCCGTTGCCGCCCATGCGCATCTCCGGCTTTTTGGCGTTCGTGCCAACGCGTGCCATCGGCCCGATGAACGTGAGCGTGCGGTCGGGCTGCTGCAGCGTGAGCGGTTCGACTGCGGTTGCCTTCGCGAGCTGAACGGCGACGACCGTTGCTGGCTTCGTGAAACGCAGGCCGGTGAAATCGATCGTGAGGACGGGGGTGCGGGTGCCGGCGGCGGTGGTCTGTGAGAACGAGAAGTTTTTATGCGGACGGGCAAGGGCGGCGACGGAGGCCACGCGTGAACGCAACCCGTGGAGTTGAAAATGACGCGACGGCTTCGCGAAGAAATGGAAGTAGAGCGTGCGTCCCTTTGTCGTGATGCGTCCCCACGGGAAATCGTGGCGGAAGGGGCTGGGCGAGGTCCCGTGGATCGCGGCGCCATTGACGCGCAGCCACGCGCCGATGGCGCGGAGACGCTGGACGCTGGGCGCGGGGACGCGCCCGTCGGCGTCGGGGCCGATATTGAGCAGGTAATTTGAGCCCTTGCTGGTGAGATCGATTAGCGTCGTGATGAGGTTGGCGGCGGACTTCCACTCGTGGTCGTGCTTCTTGAAACCCCACGTGTGGTTGAGTGTGGCGCAGGTTTCCCAATCGCCCTCGAGCCGGCCGGGCGGGAGGAAGTTGTCACGCGGCAGGCTGTAATCTCCGAGGCCGTGGCCGATGCGGCCCGAGACGAGGCAATGCGGCTGCAGCCGTTTGACGTGGCGACGGATGGCGGCGCTCTGCTCGCGCGTGAGCGTGAGCGGCGTGTCGAACCAGATCATGCCGACCGGGCCGTAGTGCGTAAGCAGCTCGGTGAGCTGCGGCAGGACTTTTTCGCGCAGGTAGCGGTCAGGTTTTTTGTTTTCCGGCGGGTAATCCCAGGTGTTCCACGCGCCGTCGGGGTGGTGCCAGTCGAGGTCCTGCGAATAGTAAAAACAGAGCTTCACGCCCTGCCGGCGGCACTCGCGCGCCAAGTCGGCGATCGGGTCGTGGTGCCAGGGAGTGGCGTCGACGACGTTGTACGGGCACACTGACGAGCGGTACATCGCGAAGCCGTCGTGGTGCTTCGTCGTGACGACGAGGTAGCCCATGCCGGCCTCGCGCGCGAGGCGCACGATGGCGGCGGCGTCCCAGTGACGCGGATGAAACTGCGCGGCGAGCTTCGCGTAGGTCGCGACGGGGATTTTTTCGCGAAACATCAGCCATTCGCCGATGTAGGGCACGCGTTTGCCGCGCCAGACGCCGGCGGGGATGGCATACAATCCCCAGTGGATGAAGAGCCCGAACCGGGCGTCGCGCCACCACGCAAGTTCATCGCGGCCGCGTCGACGGCGGGTGGGGCGTTTGACCGCGGAGATGTCGACGGCGCGCATGGACAGCGCCATTGGACGGCGGCCGCACGCGGGCGGGCAACAGATTTCTACGCGTTACGCCGCCGCGAGCAGCGGCGGCATCGGGCAATCAAGTGCGGCGGCCACAGCGCGGAGGAGTTCGGCCTCCTCGATCAGAACCTTGCCGTCGGCGCCAACGATGTACGCGCAGGCGACGAGGACGCGCTGCTTGATCGGGCCGCTGGCGGTCGCCAGCTTGTCGAGTGCGGCGTCGAGCTGGACGAAATTGCAGGCCTCAGGGACCAGCAGCGCGAGGTCGCCCTCGTTCAACTTCAACTGGCTGGCGCCGGCGGCGAAGGCCGCGGCTGAGCCCATCCCGGAATTGCTCGCGGCGTAAGCCAGGGCGGAGAGCACGACATTGATCTGCTCCGCGACCGCGTGAAACGAGTAGATCTGCGCGCCGGCGGAAACGGGCTTTTGCCCGAGGGCGAGCGTGCGCGTGAGGATTTTCTGCAGGGAAAACTCAAAGGTTGAAACGCGGCCGTCCGCATGGACGAGTTCGTCGAGCGTATCGAGGAATGGCGCCAGGGAAGTGGAGGGAAGCTGACGCAGGGCGGGCAGGGTCAGCTGGAGCAGCGGCAGCTTGTGTTCGGGTCCAAGTCCCCGGAGCGCCGGCTCGAGTTCGACCAGCAGCTCGCGTGCGCCCTTGCCGGATTTCCTGGCCACCACGTTGCGCTGGCGTTCGCGGACGGCCTCGTCGCCGTCAAGCAGCAGGCCGTAGAGCAAAACGGCAGCCTCGGCCGGGGTCCGGGCGGCGTCGCGGAGGCGGGCGGGCACCGACGCGAGCAGGTTTTCCGCGTGGGCAATGTTCGCCGGCGCCAATGTGCCGATGGTGGCCACCATCGCGAGCGGATTGAACCCGAGGGACGGTACCTTGAGTGGCGGCGGCCGGACCGAGCCTTTCGGAAAACCCGCGTCGCGGAAGGACTCATGGGCCACGTCGACGGTTTCAGGAGGTTGAAACATTTTCCCGTCAAACTGCGGATCGATGGCGCGAATGCGTTCGGGGAGCGGCGGATGCGTGGCCCAGAGTCCGCCGAAATTGGATTCGAAGGCCTGCGCGAAAAAGAAATGGCCGATGGTGGAGCTCTTGTTGGATTCCAGCGAGGAGCCGAGCGCGTAGCCGCCGATTTTTTTCAGCGCGCCGGTAATGCCGCCCGGATTGCGGGTAAACTGCACCGACGAGGCGTCGGCGAGGAACTCCCGCTGGCGCGAAACGGCGGCCTGGATGAGCTTGCCGAAAAAATAGCCGACGTAGCCGACGATCAGCATGATGAGGCCGACGGCGCCGGCGAGGAGGACGACGCCACCGCTGCCCTTGCTGTCGCTGCGGACGCGGCCGCGGGAGATGGCCCAAAGCACGCCGCGGCCCGCGAGGCCAATGACCAGAATGCCGAAGATGAGCGAACTCAGCTCGAGGTTCAGCTTCATGTCGCCGTTGAGGATGTGGCTGAACTCGTGGCCGATGACGCCCTGCAGTTCGTCGCGCGTGAGCTTGTCGAGCGCACCGCGCGTGACCGTGACCACCGCGTCGCTGGTGGTGAGCCCCGCGGCGAAGGCGTTGATGCCGGGTTCCCCGTCGAGGACGTAAACGGCGGGCGTGGGAATGCCGGCGGCGATGGACATTTCCTCGACGACGTTGAGCAGCTTCCGCTCGGCGAGGTTGGTGGTTTTCGGGTCGATCGCGCGTCCGCCGACGCTTTCCGCCACCGCGGAGCCGCCGGCGGAAAACTCATGCCACTTCACCAGTGACGCGATGCCAACGATCAGCAGCGTGCCGACCGTGACGAAAATAAAGACCTTCGGCTGCCAGAGGTTGGTGTCCACGGATTCCGCGGAATAATACTCAGCTGAGCGATGATAACGTGACCGGCTCGCCTGGTAGTGGAGTCCGCGCACGACCCCGAAGACCGCCATGAAATAGCCCGCTGCGATCGTGCTGATCACGGCCAGCGCGAAAAGCACGACGAGGCGTCCGGTGCGTTTCTTCGCGCGGGCCTGGGCTTCGAAAAAATCCATCGGACGGTCGGGAAGTCGAAGGGCGAGGGGTCGTACGCCAGGCCGCCGAGGGCCGGATTATTGCGCCGTCACGACCACGGCCGTGCCGTAACAGAGCACTTCGGTCACGCCGGGGCTGATCTCGGTGGCATCGTAGCGCACGCCCAGAATGGCGTTGGCGCCGAGGGCCGTGGCGTGCGTGCACATGCGCTCAAAGGCATCCTGGCGCGCGTGCTCGCACAGTTCGGTGTAGAGCGTGATATCGCCGCCGAAAAAGGTCTGGATGCTCGCGCCAATGTTGCCGATGACCGAGCGCGAGCGGACGACGATGCCGCGAACGGTGCCGAGTTCCTTGGTGACCTGGCAGCCGGCGAGCGAAAAACCCGTGGTATTGGGCAGCGCGAGCATGGCGAGCAATCAGGCGAAGCTGACTTTCGGCGCGTTGCGCTCGGTCGGGTCCTCGATCTTGAACAGCTCGGCGGCCTGGAAGCCAAACATGCCCGCGAAGATGACGTTGGGGAACGTTTCGCGCGTGGTGTTGTAGGTCATCACGCTGTCGTTGTACGCCTGGCGCGCGAAGGAAACCTTGTTTTCCGTGGAAGTGAGCTCCTCGGTGAGCTGCAGCATGTTCTGGTTGGCCTTGAGGTCCGGGTACTGTTCCGAAACGACCATGAGCCGCGAGAGGGCGCCGGTGAGGCCGGTCTCGGCGGACACCAGGCTCTTCATCGCGGCTGGATCGGCCGGGTTGGCGGCGGCGGACTGCGAGGCGGCGAGGGCGATGTTGCGGGCCTTGATGACGGCTTCGAGCGTGCTGCTCTCGTGCTTCATGTAGCCCTTGGCCACCTCGACGAGGTTGGGGATGAGGTCGTAGCGGCGCTTGAGCTGGACGTCGATCTGGGCGAACGCGTTCTTGAAGCGGTTCCGCAGGGTGACGAGGGAGTTGTAGATGCCCGTCACCCAGAGGGCGAGGACAACGACAACGACGGCGAGGACGAGGAGGGTGACAAGTACAGCACTCATGGAGGTAAGGGTTGAGCGGGAAAAAGAGACGCGGGCGAGTGTGCCAGCGGAACCGGGTCGCGCCAGAAGGAACTGATTACAACGCGGTTGATTGTTTCCATCGTGTTCCGCAACCTACCGCGTCCCATGCGTTTTCGAATTTTCCCTGTCCTGTGGCTGGCGGCAGCCACGGCGTTGTGCGCGCAGGTGCCGCTCAATTCGCCGGTGCCGTTGGTCAAGGCGACGCGAGCGGCCTCGCCCGGGGACAACATCGTGGCCTTGGCCGCGGCGGACCGGGCGGCGGAGATGGGATTCCCGGCGGTGGCGGCGGAACTTTATCGCGGACTGCTGGCGCGGTCGGCGGGGGACCGGGCGCGGCTCACGATCGGGCTGGCGACGGCGCTGCTCGACGATGGACGCGGCGCCGAGGCGGAACAGGCGCTGCAAAGTTACGTGGGCGTGCGCGGGGCGGCCTGGCACGTGCGGGCGGGCCTCGCCGCCATGCAGCAGCGCAAGGTGGACGCGGCGCGGGCGGAGATGGCGTCAGTCCGGGCAGACGAAGTCACCGCGAACGACCGCGCGTGGTATTTCTATTTGCAGGGAATGCTGGCGGACGCTGCGAACGACGTGAATGGGGCGAAGGATTTTTATCAGCAGGCTGAAGCGGCCGCCACGACCAACCTGCAGCGCGCGCGATTCGTGCTCGCGCGCGAGCAGGCGCGACTGCGCCTCGGGCCGGTCACCGAGCAGGAGGCCGAGACGCAGCGGAAAAACCTGGAGCAGTTTCAAGGCCGCAAGATCGGCTATGGCATTGCGCGGACGTATGCCGCGATGCTTGACGCGCTGGGCCGGAAGGCGGAGGCGGTGGCCCTGCTGCAGCGTCAACTCGTGACGCTGCCGGCGGAGGAGCGCCAGGAGATGGACAGCACGCGGCTCGTCCTCGGCTTGATTGCCGGTGCGGAGGAGGGTCCGGGCCGGAATGCGCTTGGCGAACTCCTGCGGGACGGCGTCGACCGCGACAAGCAGCGCATCGCCCTGCAGCTGCTGGCCCGCAGCTCGGGACGCGAACCCGCGCGGACGGAATTTCGGAAGCGGCTGGACGGGCTGATTGACCAGCCCTCGGCGCACCCGATCATGGAGGACCTGTTGTTGTTCCGGGCGCAGTCGGCGCTGGCGGATCGAAACTACGCGCAGGCGGAGGACGACGCGCACGCCTTGCTGCAGAAATTCCCTGGTTCGCCGCTCAAGGCGCACGCGTATGGCGTGCTGACCGGATCAGCCTGGGCGCAGCTCCGCTACCGCACCGCCGCGGACAACGCGGACAAGGCCCGGGCCGAATTGCCGCCCGGCCCGGAGCACGCGCAACTCGGCGTCCTCGTCGCCGAGGCGTGGTTTCGCGCGCGGGATTTTCGCAGTGCGGCCGACGCCTATGCAGCAACCCTACGCGAGCCACCGGCGGGAATTCCGCCGGGCAACCTGATGTTCCAACGCGTGCTGGCCGAAATGGAGGCCGGCTCGCTGGATTCGGCGCAAACGGTGCTTGATGAATTGGCCAAAGACCCGGCCTTCGATCCCGTGAACCGCTGGCAGGCGGAGTGGAATTTGGCGCGGGCGCTGCAGACGCATGACCAGACGAAGGAAGCGTATGACCGCGTGAATCGTTTGCTCACGGACTCGCGCTCACTGCCCGGCCAGTTGCCGGCCGAGTTGCAGGCGCGGATGGCGTGGTTGCAGGCCCGACTGTCGCTCGAGGCGAACCAAGGCGAACAGACGTTGAAGCTGGTGGATGCGCTTCCGGCCAAGCTGGAAGGCCTCGCCCCGGATTTGAAAAACGAGATGGCGAGCACCAGCATGCTCCTCAAAGGCCAGGCGTACTTTGCGCTGGGTCGCGAGGCGGACGCGTTGGAGCTCATGAAGAAACTGCGGGCGGATTTCCCCCGCTCGGACGCGGCCGTTTATTCCTACCTCGAAGAGGCGGAGCATTACGGCAAGCAGGACAAGACCGTGGAGGCCCAGCAGCTGCTCACGAAACTCGCCGACGAGTTTCCGGAGAACACGTACGCGCCGTACGCGCTGTACAAGGCGGCGCTGCAAGCGGAACGCCGCGGGCAGGACGCGAACTTCGCCGAGGCCAACCGCTTGATCGAGGACCTGGTGAAGAAATACCCGTCGAGCGACCTCGTGTTCTATGCGCGCCTCAAGCAGGGCGACTTGCTGCGGAAACTGAACCAGTTCCCCCAGGCGCAGCAGGTTTACGAGTCGCTGGTTAATAATTTCAGTTCGCACAAGGACGTGATCCTCGCGCAGCTGGCGCTCGCGGAGTGCCACAACGCGCAGTCCGCGAGCGATCCGGCGCAGGCGGAGCGCGCGGTCGTGCTCTTCGAGCATTTGCGCGACCGCGTGGACGCGCCGGTGGATGTTCGCGTGGAAGCCGGCTACAACCTCGGCAACCTTTTCGCACGGAAGGGCGACGCGGCGCGGGCGGAGGAAATCTGGTGGAAGGACGTGGTGCACGAATTCCTCGTCAAGGATCCCGCGGTGGCCGCGCAGCTCGGCGTGAAGGGGCGCTACTGGATGGCGCGCACGTTGCTCGAGGTCGGCACGCTGTACGAGTCACAGGAAAAGCTCGAGCAGGCGAAGAACGCCTGGCTGCTGATTATCAATGCCCACCTGAGTCCCGGCGAGGAACTCGCCAAGGCGCGGCTCGCACGGTTCAACCTCCCGGTGGCCAAGCCATGAGCCCGCGGGATCAGCTTTCAAGTTTACGCCCCGGGGTGAACCCGGTCTAATTTTCCCCGATGTCCGTCTTCGACTTCACGCTCTTCGCCAAAGGCGGCCCGGTCATGTGGGTGCTGCTTGTCCTCGGCCTGCTCTGCCTGATCCTCGGCATTGAACGCACGCTGTACCTGCATCGCGGGCAAATTCGTTCCACGGCCTTCATCGGCGGGATCAAGAACATCCTGGCCAAGCGGCGGATCGTCGAGGCGCTGACAGTGTGCGAGGAAACGCCCGGCCCCGTGGCGGCGGTGGTCAAGGCGGCGCTACTTCATGCGGATGACAGCGCGGAAACGATGCGCTTCCACGTCCAGGAAGCGGCGATCGTCGAGTTGCCCGTGCTCGAGCGGCGGCTGGGCAGCATTGCGGCGATCGCGCAGGTGGCGCCACTCGTCGGCCTCTTGGGCACGGTGCTCGGTTTTATCACGACTTTCCTGGCTTTTGAGCGCGACTACGCCACGGCCACGGTGTTGTCGAAGGGGATGTGGCAAGCGCTGCTCTGCACGGCGGGCGGGCTGATGCTCGCGATCCCAGCGCACCTCGCGCATCATTTCCTAAGCGGTCGCGTGCGCGCGATCGTGCGCGATGTGGAGTGGTCGGGGAACGAAATCATGAAGTACTTGCTGACCGATTATCGCGGAGCCGGCCCGACGAATGGCCCGGTCGTCGAGAAATGATCACGCGCCCACTTGATCTCGCGTCCCGGATGCGGCCGGAACCGCGCCGGCTCGACACGATGTTTTATGTGAACGTCGGCGCGCTGGTGTTTTTCTTTTCGATTTTCGGCTCGAGGTTCGTGCTCGCGCCCGGCCTCGGGGTCGATTTCCAGATACCAGTCACGCAAAACGTGACCGGGACGCTGACCACGAGCACGATCAGCGTGAAAAACTCCGGCCAGATCTTCGCGGACGGCCTGCTGAGCATGGCGCAACTGCGGGAATGGCTGAAACTCGAGGCGCCAAAGTACAAGCATCCCTCCCTCCTGGTCCGCATGAGTGCGGGCGTGCCGGTGTCCTTGCAGACCGAGATCGTGAGCGCGGCCCGCGAGGCGGGTTTCGCCTCGGTCACCCTCGCGGCCGAGGAAGCCGCACCCAACGTCCCGCAGGGGCGCTGAGCGATGAACACGACGGGGCGGCAGCACCGGTGGATTTACGCGACCCTGGGTGGGGTGGTCGCATTGTTGGCCATCAGCCAGTTGTTCCGCGGCCCCGGCGTCACGCAGGTCAAAACCGTCAAGTCACCGCCCCGGCCGGCCGCGGGGATTCAGATCATCCCCCTGAAGAAAAACGACACGGTGCTGACGGACCCGACACCCCTCTACCTTCCCACCGAATGGAATGCCGGCCAGAACGCCTTGCCCGCGAATACCCAGCGCGAACCGGGTGGCTCATTCCAGGGGTATCCGGCGAAACTGGCCTTCGCGGAATCGGAGCTAAAACTCAGATTGCCCGCACCGGTGACGGTGCCGGCCCGTCCGGCCGACGCTGTGGCGCTGGACCGATCCAGTCAGTCTTTCCTGGGGGTGGGACAAGTTGACCAAGTTGTAACTCAATTAACTGATAGAAAGGCTTTTATAGAAATCGTGGATTCGAAGAGTGGCCGCCAGCTATTTAGCCAGGCGATAGGGGATGCAAACCCTCCGGCGGGAGCTTGGGAACCGTTGGAATTTCTCGTTGCCGTGGACCCGATGGGCATGGTCGGGCCGCCCGTTCTGACGGAGAGTTCGCGCGTCGCGGCGGTGGACGCATATTTCCAAAATTACCTCGTGAAAACGCTGCATGCGGGCCAGCGACTAGCGCCCGGATTTTACCGCGTTTCCATCGGCCCGTAGATTTTTTCGAGAAAGTGTCAGATTCCTGTTGACGGTGCATTTTACGGACTGCACTTTCTCACCTCTTTTTCGTTTTTTGACCCTCCCTTGGTCTGCCCAGATAGCTCAGTTGGCAGAGCACGTCCTTGGTAAGGACGAGGTCGCCGGTTCAAATCCGGTTCTGGGCTCCAGGTCAACGTCGCACGACTTCTGCGACGTAAAAATAGAGGTCAAATCACACAGTCTAAACCGCTAACGCAAACTCCACATGGCTAAAGGTACATTCGAACGCAAGAAACCGCACGTTAACGTCGGCACGATCGGCCACGTCGACCACGGCAAAACCACGCTCACGACCGCGATCCTCGCGTGCCAGGCGCGCAAGGGCCTCGCCGAGGTCAAGTCCTACGCGGACATCGCGAAGGGTGGCACCGTGCGCGATGCTTCCAAGATCGTGACGATCTCCGTCGCCCACGTGGAGTACGAGTCCGACAAGCGCCACTACGCGCACGTCGACTGCCCCGGCCACGCTGACTTCGTCAAGAACATGATCACCGGCGCCGCCCAGATGGACGGCGCGATCCTCGTCGTCTCGGCCGCTGACGGCCCGATGCCGCAGACCCGTGAACACATCCTCCTCGCCCGCCAGGTCGGCGTGCCGAAGATCGTGGTGTTCCTCAACAAGGTCGACCTCATCGACGACAAGGAACTTCTCGACCTCGTCGAGATGGAGATCCGCGAACTGCTCACCAAGTACCAGTTCGATGGCGACAAGGCCACGATCATCCGTGGTTCCGCGACCGCCGCGCTCGAGGGCAAGCCCGAGGGCGAGAAGGCGATCGCCGACCTGATGACCGCGATCGACACCGATATTCCCGAGCCCGCGCGCGAGCTCGACAAGCCGTTCCTGATGTCCGTTGAAGACGTCTTCTCAATCACCGGCCGCGGCACCGTCGCGACCGGCCGTATCGAGCGCGGCACCGTCAAGGTGAACGACACCGTCGAGATCGTCGGCCTGCGCGACACGTCCTCGACCGTCGTGACCGGCATCGAAATGTTCCGCAAGCTGCTCGATAGCGGCCAAGCCGGTGACAACGTCGGCATCCTCCTTCGCGGTATTGAAAAGGACGGCATCGAGCGTGGCCAGGTCCTGGCCGCCCCGAAGTCCATCACCCCGCACAAGAAGGCGAAGGCCGAGATCTACGTCCTCTCGAAGGACGAGGGCGGCCGCCACACGCCGTTCTTCAACGGCTACCGTCCCCAGTTCTACTTCCGGACCACGGACGTGACGGGCATCGTCAACCTGCCGAAGGGCGTGGAGATGATCATGCCTGGTGACAACATCTCGGTCGAAATCGACCTGATCGTTCCGATCGCCATGGAGAAGACCCAGAAGTTCGCCATCCGCGAGGGTGGTCGCACCATCGGGGCCGGCCGTATCACGGAGATCATCGAGTAAGCCTCCCATAACCTCTAACCCGGCACTGCCGAGGTCTCGTCACCGGGGCCTCGGCTGCGTCGTCTAAGAAAGCCATCACAGGCGTGTAGCTCAATTGGTAGAGTAGCGGTCTCCAAAACCGTCGGTTGGGGGTTCGAGTCCCTCCGCGCCTGCCAAATTCGTCCATGAACAACCCAGTCATTCGCTTCTTTAGTCGGGTCCGCATCTTTGTCGTCGAGATCAAGGATGAGCTCCTCAAGGCCACGTGGCCGACGTGGGAAGAACTGCGCGCGTCCACCGTCGTGGTGATCCTCGCGGCCGTGATCCTGGGCCTGTTCACCTCCATCAGCGATTTCGCCCTCTACAACTTCGTGGACCTGTTCACGAGGATGGTCAGCTAAGCCATGTCCAACTCCACGCCCATCGTCGCCCCCGCGAACGCCCAGTGGTTCGCCCTCCACACGCTCTCCGGCCAGGAGAACAAGGTGAAGAACTACATCGAGAAGTTCAAAAAGGCCGAGGAGCTCGACGACTCGATCTTCGAAGTGCTGCTCCCGACCGAGGTCGTCTCCGAGGTCAAGAACGGCAAGAAGAGCACGAAGGTGCGCAAGCTCTACCCGGGGTACGTCTTCATCCAGATGGTGCTCTTCGGCGAGGACAAGAAGTTGATCAACAAGCCGTGGTACTTCGTGAAGGAAGTGTCCGGCGTGATTGGCTTCGTCGGCGGCGAGAATCCCGCGCCGCTGCGCCAGGCCGAGATCGACGAGATCCGCGCCCGCATCGAGGCCGCCAACGGCAAGGAAGTGCCGAAGGTCCAGTACGCGATCGGCGAGGAAGTGAAAATCAACGACGGCGCGTTCGCCTCGCTGACCGGCCGCATCGACGAAATCGATCCCGACCGCGGCAAGCTCAAGGTTTCCGTCTCCATCTTCGGCCGCTTCACGCCGGTCGAGCTCGAATACTGGCAAGTCTCGCGCGTCACCGAGTGACGCGCGCATTTTCGAATCTCGAATCTCGATTTTCGAATTCCACACCACCCAATCAATTTTTCACCCGTAATTTCCCTAACAATCGAAAATCGAGATTCGAGAATCGAGATTCCTCATCATGGCTAAGAAGATCCAAGGTTACATCCGCCTCCAGTTGCCCGCCGGCGCCGCGAATCCCGCGCCCCCGGTCGGTCCCGCGCTCGGTGCGCAAGGCGTCAACATCATGGCGTTCTGTAAGGACTTCAACGCCCGCACCAAGGACCAGAACGGCATGATCCTGCCCGTGGTCATCACGGTGTACACGGACAAGAGCTTCACGTTCATCCTGAAGTCGCCCCCGGCGTCGGTCCTCCTCAAGAAGGCCGCCAACATCGCCAGCGGCTCGGCGCGTCCCAACCAGGACAAGGTCGGCAAGGTCACGAAGAAGCAGCTGCTCGAGATCTACAACCTGAAGAAGGCCGACCTCAACGCCCGCACACCCGAGGCCGGCATCAAGGTCATCGCCGGCACCGCCCGCAACATGGGCATCGACGTCATCGATTAATTTTTCCTCCAACCAAAACTCACCGCGGGAGTTCCACCCGGAACGTTCGCACCGCAAGGAGTCAACATGCCCAAAGCCCACAGCAAACGATACGAAAGCGCCCTCAAGGTCGCTGATCTCAACAAGGACTACCCGCTGGCGGAAGCCGTGGAAGTCCTCGCCAAATTCCCGAAGGCGAAGTTCGACGAAACCGTCGAGCTGTCCTTCAACCTCGGGGTCGATCCGACCGCCGGCGAGCAGATGGTGCGCGGCACCACGCCGCTCCCCAACGGTTCCGGCAAGAAGGTCCGCGTGCTCGTCTTCACCGACGATCCCGCGAAGGCCATTGCCGCCGGCGCCGACCACGCCGGTCTCCAGGACATGATGGCGAAGATCAACGAGGGCTGGCTCGACTTCGACGTTGCGATCGCGACGACCGAGGCGATGAAGACCGTGCGCACGATCGCCCGCGTCCTCGGCCCCAAGGGCCTGATGCCGAACCCGAAGTCCGGCACCGTGACCGACGACATCCCCGCTGGCATCAAGGCCGTCAAGGCCGGCCGCGTGGAGTTCAAGATGGACAAGGCCGGCAACATCGGGGTCGGCGTCGGCAAGCGTTCGTTCACTCCCGCCCAGATCGTCGAGAACGCCTCCGCGGTCATCGAGGCCGTCGGCAAGGCCAAGCCCACCACCTTCAAGGGTGGCAACTACATCAAGCGCGTCGCCCTTTCGTCCAGCATGAGCCCGGGCGTGCACGTCGCTTCCACCGAATTCGCCAAGTACTAACCGGAGTCCCAACCATGAGAGCCGAAAAAAATTACCTGATCGCCGAGGTTGAGACCCACCTCAAGAAATCCGATTACGTCATCCTGACCAACTTCACCAAGGTCACGGTTTCCGACGTCGCCGAGCTGCGCAAGCGCCTCGACGCCGAGAAGGCCGAGTTCCACGTCGTGAAGAACAGCTCGCTCCGCGTGGCCGCCAAGGCCCTCGGCCTGCCTGAGTTCGAAGGCTCCCTCACCGGCCCGACGGCCGTCGTCGTGGGCGGCAAAAACTCCGCCGGCGTCGCGAAGATCCTCAAGAAATTCTTCGAGGACAAACAGAAGCTCGAGGTGAAGGTCGGCGTGATGGACAAAAAGCTCATCAGCGCCGCCGATCTCGCGAAGATCGCCGACCTGCCGTCGTTCGAGGCGCTGCGCTCGCAGCTGCTCGGCCTGTTCACGCAAAACGCCGCGGCGTTCGTCCGCGTGCTCGATGCCAAGGTCAAGAAGGAGCAGCCCGCCGCTCCGGCCGCCTAAACCTCAACTTACACTTAAACCTTTAATCATTTTTCCGGCGCAAGCCGGGAAGCCCAATCCACCGGAACAGACTAGGGGATACGTCTCTTAAACGCGTTTCACTTCCCGAAACCGCTAGTCCGTCCCAAGGAGCAGTCACCATGAGCAACATCACCAAAGACCAAGTCATCGAATGGCTCTCGAGCCAGCCGGTTCTCGAACTCGCCGCCCTCGTCAAGGATCTCGAAGGCAAGTGGGGCGTGTCCGCCGCCGCCGCCGTCGCCGCCGCTCCCGCGGGTGGCGCCGCCGCTGCTGGCGCCGCCGGCGCTCCCGCCGAGGCGCAGACCGAGTTCACCGTCGTCCTCAAGGAGGCCGGCGCGAACAAGATCGGCGTCATCAAGGAAGTCCGTGCCATCACGGGCCTCGGCCTCAAGGAGGCCAAGGACCTCGTCGAGGCCGCTCCGAAGAACGTCAAAGAAAACGTCGCCAAGGCCGAGGCCGAAGAGCTCAAGAAGAAGCTCGAGGCCGCGGGGGCCAAGGTCGAACTCAAGTGACCGAAGGTCATCGCGAGCCGGTGCAGCCGGCGTGGCGATCCAGCTGGATTGCTTCGTCGCTTCGCTCCTCGCAATGACAACCCCTGCTTGGCGCCTTCATCTCTAAAACTTCCGTCCGCTTCCGGACAGGCCGGGTTCAACCCCGGCCTGTCCTTTGCCTTTTCTGCATTTGTTCTTTTGTTGGTTTCCCGCGCTTCCCGCTAACCAAGGGCAGCGCCTTCTCTTTTTCCGTCCTCTAACCTTCACCGGGAATTCTCATGGCCGACCGTAACCACTCCGAGCGCATCAACTTCGGTAAACTCCGCGAAGTCCTTCAGCCGCCGAACCTGATCGAGATCCAGATCACGTCCTACCTGGACTTCCTGCAGAAGGGCACGCCCGAGAAGCAGCGCAAGCCCCAGGGCCTCGAGGCCGTGTTCCGCGAGGTGTTTCCCATCCAGTCGTACGACGAGCGCCTGACGCTCGAGTACGTCTCGTACACGCTCGGCGAGCCGAAGAACAACGAGCTCGAGTGCCTGCGCGAGGGCATCACCTATTCCGTGCCGCTCTACGTGAAGCTCCGGCTGCGCGAGGAAGACTTCATCAAGGACGAGGAAATCTACATGGGCGAAATCCCGATGGTGACCGAGCGCGGCTCGTTCATCGTCAACGGCGCCGAGCGCGTCGTCGTCTCCCAGCTCCACCGCTCCCCCGGCATCGCGTTCGAGGTCGCTCCGCACCCGAACGGCAAGCTGCTCCATTCCTTCCGCATCATCCCGGACCGCGGCACCTGGCTCGAAGTGCAGTTCGACAACAACGACCTGCTCTACGTCTACCTCGACCGCCGTCGCCGCCGCCGGAAGTTCCTCATCACGACGCTGCTCCGCGCCGTCGGCTTCTCGAGCGACCTCGACCTGCTGAATCTCTTCTACGACATCAAGGATCTGAAGGTCTCCAAGGCCCTCGACCTCGAGAATGTCTCGTCGCTCGTCCTCGTCGAGGACGCCATCGATGCCCAGAAGGGCGTTGTGCTCGCGCGCGCGTTCGAGCCGCTCACGAAGGCGATTGTCCGCACGTTCGAGAAACACGACATCTCTTCCATCCGCGTGATCGACACCGCAGTCGACGAGGGCGCCATCATCCGCGCACTCAAGAAGGATCCGACCCGCAACGAGGAGGAAGCCCTCAAGGAAATCTACAAGCGCCTGCGTCCGGGCGAGCCGCCGACCACGGCGAACGCCAAGGCCCTGCTCAAGCGCCTGTTCTTCGACCCGAAGCGCTACGACCTCGGGCGTGTCGGCCGGTACAAGATCAACCAGAAGCTCGGCCTCAAGGCCGAGATCGAGCAGCGCGTGCTCGAGAGCGCTGACATCGTCGCCGCCACGAAGTACCTCGTCCGCCTGAAGAAGGGTGAGGGCGTCGTCGACGACATCGATCACCTCGGCTCCCGCCGCGTCCGCACCGTGGGCGAACTCCTCGCCAACCAGTGCCGCGTCGGCCTCAGCCGCACCGAGCGCCTCGTGCGCGAGCGCATGACGATGTACGACCAGAGCGTCGACTCGATCACGCCGCAGAAGCTCATCAACCCGAAGGCGCTGACGACCGTCATTCGCGATTTCTTCGCGCGCAGCCAGCTGTCGCAGTTCATGGACCAGATCAACCCGCTCGCCGAGGTCACGCACAAGCGCCGCCTCTCCGCACTCGGGCCGGGAGGTCTGAATCGCGAACGCGCCGGCTTCGAAGTCCGCGACGTCCATCCGTCGCACTACGGCCGCATCTGCCCGATCGAAACCCCCGAGGGTCCGAACATCGGCCTCATTAATTCCCTCTCGACCTACGCCCGCGTGAACGAGTTCGGCTTCATTGAAACGCCGTACCGCCTCGCGAAGGACGGCCGCGTGACCGACAAAATTGAGTACCTCACCGCCGACCAGGAGGAAGGCAAAGTCATCGCCCAGGCCAACGCTGAGATCGATGAGAAGGGCCACTTCGTCGGCAAGGTCACCGTCCGCCAGGACGGCAACTTCCTCGAGGTGCCCGCCAGCGAGGTCCACCTGATGGACGTCTCGCCCAAGCAGGTCATCTCGATCGCCGCCGGCATGATTCCGTTCCTCGAGCACGACGATGCGAATCGCGCGCTCATGGGCGCGAACATGCAGCGCCAGGGCGTGCCGCTGCTCCAGGCCGAGTCGCCGTTCGTCGGCACCGGCATCGAGGAGCGCGTGGCCCGCGACTCCAAGATCGTCGTGGTCGCCGAGGAATCCGGCGTCGTCGCCTCCGTCGATGCCAAGCGCATCGTCGTCACCAAGGACGGCGACCTGCCGCGCACGGTGAAGCACGACCCGAAGAACCACGTCGGCGTCTACGAGCTGCGCAAGTTCATGCGCTCGAACGCCGGCACGTGCTTCAACCAGAAGCCCATCGTCAAGCTCGGCCAAAAGATCAAGGCCGGCCAGATCATCGCGGACGGTCCGTCGACCGACCAGGGTGAGATGGCGCTCGGCCGCAACGTCCTCGTGGCGTTCATGCCGTGGAACGGCTACAACTTCGAGGACGCGATCCTCATTTCCGAGAAGGTGCTCCGCGAGGACATCTTCACCTCGATCCACATCCAGGAATTCGAGGTCACCGCCCGTGACACCAAGCTCGGGCCCGAGGAAATCACGCGCGACATCCCGAACGTCGGCGAAGAGGCCCTCAAGAACCTCGATCACAACGGCGTCATCCGCATCGGTGCGGAGGTGAAGCCCGGCGACATCCTCGTCGGCAAGATCACCCCGAAGTCCGAGACCGAGCTCGCGCCCGAGGAAAAACTCCTTCGCGCCATCTTCGGTGAGAAGGCGGCGGACGTGAAGGACACCTCCCTCGTCGTCCCGTCCGGCGCCGCCGGCATCATCATGGACGTCAAGGTCTCCAGCCGCGTCGACTTCGAGAAGGAGCGGCTGTCGCCCTCCGATCGCCGCCGCCAGGCCAAGCAGATCCAGGAAGAGTACAAGACGCAGATGGACAAGCTCCGCGAGGGGCTGACCGAGGCGCTCTCCAACATCCTGCTCGGTGAGAAAATCCCGCTCGACGTCATCAACGGCGAGTCCGGCGAAATCATCATCCCGGCCAACCGCAAGATCACCAAGACGCTCCTGCGCAAACTCGCGGCCGTCTCCAAGCACGTCCAGATCGACCCGTCCCCGGTTCGCATCAAGATCATGGAGATCATCGGCTCGTACCAGACGAAGTTCGACGAGCTCGAGGGCGACCGTGAACGCAAGATCTCCTCGATCGAAGCCGGCGAAGACAACGGCGACGGCTCGATCAAGCAGGTCAAGGTCTACATCGCCACGAAGCAGAAGCTCGAGGTCGGTGACAAGATGGCCGGCCGCCACGGCAACAAGGGCGTGGTCGCGAAGATCGTGCCCGAGGAAGACATGCCGTTCCTCCCGGACGGCACCCCGATCGAGATTTGCCTCAACCCGCTGGGCGTGCCTTCGCGCATGAACGTGGGCCAGGTGCTCGAGACGCATCTCGGCTGGGCCTGCAAAAAGCTCGGCATCAAGGTCGCGACGCCCGTGTTCGACGGCATTCCGGAAAAGAAAGTCCGCGAATACCTCAAGGACGCGAAGCTCCCGCCCTCGGGCAAGAGCATGCTCCTCGACGGCCGCACCGGCGAGAAACTCGATCAGGAAGTGGTCGTGGGCTACATCTACATGATGAAGCTGAACCACCTCGTGTCGCATAAGATCCACGCGCGCGCGGTCGGCCCGTACTCCCTCGTCACGCAGCAGCCCCTGGGCGGCAAAGCCCAATACGGCGGCCAGCGCTTCGGCGAAATGGAAGTGTGGGCGCTCGAGGCCTACGGCGCGGCGCACACGCTGCAGGAACTGCTCACCGTCAAGTCCGACGACGTGCAGGGCCGCACCAAGATCTACGAGTCGCTCGTCAAGGGCGACAACACGCTGCAGGCCGGCACGCCCGAGTCCTTCAACGTCCTGATCAAGGAAATCCAGTCGCTCGGTTTGGACATCAAGCTGAACAAGCGCGATTCCCTCGGTTTCGGCACCTGAGCCGGAACCGCCCTTTCATCAACGTACCTGTCGGAATATCTTAAAAAATGAGCATCCAACCTGCAGACGCCGCCGCCTCCACCCGCGATGAGGCTCGTTCCGTTATCGGCCTCGAGGAATCCGCGTTCGATTGCGTGTCGATCACCGTCTCGTCCCCCGAGACCATCCGCAAATGGTCGAAGGGCGAGGTCAAGAACCCGGAGACGATCAACTACCGCACCTTCAAGCCCGAACCGGGTGGTCTTTTCTGCCAAAAGATCTTCGGCCCGGTGCGCGACTACGAGTGCGCGTGCGGCAAGTACAAGCGCATCAAGTACAAGGACGTCGTGTGCGACCGTTGCGGCGTCGAGGTGACGATCGCGCGCGTTCGTCGCGAGCGCATGGGCCACATCGAGCTGGCCGTGCCGGTCTCCCACATTTGGTTCCTCAAGAGCATGCCGAGCCGCCTCGGCCTCCTGCTCGACATGACCGCCCGTTCGCTCGAGCGCGTCATCTACTACGAGAACTTCATGGTCATCGATCCGGGCAAGACGCCGCTCGAGCCGCACCAGCTGCTCACCGACACCGAGTATCGCCAGGCGATCGACGAGTACGGTGACGACTCGTTCGTCGCCAAGATGGGCGCTGAGGCCGTCCGCGATGCGCTCACGAAAACCGACATGGAAGCCACCGTCGTCGAGCTCCAGGAGCAGATGCGCGCGACCAAGTCGAAGCAGATCAAGAAGAAGCTATCGAAGCGTTTGAAGGTCATCCAGGGCTTCATCCACTCGAAGTCCCGTCCGGAGTGGATGGTCCTCGAAGTCCTCCCCGTGATCCCGCCGGACCTCCGTCCGCTGGTTCCGCTCGAGGGTGGCCGCTTCGCGACCTCCGATCTCAACGATCTCTACCGCCGCGTCATCAACCGCAATAACCGGTTGAAGAACCTGATGCAGCTGAAGACGCCCGATGTCATCATCCACAACGAAAAGCGCATGCTGCAGGAAGCGGTCGACGCGCTCTTCGACAACGGCCGCCATGGCCGCCCGGTCACCGGTGCGGGCAACCGCCCGTTGAAGTCGCTCTCCGACATGCTCAAGGGCAAGCAGGGCCGTTTCCGGCAGAACTTGCTGGGCAAGCGCGTGGATTACTCGGGCCGCTCCGTCATCGTCATCGGTCCCGAGCTCAAACTCAACCAGTGCGGCCTGCCCAAGAAGATGGCGCTCGTCCTCTTCGAGCCATTCATCATCCGCCGCCTCAAGGAACTCGGCTTCGTGCACACCGTTCGCGGTGCCCGCAAGATGATCGAGAAAAAGTCCCCGGAAGTCTGGGACATCCTCGAGGAGGTCACGAAGGGCCACCCGGTGCTGCTCAACCGCGCGCCGACGCTCCATCGTCTCTCCATCCAGGCGTTTGAGCCCGTCCTCATCGAGGGCGAGGCCATTCGCGTCCACCCGCTCGTCTGTACCGCGTACAACGCGGACTTCGACGGCGACCAGATGGCCGTGCACGTGCCGCTCTCCCTCGAGGCGATCATGGAGTGCAAGCTCCTCATGATGGCGACGTCGAACATCTTCTCGCCGTCCTCGGGCAAGCCCATCCTCACGCCGTCGCAGGACATCGTCCTCGGCGCCTACTACCTCACGATCGAGCCGCGCAAGAAGCCCTCGAAGAACGAGCGCGTGCCGGTCCTCAGCGGACTGCACGAGGTGCTCTTTGCGGTGGCCGATGGCGCGCTGAAGAAGCACGACTGGGTCGACGTCCCCAACCCGGACTTCGGTCGTTCGACCGTGTTCGGCAAGAGCGACAAGAAGACCATCCGCACCACCGTTGGCCGCGTGATCTTTAACCAGATCTGGCCGAAGGAGTTGGGTTTCGTAAACTTCCCCGTGCCGAAGGCCAAGCTCGGCGATCTCATCCTCAACACCTACAAGGTGGCGGGCGAGGTCGTCACGGTTGAGACCCTCGACAAGCTCAAGGAGCTCGGCTTCCAGACCGCCATGCAGGCGGGCATCTCGATCGGCATCGATGACATGATCATCCCCGAGTCGAAGAAGGAAATCGTCCACGACTCCCGCAAGAAGATCGCCGAGATCGAAGCCCAGTTCAACAAGGGCATCATCACCGACGGCGAGCGCTACAACAAGGTCGTCGACATCTGGACCGGCGCGACCGACAAGATCGCGAAGGAAGTCTTCGCCAAGCTCGAGAACAACGATGGCAAGACCGAGGTTAACCCGGTCTACATCATGATGGACTCCGGCGCGCGTGGTAACAAACAGCAGGTCCGCCAGCTGTGCGGCACCCGCGGTCTGATGGCCAAGCCCTCCGGCGAAATCATCGAGCGCCCGATCCTGTCCTCGTTCCGCGAGGGCCTCACGGTGCTCGAGTACTTCATCTCCACCCACGGCGCCCGCAAGGGTCTCGCGGACACCGCCCTCAAGACGGCTGACGCCGGCTATCTCACCCGCAAGCTCTGCGACGTGGCGATGGACGTCATCATCGCCGAGGACGATTGCGGCTCCCGCGACGGCGTGTGGAAGAAAGCCATCTACGAAGGTGACGACGAAATCGTCGGCCTGAAGGAGCGCCTCATCGGCCGCTTCTCCAGCGATGATGTCACGAACCCGATCAATCCTTCCGAAGTCCTCGTCGGTTCCGGCGAGCTTATCACCGAGGAAATCGCCGCGAAGATCGACGAGGTCGGCATCGAGCGCGTGAAAGTCATGTCGCCGCTCACCTCGACGAGCCAGCACGGTATCGACGGCAAGTCCTACGGCATCAATCCCGCCACCAACAAGGTCGCGAAGATCGGTGACTCGGTCGGCATCATCGCCGCCCAGTCCATCGGCGAGCCGGGCACGCAGCTCACCATGCGCACGTTCCACATCGGTGGCGTCGCCACCGGTGGGTTCAAGACGCCTGAGATTCGCGTCCGCGCGAGCGGCATCGTCAAGTACCGCGGCCTCCGCCTGGTGGCCACGGCCGACGGCGCCAACATCGTCCTCAACAAGACCGGCTCGATCCAGATCCTCGACGCCGACGAAAAGGAACTCGAGAGCTACAACATCGTGGTTGGCTCGTTCCTGCACGTCGGTGACGGCGAGAAGATCGACAAGGGCGCCGTCCTCGCGCAGTGGGACCCGTACAACATTCCCGTGCTCTCCGAAAAGGGCGGCACGCTCGTGTTCAAGGACATGATCCCCGGTGTCACGGTGAAGCGCGAACTCGACGAATCGTCGGGCCGCATCGCCACGGTCGTCATCGAGCACAAGGAAGATCTCAATCCGCAGGTCGAAATCCGCGACGCGAAGAACAAGCCGCTCGCGGCCTATTCGATTCCCGTCGGCGCGCAGATCGCCGTCAACGAGGGCGACACCATCGCCCCCGGCGCACTGCTCGCGAAGACGCCCCGCCAGGCGTCCAAGACGAAGGATATCACCGGTGGTCTCCCGCGCGTGGCCGAGCTGTTCGAAGCCCGCCGCCCGAAGGAAGCCGCCGAGATGTCCCGCATCGACGGCATCGTGTCCTTCGAGGGCACTGTGCGCGGCAAGCGCAAGCTCGTCGTGAAGAACGAGGAGACCCAGCAGGAGGAAGAGCATCTGATCGCCACCGGCCGGCACATCATCGTGCAGCCCGGCGACGTCGTGCACAAAGGCCAGCACCTCACCGAGGGCGCCGCCGACCCGCACGAGATCCTCGAGATCCTCGGGCCGTCCGCGCTCTACGACTTCCTCATCTCGCAGGTGCAGGAGGTCTACCGGCTGCAGGGCGTGACGATCAACGACAAGCACATCGAGATCATCATCCGCCAGATGCTCCGCAAGGTCCGCATCACCGATCCGGGTGACACGGAAAACTTCTGGGGCGAGCAGGTGGACCGCACCGCGTTCCTGGCTGAGAACAAGCGCATCGAGGAGGCCGGCGGCAAACCCGCCGAGGCCGAGCCGATCCTCTTGGGCATCACCAAGGCGTCCCTCGAAACCGAGAGCTTCCTCGCGGCCGCCTCCTTCCAGGAGACGACGCGCGTCCTCACCGATGCCTCGACGCTCGGCAAGGTCGACATGCTCAAGGGCTTCAAGGAAAACGTCATCATGGGCCACATGATCCCGGCCGGCACCGGCATGCCGTACTACTCGCGGCTCAAGATCACGCTGCCCTTCGGCGCCGAGCTCCCCGTCGAGGAGCCCGCCAAAGCCACCGAGGCCAGCTGAGGCGTCTCAAAGTCCAAACTTCAAAGCCGCGGATTCCTTCGGGGATCCGCGGCTTTTTCTTTGTGATGGGGGAGTGCGTCCCGTTACTTTTTGCAAAGATGACCCCCGAACTGAAGCCTGTCGAAGAGGCGGTTCATTCCATTTTCGGTTTCATCCAACGTACGGCTGAGCCTTCTGACACGGGCGTCACGTGGGAAACCATCGATTACGAAAACAAGCCGCAGCACGACATCAGCGTTTTCAACGGTGTGGGTGGAATACCGTTTTTCCTGAACGACTATTTCAAGTGCCACGGAAATCCGGCGGCCTTGGAGCTGAGCCAGGGAGCCGTCGATTGGTGTGCGAGTTTTCGGGGGAAGCATTACCGCCGGGGACTGCACATGGGACAAACTGGTGCCGCGCTGGGCGCACTGCACCGCGCCATGGTCACGGGCGCGAATGCCCCGGCGTTTTCCGTCGCCAACGCGCGCTTCATTCTGAGCGAACCCCCGGGACCGATCACCGATCTGCTCGGTGGCGAAGCCTCCAACGGGCTGTTTTTGCTGAAGTTGTGGTCGCACACGCGAGAAGCGGAATACCTGCGGGGCGCTGAGCGATGTGGCGTTTGGTTGGAGTCGCAGATGATCCGGGATGAGCGCGGGACTTATTGCCTTAATCACCAGCATCTTAGGACAGGAAATTGGGCTAGAATTTTCCTGGGTGCCGCCCACGGCCAGTCCGGGATCGCTCATTTTCTGGTGGCTCTCGCTGAACAGACCAGGATCGAACGCTGGGCGAACCTCGCTCGGGAGCTTCTCGCGACGATCACGCGGTATGCCCGGACCATCCATGGCGGCTCGAACTGGCCGGGCACCATCTGCCAGGAGGAAATGACGCGCTGTCAGTGGAGCCATGGAGCCGTGGGCATTGGGCTGACTTACCTTTACGCTCATCGAGTTCTGGGCGAAACCGCTTATCTTGAGACGGCGATCAAGGCCGCCGAAGCGACCTACGGATACGGCGACTACCGGCAAAATTACACCCAATGCACCGGTCTCGCGGGGAGTGGCGAGCTGTTCATCGAAACCCACCGCGCGACGGGAGATCCACGCTGGCGGGAACGTGCCATAGAATTCGCCCACCGGTCTCTCGCCTACAGGGAATCCACTCCGGCCGGCGATGCTTGGCCGACGGATGCGAAAGGACTCTATTCCGCCGATTTCGATTACGGGGCGGCGGGAGTTGGTCATTTCTTCCTTCGGTTATGCTCCGCAGAGCCGATTCCGATGCCGATGATGTGATCGCTCCCTGCACTACAGAGTAGTGCGAAGCGGACGGAAGATTGGGGCCGAGTCCGGGGTCAGGTTATAACCTTTAAAGGCCGAGCCCGAGGTCAGGTTTTAACCTTTAATGTCCGCGCGAGTTTTCGGAGCTCTTGAAGTTCGGCGTGGCGCCGCGAGCGAAAGGCCTTCTGCCGGGCGGCATTGGCTTGGCGGAGTTCCTCGCGGGTCTTGGCCGGCCGGCCGGCAGAGAGCGTCAGCGGAAAGTCCACCACCGGCGTGAATAGGTTGCGTGATTTGAACGGCGCAGGGGAGTCGCGCAGGGCGGCGAGACGGGAGGTCGTATCCTTACTGGAGCTGGCAAACCACGGTTCAGGCGAAATCCGGCCGACGGTCCACGACGGGACCTGCCGACCGATCTTGTTGGCCGCATGTTCGGCGTAGGCAGCCAGCCATGCATCCGCCACTTTGCCCTCGGGAAAGCGCCTGGCCAGGCGAGAGGGGGCGTCATGGACCGCAGCTTCCACGCGTGGACGCGAGCGCAGCGTGCGCACGTAATGCAGCCAGTCCTGAAAATTCCGGCCGAATTCCTCGAGTGTGTCGGAACGCTCGGCGACTTGAGTCAAGGTGAGAGGGCGGGGGGTCATGTTTTTTCCTCCTGGAGGACTTGCTGCACGAGCGTGCGCGCGCGATCGCCCAGAGCATCTTCGGGAAAGAACCGGGCAAATCCTTCTTCGACAGCGCTGAGGGATGCGGGGCGCGTTTTTCGGAGCAGAAAGAGGATGTCGGCTTCGTCGCCGGCATAACCGGGCAAGGGCGCACGGCAGGCGCGCAGTTTGAGCGCCAGCAGATAGGCTGCGGTCGGCGTCGAAACTCTGAGGCCGGGACCAAAATCTTCGCTGGTCAGCCGGCGCTTGTCTTCCTTGGCCGCCACAAACTGGCGGACGTGATCGTTGAGCCAGTCCTCGGGCAGATTTTGTTCTTGGGCGACAACGGCTGCGAGACGTTTACCGGCCGCGGCTGGACGCACGAGCGCATCGACGTCCTTGGTCGAGTCCCTTGAGCCGTACACGAGCGTAAAGACTGCTCCGCCATACAGTGAAACTTCCAGCGTGAGGCCTTCGGCATGCGCCAATTCCCCCAAGCGGCGGAGCGCTTGGAGTAGACGAGCTTTGCTGAGGGCTTCGTATGGCATAGATAAATCGTTACGTAATGATTTATCTATTTTCAAGCGCGAAAGTCCGGAAGCCTGATGTCACGGGCGTAGGAGACCGCACCCAGAGCCCTCAAATGGTCCCGATCGGGAAGGGTATGCGTGGCATCGCCCCGAGATTGTGAATAACTCCGCCGTGTTTTCCCTCCGCCCACGCTTGCTTGGGATAAATCGGCAGAAATCGTTAAAAAACCGGGTTTCGGGCTTGTGTTTCGGGTCTTGGCGGTGATTTTCGCCCTCCCTTTTTCTTCTGACGGTCACCGGCCCAACGGCTGGAAGACGCTTAGAATTTGTCGCCAGCCGGGGCCAAATCCCGGGTTTGGCGAAACCTGCTGCTATTTGCTAAAAAGTTCTTGCCGAGCTTTTGGGCCAAGGTAGCTTTTTCCTCTTTTCCCTCCGAATTCCACTCTCCCAGACACTCATGCCGACCATCAACCAGCTCGTCCGCAAAGGCCGCCGCAAGGTCCGTACCAAGTCGAAATCCCCCGCCTTGGCCGGTAACCCGTTTCGCCGCGGCGTGTGCGTGCAGGTCATGACCCGTACCCCGAAGAAGCCGAACTCCGCCATCCGCAAGGTCGCAAAGGTTCGCCTCACCAACGGCAACGAAGTCATTTCCTACATTCCGGACGAGGGCCACAACCTCCAGGAGCACTCGATCGTGCTCGTGCGCGGCGGCCGCGTGAAGGATCTCCCCGGCGTGCGTTATCATATCGTCCGCGGTACCCTCGACGCCACCGGCGTTGAGAAACGTCGTCGCAGCCGGTCCAAGTACGGCGTCAAACGCCCGAAGACCGCCAAGTAATCAACCGTTCTTTCCTAGACACCATTCGCCATGTCACGCCGCCACAGAGCTGAAAAGCGTCAAGCCGCCCCCGATATCCGTTACAAGAGCCCGCTCGTCGCGCACTTGGTCAATGTCATCATGCAGGACGGCAAGAAGAACCTTGCCCAGCGCATCGTCTACGGCGCCTTCGAGAAGGTCTCCGAGAAACTCGAGAAGGGCGACCCGGTCGATCTCCTCCTTGGCGCGCTCGAGAACGCGCGTCCCCGTCTGGAAGTGAAGAGCCGCCGCGTCGGTGGCGCCACCTACCAGGTGCCGATTGAAATTTCGTTCGAACGCCAGGAGAGCCTCGCGCTCCGTTGGATCGTCTCCGCCGCCAGCACCCGCAAGGGCGTGCCGATGCGTGACGCCCTCGCCGCCGAGATCATCGACGCGTACAACAACACGGGCTCGGTCGTGAAGAAGAAGGAAGACACCCACAAGATGGCCCAGGCGAATCGCGCCTTCGCCCACCTCCGCTGGTAATCGTAATCAGGTTCTTTGCCCATGTCCGCTGCTCCCGTCATTACTGTCGTCACCGACAAGACCAAGGTCTCGCCGGTCAACTCGCCCAAACGCCCGTTCCCGCTCGAGTGGACGCGTAACATCGGCATCGCCGCGCACATCGACGCCGGCAAGACGACCACCACCGAGCGCATCCTTTTCTACTCCGGCGCCGTCCACAAGATGGGTGAGGTCCACGAGGGCACCACCGTCACCGACTGGATGGAACAGGAGCGCGAGCGCGGCATCACGATCACCGCCGCCGCCATCTCCTGCGCCTGGAACGCCTCGTGGGGTCCCTGGAAGGGCATCAAGCAGCGCATCAATATCATCGACACTCCCGGACACGTGGATTTCACGGCTGAGGTCGAGCGCTCACTCCGCGTTCTCGACGGCGCCGTTGCCGTATTCGACGCCGTCGCCGGCGTGCAGCCCCAGTCGGAGACCGTCTGGCGCCAGGCCAACAAGTACAAGGTCCCGCGCATTGCGTTCATCAACAAGATGGACCGCGTCGGCGCCGATTTCTTTCACTGCATCGACGACATCCGCAACAAGCTCAAGGCGAACGCCCACGCGATCTTCCTCCCCATCGGCAAGGAAGAGGGTTTCTCCGGCCTGATCGACCTCGTGCAGATGGTCGCCTACATTTTCCCGGCCGAGGACAAGGATCTGGGCCTCAATCCTGTTACGTCCGAAATCCCGGCTGAGCTGATGGCCCAGGCCAAGGAATACCACGAGAAACTCATCGAGGCCGTCAGCGATTTCGATGACGTGATCGCCGAAAAGTATCTCTCGGGCCAGAAGATCGAGGTCAACGAGCTGATGCTCGGCGTCCGCAAGGCCACCATTTCCCTCCAGTTCACCGGCGTCATCCCGGGCTCCGCTTTCAAGAAGAAGGGCGTGCAGCGCCTCCTCGACTGCGTCGTGAACTACCTGCCGAACCCGATCGACGTCCCGCCGATGCATGGCCAGGACAGCGATGGCAAGGACGTCTTCGCGACCGTCGACGACAAGGCCAAGATGGCCGGTCTCGCGTTCAAGCTCTGGACCGACCCGTTCGTCGGCAAGATCGTCTTCTTCCGCGTTTACACCGGCATGCTCCCCAAGGGCATGTCACTCTACAACCCGCGCACGCGCCGCTCCGAGCGCGTTTCCCGTCTCGTGCTGATGCGCGCGATGGATCGCGAGGAAATTGACGTGGCTTACGCGGGCGACATCTGCGCGCTCGTGGGCGTCAAGGATGTCATCACCGGCGACACGCTGTGTGACGAAGATTTCGACATCCGCCTCGAGCCGCCGTCCTTCCCCGAGCCCGTCATCTCGATGTCCATCGAGCCGAACTCCAAGGCTGACCAGGAAAAGATGGGCACCGCGCTCCAGCGCCTCGTGGCCGAAGATCCGACCCTCCGCGTTTCGACCGATCCGGACAGCGGCCAGACGATTCTTTCCGGCATGGGCGAGCTCCACCTCGACATCATCCGCGACCGCATGAAGCGCGAGTTCAAGGTCGAGGCCACCGCCGGCAAGCCGCAGATCGCCTACCGCGAGACGGTCACGAAGGCCGCCGACGCCGAGGGCAAGTTCATCCGCCAGTCGGGCGGCAAGGGCCAGTACGGCCACGTCTGCATCAAGCTCGAACCAAACGAGAAGGGGAAGGGCATCGAAATCCTCGACGAGATCGTCGGCGGCGCCATTCCGAAGGAATTCATCAAGCCCTCGATCGCGGGCATCATGGAAGCCTGCAACAACGGCACCGTCGCCGGTCACCCGGTCGTCGACGTTAAGGTGCACATCATTGACGGTTCATTCCACGAGGTCGACTCGTCGGAACTCGCGTTCAAGATGGCCGGCATCTTCGCGTTCAAGGAGGCCATGAAGAAGGCCAACCCGATTCTGCTCGAGCCCATCATGGGCGTCGAAGTCACCACGCCGGAAGATTACCAGGGCGACCTCGTCGGCGACATCAACCGCCGCCGCGGTGCCATCAGCGGCATGGAGAACAAATCGGGCGCGTGCATCATTACCGCCACCGTGCCGCTCGAGATGCTGTTCGGCTACGTCACCGATATCCGCTCGCTCTCGAAGGGCCGCGCCAGCGCGTCGATCACGCCGTCCCACTTCGAGCAGGTCCCCAATTCGCTGCTCGCCAAGATCGTCGAGTCCTCCACCAAGGCCCCGGCCCGTACCTAACCCTCGTTCTTTGTCTCCCATGAAAGGTCAACGCATCCGCATCAAACTCCAGGGCTATGACTACCGCGTCATTGACCAGTCCGCCCTCGAGATCGTCGAGACCGCCAAGCGCTCCGGCGCCCGCGTCTCCGGCCCCATTCCGCTGCCGACCCGCATCGAAAAGCTGTCCGTGAACCGCTCGCCGCACGTCGACAAGAAGTCGATGGAGCAGTTCGAAACGCGGACGCACAAGCGCCTCATCGATATCATCGAGCCCACCGCGCAAACGGTGGACGAGCTCAAGAAACTCAACCTCCCGTCCGGCGTCGACATCACCATCAACGTCTAAACTTTTTAACTTAACACGTTAGCAGTTGCCTGTGTCCCCCCGTGGGACCGCCAGGTTTCGACTAATGTAGGTCGTTAAACGGAAATTCTTCCACCTACCGCTTAGCCCATGATCTCATCCCTTCTAGGCAAAAAAATCGGCATGACCCAGGTCTACGACGCTCAAAACGTCCTAGTCCCGGTCACCGTCGTAGAGGCTGGTCCCTGCGCCGTCGTGCAGGTCAAGACCACGGAAACTGACGGCTACAACGCCGTCCAGATTGGCTTCTCGAAGAAGAAGGCCAAGAACACCTCCAAGGCCGAAGCCAGCCACGCTTCCAAGGCCGGTCTCACCGACACGCCCCGCGTGCTCAGCGAAGTCCGCCTGACCGACGCGCCCAAGCTCAAGGTCGGTGACATCGTCACCGTGACCACCTTCACCGAGGGCCAGCTCGTCGACGTCATCGGCGTCACCAAGGGCAAGGGATTCCAAGGCGTCGTCCGCCGCTGGCGCGTCGCCGGCGGTCCCGCCGCGCACGGCTCGATGTTCCACCGCCGCATCGGTTCGATCGGCATGCGCCAAACCCCCGGCCGCGTCTGGAAGAACCAGCACATGCCCGGGCACATGGGCCAGGAGGCCCGTACGGTCCAGAATCTCCGCGTGGTGAAAATCCTCGCCGACAAGAACCTCATCCTGGTCAAGGGCGCGATCCCGGGCGCGAACGGTGACGATGTCATCGTCCGCTCCGCCATCAAGGGTCAGCCGAAAGCCGCCAAAGCCTAACCCGGAGCACCGACCATGAAACTCACTGTTTTTAATTCCGCAGGCACGTCGAGCAGCGAAAAGGATTTCGGGCTGCCCGTGTTCGAGGGCGACAAGGGCCTCCAGGCCGTGAAGGAAGTCATCGTCGCCATCAACGCCAACAACCGCCAGGGCACGCACTCCACGAAAACCCGTGGCGAAGTCCGCGGCGGTGGCAAGAAGCCGTGGCGCCAGAAGGGCACCGGCCGCGCCCGCGCCGGCTCCATCCGCTCGCCCTTGTGGGTCGGCGGTGGCGTCGTGTTCGGCCCGAAGCCGCGCGACTACTCCAAGAAGATCAACGGCAAGGTGAAGTCGCTCGCGTTCAGCCGCGCCCTCTTCGACCGCGCTTCGGCCGGCGAAATCGCCGTGATCGAGGCGTTCACCGCCAAGGACGCGAAGACCAAGGCCATGCACGAGGTCGTCACGCGCATCGCGCCCAAGGGCCGTGTGCTTCTGGTCGACGCGCCGTTCGCCGCCGAAACCACCCGCGCTTCCCGCAACATCGAGCGCGTCTCTCTCCAGGAGGCGGCCAAGCTCAACACCTTGGACCTCGCGCAGTATTCCAAGATCATCGTCAGCACCAAGGCGCTCGAGGCGATCATCGCCCGCGTCACAGGAGACAAGAACTGATGAACGCCAACCAAGTTCTCAAACAGATGCTTCTCTCCGAGAAGTCGTCCAAGCTCAGTTCCGAGCTCGGCCAGTACACCTTTGAGGTGTTCCGCTACGCCAACAAGCACGCCATCGCCGAGGCCGTGGAGAAGACCTTCAAGGTCACCGTCCGCCGCGTGAACGTCCAAAACTATCCCGGCAAGAACAAGAAGAGCCGCACCGGCCAGCCGAGCATGACCTCCGACTTCAAGAAGGCGATCGTGACACTGAAGGCCGGCGACAAAATCGAGCTCGTCTAAGCCGCCCCCCGGAGACCACCACCATGCCGATCCATTCCTTCCGCCCGCTCACGCCGTCCGGCCGCTTCACGTCGCTGAACAAGATGACGGGCCTGTCCAAGGCGCGTCCCCAGCGCAAGCTCACCGAGTCCAAGCACAAGACCGGCGGCCGCAACGTCTACGGCCGCGTCACTTCGCGTCATCGCGGCGGTGGCCACAAGCAGCTGTACCGCATCATCGACTTCAAGCGCTCCGACGTCCTCGACCAGCCGGCCCGCGTGCAGGCGATCGAGTATGACCCGAACCGCACGGCCAACCTCGCGCTCATCGCGTACGGCAACGGCGAGAAACGCTACATCCTCGCGCCCGAGGGCTTGCAGGTTGGCGCGACCATCGTCGCCTCCAACAAGGCCACGACGAATGATTTTCTCGTCGGCAACAACTTCCCGCTGTCGCTTATCCCGCCTTCGACGCTCGTCCACTCGGTCGAGCTCGTCCCGGGCCGCGGCGCCCAAATCGCCCGCTCCGCCGGCACCAGCCTCGAGCTGATCGCCGTCGAGAACGGCCAGGCGCAGCTCCGCATGCCCTCCGGCGAACTCCGCCTCGTGCACCCGGATTGCCGCGCCACGATCGGCGTCATCGGCAATGGCGACCACAACAAGCAGTCGCTCGGCAAGGCCGGCCGCAAGCGCTGGCTCGGCATCCGCCCGACCGTCCGCGGCATGGCGATGAACCCGGTCGATCACCCCAACGGTGGCGGCCAGGGCAAATCCAAGGGTGGTGGCGGCCGCCAGCACCTCGTTTCGCCATGGGGCCAGCTCGCCAAGGGCTTCGTCACCCGTCGCCGTTCGAAGCTCTCCAACAGCATGATCCTCGTCCACCACAACGGCCGCAAGCCGCGTGGCAAAAAGTAACCCCGTTCCTTTCGCACCATGGCACGTTCCATCAAAAAAGGCTTCTTCGTCGACTACCACCTCCTCGAGAAAATCGAGAAGGCGACCAAGGCCGGCGCCAAGAAGCCCATCCAGACCTGGTCCCGCCGCTCGACCATCACACCCGACTTCGTCGGCCACACGTTCAGCGTCCACAACGGCAAGGCCTTCATCGCCGTCTACGTCACCGAGAACATGGTCGGCCACAAGCTCGGCGAGTTCGCGCCCACGCGCATCTTCAAGTCGCATGGCGGCATGACGCGTAAGGAAATCTAAACCCTTTTAACCCACCTCCCTCACCACCCAAAAGGGCAGGGGACCGCACCCGCGGGACTGCTGCCGCCCTCACCGGAATCAAACCACCATGGATGTCCAAGCCCTCACCCGCTACGCGCGCATGTCGCCCAAGAAAATGCGCGAGGTGGCCAACACCATCACCGGCCGCAAGGCGCCGGAAGCCGTCGATTATTTGACGCTTATCCCGCGCAAGTCCGCCCGCCTCATCGCGAAGACGCTGAAGAGCGCGATCGCGAACGCCGAGAACAACAACAACCTCTCGGCCGACAGCCTGGTCGTGAAGTACGCGATCATCGAGAACGGCCCCGTGCTCAAGCGGTTCAAGGCCGGCGCCCGCGGCACCGCGATGCCCCGCCGCAAGAAGATGTCGCACATCCGCATCGTCCTGAGCGACGGCAACTCCAACTAACCTTTACCATGGGCCAAAAGACCAATCCCAACGGCTTCCGTCTCGCCGTCCGCCGCAACTGGCAGTCCCGCTGGTTTGCGAAGAAGAAAGACTTTCCCGCGCTCCTCCTCGAGGACCAGGTGATCCGTGAGAAGCTCATGGAGAAGCTCAAGCAGGCGTCCGTGCCGCGCATTTTCATCGAGCGCGCGTCCAACCGCGTCCGCGTCAAGATCTATACCGCCCGCCCCGGCATCGTCATCGGCCGCAAGGGCCAGGAGATCGAGAAGATCAAGGACGAGCTCGCGAAGCTCACCGGCAAGGAAATCCTCCTCGACATCCAGGAGGTCAAGAAGCCCGAGATCGAGGCCCAGCTCGTGGCCGAGAACGTCGCCCTCCAGCTGGAACGCCGCATCGCGTTCCGCCGCGCCATGAAGAAGGCCGTGGAAATGGCCATGACGCTCGGCGCCGAGGGTATTCGTATCCAATGCTCGGGCCGCCTCGGCGGCGCCGACATCGCGCGCCGCGAGTGGCAGCGCAAAGGCCGGGTCCCGCTGCACACCCTGCGCGAGAATATCGATTACGGCTTCTTCGAGGCCCACACCGTTTACGGCAAGATCGGCGTCAAGTGCTGGATCTGCAAAAAGGAAGCCGACAACAACTGATCATAATCTCGAATCTCGATTCTCGAATCTCGATTGGCTGAGCAGCCCGAGTTCCGAAATCGAGAACCGAGATTCGAGAATCGAGATTTTAAAACACCATGGCTCTCGCACCCGCCCGCACCAAATACCGCAAGTCCCAGAAAGGCTCCCGCGCCGGCAACGCCAAGCGCGGCAACACGCTCGCGTTCGGCGAGTACGGCCTGCAGTCCCTCACCCGCGGGCCGATGACCGGCCAGCAGATCGAGGCCGCGCGCGTGACCATCTCGCGCCACCTCAAGCGCAAGGGGAAGCTCTGGATTCGCGTCTTCCCGCACAAGCCCGTCACCAAGAAGCCCGCCGAGACCCGCATGGGCCAGGGCAAGGGCCCGGTCGAATTCTACGTCGCTGTCATCAAGCCCGGCGCCGTCCTTTTCGAGCTCGCCGGCGTGCCCACCACCGTCGCCAAGGAGGCCTTCCGCCTCGCCGACGCCAAGCTGCCGTTCCACTGCCGCTTCATCGCCCGCGAGGGTGCGGCCGTCTGAGCGCCCCAATTTTCAACCTCCGTCCGTCATGACTTCCAAAGAAATCCGCGATCTCGCTCCCGCTGAGATCACCACCAAGCTCCGCGAGACCCGCGAAGCGCTCCTCCAGCTCCGGATGCGCAAGCAGACCGGCCAGGTCGAGAAGACCCATGAGCTGCGCACGCTCCGCAAGGACGTCGCGCGGCTGGAAACGATCTTAAACGAAAAGAAACGCTCAACTGTAGCCGCTTAACTCAATTTCGATTTTCGAATTTCGAATTTCGATTCCGCGCTCCGCGCGATTCCAAGTTCCGAGGTTCTGAAATCGAAAATCGAAACTTTCCAGCACATTGGGATCCTAAGCTTAGAATTCCACGTGGACAAGTTGTC
>JADMIO011398605.1_pt1 | contig 61403 bp, 58 predicted proteins | sample 8958161 | NCBI WGS metagenome assembly JADMIO01 (sample SAMN16585339, study PRJNA669376) | soil metagenome | isolation source: Crop rotation soil | place: USA: Cullars Rotation, Alabama | collected 2011
CGCGACAACTTGTCCACGTGGAATTCTAAGCTTAGGATCCCAATGTGCTGGAAAGGCGGCCGACAATGTTGAAGGTGCGCGGATAGGCGACGCCGTCGCCTTCGGCCTCGCGGCCGAAGAGAATCGACTTGGTGTCACCGCTGAATTCCTGGGTCTTGCCGGCGAGCGGGCCGGTGAGGTGGACGATCTTGATCGACTTCGCCATGAAGCCTCAGTCTCCGCGTCCCCCTCACGCAATACCGGTCAGTGACCGGCGAGCTTGTCGGCGTAGTAGGCGAGCGTCTTCGCGTAGACGCGCGCCTTGTTCCATTCGAGCAGCACCTGGAAGTTATGGCTGCCCTCGTCCCAGCCCTGGCCCCGCTGCCAGCCATAGCCGCGGAGGTAGTTGGCAGTCGAGGCGAGCGCATCGGCCCGGCTGTTGATGAGGTCGCGGCGGCCGTTGCCGTCGAAATCGACGGCGAACTTCATGTAGGACGAGGCCATGAACTGGGTCTGGCCCATCTCCCCCGCCCAGGCGCCGCGCATGGCGCCCGGCGACAGGTCGCCGCGCTGGACGATCTGCAGCGCCGCCATCAGCTCGTTCTTGAAGAAATCCGACCGCCGGCAATCATATGCCAGCGTCGCGATGGAGCGGATCGAAGGCATGTTGCCGCGATTGGCGCCGAAGCCGGTTTCGAGCCCCCAGATTGCGACGATCACCGCCCCGGGGACGCCGTAACGCGCCTCGATCTTGCTGAACAGGCCGGCATTGTTGCGGAGCTGGCTCTTGCCAAGATTGATCATCCCGGGCGTCACGCGGGTCGAACGGAACTTCTCGAAGCTCTGGTTGAAGTGGCGCTGGTTGCGGTCGAGCTTGATCACCCGGGCATCGTAGGTGACGCCGTTGAAGGCGACAGCGAGGGTGCGCTGGGAAATCCCGGCGGAGGCCGCCTGTTTCTTGAACGATTCCAGCCAGGCCGGAAAGCCGGCGCTGCTGTTGCCGCATGAGGCGGCAAAGGCGGGCGGAGCAAGCAGCGCCAGCACCGTCAGGAACGGAACCAGGCACAGATATCGGGGCCGCATCGGCAGTCGTCTGGCTGTCATGGCGGTCTCAACTATCCATGCCGATTCGCCCGGCCGCAACCCCGCAGGCGCCAGAAACCAACCGCTCATGGCTTTTTGGCGGATGGTCTCCGGGCACTTGTGCGGCGCGGAAACGGCCGCGGCGTGGCACCGCTGCATCGCTTGCAGAGAAAGTGACGCGGGTCATACCGGAGGACCGAAGTTACTGGATATGATGAGCAAATTGATGCGCTTCCCGGGGGCAGGGGGAAAAGCGGCAGCTCCGCGGATTTCCGGATGACGGTGCTTTATGAACGGGCGTCGGACATCGTCCGCCGCATCTATGAGCGGCGTATCGATACGCCCGCAATCCTCAACACCGGCACCGACTTCCCGAACGCCGGGAAGTTTGTGGCCGCGTGGGAAGGGATTCGCGACGAGGCGATCGGGGTGCGTCTCGATCGGGTGCCACGCTTTCACGAGATCATGCCGGAGCAATCTGCCATCTCGGCCAATGACGGGCGCGACTGGCGGATGTTCATCCTCAAGGCCTATGGCGTGCCCATGGCCGAGAACCTCGCGCGCTGTCCGACCACAGCCGGCCTGCTTGCCGCCTGCCCCGAGGTGAAGTCGGCGATCTTCTCTTTCCTGGCGCCGCGCAAGCACATTCCCCGCCACCGCGGGCCGTTCCGGGGGATCATGCGCTTCCACCTCGGCCTTCGCATCCCGCGCGAAGCCGACGGACGGCCGGCGACCGTGATGACCGTCGACGACCGGGAATACCGCCTCAATGACGGCGAATGCATGCTCTGGGACGACACCTTCCCGCATGAGGTCAGCAACAATGCCGACGAGCCGCGGGTGGCGCTCCTCCTCGACGTCTGGCGCCCGAACATGCCGGTCGACATGGAGATTCTCTCCCGGCTGATCGTCAGCGCCGTCCGCCTCGGCATGCGCTACCGCGGCGTCTCCTACTCGGCCTGAGGGGCGCAAGGAAAACTCAACCACCGCCTGCGAGAATCGCCGGCCTGTCGGGGCTTTATTCGGCGGCATCGCCGCGGGCGGGTTCAAAACAGCGTGATGGTGCGCGCGGCAAAGTGTCGGTGGACTTCGGCAGCGTCCGCCCCTAACCTCGCATCGTTCTAAAAAGCAAGGCGCATATGGATTATCAGTCGATTTTCGCGGAAGCGATCGCGGCGCTCCACGCCGAGAAACGCTACCGTGTCTTCGCCGACCTCGAACGGATCGCCGGCCGCTTTCCCTATGCGGTGTGGCGGACGGGCGACGCGGCGCGCGAGATCGTCGTCTGGTGCTCCAACGACTATCTCGGCATGGGCCAGAACCCGGCGGTGATCGAAACGCTGACGGCCACTGCCGCGCGGGTCGGGGCCGGCGCCGGCGGCACCCGCAACATTTCCGGCACCAACCACCCGCTGGTCACCCTCGAAGCCGAGCTTGCCGACCTCCACGGCAAGGAAGCGGCGCTTGTCTTCACCTCCGGCTTCGTCTCCAACGAAGCGGCGATCTCGACCATCGCCAAGCTGCTCCCCGACTGCGCGATCCTTTCCGACGAGCTGAACCACGCTTCGATGATCGAAGGCGTGCGACGCTCCGGCGCGCAGAAGATGATTTTTCGCCACAACGATCTCGACCATCTCGAATCGCTGCTGAAGGGGCTGAGCCGCGTCCGCCCGAAACTGATCGTGTTCGAGTCCGTCTATTCGATGGACGGCGACGTTGCACCGATCGGCCGGATCGCCGATCTCGCGGCGCGCTACGGCGCCATGACCTATCTCGACGAGGTCCATGCGGTCGGCATGTACGGCCCGCGCGGCGGCGGCATTGCCGAGCGCGACGGCGTCATGGACCGGATCGACGTGATCGAGGGGACGCTTGCCAAGGCCTTCGGCACGCTTGGCGGCTATGTCGCGGCAAGCCGGGTGATCGTCGACACCATCCGCTCCTATGCGCCGGGCTTCATCTTCACCACCGCCCTGCCGCCGGCGATTGCCGCCGCGGCGGTGACCGCCATCCGTCACCTCAAGGGCTCGACCGCCGAGCGCGCCGCCCAGGCGCGAGCAGTCGCCGCGACCAAGTCGGCGCTTGCTGCCGCCGGCCTGCCGGTGATGCCGAGCGAGACCCACATCGTGCCGCTGTTTGTCGGCGATGCCGATCTCTGCAAGCGGGCAAGCGACCTCCTCCTCGAGGAGCACGGCATCTACATCCAGCCGATCAACTACCCGACCGTGCCGCGCGGCACCGAGCGGCTCCGCATCACGCCGACGCCGTTCCACGATGCGGCGCTCATCGCCGGTCTCGCCAACGCGCTCACCGCAGTGTGGCAGAAGCTGGACCTGCCGCTGTTCAGCGAGGGCGAGCAGGCGGAGCGGCGCGTTGCCTCGGCCGGCGGCAACGCCCGCGTTGCGGTTTTTCCGCCCGCCGGCGGCTAGGCCCTATTCCCTCAGCCAGCGCGTTACGAACGGCGTCGCCACGGCGACGGCGATGAAGCGTGCGAGCTGGTGGACGGTGACGAAGGCGACGTCCATGTGGAGCGCCAGCGCGAGCGAGGTCATCGCATCGAGCCCGCCCGGCGCAAAGGCGATGAGCACGGTCGAAAGGTCGATGCCGGTCACCGCCGCGGCGCCGGCGGCGAAGATCGCCGCCACCGCCACCGAGATCACGAACGAGCCGAGGGCCGCACCCGCGATACTTCGCAGGAAGGCCACGGTCGTCCCGACGAAGCGGCTGCCGACAAAGGCGCCGAGGACGACGAAGACGCCGTTCAGCACCGGCATCGGCAAGGTCCCGCGGACGATGCCGAAGCCGTGCAGGAGGCCGCTTGCGACCAGCGCCCCGCAGAGCAGACCCGCCGGCACTTTCAGGCGGTAGAACAGGAGACCGACGGCGGTGCCGGCGACGAGGAGCAGGGCAAGTGCGCCAAGGTCGTTTACTGCCACACGCGGCAGCACCGCCTGCGTCGGTTCCACCGCTGTGACGAGGCCCGGCAGGACGGCGACCAGCAGGAAGACGCGCACCGACTGCGCCGCCGCGACCTTGCGGAGGTCGGCAGCGGTCGCCATCGCCGCGATCAGCACATAGCTCATCGCGCCGGGTATGCCGGTGAAGAAGGCGGTCGCCCGGTCCCAGCCCGCCACCGCGGTGAGGTAGGTCTGGACCGCGACCTGCACCGCAACGATGCTCATCCCGAGGATGACGAGGCTCACCGGCCACGTCACGGCCTCAGCAACGATCTCCGGGCTGATCCCGGCGCCGAGCACGACGCCGACCAGAATATTGACCGCGCTCACCAGCGGCTGCGGCAGGCGGGTGTCGAGGCCGGCAAGCGAGGCGGCGGTGGCGGCGATCATCGCGCCGGTGAGCCAGGCGGCGGGGAGGCCGGCGAGTGCCGCGAGCCAGCCGCCGAGTGCGGCGATCGCGATCGACCGCACGGCGATGAATAGCCAGTGCGGCGTGCGCGCCACCCTTTGCCTACCGGCCGAGCCAGGCGACCAGCCGGGCGGTCGCCTCCTCGAGCTGGTCGGCGCTGCGGAGAAAGCAGAGCCGCAGGAAGCCGTGCCCGGCCGGGCCGAAGGCGTCGCCGGGCGCGAGCCCGACATTCGCCTCGTCGACCAGCCGGAGGGCGAGGCGGCGCGCGTCGGTCTCGCCGTCGATGGCGAAGAAGCTGTAGATCGCACCGTCCGGCTCGGCGAAACGGACGCGGCCGGTCGATGCGAGGCCGTCGCCGACGATGCTGCGGCCGCGGCGGGCGCGGTCGACCAGCACGCGGACGAACTCGTCGCCCTTGTCGAGCGCGGCAATCGCGGCGCGCTGCATGAACGCCGCCACACCCGAGGTCGAATACTGGACGAGGTTCTCGATGGTCGCGCCGAGCGCCGGCGGGGCTCCAAGCCAGCCGATCCGCCAGCCGGTCATCGCCCAGTTCTTGGAGAAGGTGTTGACGTAGAGGATGCGGTCGTCGTCGCCGGCAACATCGTAGAAGGAAGGGGCGCGGCGGCCGCCGACGAAACAATAACGGCCGTAGACCTCGTCGGCGATGATCCAGAGCCCGCGGGTTCGGGCGAAGTCGAGGATCGCGGCGAGTTCATCCCGGCTCGCAGTCCAGCCGGTCGGGTTCGCCGGCGAATTGATGAAGATCGCCCGCGTCGCCGGCCCGACCGCGTCGAACAGGCGGTCGAGATCAAGCTGCCAGCCGCGATTGCCGAAGCCGAGCGGCACGGTCACCGCCCGGGCGCCGCCGACGCCGACCGCAGCGGTGATGTTCGGCCAGGCGGGGACCGGCACGACCACTTCGTCGCCGGGGCCGGCGATGAGCCGGATCGCGATCTGGATCGCCGCCATGCCGCCGATCGTGACGAAGAAACGCTCCGGATCGAAGGCGCGGCCGTAGCTCCGCTCGTGCCAGCGGGCGAGGGCCGCCCGGAGGCCGGGGAGCCCGCGCTGGTAGGTGTAGAAGGTCTCGCCCGCCGCAAGCGACCGGTTGGCCGCTTCGCAGATGAAGTCGGGCGTCGGCAGATCGCCCTCGCCGGCCCAGAGCGGAATGATCCCGGCGTGGTGGCGGCCGTAGTTGAAGACCTCGACGATGCCGCTTTCGGGCGCGTCGCGGGCTTCCGGGCGGAGCCCGGCCAGGATCGGATCGGTAGAGTTCACTGGCGCGTCCGGCCCGCCCGTCCTGTGGATGGCGGTTGATCCGCCGCACCTTGCCCGCGACCGGCGTGGCGACCGCGCCGGCCCCGGCCGTGGCGACGCGAATCAGCCCTTCTTGGCAAGAAGATCGCGGATCTCCTCAAGCAGCATTTCCTGGCGCGGCGGCGGCGCCGGGGTCGCCGGCGCGGGGGCCGGCTTCTTCGTCAGATGGTTCATCGCCTTGATGATCAGGAAGAGCACCCAGGCGATGATCAGGAAATTGATGAGGAGGGTAATGAAATTGCCGTAGGCGATCACCGCGCCGGCCTTGCGGGCGTCCTCAAGGTTGGTGGCGGGCGCGCCCGACAGCTGGATGAACATGTTGGAGAAATCGATGCCGCCGGTGACGTAGCCGATGATCGGCATGATCAGGTCGTTGACGACCGAGTTCACCAGCGCGCCGAAGGCCAGGCCGATGATCACGCCGACGGCGAGATCAACGACATTGCCTCGCATCGCAAATTCCCTGAATTCCTTCAGCATTGCCGCCTCCCTGTCGCCAATTGCGACCGTCCCGGGCATCGCCCGGCAAAACGCACCCATTGCTATCGCCGAACGGCACGGCTGACAACGCCGGGGCGGTTTGCCCGGTGGGCGAAGCGGAGCGGGTATGCGATGGTCCGGGGAAGGAATCGCTTGCGATCGGAGGCGGCGAAATGGCGGACGCCAACGAACAGGCCTGGTGGCGCAGAACCAAGGCACTGGCAGTCGCGACCCTCGGCGGCGCCGGCTTCGTCGGCTTCTTCCTGTTCGTGTTCTACCCGTTCCTCGACGAGGTGACGCTGTTCTCGTTTCCGCTCGGCTATTTCCTCGCCGCCGTCGCCTTCCCCGCATTCCTCGCGCTGATCGCCATCTGGTACTCCCGCCGCCAGGAGGATACCGACCGGCGCTACGGCCTCTTCGAGGACTAGCGCGCCGTGCTCAGCGGACGGCGCGACGAGGACCGCGAACTCGGCAAGGCCTATGGCCTCTACGCCGGGGCGCTCGCCGGCATCGTGCTGGTGCTTGCCTTCCTCGCCGAACTCGGCCTGCCGGAGACGGTGGTCGGCGTGCTGGTCGTCGCGGTGACGCTCGTCACCTATGCCGGGATCGGCATCCTCGGCCGCTCGCTTGCCGAATCGGATTTTGTCCTCGCGCACCGCTCGGTGCCGGTGGTGCTGAACGGCATGGCGACGGCGGTTGCTTTCGTGGGCGGGGCAGGCTTCATCGGGCTTGCCGGCGCCTTCTTCGCCGACGGCACACGGGCGCTCGCGCTGGTATTCGGCTGGACGGTCGGCTTCCTGTTGCTCGCCGTGCTGACGGCGCCGTACTTCCGCAAGTCCGGTGCGGTGACGGTACCGGATTTCCTCGCAATCCGCTTCGGCGGAAAGCTCATCCGGCTCGCCGGGGTGGTGATCGTCGTCGCCTGCTGCTTCGCGGCCCTTGCCGCGGCCTTCGCCTCGGCCGCGGCGATCGGCACGATCATGCTCGGGCTGAAACCGAACCTCGTGATCCTGATTGCGCTGGCGGTCGTCATCTGCTCGTCGCTGTTCGGCGGCATGCGCGGCATCACGCTGGTCGGCGTCGCGCAGGCGATCGTGCTCCTCATCGGCCTGCTCGTGCCGGCGGTGATCCTCTCCGGCCGCGACTACGGCATTCCTGTCCCGCAGCTCACCTATGGCCGCGCGCTTGCCGACGTCGCCGAGGCCGGCGGGACGATCGGCATCATCGCCGGAAAGTTTTTGCCGCTGCCGGAACTCGACTGGTTCAATCTTGTCTCGGTGGCGGTGTCGCTCGCCTGCGGCATCGCCGTGCTGCCGCACGTGCTGATGCGGAGCGGCACGGCGCAGAATGTCGGCGGAGCGCGGCGCGGCATGGCCTGGGCGCTGATCGTCACGGCGCTCATCGCCGTCACCGCGCCGGCGATCGCCGCCTTTGCGAGGGCCGCGGTCTATGGCGACGTCGTCGGCAGCACGGCGGAGGACCTGCCCGACTGGGTCTATGACTACGGTCGCCTCGGCCTTGTCACGATCTGCGGCGCGCGGGTCGCGGATGTCGATGCGGCGGTCGCGGCCTGCGGCGGCGATGTCGCGCACACGCTCGCGCCGGCCGAAGTGGCGATCAGCGCCGACCTGCCGATCCTCGGCTTTCCCGACATCACCGACCTCCCCTACGTCATGTCGGCGCTGCTTGCGGCGGGCGGGATCGCCGCGGCGCTCGGCGCCGCCAACGCGTTGCTCCTTGCCATCGTCAACAGCCTCGGCACCGACCTCTACGGCAAGATCCTGCGGCGACGCTCATCGGCCGGAAAGCGGCTGGTGCTCACCCGGCTGATCCTTGTCGCCGTGGCAATCGCTGCGGCCTTCGTCGCGCTGACGCGGCCGGACGGCATCTTCACGGCCGCCGCCGCCGCACCGGCGCTTGCCGCCTCCGGCTTCTTCCCGGCAATCGTGCTCGGCATATGGTGGCGGCGGACGACCGGCTTCGCGGCGCTCATCGGCGTGGTCGCAGGCTTTGCCGTCGCCGCGCTGCATATCTTCGGCCTCGCCCAGCTCGAACGCTTCGGGGTCAGCGAGGCGAGCGTCTCCGGGATCGGAGCGGCGATCTTCGGGATGCCGGCCGGCTTTGCGGTGATCATCGTGGTGAGCATCCTCACGCCGTCGCCGACGGCGGTGCGGCTTGGCATACTCGACGCCATCCGCCGGCCAAGCCACGATTCGATCCTCGAGGACGCCGGCCCCTGACCTTGTCTCCGCTGCGTGGCCCGAGATGAACGACGGCAGACTCCGCCTCTTTGCGCCGATCCGCCCCTATGCCGAGCACCGCCTGAAGGTCTCGGCGCTGCACGAGATCTACGTCGCCGAGTTCGGCAATCCGGCGGGCAAGCCGGTCGTCCTGCTCCATGGCGGGCCCGGCGCCGGCTCGAATCCGACATTGCCGCGCTTCCACGACCCCGACGCGTACCGCATCATCCTCTTCGACCAGCGCGGCTCGGGAAAATCGACGCCGCACGCCGAGCTGGCCGAGAACACCACCTGGGACCTCGTCGCCGACATGGAGACGATCCGCCGGCACTTCGGCATCGAGCGCTGGCAGGTGTTCGGCGGCTCATGGGGCTCATGCCTGGCCCTCGCCTATGCCGAGACCCATGGCGAGCGGGTCACGGAGCTGGTCCTCCGGGGCATCTTCACGCTCCGTCGGAAAGAACTGCTCTGGTTCTACCAGGAGGGCGCCTCGAATATCCTGCCCGAAGCGTGGGAGGGCTTTCTCGCGCCGATTCCCGAGTCCGAACGCGGCGACCTGATCGGCGCCTATCACCGCCGCCTTACCGGTGCGGACGCCGACATCCGGCTCACGGCGGCGCGGGCATGGAGCATGTGGGAGGGCGCGGCGCTGTCGCTGCTCCCCGATCCGGCGCGGGTCGCGGCCTTCGGCGAGCCGCATTACGCCATGGCCTTCGCGCGGATCGAGTGCCATTACTTCGTCAATCGCGGCTTCTTCGAGCGCGACGACCAGCTCATCGCCCATGCCGGCCGGCTCGCCGCCATCCCCGGCGTCATCGTCCACGGGCGCTACGACCTCTGCACGCCGGCGTTCATCGCCCACGATCTGGCGCGGGCGTGGCCGGAGGCGGAGCTGAACATCATTCCCGACAGCGGCCATGCGATGAGCGAGCCCGGTATCGTCGACGGGCTGGTGCGCGCGACCGAGCGATTCAAGCGCGTGGCGTAGAGGGCGCGGCACCGCCGCGCGTCGGAACCCTAACCGCCGGCGACGCTGCGCTTCATGTTCTGGACGAGCCGGACGAAGCGCCGGACGACCGTCTCGGCAAAGCCGGGCGCAGGCTTTTCCGGGGTGACGACCGGCCCGGGCGCCGGGACAGGCGGCGCAGCCTTCAGCGCCGCGAGTTCGGCGGCGAGCGCGTCGACCCGGCCGGCAAGCTCCTCGACGCGCCGCCGGAGCGGCGACAGATCCTCGATCACCGGCTCGCAGAACCAGACGCCGTCCTTGCGCCCGCAATGGGAGACGGTGCCGGTCTCGGTGTCGAGGCGGACAAATCCGTCGTCGCTCGGCTGCACGGCGAAGCGGCTGCCGGTGGCGGCGTCGTCCGCCGGGGCGGCGGTCGCGACGAGCGCGATCGCGGCAGCAAGGAGGGCAAGGCGACGCATGGTCCTGTCCCGGTTCAAGGCCCCTCCCGGCCAGCCTAGCACAGGGTCGGCCGGCTTGCCGCCCCGGCGCCCGCTCGTATAGGCCTGTCGGGAGCGGCGGCGGAGCGGGCAGAATGGCGGTGATCTACAAGATTTGCCCGGCGGCACTCTGGCAGGACGCGATCGCCGCCGGCCGGTTCACCGGCGCGCCGGTCGATCTCGCCGACGGCTTCATCCATTTCTCGACCGCGGCGCAGGTCGCCGAGACCGCGCGGCGGCATTTTGCCGGCGTCGACGGCCTCCTGCTCGTCGCCATCGACGAGGCGGTGCTCGGCGATGCCCTCCGCTATGAGGTCTCGCGGGGCGGCGCGCTCTTCCCCCACCTCCACGGAACCTTCGCCCCGGCGGCGGCGCTCTGGGCAAAGCCACTGCGGCTTGGAGCGGACGGCGCGCACGTCTTCCCCGATCTCGCACGATGAGCCGGCGCTACCGTCTTGCGCGGCCGCTCCTGTTTGCGCTCCAACCGGAATCGTCCCACCGGCTTGCGCTCGGCGCACTGTCGTCGGGCCTTTTCGGCCATGGCGCGCCGGTCGCCGATCTCCGCCTGCGGCAGACGATCCTGGGCCTCGTCTTCGCCAATCCGCTCGGCATCGCGGCGGGCTTCGACAAGGACGCGGAAGCGGTGGCTGGGCTCTTCGCCCTCGGCTTCGGGTTTGTCGAGGTAGGAAGCGTGACCCCGCAACCGCAGGCCGGCAATCCGCGGCCGCGCCTCTTCCGCCTCGCGGCCGACTCTGCGGTCATCAACCGGATGGGCTTCAACAGCGCCGGGCACGCCGCGGTGCATCGCCGGCTCGCGGGTCGGCGGCCGGCCGGCATCGTCGGGGTCAATCTCGGCGCCAACCGCGACAGCGCCGACAAGGTCGCGGACTATGTCGCGGGCATCCGCGTCTTTGCGGATGTCGCCGACTATCTCGTCGTCAACATCTCGTCGCCGAACACGCCGGGGCTTCGCGACCTGCAGGAGCGCGATGCGCTCGCCCGCCTGCTTGCGGCGGTGCGGGGAGCGCGCGACGCGGCGCCGCGCCGGGTGCCGCTCCTCGTCAAGATCGCGCCCGACCTCGACGAGGCCGCGATCGACGCCATCGCCACCGCGGTGCGCGCCTCGGGCATCGACGCCATGGTCGTGTCGAACACGACGGTTGCCCGCGACGGCCTCACCGACCGCCGGCACGCCGACGAGGCGGGCGGCCTGTCGGGGCGGCCGCTCTTTGCCCGCTCGACGCGGGTGCTAGCGCGCGTGCGCCGCGCGGTCGGCCCGGAGATGACGCTGATCGGCGTCGGCGGGGTCGATTCCGCCGAGACCGCCTTCGCCAAGATCGCCGCCGGCGCCAACCTCGTCCAGCTTTACACGGGGATGATCTATCGCGGGCCCGGTCTCCTTGCCGAAATCCTCGACGGGCTGCCGCGGCTTTTGTCGGAGCGCGGCTTCGGCACGATCGCCGAGGCGGTCGCGACGGAAACGGAGAAATGGGCGCGCTGATCCGCGCTCAGCCGAAGGTCGCGGCAATTCGGGCCGGAATGCGCGCGAGCAGCGTCAGGCCGCGGAGGCCGAGGAAGACGAGAAGCGCGATCCAAAGGCCGGTAATGCCGAGCGGCGCCGACAGAGTCCACCACACGGCGAGATAGGCGACGAGCGAGGCCAGCATCATGTTGCGCATGTCGGCCGACCAGGTCGCGCCGATGAAGATGCCGTCCATCTGGTAGGCGAGCGTGCCGATCGCCGGCACCAGCGCGGCAAAGACGAGAAACTCCAGGCAGGCAGCTCGCACCGGCTCGCTGGTGGTCATCAGCGCGGTGATCGCCGGGCCGGCAAACCACAGGGCGAGCCCGACCGCGGCGCCGACGACAAGCCCCCAGAGGATCGTCAGGCGGAGCGACCGCTCGAAGGCGGCGCGGTCGCCGGCGCCGACGGCGCGGCCGGCAAGCTGCTCCGCCGCGGCGGCAATTCCGTCGAGGAAATAGGCGGCGACGATGGTGAGGTTGAGGAGAATTTCGTTGGCGGCAAGCACGACGTCACCGGCCGCCGCGCTCCTTGCGGTGAAGAAGGCAAAGCCGAAGAGGAGCGCGAAGGAGCGGATCATGATGTCGCGGTTGACCGCGAGCATCCGGCGGAAGGCGGCGCGGTCGAGGACGCGCCGGCGGCCGACCCGCTCGTCCATCAAACGGAGGACAACGGCAAGGCCAAGGACTGCGGTGATCGACTCGGCGCAGAAGCTTGCCCAGCCGACACCGGCGACGCCGAACCCGTATTCGTGGACGAGGAGGTAGCTCAGCACGATGTTGACCGCATTGAGCGCGGTCTGCAGGGCCAGTCCCCAGCCGGCCCGGCCGATGCCGATCAGCCAGCCGAGCACGACGTAGTTCGCCAGCGCAAAGGGCATGGCGAGAACGCGGACGTCCCAGTAGGCGGCGGTCGCCGCCTGGACGGCCGGGCTGCCGCCGACCAGCCGCAACGAGACGGCGATGAACGGGTCGCGGAGAACCAGCACCGCGATGCCGATGCCCAGTGCCAGCAGCAGGGCGCGGAAGAAGGTCGCCGAGATTTCGCTCCGGTCGCCGGCGCCGAACGCCTGGGCGACGAGGCCGGTGGTTCCCGAGCGCAGGAAATTGACGGTGACAAAGATGAAGTCGAAGACGAGCGCCCCGATCGATACGCCGCCGACCAGGGCAGGCACGCCGAGCTGACCGATGACGCCGAGATTGACCACGCCGACGAGCGGGGTGGTGAGATACGCAAGCGTCATCGGCGCGGCGATGGCGACGACGCTGCGGTGCGTCACCGTGAAGGGAACGATCTCCGGCCGGCGCGGCGCCTCTGCCGGCCACGGGCCGTCGGGAAGGCTCAGCTGCGGCGGCCGAACTTGAGCAGGCGCGAGAGCAGCCACACCGGCACGACGACCACGGCGCCGAGCAGGATGTAGCGGCCGATCAGCTCGACCGTGCCGAAACCCATGTCGTAGATGCGGAGCGCGAGGCTGCGGAGCCCGTTGACGATGTCGAACGGCGACACGCCCAGCGCGTTCAGCACGATGCCGAGAATGAAGGACAGGACCAGGAGCTGCATGAGCACCCGGCCGGGAGACCCGCCGAGAAAGCGCGATGCGGTATCGGTGTTCATTAACCTAAATCTCCGCGATGCCGCCGCTTACGCCAGACTCTAGTCCCGAAGTTCGCCAATGGAAATCAGCAGTGACCTCAACGCAATCCAAGCTTCATCATCGACCTTCCCCTTCGAGTTCAAGGTATTTATGACCTGATGGGGATCGACGATCAAAATTAACCGGTAGGCTCCATGACGTGCCCGCTGGGCTCGAATAAACCCGAACCTCTCTAAAACAAATATCCGCTCTCGCCATGTTCTGACAGCTCGTTGGCCCTCATAACCCGAAGCGAATGCATTTTCATATTCATCACGGATCTCAACGACATAGTCATCGAATGATCTACACCAAAGATCTAGATATGGCCTAGACGATTTCTTGTTGTCAAGATCATCTATTATGCGCATAATTATCGATATAGTACGTGGTATAGTAGTAAATCCAGTAAATTTCGAGCGATCCCATATGTTATCTTCACTGACATCTGGCCACAACTCGCGTCGCAAGTTGATACGCCGTCTGGTTCCAGCCGTAACTCTGCCTCGCAAGATTGGTGGTCGGACCAATTCATAATCCTTTGAGCAGCGACTCGACGGCGAGTCTTTTCTGGCAGCCGGGTGGGAGAACTCGGGTCGCGCGCGACCCTTCGCTCTACCACCCGGCAGGCTGCATCCTCGACCAGGAAGCAGCTTCTCGCGGCCTTTGGACACGGAGCAAGGGCGTCCGCCGGTTCCGCTGCCACCGCCTGTAGGCGGTGGCGCCAGTACGCGATATAGGGCCGCATTGATTGCTTGTCAATGGGCATATTTGAGCGACGACCATGACTTATTCCTAAACAAAATCATGTGCTTATATTCACAGAAGGGAACAAGGTCCTCGCGAAACATGGCTGATCCATATGTTGTGATAGCTATGATGCGCTTTCTAGGACTATGAGAGCGCGATAAATCGCGCTGTTCGGGCTTGTTTGTGCTAGTTTTAGGAGATTCTGGTGCTCCTTGTGATCATGTGCTCCGATTACTCTTCGCTGCTCCGGAGGTGCTCCTCAAGCGTCTCCAGCCGGTCGGCCTCGGCCGGCGGCTTGTCCCAGCGGAGCCGGGAAATCCGCGGGAAGCGCATGGCAATGCCGGAGCGGTGCCGGGTCGAGCGCTGCAGCCCCTCGAAGGCGACCTCGAGGACGAGCCCTCTCGCCGCCTCATGAACGACCTCGCGCACCGGGCCGAAGCGGTTGATGGTGTTGTTGCGGACGAAGCGGTCGATCTCGATCAGTTCCTCGTCGGTGAAGCCGAAATAGGCCTTGCCGACCGGCACCAGCTCGTCGCCGCCGGGTCCGTCCTGCCAGACGCCGAAGGTGTAGTCGGAGTACCAGGACGAGCGCTTGCCGTGGCCGCGCTGGGCATACATCAGCACCGCATCGACCGTGTGCGGATCGCGCTTCCACTTGAACCACGGGCCTTTCGGCCGGCCGGGCTCATAGACCGAATCCCAGCGCTTCAGCATCACGCCTTCGATCACCGGGTCCGGCGGTGCGGCACGGAGCGCGGCGAGCGACGGACCGTCGCCGAAGGTGAGGAGCGGTGACAGGTCGATCCGGGCGTAGCGCGCGCCCGCGATCAGCGCTTCAAGCCGGCGCCGGCGCTCGCGAAACGGGAGCGGGCGGAGATCGTCGGCCCCGTCGATGAGGAGGTCGTAGGCGCGGATGAAAGCCGGGTGGCTGTCAAGGAGTTTCGCCGAAACCGTCTTGCGGTTGAGGCGCTGCTGCAGGTCGCCGAACGAGGCGGCGACAAAGCCATTGTCGGCACGCCGGCCGACGAGCAGCTCGCCGTCGATCGCGGCATCGAAATCGAAGGAGTCGGTGAGATCGGGAAAGGATCCGGAGATGTCGTCGCCGGTGCGCGAATAGAGCCGCGCGACGCCCGCCTCGCGGACCGCCTGGACGCGGATTCCGTCCCATTTCCACTCCGCCGCATAGGCTTCAGGCGTGATCAGGCCGAGCTCGTTGTCGGCAAGCGCGTGCGAGAGCATCACCGGGCGGAAGGGCGCCAGCACCCGCGAGGTCGGCCGCGGGCCGCGCCCTTCGAGCCACGCGAACAGTCCGGCATAAGGCGGCGCGAGGCCGTGCCAGACCTCCTCGATCTCGTTCACTGGGCGGCCGCCGAGATCGGCGAGCGCCTGCTTGGCAAGACGGGCGGAGACGCCGATCCGGAGCCCGCCTGTGACGAGCTTGATCAGCGCCCAGCGGCTGGTGGCATCGAGTTGGTCGAGCCATTCGGCGATCAGACGCGGCCCTTCGAGCCGCGAGGCGCGGAGCAGGCGCTCGACGATCGCGGCGAGCCGGAGCGGCGGCTGCGCGCCGGCGGCCTCCTCGCCCCCGGCTGGACGCCAGACCAGCGAGATGGTCTCGGCAAGGTCGCCGACATAGTCGTAGGAGTAGGCGAACAGCACCTCGTCGAGACGCTCGACGACCAGCGCCCGGAGCATCGCCGGCTTGACGCTCGCGATATCGAGTTCGCCGGTGAGCGCCGCCAGCGCATAGCCGCGGTCGGGGTCGGGCGTCGAGCGGAAATAGTCGCCGAGCAGGCGGAGTTTCCCGTTCCGCTGCGGCGTCAGCACGAGGCGTTCGAGAAGGGCGGCAAAGCGCTGCACGGCGGGAAAGATAGGCGCCGCAATCGCCGCGCCCAACTGGGCCAGCGGCGGCCAGCCCTCGTGGGCGGCGCCTTTCCGCTACATGGTCGGACCCTTGCTGCCGCTGAAGAACAGCTTCTCCCACTTCTTCTGCGCCTCGTAGCCCTCGCGGATAAAGGGCGTGAACGGCGCGAGATTGAGGAGGAGCCAGTTCACCAAGCGGGCCGGGAAACGGGTCGGTTTGACGAAATCGACGAACAGCACGACGCGGACCTTGTCGGAGTGGTTCCACGCCTCGTGCTCATAGGCATCGTCGAAGATGAGCGCCTTGCCCTCCTCCCAGTGGCAGACCTGGTCGGCGACGCGGATCGCGACATCGCCCTTCGGCACGATCAGCCCGAGATGGAAGCGGAGCACGCCGTTATACGGGCCGCGATGCGGAGGCAGGTGCTTGCCCGGCTCGAAGATCGAGAACATCGCCGCCTTGAGGCCGGGAATCTTGTGCAGGATGCGGTAGGTTTCCGGGCAGGCGGCGATCGCGTCGGGCGATTCCTTGCCATAGGCAAGGATGAAGAAGGTGCGCCAGTTGCGGTCGGTGGAGATCGAGCGGACTTCCTTGGAAATCTCGTGGAAGCCGGGCAGTTCCTCGCGCCGCTCCAGAATGCGGTCGAGCTCGGCGCGAATCAGGTGCGATTCCTTCTCGACCTCGAGCGCCCAGGGGAAGTCGGCCGTGCGATAGACCGGCGGGCTGCCGGCGACGGCATATTTCAGATTGAGCCGCTCCGCCCAGTCGACCAGGCCCTTGCCGAGCTTGAACATCAGGCCCGGCCGGACCATCAGATCCTCGACATTCTTGGTGTTGGTCGTCTGGGCGACCCCAGTCGTCTGGCTGACCCCGGCCCTGTCCACCATTGCAAAACGTCTCCGCCACGCCTTCGGGGACCGGCGCCGCCGCACCGGACGAGCGGCGAATCTACATCGCGACCGCCGGCTTTCACAGGCCGCGGACGCAGATTGGAGCGGTTCCGAAACAATCGCCGGCGGCCGGCGCCGGCGCCTTTCCCGCGCGTCATCAAATGGTCGCCAAATCGGCTAATCTCGGCCCGAACCGGCGGAGCGAATGATCATGCCCGAGGCCTTCATCTACGACCATGTGCGGACGCCGCGGGGCCGCGGCAAAAAGGACGGCGCGCTCCATGAAGTCGCGACGGTGGCCCTCGCGGCAAAGGTTCTCGCCGGGATTCGCGACCGCAACGATCTCGATCCGGCGGCCGTCGATGATGTCATTCTCGGCTGCGTCGACCCGGTCGGCGAGGCGGGGGGCGACATCGCCCGTTCGGCCGTGTTCACCGCCGGCTTCCCCGATTCGGTCCCCGGCATGCAGATCAACCGCTACTGCGCATCCGGCCTTGACGCGGTGAACCTCGCGCACGCCGCGATCACGGCCGGCCAGCACGACATGATCATCGCCGGCGGCGCGGAATCGATGAGCCGGGTCGGGATCGGCGCCGCCGGCAATGCCTGGGCGATGGACCCGCAGGTGGCGCTCCCCGGCTATTTCATGCCGCAGGGCATTTCCGCCGATCTCATCGCGACCAAATACGGCTTCTCGCGCACTGCCGTCGATGCCTATGCGGTGGAGAGCCAGAAGCGCGCCGGCGTGGCGTGGTCCGAGGGGCGCTTCGCGCGCTCGGTGATGCCGGTCCGCGACATCAACGGCATCACCATCCTCGACCGCGACGAGCACATGCGCCCGAACACCGACATGCAGAAGCTCGGCGCGCTGTCGCCGGCCTTCGCGCTCATCGGCGAGATGGGCGGCTTCGATGCGGTCGGCATCGACGCCCACCCCGAGGTCGAGGCGATCGACCATGTCCACCACGCCGGCAACTCCTCGGGGATCGTTGACGGCGCCGCGGCGGTGCTGGTTGCCTCGAAGCGCGCCGGCCGGCGGGTTGGGCTGACCCCGCGGGCGAAGATTCGCGCCTACGCCAATATCGGCTCCGACCCGGCGCTGCATCTCACCGGCCCGGTGGACGTCACCGACAAGCTTTTCCGCAAGACCGGCATGTCATTCGCCGACATCGACCTGGTCGAGATCAACGAGGCCTTCGCCGCGGTCGTGCTCCGCTACCTGCAGGCCTTCGACCTCGATCCGGCCAAGGTGAACGTCAACGGCGGAGCGATCGCCATGGGCCATCCGCTCGGCGCGACCGGAGCGATAATCCTCGGCACGGTGATCGACGAACTGGAACGGCGCGACCTCACCACGGCGCTGGTGACGCTCTGCATCGGCGCCGGCATGGGCACGGCGACCATCGTCGAGCGGGTGTGACGGGGATGGACCTCGCCCAGTTCCGCTTCGCCGTCGACGGCGACGGCATCGCCACGGTCATTTGGGACATGCCGGGGCGGTCGATGAACGTTTTTACCGCCGCGGTGATGGACGAGCTCGATCAGATCGTCACCGAGGTCGGCGGCAACGCGGGGATCACCGGGGCGATCATCACCTCGGGCAAGGAGGCATTTTCCGGCGGTGCCGACCTTGCGATGGTCGCGGGGCTGCTTGCGGAACTCAAAGCGGCGGGTGCCGGCAACGACCGGGATGCGGTGACGCGCCGGGTGTTCGACGAATCGAGCCGCATGAGCCGGCTCTTCCGGCGGCTGGAAACGGTCGGCAAGCCGCTGGTCGCGGCGGTTAACGGCACGGCGGTCGGCGGCGCCTTCGAGATGATGCTCGCCTGCCACGGGCGGATCGTCGCCGATGACGACCGCATCCGCCTCGGCTGTCCGGAGGTGCGGGTCGGGATCATGCCCGGGGCCGGCGGAACCCAGCGGATGCTGCGGCTCGCCAACCTGCAGGATGCGCTCACCATGATCCTGAAGGGCGAGCAGATCGCGCCGGCGCGGGCGAAGGCGCTCGGCTTCGTCGACCAGGTCGTGCCGGCGGCGGACCTCCTTCCCGCCGCGCGCCGCTGGCTGAAGGAGGCGCCGCGCAAGGTCCAGCCCTGGGACGAGGAGGGCGCCAAACCGGCGCGCGTCTATTCGGCAGCCGGAGCCAATCTCTGGCCGCCGGCGGCGGCACTCTACCGGCGCGAGACCCACGACAACTATCCGGGCATCCGTTACGCGCTGTCGGCGGCGTTCGAGGGGCTGCAGGTGCCCTTCGATACGGGTCTCCGCATCGAATCGCGCTACTTCGCCCATGTGCTCGCAAGCCGCGAGGCGGAGGCGATGGTCCGCTCGCTCTTCGTCTCGAAGCAGGAGCTCGACAAGCTGTCGCGCCGGCCGGCCAATGAGCCGGCGCATCCGATCCGCAAGCTCGCGGTGATCGGCGCCGGCTTCATGGGCGCGGGGATCGCCGCGGTCGCCGCCCGCGCCGGCATCGCCGTCGCCCTCCTCGACCGTGACCTCGCGAGCGCCGAAAAGGGCAAGGCGGGGATCGCCGCCGACCTTGCCCGGCAGACGGCGCGCGGCCGGGTGAAGGCGGAGGCCGCCGAGGCGGCGCTCGCGCGCATCGCGCCCAACGCCGATTTTTCCGCGTTAGCCGATGCCGATCTCGTCATCGAAGCGGTCTTCGAGGACCGCGCGGTCAAGGAGGACGTGATCCGCCGCGCCGAGGCAGCGATGCCGGCAGACGGGATTTTTGGGTCGAACACCTCGACGCTGCCCATCTCCTCGCTCGCCGCTGCCGGCGGCCGGCCGAAAAATTTCGTCGGCATCCACTTCTTCTCGCCGGTCGACCGCATGATGCTGGTCGAGGTGATCCGCGGCAAAAAGACCGGCGACGCGGCGCTCGCCCGCGCCCTCGATTTCGTCCGCGCCATCCGCAAGACGCCGATCGTGGTCAACGATTCGCGCGGCTTCTACACCTCGCGCGTCGTCGGCACCTTCATCGAGGAAGGCCATCTGATGCTGACCGAGGGGGTGCCGGCGGCGATGGTCGAGAACGTCGCGCGGCTTGCCGGCATGCCGGTCGGGCCGCTTGCCCTCAACGACGAGGTGGCGCTCGACCTGTCGCTCCGGATCATGGCGGCGACCCGTGCCGATCTCGGCGCCGACGCGGTGCCCGAGGCAGAGTGGCGGCTGATCGAGGGCATGGTGACCGAGCGCGGCCGCCTCGGCCGCAAGAACGGCAAAGGCTTCTACGACTATCCGGACACGCCCGGCGGCCGGAAGAAGCTCTGGCCGGGGCTCGCCGAGATCTTCCCGCCGACCGTCGATGTCGAGGCGATCGACGTCGCGACGCTCAAGCAGCGCTTCCTCGCGCGCCAGGCGCTCGAGACGGCGCGCTGCGTCGAGGAAGGTGTCATCACCGACATGCGCGAGGCCGATGTCGGGTCGATCCTCGGCTTCGGCTTTGCGCCGTTCACCGGCGGAACGCTTTCCTATATTGACGGCATGGGGACGCCGGCCTTCGTCGCCCTCCTCAACCGGCTGACAAAGCTTTGCGGGCCGCGCTTCAAGCCGAACCGCCTGCTCCGCGGCATGGCGAAGCGCGGCGAGACATTTTATGGCCGGTTCGGCGCGGCGGCAGCCGCCGATTCCTGACGAAACCCAAGGTTGCGCCGGGCGCCAATGCGCCCTCCGGCGCTCTGGACGGGGGCGCGGGCAGGCGCTACAGATATGAGGTATTTATTCCTGATAGCGAAGCGGCGGAACGGCAGGGAGGGGTCCTCGTGCTGTCCCATGACCGTATCTGGGAGGCGATCGACCGCCTCGCGGAACGGAACCAGTTGAGCCCGTCGGCGCTGGCGCGGCGGGCGGGTCTCGATCCGACGACCTTCAACAAGTCGAAGCGCATCGCTGCCGACGGCCGTCTGCGCTGGCCCTCGACGGAAAGCATCGCCAAAATCCTCGACGCCACCGCGACCGAGGTCGGCTCCTTCCTCGGCTTCGAGGAGGGCGCAGCGCGCTACCGGGCGATCGCCGGCGGCTACCGCCAGGTGCCGCTTCTCGGCTTCGCCCAGGCCGGTGCCGGCGGCTTTTTCGACGATGCCGGCTTTCCGGCGGGACAGGGCTGGGACGAGATCGATTTTCCCGGCGCCGGCGACAATGTCTTTGCCCTCGAAGTCGCCGGCGAATCGATGATGCCGCTCTACCGCAACGGCGACATGCTGATCGTCGCCCGCGACGCGCCGGTCCGCCGCGGCGACCGCGTCGTGGTCAAGACCCGCGACGGCGAGGTGATGGCGAAGATCCTGCAGCGGAAGACCGCGCGGACGATCGAGCTGGCCTCGTTCAACCCGGAGCATGCCAGCCGACAGCTCGCGCCCGGCGACATCGACTGGATGGGCCGCATCATCTGGGCGAGCCAGTGAGCCATGGCGGCCGGCCGGAATTTTCGCGCCCGTCGCCGCGCGATGGCCGGCGCGGCGGCGATGGCGGCGGCTCTCCTCGCTGGAGCAATTGCGGGCGCTGCCGCTGAAGAGTTGGTCCAGCGCGCGGTGCGCAATGTCACGCCGCCCGGCATGACGCCCGGCCCGGCGGTGACCGGGCCGCTCATCCGCGAGGAGGAGCCGGAGCCGCCGCCCGACGCGGCCCGCTGGCACCGCTTCAGCCTGCCCGAAACCACCGACGCCGCGACCTTCAAGGTCAAGGACCAGCTCATCCGCATCTCCGGCGTCGAGCCGCCGAAGCGCGCCGATCTCTGCAAGGCGGGCAATGAGACCTGGCCGTGCGGGGCGACGGCGCTGCACTCGTTCCGCATCTTCATCGGCGGCCGCGACGTCGAGTGCTACTACCCGGCGCCCCAGGGCCAGGCGGACATCGTCGCGCCCTGCCGGGTCGGCAAGACCGACCTCGGCCTGTGGCTGCTCACCGCCGGCTGGGGCTCAGCGGGGCACTACGCGACGGAAGCCTACCGAAAGGCGGCGGATGCGGCGCGCTGTGCCCGCCGCGGCATCTGGCGCGACACCGCCGCCGACGGCACCTGCCCGGCACGCTAGGCGGGGGCGACCAGTTCGCCAGCGAGCGCCCGGCGGATGAGGGCGCGGGTTTCGGCAATGCCGTAGATCGCGACGAAGGAGCCGAAGCGCGGGCCGCGTTCCTGGCCGAGAAGGATGCGGTAGAGCGTCGAGAACCAGGCGACCGACACACCCGGCCCGCCGCCGGGTCCTTCGCGGTCGCGGTCCTGGTAGCGCGGAATGGCGCGCGCGACGTCGAGGACGGCGTGCTGGATGGTCTCCGCGTCGGCATCGGCCGGCAAACTCGCCAGCTTCTCGTCGAGCGCCGCGAGCGCCTCGCGCTCGACCGCGTCGGGCGCGTGGAAGACCTTGGTCGGCGCGACGAAGTCGCGGTAGTAGCGCACCGCGTAGCCGACCATCTCGTCGAGCTTGGGGTGGCTTGCCGGCGTCACCCCGTCGACGTGGCGCAGGATGAAGCCCCAGAGGACGTCGCGGTCGTCGGCGTTCGACGCGCTCGCGAGATTGAGGAGCATCGTGAAGGTCACCGGCATCTCGACTGCCGGCGGCCGGCCGGAATGGATGTGCCAGACCGGATTGCCGAGACGCTGGTCCTCGGCCTGGCGCGGATAGGCGTCGAGGAACGCGAAATAGTCGTCGACCGTCTTCGGGATGACGTCGAAATAGAGCTTCTTCGCCGCCCGCGGCTTGTGGAACATGAACAGCGACAGGCTCTCCGGCGAGGCGTAGGTCAGCCACTCGTCGATGGTGAGGCCGTTGCCCTTCGACTTCGAGATCTTCTGTCCGTTCTCGTCGAGGAAGAGCTCGAAGTTGAAGCCGTCCGGCGGCTCGGCGCCGAGCGCCCGGCAGATCTGGCCGGAGAGGCGGACCGAGTCGATCAGGTCCTTGCCCGACATCTCGTAGTCGACGCCGAGCGCCGCCCAGCGGAGCGCCCAGTCGGCCTTCCACTGGCATTTGACGTGGCCGCCGGTGACCGGGACTTCGGTCAGCGTATCGTTGGCGGGATCGCGGAAGACGATGGTCCCGGCCGCGACGTTCCGCTCGAGGATCGGCACCTGCAGGACGGTGCCGCTCACCGGGCTCACCGGCAGGAAGGGCGAGTAAGTCTGCTGGCGCTCCTCGCGGAGGCTCGGCAGCATGATCGCCATCACCTCGTCATAGGCGGCGAGCATGCGGATGAGCGTCGCGTCGAAGCGGCCCGAGCGGTAATACTCGGTGGCGCTCGCAAACTCGTAGTCGAAGCCGAAGCGGTCGAGGAATCTTCGCAGCCGGGCATTGTTGCCGGCGCCGAAGCTCTCATACTCGCCGAACGGGTCGGGGACGCTGGTGAGCGGCCGGTTAAGGTATTGCCGCATCATCTCCCGGTTGGGGACGTTGTCGGGCACCTTGCGGAACCCGTCCATGTCGTCGGAGAAGCAAACGAGCCGCGTCGTTATCCGGTCCTCGGTGAGGAGGCGGAACGCGGTCCGCACCATGGTGGTGCGGGCGACCTCGCCGAAGGTGCCGATATGCGGGAGGCCCGAGGGGCCGTAGCCGGTCTCGAACAGGATGCCGCGGGCCGGATCGCCGCGCCGCTCGAGGCGGGCAATCAGCCGCTGCGCCTCCTCGAAGGGCCATGCCTTCGAGCGCCGCGCAGCGTCGAGGAGCGACGGCGTGATGTCGAGCGGCGGCAGGCGGTCGGGCACGGCGAAATCCAGTCCGGTCGGGGCGGGCCAGGCACAAATCCGCCTGTCCGCGCATTGCTTTAGGTAGCGCGGCCGGGGCCGTCAACGTTCCACCTTGCCGAGCGGCGGGCGAAACCATAGTTTCCGGCGCGAACCCCACCGGGACGATGACGATGAACAAGCCGGCGAACACCGTGACCCCGCACGAGGCGCTGATCTACGCGATGGTCACGCTCTCGGCGGCCGATCGCACCATGACCGACCGCGAACTCCGCAAGATCGGCGATATCGTGCAGACGCTGCCGGTGTTCGAGGGGTTCGACCAGACGCGGCTGGTCGCGATCTCCGAGGCGTGCGGCGGGCTTCTCCAGGACGAGGACGGGCTCGACACGATCCTCAACCTGATCGCCACGTCGCTGCCGCCGCGTCTTTACGAGACCGCCTATGCGCTGGCGATCGAGGTGGCGGCGGTCGACCTGCATGTCGAGCAGGAGGAACTCCGCTTCCTGCAGATGCTCCGCGACCGGCTCGACCTCGACAAGCTCGCGGTCGCGGCGATCGAGCGGAGCGCCCGGGTCCGCTACCGGCGCATGTAGCTCAGCCCTCGGGGCCGATCCGTTCGTAGATGGCGCGGTTGAGGCGCGCTTCGCCGGCGCCGATCCGGTAGGCGGCGCGGAGGCGCTCGCCGGCGGTCTCGGCGGCAAGCTTGGTCGGGGCGTGAACGAGGCCGAGCGGCCGGCCCGGCCCGACCTCCGCGGCAAGCGGCGCCAGCGCCGTGAAGCCGACCGCGGGATCGATCGTATGGTCGGCGCGGAGCCGGCCGCCGCCCAACTCCACCACCGCAAGGCCGATCGCCCGCGTGTCGATGCCGACGACGGTTCCTGTCGCCTCCGCGAAGACCGGGCGGACCACCGGCGCGGTCGGCAGGTAGGAAGCGGCGCGCTCGACGAAATCGGCCGGGCCGCCGAGGGCGGAGACCATCCTGCCGAAGCGCTCGGCGGCGGCGCCGGACGCAAACGCCGTGTCGATGCGCCGCGTGGCCTCGGCGCTGTCCGGTGCGAGACCGGTGAGGACCAGGAGTTCGGCGCCGAGACCGACGGTCACCTCGCGAAGACGCCGGTCGCCGCGGCCGGTCAGGAAATCGACGGCGTTCGCCACTTCGAGCGCGTTCCCCGCGGCGGAAGCGAGCGGCTCGTTCATGTCGGTGATGAGGGCGCTGGTCTTGAGCCCGGCGCCGTTTGCCACTTCGACCAGGCTCTTCGCAAGGGCCCGGGAATCGTCGAGGGCCTGCATGAAGGCGCCGTTCCCGGTCTTCACGTCGAGGACCAGCGAATCCGGTCCGGCGGCCAGCTTTTTCGACAGGATCGAGGCGGTGATCAGCGGCACCGATTCGACCGTGCCGGTGACATCGCGGATGCCATAGAGCCGGCGGTCGGCGGGGGCGAGATCGGCGGTCTGGCCGATGATCGCGCAGCCGATCTCGGCGACCACCCGCCGGAAGGTCTCGACATCCGGCACCGAGACATAGCCCGGCACCGAATCGAGCTTGTCGAGCGTGCCGCCGGTGTGGCCGAGGCCGCGGCCGGAGATCATCGGCACGAACAGGCCGCAGGCGGCGAGCGCCGGGGCGAGCATCAGCGAGACGTTGTCGCCGACGCCGCCGGTCGAGTGCTTGTCGGCGACCGGACCGTCGAGGGACGACCAGTCGAGGACGGCGCCGGAATCGCGCATCGCCTCGGTGAGGGCGACGGCTTCGTGGCGCTCCATGCCGCGAAAGACGATCGCCATGGCGAGCGCCGCGACCTGGCCCTCGCTCACCGTCCCGTCGGTGAGGCCGGTCACGAAAAAGGCGACCTCCTCCGCGGTGAGCGGCTGTCCGTCGCGCTTCTTGCGGATGATTTCCTGCGGCAGCAGCATCAATAGTCGGGACGCACCCGGCGGCGGAGGTAGCGGCGGATCACGCGCTCGAGCTTGGCCGCGCCGATCGGCGCCAGCGCCTTGGTCTCGTCATGGCTGATCTCGGCGCCGGTCATGCCGGCGGCGAAGTTGGTGATGGTCGAGACCGCGGCGACCCGCAGGCCGTAGAAGCGGGCGAGGATCACCTCGGGCACGGTCGACATGCCGACCGCATCGGCGCCGAAGAAGCGGGCCATGCGGATCTCGGCCGGCGTCTCGAAGGACGGACCGCTGAACCACATGTAGACGCCCGTCGAAAGCGCCACGCCCTCGTGCTCGGCGGCGCCGAGAATGTCGGCGCGGAGCTCCGGATCGTAGGCGGCAGTGAGGCCGACGAAGCGGTCGTCGGTCGGCTCGCCGATCAGCGGATTGCGGCCGGAAAAAGCGATGTGGTCGGTGATCAGCATGATCTCGCCGGGGCCGACCTCGGTGCGGAGCGACCCGGCGGAGTTGGTAAGGACGAGCGTGTCGCAGCCGAGCGCGGCGAGCGTGGCGATCGGCGTTCGCATCGCCGAGGAGTTGCCGTCCTCGAAGAAATGGGAGCGGCCGGAATAGACGACGACCGGCACGCCCTCGAGCTCGCCGACCACCACCTCATTGCCGTGCGAGGAGACCTTCGACACCGGAAAGCCGGGGAGCTCGGCGTAGGGAATGCGCACCTGGTCTTCGACCGCGCGGGTGCAGCCGCCGAGGCCGGAGCCGAGGACGAGACCGACCGCATAGGGCAGGTCGAGGGCATTGCGGATGACGGCGGCCGAGTCCGCCGCCTCGGCGGCGTAATCGGTCATCAGCGCCGGTCCATGGAGAAAGCGCCGGGCAGGAGTTCAGCCATGCGGTACGTGATACCCGCGCCCGCCGGGTCGAGGCAATGGACGAGCGTGTCGGGGCCGGCAAATTCGGCGATCCGCTGGCGGCAGCCGCCGCAGGGCGTCGTCGGCCGGCCGGCAATCGGCTCGGCGACGCAGACCACCGCGGCGATCTTGCGGCCGGTGCCCGGCGTCGAGGCAGCGATCATGGCGGCGATGGCGGAGGCTTCCGCGCACCAGCCCTCTGGATAGGAGGCGTTCTCGACATTGGCGCCGATATGCACTCCGCCGCCGTCCGTGCGCAGCGCCGCTCCGACGAGAAAACGCGAATACGGGGCATGGGCGCGCTCCCGCACCGCGCGCGCCGCCTCGAAAAGTTCCGGATCCATCAACGCTCCTTGACGTAGGGGACGCCGCCCGCCTTCGGCGGTGTGGCATGGCCGATGAACCCGGCAAGCAGGATCACGGTCAGCACATAGGGAAGCGCCTGGATGAACTGCACCGGAATTTCGCCGATGCCGGGAATGTCGGCGCCCTGGAGGCGGATCGCCACCGCATCAAGGAAGCCGAAGAGCAGGCAGGTGAACAGCACCGGCACCGGCCGCCATTTGGCGAAGACCAGCGCGGCAAGCGCGATGAAGCCCTTGCCCGCCGACATCTCGCGGATGAAGCCCGCCGACTGGGCGATCGAGAGATAGGTGCCGGCGAAGCCGCCGAGGATGCCGCCGCAGATCAGCGCCCGGTAGCGGAGCCAGCTCACCGAGATGCCGGCGGTATCAACCGCGCCGGGGTTCTCGCCGACGGCGCGGAGGCGGAGGCCGAAGCGCGTGCGGTAGAGCACCCACCAGGTGAGCGGCACGGCGAGCAGCGCGAGATAGACGAGGATGTTGTGGCCGGAAATGAGGTTGGCGTAGATCGGCCCGATCACCGGGATCGGTTTGATCTGGCTGACCAACGGCAGGTCGATATTGGTGAAGCGGGCCGAGTTCGGCAGTTGCGGCGTGCGGCCGCCCTGCCCGAACCAGGCGTTGCCGAGCTGGATGGTGAGGCCCGAGGCGATGAAGTTGAGGGCGACGCCGGAGATGATCTGGTTGCCGCGCTGGGTGATCGACGCGTAGCCGTGGATGAGGCTGAGGACGACGGCCGTGAGCACCGCGGCGAGCAGGCCGAGCCAGGCCGAGCCGGTCACCGCCGCGGCGGAGGCGGCGGCGAAGGCGCCGAACAGCATCTTGCCTTCGAGACCGATGTCGAACACGCCGGAGCGCTCGGCATAGAGACCGGCGAGCGCCGTGAAGATCAGCGGCACTGACAGGCGGACCGTCGAGGCGAGGATGAGGACGAGGGTCGAGAACAGCTCTTCCATCGGCACGGCCTCAGGCGGGCTTTGCCGCCGCCGGCCGGGCGCGCGGCGAGAAGAGCCAGACCATCGCCGGGCGGAACATGTTTTCGAGCGCCCCGGCGAAGAGCACCACCAGTCCCTGGATGAGGACGATCATCTCGCGCGAGATGTTGGGAACCCAGAAGGCGAGCTCGGCGCCGCCCTGGTAGAGGATGCCGAACAGGAACGCCGCAAGGATGATGCCGAGGGGCCGCGACCGGCCCATCAGCGCAACGGCAATGCCGACGAAGCCGGCGCCCGACGGAAACTCGATCTGCAGCTTGCCGTGGTCGCCCATGACGACGTTCACCGCCATCAGCCCGGCGAGGCCGCCGGAGATGAGCATGGTGACGACCACCGTCTTCACATAGGGGATGCCGGCATAGATCGCTGCGGTGCGGTTCGCGCCCATCGTGCGGATGTCGTAGCCGAAGCGCGTCCGCCAGATCAGCACCCAGACGAGAAAGGCCGCGACCAGCGCCATCAGGAAGGTGACGTTGAGCGGCGCGGTGCCGAGCTTCAGCCCGAAAATCTCCATCAGCCAGCCGAGCCGGGGCAGGGCGGCGCCCTCGGCGAAGAGCCGGGTCTGCGGCGACATGGTGCCGGGCTGCTTGATCACATTGACGAGCAGGTAGACCATCAGCGAGGCGGCGATGAAGTTGAACATGATCGTCGTGATGACGATGTGGCTGCCGCGTTTCGCCTGCAGCCAGGCCGGGATGAACGCCCAGGCCGCGCCGAAGGCAAAGGCGCAGACCGAGGCCGCGGGGGCGGTGATGTACCACGGCGCGACGCGGTCGAGGGTGAGTGCTGCCAGCGCCACGCCGAGGCCGCCGATATAGACCTGGCCTTCGCCGCCGATGTTGAACAGGCCGGCGTGGAAAGCGACGGCGACGCAGAGCCCGGTGAAGATGAAATTGGTGGTGTAGTAGAGGGTGAAGCCCAGCCCCTCGCCCGAGCCGAGCGACCCGGTCACGAGATATTTGACGGCGGTGAGCGGGCTCTCGCCGATGAACAGCACCACCAGGCCGGAGACGAGGAAGGCGACGACGATATTGACGAGCGGCAGCAGGCCGAACTCGACCCAGCGCGGCAACTGACCGTAGGGGACGCTCATTCGGCGGCCTCGCGCGCTTCGATGCCGGCCATCATCAGGCCGATCTCCTGCTCGCCGGCATCGTGCGGCGGCTCGCCGACGATCCGCCCGGCGAACATGACGAGGATGCGGTCGGAGAGCGAGCGCACCTCGTCGAGCTCGACCGAGACCAGCAGGATCGCCTTGCCGCGGTCGCGCATCTCGACGATCTGGCGATGGATGAACTCGATCGCCCCGATGTCGACGCCGCGGGTCGGCTGGCCGATGAGCAGCACCTCCGGGTCGTGCTCGATTTCGCGGGCGACGATGATCTTCTGCTGGTTGCCGCCGGAGAAGTTGGCGGTCTTGAGCCGGACGTCGGTCGGGCGGATGTCGTATTTCTCGACCTGCTCGGCGGCATCGCTGCGGATCGCGGCCATGTCGAGGAACGGCCCGTTCCGGTACCTGGTATCGTTCTGGTAGCCGAGGATGGCGTTTTCGTTTTCCTCGAACGGGAGCACCAGCCCCATGTGCTGGCGGTCCTCGGGCACATGGGCGACGCCGAGACGGCGGAGGGTCGCCGCATCCACCCTGCCATGAGTCGGCAGCGGCTTGCCGTCGATCAGGATGCGTCCGCCGGACGCACGGCGGATGCCGGCGATCGCTTCCATGAGCTCCGACTGGCCGTTGCCGGCGACCCCGGCGATGCCGACGATCTCGCCGGTGTGGACCTTGAACGAGACGCCGTTCACCATGGTGACGCCACGGCCGTCGCGGACGGTGAGATTGTCGACCTCAAGCGCCGCCTTGCCCGGCTTCGCCGGCCCTTTTTCGACGCGGAGGAGCACCCGGCGGCCGACCATCAGCTCGGCGAGCTGGCCGGGGCTGGTCGCGCGCGTCGGCAGCGTCGCGACAATCTCGCCGCGGCGCATGACCGAGACGGTGTCGGTCACCGCCATGATCTCGCGGAGCTTGTGGGTGATGAGGACGATGGTTTTGCCCTGCTCCTTGAGCTGGACGAGGATGCGGAAGAGATGGTCGGCCTCGGCCGGGGTAAGCACGCCGGTGGGCTCGTCGAGGATGAGGATGTCGGCGTTCCGGTAAAGCGCCTTCAGGATTTCGACGCGCTGCTGCAGCCCGACCGAAAGCTCTGAGATGACCGCGTCGGGATCGACCTGGAGGGCGTATTCCTCCTCCAGCCGGCGGAGCTCGGCGCGAGCGTGGCCGATGCCGCGGTTGAGGATGGCGCCGCCCTCGGCGCCGAGCATGACGTTCTCCAGCACCGTGAAATTCTCGACCAGCATGAAGTGCTGGTGGACCATGCCGATGCCGGCGGCGATCGCGGCGTGGCTTTCGTGAATGACCACCGGCTTGCCGTTGATGCGGATCTCGCCGGCGTCGGCCCGGTAGAAGCCGTAGAGGATCGACATCAGCGTCGATTTGCCGGCGCCGTTCTCGCCGACGATGCCGTGGATCGTGCCGCGCGCGATCGCCAGCGAGATGTTCTTGTTGGCGTGGACCGGGCCGAAGCGCTTGTCGATGCCGATCAGCTCGATGGCCGGCGGCGGTGATGCGGCTTCGTTCATCCGGATGCCTCAGGGGCTGCGGCCGCCCTGCTCCCGGGCGGGCGGCCGCGCACCAGATCTGCCGGTGACTATTCGACCGGGCACTTCTCGTCGGACATGTAGTCGTGGACCTTGACGGTGCCGGCGATGATGTCGGCCTTGGCCTTTTCGACCGCTGCCTTCATGGCGTCGGTGACGAGCGGCTTGTTGTTGTCGTCATAGGCCCAGTCGACGCCGCCTTCCTTGAGGCCGAGGGCCTGGATGCCGCCGGTGAACTTGTCGTTCTTGGCGTCGGTGTAGGCGTTGTAGACGGCGACATCGACGCGCTTCACCATCGAGGTGAGGATCTTGCCCGGGTGCAGGTAGTTCTGGTTCGAGTCGACGCCGATGCCGAGCTTGCCCTGGTCGACGGCGGTCTGGAGCACGCCGAGACCGGTCGCGCCGGCGGCGGCATAGACCACGTCGGCCCCCTGGTCGATCTGCGACTTGGCGAGCTCGCCGCCGCGGACCGGGTCGTTCCATGCGGCACCGGTGGTGCCGGTCATGTTCTGCAGGATCTTCGACGCGCCGCCGGCCTTGGCGCCTTGGGCGTAGCCGCACTCGAACTTGCGGATGAGCGGGATGTCCATGCCGCCGACAAAGCCGACGGTCTTGCTGTCCGACTTCATCGCGGCAAGCAGGCCGACGAGGTAGGAGCCCTCGTCCTCCTTGAAGACCACCGAGCGGACGTTCGGCGAATCGACGACCGAGTCGACGAGGACAAACTTGGTGTCGGGAAATTCTTTCGAGACCTTGGCAATGGCATCGGTCCAGGCGAATGACAGCGCGACGACCGGGTTGAAGCCTTCGCTCGCGAACTTGCGGATCGCCTGCTCGCCCTGGGTGTCGTCCTGCGGCTCGAAATCGCGGTATTCGATTCCGGTTTCCTGCTTGAACTTCTCGGCGCCGTTGTAGCCGGCTTCGTTGAAGGATTTGTCGAACTTGCCGCCGGTGCCGTAGACGATCGCCGGCTTCACGTCGGCGGCCAAGGCGGGCAACGCCGCGAGCAGTGCCGCAACCGCCGCTCCGATCAGTGTGCGCTTCATGACGCTTTCCTGTCCTCTGGTTGAAATCGTTGTCTCCGCGACCGGCAAGCTTGGCGGTCGGGCAGCGCCCGCGGACGGGCCGCAAGGCGCCGATACCGGTAGATTTGCACGGCGCCGCGACATTTTCATTCGCTTTCTTGTGCCGCCGGAGCGTTCCGGCGCGGCTCATCCGGTCCGGCTGAGAACGGGTTTCTCCGCCATGCCAGGCGCCTGACGCCACTTCCCCTTGGCGCGGCCAGCCACTATCACTCCGGAAAAGACGCTTCCGGGGGAGACAATGGCGGGGACCGTCGGGGATCGGGCGTGTCGGGGACGCACCAGCGGCCGGCTGTCGCCAACGGGCTCAGCCCGATGAGCGAGACGGTCCGCTTCGCGTTTCCCGCGATCATCGGCGACATCGGCGGGACCAATGCGCGCTTCGCCGTGGTGCCCGACGCACAATCCGCGGTCATCCGTTTCCCCGATGCCCACACCGCCGCCGATGCGACCATCGACGACGCCATCGAACGGGCGCTCGCCGGCACCGGCATCCGCCCGCGCTCGGCACTCATCGCGATTGCCGGGCCGATCACCGGCGACAAGGTGCCGCTCACCAATGTCGACTGGGTGGTCGAGCCGAAGCGCCTGATCAGCCGGTTCGACCTCGCGAGCGTCGTCATGCTCAACGATTTCGAGGCGCTGTCCCTGTCGCTCCCCGATCTCGGCCCCGGCGACGTCGATCCGATCGGCGGCGGCACGGCGCAGCCGACCGGCGCGCGGGTGGTGGTCGGCCCGGGCACCGGCCTCGGCGCCGGCGCGCTCATCCATGCGGGCGGAACGTGGGTGCCGGTGCCGGGCGAAGGCGGCCACATCGATTTTGGCCCGATGAGCGAGCGCGACGCGGCGATCTGGCCGCATCTCGACAACCCGCTCTCGCGGGTGAGCGGCGAGACTATCCTCTGCGGGCCGGGTCTCGTCCGCCTCTACGCCGCGATCGCCGCCACCGACGGCGTGCCGGCGCGCTTCGCCACGCCTGCCGAGATCACCGGGGCGGCGCTTGCCGGCAGCGATCCGGTGGCGGTCGAGGCGGTGTCGCTGTTTGCTGCCTATCTCGGCCGGCTTGCCGGCGACCTGGCGCTGGTCTTCGTGCCGCGCGGCGGCGTCTATCTCGGCGGTGGCCTGTCGGCGCGGATCGCCAAGGTGCTGCACTCCGGCGGCTTCCGCGCGGCATTCATCGACAAGCCGCCGCACAACCGGCTGATGGACAGTCTCGCCACCGCCATCATCACCAAGGGCGACGCGGCGCTTGCCGGCATCGCCGCCTTTGTCCGCGCGCCGTCGCGCTTCGGCGTCGAACTGTCGGGACGGCACTGGCAGGGCTAGCGGCGGTACGCCCGCGGCTTAGTAGAAGCCGACCGGGAAATAGCGGAGATAGAGTTCCGCATAGATGCCCTTGTCGTGGATCGATTCCATCGCGGCATCGAGGGCACGCTTGAGGTCGGCCTTGCCCTTCGGGATCGCGACCGCCATGCCCTCGCCGAAGAAGCGCGCTTCCGTATAGGGGCCGCCGGTGAAGACGCAGCAATCGCCGGCCGCCTCGCTCTGCAGCCAGAAGCTCGACTGGATGCCATCGCCGAAAAAGGCGTCGACCTCGCCGGCCTTGAGCGCAGCGCGGGCCGAGTCGGCGTCCGGATAGAGCTTGCGGCCGACCTCCGGAAAGAACGACGCGAGATAGGCCTCGTGCGAGGTGCGGCTGACGACGCCGAGGGTCTTGCCCTTGAGGCCGTCCGGCGTCGCGACGATTGCCGGACGGTCGCGGCGGACGACAAAGCGCGCCGGCGAGCGCATGTAGACGTCGGAGAAATCGAACTGCTGGCGGCTGTCGGCGGTGATTGCCACGCCGGCAATGACGGCGTCGGCGTTGCCGGCGGTGAGCGTGTTCAGGAGATCGTCCCAAGGGCGCGCCTGGATGGTGCAGCTGATCGTCAGCTCCGCGCAGATGGCGCGGGCAAGATCGACATTGAAGCCTGAGAGCCTGCCGCTCGCGTCGAGGAAATTGAACGGCGGAAAATCGTCGGTGGTGATGAAGCGGATCACCTGGACCGCGCCGGCCGGCGGCCGCTCGACGCGCCGCTTCGGGTCCCAGAAATTGGGCACCGTGCCAGCGCTGGTCTCGGCGAGGACCGGCCCGGCCACACAGAGACAGGCGAGCGCGCCGGCAAGCCACGGTTGCAGATTGGTCACAACCCGGCGAAAGCTTGTGAAACGACAGGTCGGCACGCGCTTTTCCACTTCCCGCAGTGCGTGTTTTCGGTGTCGACTATAGCCGAAGGGGCGCGGCGAGAGGGAGATGGAGGCAACGCGCCGCGCCTTTTGGGGATGGGGCTGTGGCGTTTCACGATCCGGGCGAGCCTCGGGACGGCGGCGCATTCGTGGCGGACGAGATTTTCGTCTATCGCGAGCGCGCCCACGATCTCGGTTTGCCCTTCGCCCGGACCGTGCGGGACGTCCGCCAGCGCCGTATCGCGCCGGAGGCCGTCCGCCGCGGCGTGGTGGCGACAGGCACCGACGGGCTCACCTATATCGCCCCGCCGACCGACAAGCTTGCGACGACCGCGGAATGGCTCCGCTGCCACCCGGGCGCACGGCACCGGCTTGTCGTCACGACGCCCGGCGCGATCCGTGCCGCACTGATGGCGGCGGGCAGGCTCGCCTTCCTGGCGATGGCCAAGGGCCGCCTCCGCGCCTTCGATCCCGGCCTTTCGGCGCGCACCGTTGCAAGCCGCGGGCAGGTCATCGCCGGAATTCTCTTCCTCGTTCTCCTCGGCTGTGCGGCGGTCGCCGCGCCATGGGCAACGATGCTCGCGATCAACCTTGCCACCGCGGTCTTCTTCTTCGGCCTCGCCGTGCTCCGCTTCATCGCCGCGGCGCATGTCGGCCGGCGCCTCAATGAGCCGCGCTTTGCCTCGCCGCCCGGAAGCAACCTCCCCGTCTATACGGTGCTGGTGCCGCTCCGGAACGAGGCGAAGGTCGTGCGCGAACTCGTCGCCGCCCTCGACCTCATCGACTGGCCGGTCGACCGCCTCGACATCAAGCTCATCGTCGAGGAGGACGACCCGGCGACGCGCCGCGCCGTCGAGCGCCTCGTCGACGGACCGCCCTACGAGATCGTCGTGGTGCCGGTCGCCGAGCCGCGGACCAAGCCGAAGGCGCTCACCTTTGCGCTGCTCTTCGCCCGCGGCAGCCTCGTCACGATCTACGACGCCGAGGACCGGCCGCATCCGGCGCAGCTCCGCGAGGCCTACGCCACGTTCCTGAGGAGCGGACCGGAGCTTGCGTGCCTGCAGGCGCCGATCGTCGTCGACAATCCGGGTGCGAGCCTGATCGCCCGCCTGTTCGCAGTCGAATACTCGGCGCTCTTCGACGGTCTCCTGCCGGCGCTGGCGACGCTCCGCCTGCCGCTCCCACTCGGCGGCACGTCCAACCACTTCCGCCGGCATGCGCTGGAGGCAGTCCGGGCGTGGGATCCGTACAACGTCACCGAAGACGCCGACCTCGGCATCCGGCTCGCGCGCTTCGGCTACCGCTCGGCAACGCTGACGCTCCCCACCTACGAGCAGGCGCCGGAGACGATCCGCGTCTGGTTCCGCCAGCGGACGCGCTGGTTCAAGGGTTGGGCCCAGACCTGGCTCGTCCACATGCGCCGGCCGGGCGCTCTGCTCGGCACCCTCGGCCTCCGCCAGTTCGTCGCCTTCAACCTTGTCGGCATCGGCATGATCATCTCGGCGCTGATCCATCCGGTCTATCTGCTGACGCTGGCGCTGCTTGCAACCGATCCGCTCGGCTTCTGGCGGGATGGCAGCTTCTTCGTCGCCGCCATCCTCGGCCTCAACCTCTTCAACCTCGTCGCCGGCTATCTCGCCGTTGCCGTGCTCACCAGTCGCACGCTCCGGCTTCGCCGGCGCCGCGCCGATGCGGTCGTGCTGTTCGCGCTGCCGCTTTACTGGCTGATGATGTCGGTCGCCTGTGCGCGGTCCCTCTGGCAGCTCTTCCGGCGGCCGCATTTCTGGGAGAAGACGCCGCACCGGCCACGCCGCCGGACCCGGAGCGACACCGCCGCCGACCGCGGCCTCTCCGACAGGAACCCCGCCCGCGCCTAGGGACGCTTCGCGAGACGCCGGCGCACCGACCAGGCGAGCTTGTGCAGGCGGGGATTGCGCTTGACCGTCCGCTTCACCGCCTTCAGCGCGTGGGTCGCCGCGGCGGCTGCAGCTCCGCGCACCGTCAACGCGGCAAGGCTGTCATGGAGCGTCGCCTGCTCCTCGCACCACTGCGTCTTGAAATCCTCGTCGCCGATCGTGAAGTCGAATTCGTCGATGCCGCGCTCCATGCACCAGCGCATCAGGTGGTACATCAGCGCGCGGCCGGGCGAGAACGCCGCCACCGGCCCGTCGGCATAGGAGGTCATGACGTAGTAGTAGCGGTTGTTGCGGACGAGCCCCCAGTTGGTCGCGACGATCCTGCCATCGCATTCGATCGCCGAGACATGCGAAGGGCCGCGCGGCCACGGCTTCAGGGCGATAGCGGCATAGAAGTCGCGGACGGCGGGACTGCGGAAGAAATCCTGGGCGCCGCGGCCGGCAAGGCTGCGGGACTTCTGCTCGTACATCGCCGCAAGCACGCGGAGCGTTTCGCGGGGCTCGTCGGCATCGATGAAGCGCACCGGCCCGAGCGCCTCCATCTTCTGCCATTTGCCGCGGTCGTGGCGGCGCGAGCTCGAATTGCGCTTGGCGCGGTAGTAGGCGTCCCAGTCTTTGCCGATGCGGGTGAGATGGCTTTGCGCCGGATAGGGGCGCGCGTGCCAGGACGCGAACGGGTTCAGCCAGCCGCCGAGCCGCTCCGGCTGGCGCTGCAGGTGGACGAGGTCGACGCTGCCGCGGAGCGCCCGCATGACTATGTCGGGAAAAGCGGCGAACGCCACGGGATCGGCGGCAAGGCCGGCAAGCCAGTCGGGCGCATAGAGGCCGCCGTGATAGTCGGCGTGCTCGCCGCCCAGCCACTCGATCACCCGGATGCCCATGACGTGGCGGAGGCCGAAGGGAAGCAGGAAGAGCGTCTCGCCCGCCCCGTCGCGACCGATGACAATGCGCGGCGACACTTTCCGCTCTGCGCCAACCCGCGCCATCCACGGGGCGAGGTAGTCGTATTCCTGAAAGACATGGCCGAGCGCGCGCCGGCCGAAGTCGCGCCATTCCGCCTCTACGCCGGCGAGGCCTTCCGCCACCACCAGCGCCGCGAGGATGCGCGGCGGGCCTGCCGCCGCCGGCTCGTCCGGCGGGCCAACCTCGCGCGTCAGGCTGAGCAATGTCCCTCCTCCGCGGCGGCGCGCCGGGCGGTCGATCAACCGGGCGAACGCTAGGCGGCGAGGGTTAAGATCGCCCTACCGGCAGGCCGCGGAAGCGGGACTATCCCCCGTTTCGCGCGAGCCAGGCCTTCATGCCGGCGATCTCGGTCTCCTGGGCGGCGATGATCGCCTCGGCGAGCCTCCGGATCTCCGGGTCCTTGCCGAACTGCAGTTCGATCTTCGCCATGTCGATCGCGCCCTGGTGGTGCGGGATCATCATGCGGACGAAGTCACGGTCGGCGTCGCCGGTGAGCGGCACCATCATGTCCTGCATCATCCGGTCGTTGGCGGCGGTGAAGGCGGCGGCCGCATCCCCGGTCGCGGTATTGTGGTCCATGTGGGTCTCGGCGGCCCAGGCGATGACCGGCGCGAGCACCAGGGCGGCGGCGGCAAGACGGATCGGCTTCACTGGCAACTCCCTTGTGGCTGTGGCCGCGGCCGCCGGATCAGTGGTCGGCGCGGCTGAAGACTTCCATCAGTTCGGCAACCTTGCGGCGCTGGGCTTTCGGGTCGCCGCTCCGGATCGCGTCCTCGACGCAATGGGCGACGTGGTCGCGGAGCACCTCCTCCTCGATGCGGCGGAGGGCGGCGCGCACGGCGGCGATCTGGGTGACGATATCGATGCAGTAGCGATCGTCCGCGACCATGCGGGCGATGCCGCGCACCTGGCCCTCGACGCGGCTGAGGCGCCTCGCCACCGCCGATTTGGTGTCCGTCTGCATGTTGACCATATACCCTACCGGGGTATAGTAGCGGGCGAGCGGAGATTGTCCAGTGGAAAATCACGGCCACCAGCGCATGCACGACGGCGGGGCTGCGGCGACGGCGACCGACCCGGTCTGCGGCATGAGCGTGCGCCTCGATGCCGGCAAGCCGACCGCCGAGCATGGCGGGCGCAGCTGGCACTTCTGCTCCGAGCGCTGCCGGACGAAGTTTGTGGCGGAGCCGGACCGCTATGTCGCGGCGGCCGGGAAGGCGCCGCAGCCGCAGGCGATGGAGAATGCCGCCCCGCCGGCTGAACCCGGAAGACCCGGAGGCACGCTCTACACCTGCCCGATGCACCCGCAGATCATCCGCGACGCGCCGGGCAGTTGCCCGATCTGCGGCATGGCGCTCGAACCCATGGTCGCGACCGGGACGGAGGCAAACCCGGAACTCGCCGACATGACCCGGCGGCTGGTCGTGGCGACGCCGCTCGCGCTCTTCTTCCTCGCCCTCGACATGGCCGACCATCTGTTCGGCATCGACCTCCTGCCGTTCCTGACGGCGCGGCAGCAGCAATATCTGCAGCTGGCGCTCGCCATCCCGGCGGTGCTCTGGTGCGGGGCGCCGTTCTTTGTCCGCTTCTGGCAGTCGCTCCGGAGCGGCTATCTCAACATGTTCACGCTGATCGGCCTCGGCACCGGTGCGGCATTCCTCTACAGCCTCGTCGCGGTGCTCGCGCCGGGGCTCTTCCCGATGGCCATGCACGGCGACCACGGCACGGTGCCGCTCTATTTCGAAGCGGCGGCGGTGATCACCGCGCTCGTCCTCCTCGGCCAGGTGCTGGAGCTCCGGGCGCGGGAACGGACCGGCGGCGCCATCCGCGCGCTTCTCGATCTTGCGCCGAAGCAGGCGGTGCGCGTGCGGCCGGATGGCGCCACGGAGACGGTGCCGCTCGACGCCGTGGCGGCGGGCGATCTCCTCCGGGTGCGGCCCGGCGACCGTGTGCCGATCGACGGGCTGGTCGTGACCGGGCAAAGTGCGGTCGACGAGGCGATGATCACCGGCGAGCCGCTGCCGGTCGAAAAGCAGCCCGGCGACCGCGTCACCGGCGGGACGCTGAACGGCACCGGCAGCTTCGACATGCGCGTCGACCGGACGGGTGCGGAGACGACGCTCGCCCGGATCGTGGCGCTGGTCGCCGAGGCGCAGCGCTCGCGGGCGCCGATCCAGGCGCTCGCCGACCGGGTCGCGGCCTGGTTCGTGCCGGCGGTGATCGCCGTGGCGGCGGTCGCCTTCGTCGCCTGGCTTGCGTTCGGTCCGTCGCCGGCGCTCGCCTATGCGCTGGTCGCCGCCGTCAGCGTGCTCATCATCGCCTGCCCGTGCGCGCTCGGCCTTGCGACGCCGATCTCGGTGATGGTCGCGACCGGCCGCGGCGCTCAGGCTGGCGTGCTCATCCGCAACGCCGAGGCGCTGGAGCGGATGGCGACGATCGACACGCTGGTCGTCGACAAGACCGGTACCCTCACCGAGGGACGGCCAAAGCTTGTCGCCGTGGTCGCTGCGCCCGGCCATGACGATGCGGAGGTACTGGCGCTTACCGCGGCGGTCGAGGCCGGCAGCGAGCATCCGCTTGCCGCCGCGATCCTTGCCGGCGCGCGGGAGCGCGGGATTGCACCGGCCGCGGTGACCGGCTTCTCGGCGGAGAGCGGCAAGGGGGTGCGCGCAGTGGTCGACCGGCGGACGGTGCTTCTCGGCAACCCGGCCTTCCTCGCCGAAGCCGGCGTTGGAGTTACCGCGCTCGATTCGATCGCCGGCCGGCACCGCGCCGCGGGCGAAACGGTGGTCTTCGTCGCGGTCGGCGGCGAGGCGGCGGGCTTCCTCGCGATCGCCGATCCCGTCCGAAAGACAACGCCGGCGGCGCTTGCCGCCCTCACCCGGCTCGGCGTCCGCGTGGTGATGGCGACCGGCGACAATCCGGCGACCGCCGGTGCGGTCGCCGCCGCGCTGGGGCTCGCCGAGGTGCGCGCCGGGCTTCTCCCGGCCGACAAGCAGCGCCTCGTCACCGAATTGCAGCGCGCCGGCCGGCGGGTCGCGATGGCCGGCGACGGCATCAACGACGCGCCGGCGCTCGCCGCCGCCGATGTCGGCATCGCCATGGGCGCCGGCGCCGATGTTGCCATCGAGAGCGCCGGCATGACGCTGATGTCCGGCGACCTCACCGGCATCGTGCGGGCGCGCAACCTTGCGACCGCGACGATGCGCAACATCCGCCAGAACCTGTTCTCGGCCTTCGCCTACAACGCGCTCGGCGTGCCGGTCGCGGCCGGCATCCTCTACCCGGCCTTCGGCATCCTGCTCTCGCCGATCATCGCGGCGGCGGCGATGAGTCTTTCCTCGGTCTCGGTCATCGCCAACGCGTTGCGGCTGCGGCGCGCCCGGCTTCTTTAGGCCTATTCCAGCTCGAAGGTGATCTTCGCGTTCAGCCGGTAGCTGGTGATCTTGCCCTTCGAGACCTCGGCCGAGAGGTTCTTGATATTGAGCGAGCGGATGTTGCGCACGGTTTTCGCCGCCGTGCCGACGGCGTTCTGGGCGGCATCCTCCCAGCTCTTGTTCGATTCCGCGAGAACCTCGATCACCTTCAGCATGGTCATGACGACACCTCCCTCCGCTGACATGCGGGCGGAGAGCTTAGCACGGGGTGCGCCACTGCGGTCCCGGCCGCGACACCGGCGCAGTCAGCGTTCTCGCATCTCTCCGGGCCGGACAGGCGGAAACTGGAGCGGGCGATGGGAGTCGAACCCACGACATTCAGCTTGGGAAGCTGACGTTCTACCGCTGAACTACGCCCGCCTGCCCGCGAATGAAGAACGCGTGCCCGGCCAAGTCAAGCGGATCGGTCAGGCGGCGCGGATCGGCCTGATCCGCCGGCTCTACCCGCCCCGAAAATGCTTCGACAGTTTCAGGCCCTGCGCCTGATAGTGCGAACCGAGGCCGGCGCCGTAGAGCACCTGCGGGCGCTCGATCATCCGCTCATAGACGAGGCGGCCGACCAGTTGCCCGTCCTCGAGGATGAAGGGCACCTCGTGGCTGCGGACTTCGAGGACCGCACGGCTGCCGGCGCCGCCGGCTTCGGAATGGCCGAAGCCCGGATCGAAGAAGCCGGCATAGTGGACGCGGAATTCGCCGACCAGCGGGTCGAAGGGAACCATCTCGGCGGCGTAGTCGGGGGGGACGTGGACCGCCTCACGCGAGACGAGGATGTAGAACTGGTCGGGGTCGAGAACGAGCTCGGCGCGGCCGTAGTGTCGGATCGGCTCCCAGAAATCGAGAACGTCGAGGGCGCCGCGGCGGTCGACGTCGATGAGGCCGGTGTGGCGCTTGGCGCGATAGCCGACAATGCCTTCCGGGCTGCCGGTGAGGTCGATGGACAGCACGAGACCGCTCGCGACATTCGGCGCGCCGTCGACCAGCGCCGAGACGCGGTGGAGCGCGAGGAGCGCCGCGTCGTCGAGGCGGGCGCTCCCCTGCCGGAAGCGAATCTGCGACAGGCGCGAGCCCGGCCGCACCACGATCGGAAAGGTCCGCGGACTGACTTCCAGATAGAGCGGGCCGTGGTAGCCGGCGGGCACGGTGTCGAACTCGCGGGCGCGGTCGATGATGACGCGGGTGAAGATGTCGAGCCGGCCGGTCGAGGATTTCGGGTTGGCGGCGGCGGCGATCCCGGGGGGAAGCGCCAGGCTCTCCATCAGCGGCACGATATAGACGCAGCCGGTCTCGAGCACCGCCCCGGGACCAAGGTCGATCTCGTGCAGGCGGAGTGCCGTCAAGCGCTCCTCCACCGTCTGCTCGGGGCCCGGCAGAAAGCTCGCGCGCACCCGCCACGCGACCGGGCCGAGACGGAGGTCGAGGCTTGCCGGCTGGACCTGGTCGGTATCGGCGGGCGCCGCCAGCCGGATGCCGTTTCCGGCAATCAGGCCGGCAATCCGATGGGCCGGCAGGATGCCGGATTCGGTGGGGCTCGCCATGCCGCCCGCTTAGCGCGATTGACGCCACGGCGAAAGGCTCCTAAGAGGAACCGTCCGTGGTCCTTTGAGCCGGCCGGCTTGCAGCCACGTTAAACAAGTCGCTAAAAGGCCGGTCGGTGGTAGACCCGGCCCGGCCATGCGGCCGGGTTTTTTGTTGGGGAAACGGGTCATGGCGAAACCATCGGCAAAGACGAAGAAGCAGCGCAATTTCCGCCCGGCGACGCTCGCCGTCCATGGCGGCACGCTCCGCTCGCAGCACGGCGAGACCTCCGAAGCGATCTACATGACGCAGGGCTATGTCTATGACACGGCTGAGTCCGCCGAGGCGCGCTTCAAAGGCGAGGATCCGGGCTTCATCTATTCGCGCTACGCCAACCCGACGGTGGCGATGTTCGAGGAGCGGATGCGCCTCCTCGAAGGCGCCGGTGCGGCGCGGGCGACCGCCAGCGGCATGGCGGCGGTCACTGCGACGTTCCTTTCCTTCCTCAAGGCCGGCGACCATGTTGTCTCGGCACGCGCCCTGTTCGGCTCCTGCCGCTATGTCGTCGAGGATCTCCTGCCGCGCTACGGCATCGCCACGACGCTGGTCGACGGGCGCGACCTGAAGGCCTGGAAGAAGGCGGTGCGGAAGGGCAAGACCAAAGCCTTCTTCCTCGAAAGCCCGACCAACCCCACGCTCGAAGTCGCCGACATTGCGGCGATCGCCGACATCGCCCATGCGGCGGGCGCGCTGCTCGTCGTCGACAATGTCTTTGCGACGCCGGTCCTGCAGCGGCCGCTGACCCTCGGCGCCGACGTCGTAGTCTATTCTGCCACCAAGCATATAGACGGGCAGGGCCGCTGCCTCGGCGGCGTCATCCTGTCATCGGAAAAGTTCATCGCCGACCACCTCCACACCTTTCTCCGCCAGACCGGTCCGTCGCTGAGCCCCTTCAACGCCTGGGTGCTCCTGAAGGGCCTCGAGACGCTGCAGCTCCGCGTCGAGCGCCAGACGGCGACCGCCGCCGCACTCGCCGACCGCATGGCGGAGAATCGCGCCATCCTGCGCGTGATCTATCCCGGCCGCGCCGACCATCCCCAGGCCGACATCATCGCGCGGCAGATGAGCGGCGGCTCGAACCTCATCGCCTTCGAGGTGAAGGGCGGCCGCGCCGGGGCGTTCAAGGTCGCGAACGCGCTGGAGGTCGTGCAAATCTCGAACAACCTCGGCGACGCCAAGAGCCTGATCACCCATCCCTCGACCACGACCCACCAGCGCCTGTCGGAGGAGACGCGGCTCGAACAGGGCATCACCCAGGGCCTTCTGCGTCTCTCGGTCGGCCTCGAAGACCCGCTCGACCTCACCGAGGACCTCGAGCGGGCACTCGCCACACTCGATTGAGCCCGTGCAATTGACGTTCGCTCGGGCCGCCGCATATTTTTCCGCGACGCGCACGTGCGGTGCGCCGGGACAGCCATGTATCGCGAGACCACACGCTCCATCCAGGTGACGGTGGAGCCGAGCTATGTCGAGGCGGAGTCGGGCGACGGCCGCTACTTCTGGGCCTACACCATCGAGATCGCCAATCTCGGCGGCGAAGTCGTGCAGCTTCGCTCGCGCCACTGGCGGATCACCGACGGCAACGGCCACACCGAGGAGGTGAAGGGGCCGGGGGTGGTCGGCAAGCAGCCGGTGCTGAAGCCCGGCGAGACCTTCGCCTATACCAGCGGCTGCCCACTGAAGACGCCCTCCGGCATCATGGTCGGCACCTACCAGATGCAGACCGACACGGGCGAAATGTTCTCGATCGCCATCCCCGCCTTCTCGCTCGACCTTCCCGACAGCCGGCGGACGGTGAACTGACCGGGGAGTGACCGGCGCGACCCTGCCATTCCGGCTATTCGCGGCCGCCGTCCGGCGCGTCTCCTCGATCGGCCGAGGGGCCGGCAAACTCGGCGGGATCGAAATCGTAGCGGGTGCCGCAGAACTCGCAGGTGACCGAGATGATGCCGTTCTCGGTGCTGGCGACGATCTCCTCGGCGGTGAAGCCGGCGAGCATGCCGCGGATGCGGCTCCGCGAGCACGAGCACTGGTCGCGGACGGCGGTGGCGCTGAAGACGCGCACGCCGCGCTCGTGGAACAGCCGGTAGAGCAGACGCTCGACCGGCACCGCCGGGTCGGTCAGCTCGTGGTCCTCGACGGTGCCGACCAGCGCCTGCGCCTCGACCCAGGAATCGTCCTCGGCGAAATCGGGGCTTGCCGTACCCTCCGGCGCATCGCCGCCGGGCAGGTCCTGCTGGCGCATGCGCTCGGGCGCGTCGGGCAGGAACTGGACGAGGAGGCCGCCCGCCCGCCAGCTGTGGCGCATGGCGCCGTTCTCCCGGGCATGCATCTCGGCGACCGCGAGGCGGACCCGGGTCGGAATCTGCTCGGACTGGCGGAAATAGGTGTGGGCGACGTCTTCGAGGCTGTCGCCTTCGAGCGGCACAACGCCCTGGTAGCGCGTCGTGTGCGGTCCCTGGTCGATGGTCATGGCGAGCGTGCCGCGCCCGAGCAGGGCGGCGGCGGCATCGCCGGTGTGGCCCGCCGCGGTCGCGGCCACCCGGTCCGTGTCGAAGCGGGCATAGGCGCGGACATCGCCGTCGGTGCGGTAGTCGACGACCAGCATGTCGACCGGCCCGTCGGTCTCGGTCTGCAGGATGAACTTGCCCTTGAACTTCAGCGACGACCCAAGGAGGACGGCGAGCACGATCGCCTCGCCGAGGAGCTTTGACACCGGCGCCGGATAGGCGTGGCGGGTGAGGATGGCATCTAGCGCCGGCCCCATCTGGATGGCGCGGCCGCGCACGTCGAGCGGCGCCACCTCGAAGGGCCGCACGGCGTCGTCGCCGGCCGGCGCCGTCGGCGCGGCCGCAATCCCGGCGGTCTCGCTCACAGCGCCGGCATCCGGTCGAGGCACCAGGCGAGGATGCCCTTCTGGGCATGCAGGCGGTTCTCGGCCTCGTCGAAGACCACCGATTGCGGGCCGTCGATCACCGCCGCGGTGACTTCCTCGCCGCGGTGGGCGGGAAGGCAGTGCATGAAGATCGCATCGGGACGCGCCTTGGCCATCAGGCGCTCGTTCACCTGGTAGGGCTTGAGGAGATTGTGGCGGCGCTCGCCCTCCTCGTCGCCCATCGACACCCAGGTGTCGGTGACGAGGCAGTCGGCGCCGGCGACCGCCGCCTCGGCGTCGGTGGTGACGCTCACCGCCGCGCCGCGCTCGCGCGCCCAGGCGATGAGCGGCGGCTTCGGGCCGAGCTCGGTCGGCGAAGCGATGCGGAGCGTGAAGCGGAAGCGCTCGGCGGCCTGCACCCAGGATTCGAGGACGTTGTTGGCGTCGCCGAGCCACGCCACCGTCCGGCCGGCGATCGGGCCCTTGTGCTCCTCGAAGGTGAGCACATCGGCCATGATCTGGCAGGGGTGCGAGTGGCGGGTGAGGCCGTTGATGACCGGAACGCTGGCGCTCTCGGCAAGCTCGGTCACCGTGCGGTGGTCGAGGGTGCGGATCATGATCGCATCGACGTAGCGCGACAGCACGCGGGCGGTGTCGGCGGAGGTTTCGCCGCGCCGGCGCTGCATCTCCTCGCCGGTGAGCACGATCGTCTCGCCGCCGAGCTCGCGCATCGCCACGTCGAACGAGACGCGGGTGCGGGTCGACGGCCGGTCGAAGATCATGGCGAGGACGCGGCCGGCGAGCGGCTGCGGTGCCGCCTCCGTCCGCCTGAGGCGCTTCAGGCGCATGCTCTCGGCGATGATGGCGCGGAGCGTAGCCGCATCGATGTCGGCAAGGTCGAGGAAATGACGGACCATGGCGTCAGCCGGCGGCAGCGCCGACCTTCTCCGCGGCGAGGCTCGCGGCGGCGGTCTCGATGCGGCGGATCGCCTCGTCGATCTCGGCGTCGGTGACAATCAGCGGCGGCAGCAGGCGGACGACATTTTCGCCGGCCGCGGCGGCAAGGAGGCCGGCATCGCGCATGGCGGCAACCACGTCGCCGACCGGCTTGACGCAACGGAGGCCGACCAGCAGTCCTTCGCCGCGCACCTCGTCGAGGACATCGGGGAAAGTGTCGACGACGGCGGCGAGGCGCTGCTTGAAATAGAGTCCCGTCCGCCGGACATGGTCGAGGAAGCCGTCCGACAGCACCTCATCGACCACCGCCTGGCCGACCGCCATGGCGAGCGGATTGCCGCCGAAGGTCGAGCCGTGGGTGCCGACGGTCATGCCCTTTGCCGCCTCGGCGGTCGCAAGGCAGGCGCCGAGCGGAAAGCCGCCGCCGATCCCCTTGGCGGCGGTGAGCACGTCGGGGGTGACCCCGGACCATTCATGGGCGAACAGTCTTCCCGTGCGGCCGATGCCGGTCTGGACCTCGTCGAAGACCAGCAGCAGGCCGTTCCGGTCGCAGAGCGCGCGGAGGTCGCGGAGGAACTGCGCCGGGACCATGCGGACGCCGCCCTCGCCCTGGATCGGCTCGATGAAGATCGCGGCGGTCTCCGGCCGGAGCGCCGCCTCGACGGCGCGGATGTCGCCGGGCTGGACCTGGTCGAAGCCTTCGGCCACCGGGCCCATGCCTTCGAGGTATTTCGGGTTGCCGGTGGCGGCGAGCGCGGTGAGCGTGCGGCCGTGAAAGGCGCCCGCAAAGGTGATGATCCGGTTCCGCTCGGGATGGCCGCTCACGAAATGATAGCGGCGGACCGTCTTGATTGCACACTCGGTCGCCTCGGTGCCGGAGCTGCCGAAGAACACCTTGTCGGCAAAGCTTGCCGCGCAGAGCGTCGCCGCGAGCTTCTCCTGCCCGGGGATGCCGAACAGGTTGGAGACGTGCCAGAGCTTTGCCGCCTGGGCGGTGAGCGCGGCGATCAGCTTGGGATTGGCGTGGCCGAGCGCATTGACGGCGATGCCGCCGGAGAAATCGAGGAAGCGGCGGCCGTCGGTCGCCTCCACCCAGACGCCCTCGCCGCGCTCCAGCGCGATCGGGGCGCGCGCAAACGTGTCGTAGATGTGGGAGCGGTCAGTCATCGCCGCCTCAAGTCGCCAGGGTGTCGGAAAAGGAAAAGGCGCCGCCGAAGGCCGCGGCACCTTTTCGCGCGGCACCTTATAGCATCGCGGCGCGGCACACTGTCAATTCCGCCGCTGTCCACACGCGGGTGCGGGACCTGTTGGCATCCGCTGCACGATCTGGGGAAAACGATCCGAAAGTCGGTGCCGAGTCGGGCGGACTCTTGTCACCGAGTCAACGCCTATTGTAGCTTCGGCCCGTCGATTACGACACGCGTGCGGCGGACTTCTGTTCTCTCGTTCCATTGTCAGGCGTCTGGCATCGTCCAAAGGTTCGGACGATGTCGGGGACGGATTCGGACTCACGCCGCGCAGAGAATGGGGTCAATGCGGCATGTCCTGGACCGACGAACGGGTGGAGTTGCTGAAGAAACTCTGGACCGAGGGTCTGAGCGCCAGCCAGATTGCGGCGCAGCTTGGCGGGGTGACGCGCAATGCCGTGATCGGCAAGGTCCACCGCCTCAGCCTGTCGGGGCGCGCCAAGCCCGCGTCGAGCGGGCCGCGGCCGCGCAAGGCGCGGCCGGTCTCGCCGCACCGGCCGCCGCGGAGCTTCATCGCCGGCAACACGGCGCTGAAAATCCACGCCCATCCGGTGCCGCGGCGGGTGCCGGTGCCGGTTCCGATCGAGGACCTGGTTGTGCCGATCAGCCTCAACGTGACGCTGATGGCGCTGAACGACACCATGTGCAAATGGCCGTTCGGCGACCCCGGTGCCGAGGGTTTTCACTTCTGCGGCCACCGCAACTTCAACGCCCTGCCCTATTGCGAATATCACAGCCGGCTCGCCTACCAGCCGGTCAACGACCGGCGGCGCGAGCGCGAGCGGCGCGACTACTAGGCTCAATCGAGACACGCTGCTCCGATGGCTGAAGGGCGCCATCCCTCCCCGGAAACGGGGAGGGGGGACCATGCGCAGCATGGTGGGGGGATGCGGCGAGCGGCGGCAACGGCCGGAGCTTCACGCCACCTTCCATAGATCGGAGCATCCGAGCGGGCCGGGACCCCACCCGTCCGGCCTTCGGCCGGCCACCCTCCCCGTGCCGGGGAGGGATGGCGCCTTCTCCGGCATCGTCTCGTTGCATGAGTGCAACTGAGCCAAGGCGCAGTGCGGGTCCGGGACGCTCAGCCGGCTTCGGCGAATTCCTCGTCGAAGGAATAGCCGGAGCCGCGCACGGTGCGGATCGGGTCGCGACCGCGGCCGAGCGCCTTCCGGAGCCTGCCGACGTGAACATCGACGGTGCGCTCGTCGACATAGACGTCGCGCCCCCAGACAGCGTCGAGCATCTGGGCGCGGCTGAAGACGCGGCCCGGCGACTGCATGAGAAATTCGAGCAGCCGGAACTCGGTCGGCCCGAGATGCAGTTCGCGGGTGTTGCGGCGGACGCGGTGGGTCTCGCGGTCGAGTTCGAGGTCGCCGGCCCTGAGCACCGTCGCCACCATCTCCGGCCGCGAGCGGCGGAGGAGCGCGCGGATGCGGGCCATCAGCTCGGGCAGCGAGAACGGCTTCACGACATAGTCGTCGGCGCCGGTCGCAAGGCCGCGCACCCGCTCCTGCTCCTCGCCGCGGGCGGTGAGCATGATGATCGGCAGCGTCCGGGTGGCGTCGCGCGAGCGCAGGCGCCGGCAGAGCTCGATGCCGGAAATGCCGGGCAGCATCCAGTCGAGCACGATGAGGTCGGGCGTCGCCTCGCGGAGGCGGAGCTCCGCGTCGTCGCCGCGCTCGACCGTCTCGACGGCGTAGCCCTCGGCCTCGAGATTGTAGCGGAGCATCAGGGCGAGCGAGGCCTCGTCCTCGACGATCATCACCCGTGGCGCCATCGCCGCCGGCCTCACGCCCGGTATTCGACCGCGGTCATGGAGGAGGTGTCCTTCTTCGGACGTTCCTCGGTGAGCGGCGCGCCGGTGACAAGGTAGTGGACGGTCTCGGCGATGTTGGTGGCGTGATCGCCGATCCGCTCGAGGTTCTTGGCGCAGAAGAGGAGGTGCGTGCAGAAGGTGATGTTGCGCGGATCTTCCATCATGTAGGTGAGCAGCTCGCGGAACAGCGAGGTGTACATGGCGTCGATCTCGTCGTCGCGCTCCCAGACATTGCGGGCGGCGGCAACGTCGCGCTCGGCATAGGCGTCGAGCACGTTCTTGAGCTGGGTGAGGCTCAGTTCGGCGATGTGCTCGACGCCGGTGACGAGGCGCTGCGAGGCGTAGTTGCTCTCGACCGCGAAGACGCGCTTGGCGGTGTTCTTGGCGAGGTCGCCGACCCGTTCGAGATCGTTGGCGATGTGGATCGCCGCCATGATCTCGCGGAGGTCCTGGGCCATCGGCTGGCGGCGGGCGATGATCGAGGTGGCGCTGTCCTCGACCTGCTTCTGCAGGACGTCGATGCGCTGGTCGGCGGTGATAATGCGCTGGGCGAGCGCGCTGTCCTGGCGCGACAGGGCGGCAACCGAATCGGCGACCTGCTGCTCGGCAAGGCCGCCCATCTCGGCGATCTTCTGCTTGAGGCCGCCGAGTTCGTCGTCATAGGCGCGGACGGTGTGTTCGGTCATCGCTGGTCTTTCCCTGGCCGCGGCGCCGGTCAGCCGAAGCGCCCGGTGATGTAGTCCTGCGTCCGGCGGTCGGCGGGCGCAGTGAAGATCTTGCCGGTCTCGTCGAACTCGATCAGCTCGCCGAGATACATGAAGGCGGTGTAGTCGGAAACCCGCGCCGCCTGCTGCATGTTGTGGGTGACGATAACGATCGTGTACTCGGACTTCAGCTCGTCGATCAGCTCCTCGATCTTGGAGGTCGAGATCGGGTCGAGCGCCGAGCACGGCTCGTCGAGGAGCACGACTTCCGGCTGGGTGGCGATGGTGCGGGCGATGCACAGGCGCTGCTGCTGGCCGCCGGAGAGGCTGAGGCCGCTTGCCTTGAGCTTGTCCTTAACCTCGTTCCACAGCGCCGCCCGGGTGAGCGCCGCCTCGACCCGGTCGGCGATCTCGGAGCGCGGCAGGCGCTCGTAGAGCTGGATGCCGAAGGCGATGTTGTCGAAGATGGTCATCGGGAATGGCGTCGGCTTCTGGAAGACCATGCCGATCCGCGACCTGAGCAGGTTGAGGTCCTGGCGCCGCGACAGGATGTTGGCGCCGTCGAAGAGCACCTCGCCGACCGCCCGCTGGTTGGGATAGAGGTCGTACATGCGGTTGAGGACGCGGAGCAGCGTCGACTTCCCGCAGCCCGACGGCCCGATGAAGGCGGTGACCTTGCGGTCGGCAAGACCGAGATTGATGCCCTTCAGGGCTTCGCTGTTCCCGTAATAGAAGCGGAGATCCCTGATGCGGATCTTGTCGGCACCGTTGACGACGGCGGCCCTGGCGGCTGCGGTCACGGGGACGGGTACGGCGACATCGCTCATGTGTTCGGTCCACTGCGGGCGAGGAAACGCGCCCCGATGTTGAGGGCAAGCACGGCAAACGTGACGATCAGGGCGCCGGTCCAGGCGAGCTGCTGCCAGTCGGCATAGGGCGACAGCGCGAACTGGAAGATGGTGACCGGCAAGCTCGCCATCGGGGCGTTCGGATTGAGGCTGAAGAACTGGTTGTTGAGCGCCGTGAAGAGGAGCGGCGCGGTCTCGCCGGTGATGCGGGCGATCGCAAGCAGGATGCCGGTGACGATGCCGGCGCGCGCCGCCCGGTAGCCGACCGAGGCGATGATCTTCCAGCGCGGCGCGCCGAGGGCGGCGCCGGCCTCGCGGAGCGTATTCGGCACCAGCGTCAGCATGTCCTCGGTGGTGCGCACGACCACCGGGATCACCAGCATCGCAAGTGCCACGCCACCGGCCCAGGCCGAGAAGTGGCCCATGGTGACGACGAGAATCTCGTAGACGAACAGGCCGACGACGATCGACGGCGCCGAAAGCAGGATGTCGTTGACGAAGCGGATGACGACGCTCACCCGGGCATAGCGCCCGTATTCGGCCATGTAGGTGCCCGCAAGGATGCCGATCGGGGTGCCGAGAATGATGCCGAAGGCGGTGAGGATCAGGCTGCCGACGATGGCGTTGGCGAGACCGCCGGCGCTGCCCGGCGGCGGCGTGTTGGTGGTGAAGACTTCGAGCGAAAGACCGCTGAAGCCGTTGTAGAGCAGGGTCGCGAGGATGATCACCAGCCAGGCGGCGCCGAACAGGGTCGCGACCAGCGACAGAGCCATGGTGATCGCATTGCGGCGCCGCCGGCCGGCGTAGCGTGCGGCGGACTTCATGAGCCGAGCTTCCTTTCGATGCGCAGGAGCATCAGCCGTGCGGCGGCGAGCACGATGAAGGTGATGACGAAGAGGATCAGGCCGAGGGCGATCAGCGACGAGGTGTAAAGCTCGCCGGTCGCCTCGTTGAACTCGTTGGCGATGGTCGCCGAGATGGTCGTGCCGGGGGCGAGGATCGAGGCGGCGATGCGGTGGGCGTTGCCGATGACGAAGGTCACCGCCATCGTCTCGCCGAGCGCCCGGCCGAGGCCGAGCATGATGCCGCCGATCACGCCGACGCGGGTGTAGGGGAGCACGACCTTGCGGACCACCTCCCAGGTGGTGCAGCCGATGCCGTAGGCGGCTTCCTTCAGGACCGGCGGCACGGTCAGGAAGACGTCGCGGGTGATGGCGGTGATGAAGGGCAGCACCATGATCGCCAGCACCAGCCCGGCGGTGAAGATGCCGATGCCATAGGGCGGCCCGGCGAAGAAGCTGTTCAGCACCGGGACGTCGGCAAAGGCGTCGATCAGCCAGGGCTGCAGCGTCGCCTGGAGGAATGGCGCGAACACGAACAGGCCCCAGATGCCGTAAATGATCGACGGAATCCCGGCGAGGAGTTCGATGGCGACGCCGATCGGACGGCGGAGCACGTGCGGGCAAAGCTCGGTGAGGAAGATGGCGATGCCGATCGAGACCGGGATGCCGATCAGCATGGCGATGAGCGAGGTCATCAGCGTGCCGTAGATCGGCGCGATGGCGCCGAATTTCTCGGTGACCGGGTTCCACGCCTGGGTGGTGAAGAAGTCGAGCCCGAAGGTCTGGAGCGCGGGGATCGAACCGATGAACAGCGAGACGATGACGCCGCCGAGAAGGATGAGCACGATCAGCGCTGCGGCAAGCGTCGCTGTCCGGAAGGTGGCATCGCCGAGGGTGAACCGCCGGAGGGCACTCCGCCGCGCTTCGGCGGCGCGGAACTGGGTGGCGCTGTCCAATGTCGCCTCGGTCATACGAAACCCTCTGACAATAACCGGACCACAGCTACGTTCGGCAATCGCCGGCCGCCGGGACAATCTGGATAGGCGGCCGCCATCAGGCTTGCCATCCGCCCCCGCCGGAGCGGGGGGCGGATGGAGGCGTACGCAACCGGCTACATGCTCGGCGCAATGGTCTTGCCGTCGGGGCCGACGATCTCGGCCGCCCAGCGGGCCATGACATCCTTGACGACCTCGTCGGGCATCGGAATGTAGGTGAGGTCGGAGGCCATCTGGTCGCCGTCGGCATAGGCCCAGGCGAAGAACTTCAGCGCCTCGCCGGCCGCCACCGGATCGTCCGGCTTCTTGTACATCAGGATGAAGGTCGCGGCGGTCATCGGCCAGACCGCATCGCCGGGCTCGTTGGCGAGGATCACGCCGTAGCCGGGCGTGCCCTTCCAGTCGGCGTTGCCGGCGGCGGCGGCAAAGGCCGGGGCGGTCGGCTCGACCGTTTTGCCGTTCTTGTTGATCATGTCGGTGTAGGTCATCTTGTTCTGCATGGCGTACGCATATTCAACGTAGCCGATCGACCCCTTGGTCTGCTGGACGTTGGCGGCAACGCCCTCGTTGCCCTTGGCGCCGACGCCGACCGGCCATTCGACCGCCGAGGCGGCACCGACATTGGCCTTCCAGTCGGCCGACACGTCGGACAGGTAGTAGGTGAAATTGAACGACGTGCCCGAGCCGTCCGAACGGTGGATGACGGCAATCGCCGTGTCGGGGAGCTTGGCGTCGGGATTGAGCCTGGCGATCGCCGGGTCGTTCCAGGCGGTGATCTTGCCCTGGAAGATGTCGGCAAGCGTCTGGCCGTCTAGCACCAGCTGGCCGGGCGCGATGCCGTCGAGATTGACGACCGGGACGATGCCGCCCATCACCATCGGGAACTGGATGAGGCCGAACTTGTCGAGCTCCTCGGCCTTGAGCGGCGCATCGGTGGCGCCGAAGGTGACGGTCTTGGCCTCGATCTGCTTGATGCCGCCGCCGGAGCCGATCGACTGGTAGTTCAGGCCGACGCCGGTCTTGGCCTTATAGGCTTCCGCCCATTTGGCGTAGATCGGATAGGGGAAGGTCGCGCCGGCGCCCGAGATATCGGCGGCGCTGGCGACGGAAACGGTCAAGGCGACGGCAAAGCCGGTCGCGACGGCAAGGTTGAAGGGTTTCACCTCTGCCTCTCCTGTTCGGTGTTTCGGACATTCCGCGGCGGCGCCTCTGAGCCGTCCGCGGGGCCAAACTAGGAATGACAGATGTTGTGAGTACGACAGTCCGGCGACAGTTGTGTGACTGTCTACTTCGCTGGAATGACTTGCGAATTTTCCGCCGGCCCGGGCTCCTGCGGGGGAAAGGTGACGGTGAACAGCGAACCCTCACCGAGCCGGCTGTCGATGGTCAAACGGGCGCGATGGCGGGCAAGGATGTGCTTGGCAATGGCAAGCCCGAGACCGGTGCCGCGATGGCGGGCGCTCTGGTCCATGTCGACGCGGTAGAAGCGTTCGGTGAGGCGCGGCAGATGCTCCTCGCCGATCCCCGGGCCGAAATCGCGGATCGACACCGACGGGCCGGATGCGCCGTCGCCGGCGCGCATGCTGACGACCACGCGCTTGCCCGACTGGCCGTATTTGCAGGCATTCTCGACGAGATTGCCGAAGACCTGGATTAGCTCGTCGCGGTCGCCGGCGATCACCACCGGCTCGTCCGGCAGGTCGGCCTCGATCACGACGCCGAGTTCGCGGGCGAGCGGCTCGAGGCTATCGACCACATGACTCACGGTGCCGCCGAGATCGACCGCGTCCGAGGGGCGGAGATGCGCCTTCATCTCGACCCGCGACAGCGACAGGAGGTCGTCGACAAGGCGGCTCATCCGGGTCGCCTGCTCGTGCATGATGGCGAGAAAGCGCTCGCGCGCCGGAGTGTCGTCGCGGGCCGGACCCTGCAGCGTCTCGATGAAGCCGGCGAGGGAGGCGAGCGGCGTGCGCAGCTCGTGGCTGGCATTGGCGACAAAGTCGACCCGGACCTTGTCCATCCGGCGGCGCTCGGACAGGTCTTCGAGGATGAGAGCGATGAGATCAGCGTTGCTGCCGATCGGCGCGAACCAGGCACCGAACCAGCGCTCGGTCGGCACCCGCTCCGCGAACTCGATGCGCTCCGGCGCGCCGCCGCGCGCGACGCGCTCCAAGGCGGCGACGAGGTCCGGGGCACGCAGGCGGTGGGTGAGGGTCTCGCCGGCGCGGACCGGGAAGACGGCCGCCGTCCGCCGGTTGGCGTAGCGGACGATGCCGCGCCGGTCGAGGATGAAGCAGGGCTCGGGCAGCGCCTCGGCGAGCGAGCCAAAGGCGGGGTCGAGCGCCTCTGCCGGAGCGGCGGGGAGCGTCAGCGCCGGCCCATCTTCCGCTCCGCCCTGCGGCAGGAGGGCGAGTGCGGCGACGATGCCGGCAAAGGCGATAGCGGCGCCGAGCGGCGACACCACCCCGGCGGCGGCGAGCAGGATGAGCAGGAGGCCGAGCGCGCCGAGCACCCAGGCGGCACCGGCAAGGCGCCGCCCGATACCGGCGATGAAGCCGGCGACCGGCCGCTCGCTGTCCGGGGCGTTCAATGCCGCCATTACCGGCTCCGCATTGCCTGCGGCATCGGCGCCATGCCGCGCCACGCAAACGTCCGAATCAAGAACATAGTAGCCGCACCGGCGGGCGGGATATAAGGCACGGCAGGCGCCGCCGCCAGCCGCGCCGCCGCTTCGCGCCGATACGGGGGACAGGGCACGCATGGCCAAGGGGGGCAAGGACAAGGGCAAGAACGCCAGGAAGGGCGACCGCCCGATCCCGGCGGTCATCGCGCCGACGACCGATGCCCCACCGATCCACACCCGCCACGGCGATTTCGACATTGACGACGCAGTCCTGCCGGAATGGGTCGAGGAGCGGGCGCTCACTTCCGGCGGCTATCCCTACGACGAAGCCCTCAAGGACAAGATCTACGAGGACGAGCTGGAGACGCTGCAGGTCGAGCTGGTCAAGCTCCAGCAGCATGTCGGGAAGACCGGCCTCCGACCGATCCTCGTCTTCGAGGGGCGCGATGCCGCCGGCAAGGGCGGGGCGATCTTCGTCTTCCACCAGTACCTCAACCCACGCTCGGCGCGGGCGGTGGCGCTGCCAAAGCCGACCGACGTCGAACGCGGCCAGTTCTACTTCCAGCGCTACGTTGCCGAGTTTCCGACGAGCGGCGAGATCGTCCTCTTCGACCGCTCCTGGTACAACCGCGCTGGCGTCGAGCCGGTGATGGGCTTCTGCACGCCGGACCAGTACCGGACCTTCCTCGCGGTCGCGCCGGCCTTCGAGAAGCTGCTGGTCGACGAGGGTCTGCTTCTCTTCAAGTTCTGGCTGGATATCGGCCGGGCGATGCAGTTCAAGCGCTTCCATGAGCGACGCCACAATCCATTGAAGCTGTCAAAACTCTCGCCGATCGATTACGCGGCGATGACAAAATGGGACGAGTACACCAAAGCACGCGACACGATGCTTGCCGCGACCCATTCTGCCGAGGCGCCGTGGACGGTGGTGCGCGCCAATGACAAGCGCCGCGCCCGCCTCAACATCATCCGCCATGTGCTCGGCGCGATCGATTATCCCGGCCGCGACCGCAATGCGGTCGGCGCCACCGATCCGCTGATCATCGGCAACGGCCCGAAGATTCTCGCTACCGGGCGCAGCGAGCGGGACTGAGAGCGGACGAGCGCGCCGTGAGCGACATCTATACCGTTCTCCGCCAGACGATCTTCGAGCGCGATCTCCGCTCGCCCTCGGCGCGCGAGGAGATTTACGGCCAGGCGCGGGCCGCGATGATCCGCCAGCTCTGGTCCTACGATCCGCCGATGTCCGAGGACGAGATCGACGTGCGGATCGGCGCCTTCGACCTCGCCGTCGAGGAGCTCGAAAGCGAGATCGCCGCCGCCTTCGCCCGGGCACGGCCGGCGCGCCGCGCGCTGCCCCCTGCGGCAAGCCCGCCGCCGGTCTATGAGGGCTATGACGAGGAGGCCGACTACGCGCCGGTCTTTGCAGGGTCGGGCCGGACCCCGGCGCGCCAGCCCGACGAGCGCCCCTACCCGGTTGAGACCGACGATCCCGAGGAGTTGCGCCACGCCGCCATCGAGGAAGCGCTCCGCGGCGGCAGCGAGACGCCGGTGCGGGCGCTCGCCGTTCCGCCGCGCCCGCGCTCGCCGATCATCCAGCGTCGGCCGCCCGAACCGGAGCCGCCCGAACCGCCGCGCCGAGACCCGCCGCGCCGCGTGGCGGCGGCGCCGGTTCCTGCGCGTTACGAATACGTCGAAGAGGAAGAGCATCTCGACAACCATCCCGAAGAAGTCGCCTACGAGCCTGACGAAGACCGCCGCCATGACGAACCCGAGCCGACGCACTATGAAGAGCCGGGCCTTGCCGGGGCGGACGACGACCATGCCGGGCCGGCGCCGAGGCCGAGAAAGCCGCCGCCCAGGAAGCTCCGCTGGCAGCTCAGCCATCGCGAGCGGGTCGGGCTGCTCGTCGCGGCGATCGCCTTCCTCTTCGTCGGCCTCGTTGCCATTGTCGCGCTGGCAGTGATCCCGCGGGGCGGCGATCCGGCGGCGGTGGCCGCCGCTACCGGCACCGGCGGCACCGCGACCGGGAGCGGAGACAGCCAGAACTACGTCATCTTCGACGGGCGCGACCCGACCGTGTTCGAGGGCGGGCCCGGCGTGCCGATCCGGCTCGATGACGACAAGGAGGGCGCATTCGCCCGCATCGCCTCGACGGCGAGCAGCGCCGGGGTAAAGGTGATCGTCGGACCGGGCCTCGCCAACCGGCTCGCCGGGCGCAACATCCGCGTCACGGTGGTCGCCCGCTCGGCGCGCGAGAACGGCGCCGTCAATCTCCGCTTCGCCTATCAGAGCGGTGTCGCGATCAGCCACTGGGAGGCGGAGAACCTCGGCGCTACCTACGCCTCGGCGGCGCTCACCTGGCGGGTGCCGTCGCTCCGCACCAGCAAGGCCGGCGACTACATCCTGATCGAGCCGGGCATTCCCGGCGACGGGACCGCCGCCGAGATCAGGTCGATCGCCATCGACCTCCTGCCGGCCGAGACCGGCTGAGCGTCAGGCGCGGAGATAGCCGCGGGCGGAGAGAAGCGACACGATCCGCTCGGCGAGAATTTCCGGATCGGCGTTGGCCGTGTCGAGACGGATGTCGGGATCGAGCGGCGGCTCGTAGGGCGAATCGATGCCGGTAAAATTCCGGATCTCGCCCGCCCGCGCCTTGCGGTAGAGCCCCTTCGGGTCGCGCTCCTCGGCAACCGCCAGCGGCGCATCGACAAACACCTCGATGAACTCGCCCTTGCCCACCAGCTCGCGGGCCATGTCGCGCTCCGAGCGGAAAGGCGAGATGAACGAGACGAGCACGATCAGCCCGGCATCGACGAAGAGCTTGGCGGTTTCGGCGACGCGGCGGATGTTCTCGACGCGATCGGCGTCGGTGAAGCCGAGGTCGCGGTTGAGGCCGTGGCGGACGTTGTCGCCGTCGAGGAGATAGGTGTGCCGCCCCATGAGGTGGAGCTTCTTCTCGACGAGATTGGCGACGGTCGACTTGCCGGCGCCGGAGAGCCCGGTGAACCACAGGATGCAGGGCTTCTGCGCCTTGAGGTCGGCGCGCGCCGCCTTGTCTACCGACAGCGCCTGCCAGTGGATGTTGGTGGCGCGGCGGAGACCGAAGCGGATCATGCCGGCGGCGACCGTGGCGTTGCTGAACCGGTCGATCAGGATGAACGAGCCGGTGGCACGGTTGTCGTCGTAGAGGTCGAAGGCGATCGGCTCGGAGAGCGCGAGGTTGCAGAGGCCGATGTCGTTCAGGTCGAGGGTTTTGGCGGCAAGCGGCTTGAAGCTCTCGATGTCGACGCGGTGCTTGAGGTCGGTGACCGCGGCGCCGACCGTGCGCGTGCCGGCCTTGAGGAGATAGGAGCGGCCGGGCAGCAGCGGCTCCTCGCTCATCCAGATGAGATGGGCGGCGATCTGGTCGGAGACTTCGGGCCGGCGGTCGGGCGGGGCGAGGACATCGCCGCGGCTGAGGTCGATCTCGGCGTCGAGGGTGAGCGTCACCGCCTCGCCGGCCGCGGCCGCGTCGCGGTCGCCGTCGAGGGTAACGATGCGCGCGACCTTCGCCGTCTGGCCGGACCGCGCAACCGCCACCTCGTCGCCGGGGCGCACCGCCCCGCCGGTGACCGTGCCGGCATAGCCGCGGAAGGTCGGGTCGGGCCGGTTCACCCACTGCACCGGAAAGCGGAACGGCAGCTCGCCCTCGCCGGCTTCGACGTCGACATCCTCGAGGTGGCGGAGGAGCGGCGGGCCGTCATACCAGGGAGTGTTGTCGCTCCGGGCGATGACATTGTCGCCGAAGCGCGCCGAGATCGGCACGGCGACCGTGTCGGCGAAATCGAACTGGCCGGCAAAGGCGTTGAACTCGTCGACGATCTCCGCAAAGCGGGCGGCATCGAAACCGACCAGGTCGATCTTGTTCACGGCAAGGACGACGTGGCGGATGCCGAGGAGCGACACGATGTAGGCGTGGCGCCGGGTCTGGGTGAGCACGCCCTGACGGGCATCGACCAGAAGCACGGCGAGGTCGGAGTTGGAGGCCCCGGTCGCCATGTTGCGCGTGTACTGCTCGTGGCCGGGCGTGTCGGCGACGATGAAGCGCCGGCGGTCGGTGGCGAAGTAGCGGTAGGCGACGTCGATGGTGATGCCCTGCTCGCGCTCGGCGACGAGGCCGTCGACGAGAAGGGCGAAGTCGATGTCGCCGGCGGTGGTGCCGTAGCGCCGCGAATCCGATTTCAGCGTCGAGAGCTGGTCGTCGAACAGGCGGCGGGTATCGTAAAGGAGACGCCCGATCAGCGTCGACTTGCCGTCATCGACACTGCCGCAGGTGAGGAAGCGGAGCAGGCTCTTGCCCTCGTGGGCGGCGACAAAACCGGCCGCGGCATCGCCGAATTCGATGCGATGGGCCATCAGAAATAGCCCTCGCGCTTCTTCATCTCCATGGCGCCGGCCTCGTCATGGTCGATGAGCCGGCCCTGGCGCTCGGAGGTGCGGGCGACGAACATCTCGGCGACGACCTCGGGCAGCGTCGCGGCATCCGACTCGATCGCGGCGGTGAGCGGGTAACAGCCGAGGGTGCGGAAGCGCACGCGCTTCATCTGCGCGACCTCGTCCGGCTGCATTTGCATGCGGTCGTCGTCGACCATGATGAGCTGGCCGCCGCGGGTGACCACCGGCCGCTCGGCGGCAAAATAGAGCGGCACGATCTCGATCCCCTCGGCGAGGATGTATTGCCAGATGTCGAGCTCGGTCCAGTTGGAGAGCGGGAAGACGCGGATCGATTCCCCCGGCTTCACCCGCGTGTTGTAGAGCGACCAGAGCTCCGGCCGCTGGTTCTTGGGATCCCAGCCGTGGCTCGCCGAGCGGAACGAGAAGATGCGCTCCTTGGCGCGGCTCTTCTCCTCGTCGCGGCGGGCGCCGCCGAAGGCGGCGTCATAGCGGCCGGCGTCGAGCGCCTCCTTCAGCGCCTCGGTCTTCATCACCTGCGTATAGAGCGAGGAACCGTGGTCGAACGGGTTGATGCCGCGGGCGAGACCCTCGCGGTTGGTGTGGACGCGAAGGTCGAGGTTGTATTTCCGCGCCGTCTCGTTGCGGAAACGGATCATCTCGCGGAACTTCCACGTCGTGTCGATGTGCAGGAACGGGAAGGGCGGCGGCGCCGGGTAGAACGCCTTGCGGGCGACATGCAACATCACCGAGGAATCCTTGCCGATCGAATAGAGCATGACCGGCCGCTCGAAGTTCGCGACCACCTCGCGCATGATGAAGATCGCCTCCGCTTCGAGGCGGGCGAGATGGGGCAGCGGCTGGTGCGGCATGAAGGATTCCCTGACGGCGCGTCTTCAACCACAGCCCCGGAATCCGCTCAAGCATGGAAGCCCGCGAATTTGGCATGGCCAGCCCGCGGCAATCGCGTGAAAGGCCGAATTGTTGGAACGGATTTGCGGTGTTGCCGGCCGGTCAGCCCTCGAGGAGCCCGGCCGAGCCGGCAGCGACGAACCACGGGTTGACATAGGCCGCCGCGCCGCGGTCACCGTTCGGTCCGTAGGGGAGCGGCCGGCCGTCGAGCGTGACCGTGAGTCCGCCCGCGGCGCGAAGCACCGCATCGCCGGCTGCGGTGTCCCACTGCATGGTGGTGCCCATGCGCGGATAGAGGTCGGCCTTGCCTTCAGCGAGCAGGCAGAATTTCAGCGACGAGCCGGTCGAGACGATGTTGGCGGCCGGATGCCGGGCGATCCACGCGTCGGTTTCCGGGGTGCGGTGCGAGCGGCTGGCGACGATGTCGACCGCGCCGCGGGCCGGCGCGCGCACCCGGATCGCCCGCCGGGCGGCAAGCGAACCCGCATCGGTGCGCGCCGTCCACGCGCCGACACCCACGAGCCCGGCATAGATGACGCCGGCAGCGGGTGCCGCGACCGCGCCGAGCACCGGCACCGTATCGCGGACAAGCGCGACGTTGACGGTAAAATCGTCGCCGCCGCGGACATATTCCTTGGTGCCGTCGAGCGCATCGACGAGAAAGAACGCGCCTGCCACTTTGGGGATAAGGCCGGCGGCGCAGGCCTCCTCGGCGACGACCGGGAGTTCCGCACGCGCCTGCCGGAGCCGGGCGAGGATCACGCGCTCCGCCTCGCGGTCGGCGACGGTCACCGGCGTGGCATCCGCCTTCCGCTCGACCGTGAGCCCGCGGCGGCGAAACTCGAGCACGATCGCCGCCGCCTCGCGGACGGCGGCAACGACAGCGTCGAGAAGCCCAGAATCATCGGCGGCGGTCACGGCCGCCTGTCTAGAGGTTTGCGCGGCCGGGGCAACCGTTCGAGCGGCGGTCAGAAGGCGTCCGCAGGCATCGCCATCAGCGTGTCGGCGCCGGCGGTGATGCGCGCCAGGCGGAGCGCGGTCTCGGGCAGAGTGCGCTCCATGAAGGCCCGGCCGGCAAGGAGGTCGGCGCGCAGGCTGTCGGAGCGGGAATCGCCGGCGGCGATGAGGCGCACCCCCGCAACCGCGATCCGCGCCCACATCAGGCCGAGCACGACCAGACCGAAAAGGTGCATGTAATCGGTCGCGCCGGCGCCGGCATTGTCCGGCTTCATCATGGCATGGCCGACGAACCACATGGTCGCCGTCTGCAGGTCGCCGAGCGCGGCATGCAGCGGCTTCGCGAAGGGCGCGATGGCGGCGTCATCCTCATGTGCGCGCACAAACTCCTCAACCTCGCGGAAGAAGGCGGTGATCGCCCGGCCGCCATCCTTCGGCAGCTTGCGGCCAACAAGGTCGAGGGCCTGGATGCCGTTGGCACCCTCATAGAGCATGGCGATCCGGGCATCGCGGACGAACTGCTCCATGCCGTTCTCGGCAATGTAGCCGTGGCCGCCGAAGACCTGCTGGGCCGCGACGACATTGTCGAAGCCGCGGTCGGTAAGCACGCCCTTGACCACCGGGGTGAGCAGGCCGAGCCGGTCCTCCGCCGCCTGGCGCTCGCCGGCATCGGGTGAGCGGAGCGCAATGTCGGCGTCGAGCGCGGTCGCCAGTACCAGCGCCCGGGCGGCGATGTTGAAGCCCTTGATGGCGATGAGCGTCCGGCGGATGTCGGGATGGACGACGATCGGATCGGCCGGGGCGCCCGGCTCGGCCGCACCCGACAGCGCCCTCCCCTGGCGGCGATCGCGCGCATAGGCGACGGCGTTCTGGCCCTTTCCAGCACAGTGGGATCCGAAGCTTGGAATTCACGTGACTTGAAGTCGCGG